>Ga0302311_10000198_pt1 | contig 76321 bp, 120 predicted proteins | sample III_Palsa_N1_3_FD_200449 | JGI IMG/M metagenome (GOLD analysis project Ga0302311, IMG submission 200449) | Peat permafrost microbial communities from Stordalen Mire near Abisko, Sweden - III_Palsa_N1_3 | ecosystem: Environmental > Terrestrial > Soil > Palsa > Peat permafrost | place: Sweden... | reverse complement strand
AGTCAGTGTGACCTGCGACAGGGCGCCCATGATGTCGACGCCGCTCGCCGACACCAGGCCGTAGACGCCGCCCATGTCCCACGACGCCGGCCAGTTCTCGGTGCCGCCCGCCCACACGCCGTACCAGACACCCGGACACGCCCACGACGACGGTGTCGCGGCTTCCTCGAGCTGCATGCCGTCGACGTGGATAGTGCACGTCGCCGCCGCCGTGGTCTGCACCGCGACGCCGTACGCCATGCCCGCGGCCGTCGACGGCGGTGTCGCGGTCACGGTGACCTGCGACCATGCTGCGGTGGTGCTGCCCGTCAGGGTCACTGCCGGGCCGTAGGTGTAGCTCGTCGGTGACGTCGTACCGGGCGTGTACCAGCCCAGAAACGCCTGTACGTGCAGCGTTGTGGAGGCGGTGAGGTTGCGGACCTGCGCCTGGAACGCGTACTGCGCCGTGAGGTCGACGCCGACCTGCGGGGAGTACACGATGCGCGTCGGCGCCACGGTGCCCGACGGGACCGCGAACTGGAACACGCTGGAGCCCTGCCACGCCGACGCCGTGGTGACGATACTGCCGCCCGTGGAGTCCGTGGCACTGAAGACGTCGATGCCGCCCTGGCCCTGCGGGATCAGGCCCGCACCGAAGCCGCCGCTGTCGCCGCCCGTCGCCATGACCTGCGACAGCAGGTTCCGGCACGGCGGCCACATCATCCGCCGCCGCCACGGCTGGTACGGCATGATGTGGCCGAAGTACGGGCCCGCCGCGTTCAGCGGGTCAAGGGTGCCGTCGGTGTTGGCGAGCACCGCCGCGGCCTCGCCACTTCTGCATTCGTCGAGCTCGTACTGCTTGCCGCGGGTGACGGAGCTCTGCCCCTCGATGCGCGACGCCAGGCTGACGTACCTGTCGAGCGGCGCGTCGCCGCCGTTGCTGTTCCAGTACGGTGCCCAGTCATCCGCCAGCGTCGGCCAGTTGATGTTGATGGGGCCGCCGACCATCGTGTTGACGTGCGAGAGCGCCGCCGTGTTGCCCGCGACCTCCGTCGCCGACGCCGACGCCTGGAACGCGACCGTCACCCCGGCCGCCGACCACGAATACGTCGTCGACGCCAGGATCGCCCAGTTGTAGCCGTCCGCCGAGGCATCCGCGTAGAACGTGCCCGCCGCCTCGCGCAGCCGCCACCAGCCGTGCGCCGACGGGTCGTAGGCCGCCAGCGTTGTCGTCACGCCTGTCCCGGCCGTCGTCAGGACGAGCTGGAAGGCACCTGAGGACAGCCGCATCGCAACCGAGTTGCCCGTGTTCAGCGCCAGCACCATCGCGGTCTGGGTGTGGCCGCTGCCGTTCGCGACGGGCGTCACCTCGGCGTAGATGCTGCTGGACGTGGCGTCGAACAGCGTGTTGCTGCCGAACGTGTTCACGGTGCCGTTGACCGTCGGCTGCGCGAGGACCACCAAGTCGTTGACGCCGTCCAAGGTGGCCGCGCCGCCCGTGACATTCGACCAAACGGTGGCGTTGATCGCGCCCTCGTTGAACGCGTCCGACAAGGTGGACAACTTCGGATTGCTCACCGGGCACCACCGATCCAGTGCCCGGCGGCACCCGTTGCGTCTTCAGTTGACGGACAGTCCGGGGCAGGTCAGCGCCGGTACGGCTGGTACGTCTGAGAGTTGCGCATACCCAGCTGCAAGAACTGCCTCTGGATCTGATCCCGCAAGTTTTTCTCCGACGTCACCGTGCCCGCGACGTTGACCGTCACGTTGTAGACCGTGCCGCTGCCACCGCCGGCGGTGCTGCCACCGCCGGCCATGGCCAGGGCCCGGGATCCGGCCATGGCCCGCGACCCGGCGGCGATGACGCCCTTCGCCATCTGTGTGGAGGCGGCTGCCGTGCTCGGGCCGCCCGCGATCAGGCCGTTGACGAGGCCCTCGGTCACGCCGAGGCCGATCTCGTGGAACACCTTCGACGGCGAGTTGATCCCCAGGATCTTCAGGACCGGACCCGGGACCACGTCCTTGATCAGCCCCATGATCGCCCCGGCGATCCACGAGCCCATCGACTGGATGCCGTTCCACAGGCCCTCGATGATCGAAACGCCTGCGTTGTAGAGCCACGACCCGGCGTCGTTGAACCAGCCGAGGATCCGGCCCGGCAGCCCGGCCAGCCACGACGCGGCTTTCTCGCCCGCGCTGACGATGTCGGACCAGGCCTGCGACGCCCCGTGGACTAGCGACGTGAACGCGTTTTCGATGCCGTGGACCGCTGGCATGATCGCGTTGTTCCAGAGCCACTCCGCTGCCTTCGCGATCCCGTTGAAGGCGTCCTGGATCAACTTCCAGGCTTCCTTCGCCGCGTCCTGGATCAGGCCCCAGGCGGCGATCCAGAAATCACGGAAGCCCTTGAAATGGTCCCAGCAATACAGGAAAGCGATCACCAGCAAACCGATCGCGATGACGATCAGCCCGATGGGGTTGGCGTCCATCGCGACGTCGAGTTCGCCCGTCGCAACTGCTTCGCCCTCGGTCGCGCCCTCGGCGAGTTCCTCGGCGTCCTTCAGGCCGGTGATGGCGTTCTTCATGTTCAAGATGCCCTGCCACGCGGTCTTCGCGCCGCCCGAAAGCGTCGACCAGCCGGTCTTGAAGGTGCCGCCCAGCTTCGAGAACAGGCCCTCGACCGCCGGGACCGCGTTGCCTTCCTCGTCCTCCATCGCCTCCGCGCCGAAGATCGCAGCCCACCCCGACTGGGCCCCCTGGACGAGCGAATCCCAGCCCGTCTGCATCTTGTCGAGGATCTTCGGGAAGAAGCCCTTGACCGCGGGGATGACGTTGCCTTCTTCGTCGGTGGCCTCCTCCGCGCCGAAGACCTTTCCCCAGCCGGACTTCACAGCGCCGACCAGGGACGTAAAGCCAGACTTGAACAGCTTCCCGATCTTCGGGAAGAAGCCCTGGATCTGGCCGATGACGTTGCCCTCTTCATCGGTGACGTCCTGGGTGGCGAAGACCTTCATCCACCCGGTCTTCGCGGCGCCGGCGAGCGACGTCCACCCGGACTTGAACTTCTTGAGCAGCTTGGGGAAGAAGCCCTGCACTACGCCGGTGACGTTGCCTTCGTCGTCCTTGATTTCCTGCGTGCCGAAGAGCTTCGCCCAGCCGGACTTGATGCTCGCGAAACCGCTCTTGAAGATCCGCTGCAGCTTGGGGAAGAACCCTTCGATCGCGGGGATGGCCTTGCCCTCGGCGTCCTTGGTCGCCTCCGCGCCGAAGAGGTTCGCCCACATGCTCTTCACGGACGTCACGATCTGCTTGCTCTGGTTGATCGGGAACGTGATGATGCTCTTCGCGAGCCCCGCGATCGCCATGATCGGCTTGATGACCGCGAGCGCTGCGAGCCGCAGCGCCAGTGGCGCGAGGAACGCGCCGACGATCCAATCCATGATCGTCTTGTGCTTCTCGGCGAAATCCGCCAGACCCTTCAACGCCGGAGTCACCGCCGTCGACAGGATCGACCCCAAAATCGACAGCGCACCCAGAACCGCGCCACCCACCAGCGTCGCCAGCGCCGGGCCCACCGTCTTCACCAGCACCGCCCCGAGACGGGCCGCGGCCTCCACAAACTTGCCGACATCGTCCGCGACGGTCTTCAACGTCTGCCCGACCTGCTGCCACGCCGTCAACGGCGGCGGCGCAGGCAGTGCACCGCCCCCCTCCTGCATCCGCGCATTGAGGCCCTGCGCCGGTGCCGGTGCCTTGCCCGCCGCACCCGAGAACCCCGACGCGATACCCGACAGGGCCGTTCCCAGAGTGTGGAGCGCCGGGATCCCGTGGGACATGACGTAGCCGATGAACTCCGAGAACACCGGGATGAGCCCGTCGCCGATGCGGATCAGCAGCGCATCGAAACCGGCCTTCAAGTCCTTGAGCTGCTGGCCCAGGTTTTTCTGCACCAGTGCGAAGCCGCGCACGTTGCCCTGCGCATCGGCTGACGCCTTGTTGACCGCGATGATGCCGTTGGCGGTGGCCTGGAAGTTTTCGCCCGTCGTCGCCAGCGCCGCGTTCGCGCCGGGCGCGGTACCCATCAGCTGCTTGAGGATGCTCGCGAACTCGGGCGTGCCCTCCTTCGCGGACTTCGAGGCGATCTGCGACACGTACTCCATGCCGTCCGTCAACCCGTTCGGCCCGGCCAGCTTCTCCTTCAGGACGTCACTGGACAGCCCGTACTTCGTGAACGCGCCCTGCATGACCGCCGTCGGAGTCAGCAGCGAACGCAGCGCCTGGGCCAGGTTCTGGGAGGCCCGGGCGGCAGGGAAGCCGTGGTTGGTCATCTCCGCCAGCGCAGCCGCCACGTCCGCGAAGGAGATCCCCGCCGCCGACGCCGCAGGCACGATGCTCGCGAACGCCCCCGAGAAGTCCTGCAGGTTCGTCTTGCCGCCCGCAACAGCCGCGATCATCTCCGACGTCACGGTCGCGGCGTCCTGCGCGGGCTTGTGGTAGTCGACGAGGACGTCCGTCAGCGCCTGCGCAACGGTCGTGGTGTCCGCGCCCTCCGCCGCCGCGCCCTGCGCAGCCGCTTTGAGGACCGTCAGGCCGTCCGCGGCGTGGAAACCGGCGGCCTCGACGTAGTACATGGCCTGCGACAGGTCGTCCGCAGACACGCCGACCTGCCCGGCCATGCTCAGCATCCCCGAGCGGACCACCCCCAGGTTCGAGGAGATCTCCCCGGCGGAGGTGACCAGCCGCGTCGTGCTCGACTGGAACGTCGTCGCGGCCTTGACCGACTCGTAGCCGATCGCCGCGATCGACAGCGGCACCGCAGCCTTGAGCAGGCCCGACATCTCACCCAGGCCCAGGAACTTGGACCCGAGCCCTTCGGTCGCCTCACCCGCCTCCGCGGACGAAGCCTCGACGGACTCGCCCATCTCCACCGCAGCGGCCTTGATCTCACCGGCGGCCTCGGCGATCGCAGCAGCGGCCTCGCGCATCGACGCGACGATGTCCTCGCCCATGGCGCCCATGGACAGGCCTGCAGCCTTGGCTTCCTCACCCATCGCGGACAGGCCCTCGGACGCCTCGACGGAGGCAGCCTTGACGGCCTCCGCCATCGACGCCGACGCCTCGGCCATCGCAGCGAAACCCGTGTCGATCGCCTCAGCGGCATCATCGGCGGCAGCGGAGACAGAGGCCGTGGACTTGGCCATCGACCGCATGGAGGTGCTTGCGGACTTCGCCGCAGTCTTGATGGCCGTGAAGCTTTCGACGCCCGCGTCGAGGGACGCGAAGACCTCGTCGACGGCATCGCCCATCGCCGCAGCGGCCTCGGTGAGGTCCTCGAACGCTGCGACGGTGCTGGCGATGGCCTTGATGGCGTCGGCCGCCGTGCCGCCCAGCTCGATCATGATCGGGGGGATCAGGGAATCGCCCACCGCGCACCCCCGCCCGGTCGGTTCAAGCAGGAGGCGGGCGGGTCAGGCTGAGATGGCCTCGGCCCAGAAGCGGGCGAACGTGTCCCTCAGGTCACCGGAGGCCACGGTGTCCATGGCGGCCGGTTTGAGGTACGGGCGCGGCGGCAGGTGCGAGCGGTGGCCGCGCCCCGCCCAGCCGCCCAGCTCCTGGATGCGGGAGTAGACCAGGCCGCTGGACAGGGTGCACACCCAGCCGCCGATGCCGTCGGGGGTGGGCATGGTGTGCGTCCAGGAGTTCTGCAGCGTGCCGTCGATCTTCGCGGGCGGCTGGCCGCGCGGCGACGGCGTCCTGGTGCCGCGCGTGTGCGAGTAGCGCTCCAAGCTGGAGCGGGCACGCTTCTCGACCAGGTCCCGGGATGCTTCGGCGGCCTGCGCGGTCGCCGTGTCCAGGCGCGCAGCCATCGCCCGCAGCGCGGCGACCGCGTCGCTGATCCCGCTGACCGCAACGGTGAGGGGCATCGCACACCCCCTACTTCCGCGACTTCTTCTCGGTCTTCTTGCGCTCCCTCTCCTCGGCCTCCGCGATCAGGCCGAGGAAGTCCATGCTGTAGCGGCGCACATAGTAGGGAGTGGCCTCCAACTGCTGCCACGACCAGCGCATGCGCTTCATGAGCACGAAGTCGCGCCACTCCGCGGGCGCAGGTTCGGAGTGGCCCCAGGTCCCGCCGAGGATGCTCTCCACCGGGAGCAGCACGTCCTCGAAATAGGGATCACCGGGGCCTACGTGGGGTTTGCCCCGCCGGCCTTGAACTCCTCCGCCAAGCGGTTCGTGATCGCGAGCGGCAGCTGTGCGACGGTCTCCAGTGACGGCTTGCCGAGGGGGGCCTGCTCGCGGGATTCCAGGCGCGCCATGAGTGCTTCGAGGTCGCTGTCGTCGTCGAGGTCGATGTCGGCGAGGTCTTCGGTGGCGGGGTAGATGTTGCGCCACGCGACGATGACTTCGACCAGCACTTCGGTCATGGCGGCGCGCTGTACCGCGCGGTCGGGGGATTCGCTGGCGGCGACGACGGCTTCGATCTTCTCGGGGGGCAGGAGCTTGGGGTTGCGGATCAGGATGGATCCGCCTGCGGAGAGGTGGGAGAAGTCGACGAGCTTGAAGCGCTCGGTGTAGCCGGTGCCCCGGGGTGTTTCGGGGGTCTTCTTGGCGGTCATGGGGGTCTCCTGGTCGGGGCGTTGCGGGCGTGGGTGTTGGGCCCCGGTTGCGGCGACGCCCGACGCGCGCAACCGGGGAGTTGGAGGGGCTGCCACCGGGGCAGCCCTTGATCGTCAGTAGGCGGCGGTCGTGAAGTTCTTCAAGATCGCCTGGACGCTGCCGCCGTCGGTGGTGTTGTAGATCCCGTTGATCGCGAAGTCGGCCTTCGCGTACGTCCCGGAGATGTCGGGCTTGCCCTTGGACCAGCCGGGCTGGCTCGTCGTCAGTGTCAGCGAACCGCCCGCCGCGTCGACGCCTGCGCCGACGGGCTGCGCCATGGTCATCGTCGTCGGGTTGTTCTGCAGCGCGCTCAAGTACAGGTTGTAGTCGGTGTCGTTCTCGTAGATCGCGGAGTAGGTGACGTCCGCGTCCAGGACGCCCGAGAAGACCTCGCGCGGCTGCTGGGAGCCATTCGAGGCGTGGATCGCCTCCGTGGGCCGCTTCAGGTCCATGGTGTAGGTCAGGCCGCGCGTCGAGGTCGCCCCCGCGTTGGTCATCGCGAACTGCCAGCCCAGCAGCGGTGCGGGCTCGCTGAATGTCGCGGTGATGCCGGTCTGCACGGCCGGGATCCAGCCGGTGAACTTGGCGTCGATCGTGCAGATCGCCTTCGGATCGACCTTGATCGACACGTCGGAGAGCATGCAGCCCGGGTAGCCCCAGTCCTCGAAGGAGTTGAACTCGGTGAGGCTGTACGTGGGCTTCAGGGTGGATGCGGACTGCTTGAACGTGTGCGTCGTCTGTGTCGCCACTGCCACGGAGGAGTTGTGGGCGTACGTCAGCCCGGCGGCCGGGGCGGTGATCGGGATGGTGTAGGGCCCGGAGCCGGTCGGGACGCCGGTGGTGGCGTACTCGACCTTCAACCCGGTGTCGATCATGATGGTGGAGCCGGTCGGGATCGTGACCGCCGTCGAGATCGACGTCGCGCCCGCGATCGTCGAGGACGACAGGGTGGTGGAGACCCCGGCCGTGACCGTGTCCGGACCGATGATCCGCAGCGCGTACCCGATCGAATCCGGATAGGCAGGGAACTCCAGGTCGACAGTGCTGCTGCCCGGACCCTGGTACAGGCCCTGCAGGTTCGAGTCGTTGCCCCGGTAGCTGAGGTCCTGGAGCTGGTCGAACACCGGCTCGAAGTCGATCTTCGTGCAGGGCAGGAAGTACGAGGGCGTCACCCACGTCCCCTGCGTAACTTCCTTCGCCAGGCCCACATAACCGGACCGCCCGAGCAGAGTCATCGCGGCCCACCTCCCTCGGGGGTGTCCGCAGCGGCAGGCCGCTTGCTCTTGATGGCGGTCTTCACGACCTCGGAATCAGGTGCCGATGCCTCGTCCCCGACCGGCGTCCAGCCAGCCAGGAGCACCGGATAGTCGGCCGTCTCACCGGGCAGCACCGCGTACGGCGCATCCCCGGCCCAGGTCCACGGATAGGCGGTGGTATTGCGCTGCAGCACGGCATCTCCCGGGGCAGTCACGGCATGGAAAAAACCCCCGGCGGGACCCGCAGGGGGCTGAAGAGAAAGGCAGGCGGGAGCAGTTAGGAGAGGTAGTCCCGGTCGTCGGCCGTGTAGGTGACCGTCGCCCGGAACTGGCCCTGACCGATGGCCTGCTCGGGATCACCGAAGTCGACGCCGATCACGCACGGGTCCTCGGCGACGGACATGAACCGTGCGCCGTGGGTCTTGTTGATCGGCACCACCAGAGGCCCGTTGACGCGCTGCAGCACCAGCTCGACGGCGTTGTCCATGGCCTGCTGCACGTCCTCGGCCGACCCGGACTGCGACGACAGCGGCCAGATGATCCGCAGGACGAACGGATAGTGGATGATCTTCCGGCTGAAGCCGAACCGCTCCACCGAGATCGCCCGCCGCGTCACATACAGCTGAATCTGACGCGTCGCCGCAGTGCGCGGCCAGTACGCCTGCACCACATCGAACGGACCACCCTGCGACGACAACAGCGCAGGCAAACCGTCGGCCGGGCTGTACGACGTCAACCAGTTGGTCTCACGGACAACCGCATCAGCAGTACCCACCGCCACCCCCTACCTCACGTGGTGATGAATCCGCCGGATCCGGCGAGACCGAGGCGAGGAGTTGCCGACCCGCGAACCCACGCGGCGCTTCGGCCGGTAGCCCATCTCGGACCGGTTCTGCCGCTGGGCAGCGGTGAGCGGTGAGCGCTGGCCGGCCCGCAGCACACGGTGACGCGACTTCCGGGCGGTCTTCCGCGCGGCCTTGCGGGCGGCGGTCTTCGCAGCCCTGGCCTTCGCGCGCGCGGCCTTCGCCGCGGCGAGCCGCGCCAGCCGTGCCTTCTTGCGCTCCGCATAGCGGGCCTTGAGCTTCGCAGCGATCTTCGCGCGAGTTGCTGCGGACTCCCTGTGCCCGTGGTGCTTGTGGTGCTTGCCCTTCAAGGCCTTCGAAATCTTGGCCTTCGTCGCCGCCGACATCGCCTTGCGCTTCGCCGCCACGGTCAGCCCCTCGCGTACGAGCCGACAATCTGCGTGGCCCGCGACCACAGGTCATCCGGATCATGCGACTGCACCGCCGGATCGAGCTCAGCGACCGCCAGGCTCGCCGTCGCGAACTTGCACGCCCGCACCAGCGACGACGGGACCGTCGAGTAGCCGCCCGAGTACGTGGACACGATCGTCGTCCCCGGCGGCACGAACGTCCCCAGCTGGAAACGCACATGCCCGGTGTCCGGCTCGTACTGCAACTGCGTCACATCCACGTCCTGGACGCCCGAGAACGAACGCAGCAACTGCACGCTCGTCAACGACCCGGCCCAGTACTCGGGGGTGCGCGGCGGGAACTCCCGCAACCAGAAGTGCCGCACCAGCAGCGTCGAACCCAGCGACTGCGCCCGCGAGAACCCCAACTGCGACGTCGGATCCAACGGCACATACGCGTCGAGGGCATCCTCGATGTCCAAGGCGTCCGCGCGCTGCGTCTCAACCATGTCGGTGAACGGCGCCAGCCTGCGGTCGGCGTAGTCCTCCAGCATGCGGGTCGCTTCCATCAGCAGGTCCATCAGCGCATCGGTGGAGTAGTCCCGCACCAGGTCCGCCAAGGGCCCTTCCGAGAACTGGGCGGGCGTGGCCAGCGGCGCTACGGTGTCGGCCACGACCGCCCCCTACTCTGCGACGGGCGTCTTGCGCGGACGTCCGACGCGCCTGGCCGGCGCCGGAGTGTCGGACTGCTCGCCGTTGTCGCTGTTGTCGTCATCGGCCGGGTCTGGCTCGGGCTCCGGAGCGACCTCGGGCGGTGCGATCTCGGAGAAGCCCGCGTCGCGGATACCGAGGAGCTGCAGACCGAGATCGTAGGGGACCTCGACCGCATCCTCGGCGGTCGTCCAGCTATAGCCGCCCGGCGCCGACCCGGGCGCACGGCTCTTGCGCAGCCACATGGACTGTCGCCTCCTTCAAGGAGTTGCAGGGGATGAGCTGGCCCCGGCCGAGGACTGGTCGGCCGGGGCCTGGCGCGGGATCAGACAGCACTGACCAGGCGCGAGTACCGCCCGGCATATTTCGGCGCGCGCAACGCAGCCACGGTGTCGGTGACCACGGCGAACGGGAGGACGTCCGGGCTGGTCGTGGTCGGTGCCAGCGGGATGACCTGCATGTCGCGGGTGTACGGGCGCAGGAAGAAGTTGGGGTCCTTCGGCACGAGGTAGATGTCCTCGTGGCCCGCGCCGCGCGCCTTCGCCCCACTGTTGCCGCCCTGGTACAGGGTCGGGCCGGTGTTGCCGGAGCTGTTGGTCTGCAGGTTGGTGCCGGTGTCGATGATGCTGGTCACGGCAGTGCCGGTGGTGTCGAACGCGTCGACGACGCCGACGAGGGACTCGGTGCCGGTGGTGGTGGACCGGTAGACCTTGTACAGGATCGGGGAGGCGCCGTCCGGCATGTTGGTCGGGGTGGAGAAGCTCAACGTCACCGTGGACGTGGAGCCAGTGGTGGTCTGGGAGACCTCGGTGGAGCACTGGATCTCGCCGAAGCGGGCGATCACCGCACTGACCTGGTAGTAGTACGTGGTCGCCGCGAGGGTGCCGCCGGTGGTGGCGGTCGCGGTGGAGACCGCGCCCATCTGGTTGGAGCGGGGCGCGAGGAACGAGGACTCGACCAGCGGGACGCCGCGGTAGGTCGGGACGATCAGACCGGCGGCGACCTCGATCTCGCCCATGAACCGCTGCTGCGTGCTGAGCAGCTGCGAGATGGATCCGAGGATCGCGGGCGACATGATGAACATGTAGCTGCCGCCGTTGACGGGCAGACCCGCGTTGCTGGAGACCTGTGCCATCAGCGAGTCGAGGATCTTGGTGCTGAAGGTCGCGCCCGCGCCGTCGGTCGCGTTGGTGTAGGCGTTGGAGCCGGTCCCGTTGGTGAAGTTCGAGACCAGGTAGTCCAGGCCGGAGCAGATCGGGTACAGGCCGTTGGCGGTCGCCGGGTCGTTGCCCCAGATGAAGGAGTTCTCGACGGACCACAGCATCGACTGGACGGTGCCGTCGATTTCCAGCTGCCGCAGGTCACCAACGAGGTCGCGGGTGACGGTCTGCGCGAAGCCCGTCACAGCGCCGACGGCCTGGAACAGCTTGATGTTGAAGACGGCCTGCTCGTAGGTCGAGTTGCCGAGCGGGCGGGCGCCGCCGTCGACGACGCCACCGGCGTCCGGGCGCTGGGTGCGCCGGTTGAAGAAGTACTGCGTGGAGCCCCACTGGCGGGCCGGGATCGCCGCGAGGAGCGGCGCGAACCGGCGCTGGTACTCAAGGAGCAGCGGGTCGATCTGCTTTTGCACGAGGCCCGGGACGGAAGTTGCAGCCGTCAGGGCTTCCTCAAGTTCGGTCGGCATGAGTGCCTCGTCTTTCGTGGGCATGCGAAAGCCCCGCCGGGGTGTCCGGGCGGGGCTTCGGAAGTGATGGAGAGCCGGAAGCGATATGCTTCTGACATGAGTTCTGATGCGTGCCTGAACGGCTGCTACCGCGCCTTATACGCCCGAGGTCTCTGCAATCCCTGTTATCAGCGCTGGCGTCGCAGGTATGCGGGTGAGGCCCTCAGTGGGCTGCCCGAAGAGCAGCGGTTCTGGGCGAAGGTAGAGAAGACGGACGACTGCTGGATCTGGGGCGGGGGCGTCAACGCGCACGGCTATGGCGGATTCGGAAGACCATCGAAGGTCGCGCACCGTGTTGCCTACGAGTTGGCCGTCGGGCTGATTCCTGAAGGTCTCGAACTCGACCACCTGTGCCACGGCAGAGACCGGTCGTGCCCTGGCGGCGACTTGTGCCCACATCGCAGATGTGTCCGACCAGACCACCTGGAGCCGGTGACCACGAAGATCAATGCTCACCGGTCTGGCAGTGTGTCTGGGCTGAACGCCGCCAAGGACGTCTGCATCCGCGACCACGAATTCGACGAGGTCAACACCTACGTCAACAAGGCAGGGCATCGTGTTTGTCGCGCATGCGCACGCGAGAAGACCCGCAAGCGCCGGGCTGCACGAGCTGCGGCGGACTGACTGTCAGACGCCGATCTTCCCGAAGTCGCCGAGAAGGTGGTCGGCGCGGTCGTCCCACATCTCGGCGCCGGTCTTGGGCTTGGCGTCGGGGCTGTCGGTCTCGGTGGTGCGGTGCCCGGCGCGCGGCGGCAGACCGTAGGCCTTGAGGAGCTGCGGAATGGCGTCCTTCATCGCCGCATTGATGGCCTCGTCGACCTGCGCCTTGGTGTAGGTCTCCTCGGTCGGGGCCGGTGCGGTGACCGGAGCCGCGGCCTCCTGCGCCACGACAGCGGGGGCGACCGGCGCGACAGGGGTGGCCGGCGCTGCGACCGGTGCAGCCTCGGCGACCGGTGCGGCCGGTGCGACGTGCTGCAGGAGCTGCGCGAACTGCTCCTGAGTGAGGCCGACCATCAGCGGCGCGACGGACTGGGCGGTGGTGGGTGCCGGGGTGGCGGGAGCCGCCGTCTCGGCGGCCGGGGTGACGACGTCGGTCACGGCGGACTCCTTCACTGTGGGGACGGGTTCGACAACCGGGTCCGGCGTCGAAAGCTGGGGGGCGACTGCGGGTGCGGTCTCGTCCGCGGACGCCTGCGTCGAGTTGCAGGTGCCGCAGTCGTTGCACGGGCACGGGCAGCCGGGGCCGCCTGCCATCTGGTGCGGGACGGAGCAGCCGCAGCCGCACGGGCAGCCGGAGCCGGGCTGGGGTTCGTCAGCCATGTCGGGGTCCTCCTCGTCTTCGGGTTCGTCGGCGTCGCCGAGGCCCCGGTCGATGTCTTCGGCCGGTGCGCCTTCGACGTCGATGTCGTCGTCGAGGTCCGGGTCCAGGGCGGTTAGTGCGTCGCAGGCGCCGGCCATGGCGGCGGCGCCGACCGCCTGGAGGTCGTGGGCGTCGATGAGGCGCGAGGTGACGCTGACGGTCGTCGGCCCGTTCGTCAGCGAGATGTAGATGTCGCCGCCGGACTGGTCCATGGCCCAGCATTCGGCGAGGGATTCGGAGACTGGAGCGACGGTTTCGATGAGCCAGTTCTCGGCAGACACCATCACGCCGAAGCCCTGGAGGGCCTTTCGAATCTTGGCCTTGATGTTCTTGAGCTGCTTCGACGTGTACAGGCGCGCATTGTCGGCCTGGTGGATGTAGCTCCACGCCGCCTTGGCCTTGATCTTCGTCGAGAGGTCGTACCGCTTCTGCTTGTCCTTCTGGTAGCCCGGGTCGGCGAACGGCCCGCTGGACTGCGGTGCGGCCTCGGGGACCGGCGTGGCCGCCTCTTCGGTGATGACGGTGGCCACGGGGACCTCCCAGGTTTCGGCGATAGGGGTACGCCCGGCGGTGGCCGGCGCGGATTCGGTCGGCGGCGATCCGCCGGGGGAGTCGATGAGCGCCTGGACGACTCCGGGCGTTGCCGTCATGTCGACGGCGTCGACTTCCAAGTCGTCGGCGGTGGTGGCCATCTGGCCGTTGACTTCGACGCTCTTGGTCTCGCCGAGGAAGTAGCCGTGGATGCTGACGCTCTTGAGGCCGGGCGGCCCGCCGTCGGCTGGCTGCACGAGCGCCGCGATGTCCCGGGCTGGCGCGGTGTCGTACCAGCGGGCTTCGAAGCGGGCGGAGCCATCGGGTGCTTGCTGGACTCTGACGACCCGACCCACGATGAGCTGGGAATTATCACCGGCGCTGTGATGTGTACGCATCACAATCGGTAGGGCGTCGGGATCTGCGATGCGCTCCTGCATCCGAGCGACGGCCTTACCGATCAGCTCCTTGGTGTACAGACACCGGTTGAGGCTGACGCCTGGGTACAGGAATGTGCCGGTGAATGGCTTGAGCGCAGCGGCGGCCATCAGCTACCTCCTCGGCGGGTCCGGGCGGCGCGCGCCGTGGCTGCAGGGGGAGGTGCGGGCTTCTTGCGGGCCCGGTCGGCGGCGAACAGCCGCAGGATCGCCTCGCGGACACGCGAATCCTCGTCGATGGCGGTGATCAGCCAGTCGCGGAACTCGACCTCAGCGGTGGCTTCGTCGTGGTGCCGTCCCGGCGCCCTGGCCGGTCGCATGTACACGGTCACCTGCCGTACAGGCTGAGCGTCACACCAGTGAACGCGGGGGTGGTGCCGCCGAGCGTCCACGTGACCTGGCACAGCATCGGCAGGACCAGGTTCGAGGTGTGCAGGCCGCAGGACCCGGACTGATGGCCAGCTGCCGTGAGCGCGGTCAGTGCCAGGGCGGCAGGGTAGACGTTGGCGTCCTGGTCGAGGAGGTCGACCTGGACGGTGAGTGTCGGGGTCGTGCCGCTGGGGGCGTTCGCGACGAAGGCGGCGAGCCACAGGTCGGTGACGTCGTGGATGTCCAGAACCACGGAGGAGGTGCTGGACGCCCCAATGAGGGAGGCGCCGTCCAGGGACCAGACCTTGCGGCCGTACGGATAGATCGCCACAGCTACTCCTCGCCTTCGTCGGGGATCGCGGTTGACGGCGGGGGAGCGCCGGGGACATCGGCATCCGCCGGCGAAAGCACACAGCGACAGTTCGGGTGAAGCGGCGGCACGGGCGCGTCGGCGATGGCGTACGGGCTGCCGCTCTCGGCGTCCTGGCAGGCCGCGCAGACGTTGTTGCCGCCGGCGGTCCAGTAGTTGAGCATGGTGACGCCGCCGTCAGTGAATGTGCCGACCGCGCCGCTGCTCCATGCCTGGCCCATGGCCATGTCGAGGGGGGCGGTGACCGGGGTGGCGCCGTCGCCGGTGAGTGCGGCGCGGACGGCGGCGAGGAGCGCTGCGAGGGTCAGCTTCGCGGCGAAGCCCTTGGCGAGGAGTCGCGCGAGTGTCGAAGCCGCGCCGGACATGATTTTCGCTGCGACGGGTGGTGCCTGCCCCCAGGTCGTGAGGTCGCTGATGTCGTCGCGGGCTGAGTCGTAGGCGGCGGCCATGTCGTGCTTGCTGCCGCTGATGGCACGCCCTGCCGCTGCACCTTCAGCCTGGGCATCACCCAGCGCAGTGGTGATGCTGTCGAGGAACTTCTGGTAGGCGGGGTCGGCCATGTTGGCGCCAATGAATGCTTGGCGTGCGATGGCGAGGGCCTGCATCCTGATGGCCTGCGGCGACTGGTCGGGCAGATTGGGTGCTTGGGCGTGGAAGCTTCCGACGAGTTCGTCGAGGGAGATGAGTTGCAGGCACTTGGCCCAGGCGGCGAGGACTGCGGCCTGGTGCTGCTTCTCGCGCTTCTCGCGGCGCTGGTAGATCAGCGCCCAGGTCCCTTCAAGCTGCCCGATCTTGATGGTGGCTTCGAGGACGGCCGGGGCATCGGGATGCCCGCACGCCCATTCGACTGCGGCGATCGAGGCTGCGCGGACCTCGTCGGTCATCGGGGCGTCGCGGACGCTGGCCCAGCCCGTGGCGAATGCGGTCCGGGCGTCCTCGCGCAGACTGCTGGCGGTCTCACTGGCGAGGGTGTAGCCGGTGCGGTCGCCTGCGTGGACGGCGTTGACCGTGGTGAACAGGACGGGCGTGCACGGGATGCGGTCGATGGGCGACTCGGCGTCCGGGTCGATGAATGCGATCGAGATGTGCGCGGTGTGGCCGTGCTCGCGCGGGACGTCTATGCCGTGCGCGGCGAGTACATCAAGGGTGTCGCGGCGCAGGTCCTCGATTCCGGGCCCGTCGACGAGGGCAACGATGACATCCAGTTCGCCGCCGGTGAACCGGGCATGGCCGGAGATGCTTGCCTGGATCGGTGGCCGGTCGGCGAGGCTCGCCGCGACCTTGCGCAGCGTGTCCCGGTCGACGCCGACCGCCGGGCCCGTGTAGGCAATCGTGCAATGCATGGACTCGGGCAAGATGCCGCCAGGGACGGCAAGCTGCTCGGCGAGGTCAAGCGGCGGATACAGGGCGATCATGCTGCCGTTCACCCATCGCCCCCCGCCGTGCGTTGAGCGAGACCTGCGGAGTTGAAGTCGCCATCTGCCCCGCAGGTGGCCCTAGCTGATCGCTGCCCAGATCGTCGCGGCGAGGTTGCCCGACGCCGAGCCCAGCGTCACCGACTGCGGCATCGCCGTCTGCGACGTACCCGAGGACAGGAACCGGCCCGTCGCCGTGGCCAGGCCGGCGTTGCCGATCGAGACGCCGCCGGGCTTGAGCGCCGACCCTGAGGCCAGGGTGATCGCGGTGCCGCCGTTGCACAGCACCCCAACGTAGTAGGCACCCGGGGCGGCGCTCACTACGGGGCTCGCCCAGGCAGCGGTGATCAGGCCAGCGCTGGCGAAGGCCGTGCTCTGGTCAGCCGAGATCGCGATCTGCGTGCCGGTCGAGTTGAACAGCGCCAGGTAGTTCTCGGACGCGGTCAGTGTGCCACCTGCCGTAGATACCTCGACGAGTCCGTTGGTGAGGGTCTGCTGCTGCGTCACGATGACCTTCGAGAGGTACACGACCCCCGCGGTGGTCAGGAACGTCGATGCCGCTGCGGCCGGGTCGAAGGACCAGGCGATCAGACCGGAGTCCGCGGCCGTCGGGTCCGGGTTCTTCAGCGAGGTGACATTGCCGGAGGTGTCCATGAACACGGCGACGCCGTACTGGGAGTAGACGACAGCACCACCGGACGGGGTCGCGGGGGCAGTGGTCTGATTGGTCAGGTTCGCGCCCCGGTTGACGGTCAGGTGGTCAACGGTGATGTCGGTGTTGACGCGTCCGGTGACGACGGGTTCCTGCTCGCCTGCCTGGGCCATGATGCTCCGCTCGTGGGATTTGCCGGGTGGCCGGTCGTGAAGGGCGCCGCCGTCCATCGGCGCGCGCGGATATCGAACCGTGCGTCACCGTTGCGTAACGTGCTGACGGTGGATCATGTGGCGCTGCGAAGCTGGCCGCCCACCGAACCCCAGGGGGACACCATGGGACTGTTCAAGAGCAGCAAGCCGACGCCGGTCGACGGGGCGCCGGTGCCGATCGCCGAGTACAAGGTCAGCTACCGGGGCGGCCTCGCCGCGCTACCGAAGGCGAAGGTCGGCGAGATTATCCTGCGGACCTGGGACGACCGCTTCGGCCTCAGCCCCACCATCGGCAGCAAGAAGTTCTGGCCGCCGCTCAGGATCCCCTACGCCGCGATCAGCGACGTGCAGATCGTCCGCCGGCAGGTCACCGGCGCCGAGGCACTCCTGTCGGCGGGCTCCCGCAACGGGACACGCGGCCTGGAACAGAACAACAACATCCACATCCACTACACCGACGACACCGGTGCCGCGATCGTGCTCCGCCTGGAGATGCTCACCGGCTTCAACATCACCACCCAGGCCAAGCGTGCCGCCGAGTTCAACGACCTGCTACAAGCCCGCGGCATCCGGGCGCGGTTCCAGCAGCCAGTTGCTCAGCCTGGTGTCGGCTCTGTCGCGGATGAGCTCGGAAAGCTGCAGCAGCTGGCCGCGTCGGGCGTACTGTCGCCCGAGGAGTTCGCTGCGGCGAAGGCCCGGCTGCTCGGCCTGTAGGGGCCCGGTCAGCCGATCTCCTTCTGGATCAGGGGAAGCACGTCCTGCGCCCTGGTGGGATGTCCGGTAGGCATGGTCACCTCCCTGCTCCTACGAGTTCGCGGGCAGGCGGGAGTTCGGCGAGGGCCTGGGTGCGGCGCGCCCGGTAGGTGCGCCGCCATTCCTCGTCGAGGCTCTCGCGGGGCCCCGTGCCTTGCGGCAGGTCGCCGGCCAGGCCGGGGCCGTCCTCGGGGCCGAGCGGCGACGCGTCGAACGGGACGGGCTGGACAACGGGCGGCTCAACGGGATCCGGCTTGCTGAGCGTCACCGGGGTGCCGGGTGTCGGGGCGTCGGGCTCCAGGGAGGTGCCCTTGAGCTTCATGGCAATGCCGGCCTTGGACATGGCGTCCATGTCGGACCACTTGACGAGGTTCTGGCGGTCGACCAGGACCGGGTCGTCGCCGCCGTCGACGGGGGGTTCGCCGATCTCGTCGCGGACGCGGTTCAGGGTGTAGGAGCCGTTGCGCAGGCGGGTGTCGCGGATGTTCTCAACGGTCGTCGAGTCGCGGTAGTCGATCTCGGGGAATTCGAGGTGCCAGTCCTCGATGCCGAAGCCCTGCTGCAGCAGATGAAAGTTGATCTTCTCCAGGACGAGGGACTGCACCGGGATGATGGTGTTGATTCGCAGCGTTTTGTCCTGAGACTCCCCAGTGCCGCCGCCCAGGTTGCCGGACTCGATGATCCCCAGCTTGCCCGGCGGGACACCAAACGTGGCGATGATCTCGTCGCGCAGTTGCTTGCTGGCGGCCAGGTAGTCGGTGACCTTGCGCGGGTCCAGGACCTCGACCTTGCCGTCGCCGGTCGTGATCGTGGGGTTGCCGACCGCCTTCGGCCCCAGATTGAAGACCATGTACTGCTCGCGCCACCGCTGCACCTCAGTGTCGGACAGGTGCCCGAGGTCGACGTGGATCCGCGGCGGGTCGCCCCGGCGGAAACACTCCTTGATCGTCGCTTCGGTGAACAGCCACGCCGTCACCGGCAGCAGTGCCTTCTGCGTCGGACCCACCCCGTAGGAGCCACCCCGCGGCGCGTCCAGCGAGATGTGGATGACCTGCTCCGGAGTGAACTCGGCCGTCCGCGTGCCGCCCAGGCCGTCCACAACCTGGATGTACCCGGTGACCTCGCCGTGCGCGTCCGCGACGACCGTCATCGTCGTCGAGTCCAGGGTGTACAGCGCGACCGGCTCGCCCAGCAGCGTCACGATCTCGATGTACGCGTCCCCGAACAAGTTCAGGTCGATCACAGCGGACCGCAGGAGCTGCACCATGTCCTGGCGCGGGTTCACATACCGCATCAGGCGGCGCAGCCGTGTCACCTCGGGCGTGTCCGGCGGCACTGTCCCGTCGTCCGACAGCGCATCCGACACCACCTGCAGGCCGCCCGCAGTGACCGTGCGTGCGATCAGATCGATCGGCGCGGCCACCCACGGGCACGTCAGGTACGCCTGGTACAGCTGCGTCATGACCTGCTGGCGTTCCTGGCTGTACGCTGCCGCGGTGCGCGACGTCGTCGGCATGAGCGCCGTGCCGTACTCGTAGCCGATACGCTGCGCGCCCGCCGCAGCCGAAGCCGACGGACCGGCCGGGGCGGCCTCGGCTACCGGGGTCCGGCGGAAGGCATCGCGGATACGTGCTCCTAGCCCCACGGTCCACCGCCCCCCGTCGCGACGGGGAAACCGCCGAAGCTCGTCGGCAGCTGCGCCGGAGGGAGAGGAACGGTGACCGCGGGTTGGGCCTGCGGGTCGACGTGGGTTGTCTCAGGCTCTTCGCCAGGGAAGTGCCAGCGGGACTCACCACCGATCGACATGATCAGGTAGCGGCAGTTGTGCACCAGGACGCCGTTGGCGAAGTACTCCTCGACGTCTTCGACGGAAAGGTTGTATACGTCAGCCCGTCCGGCGTCGGACAGTCCAAGAACATGCGCGGGAGCAATTTCGGGTCGAGGCGTAGCGATTGATGCGGAACGTCTCGCCGCAGCCCTCGCACGTGCGGTCCACGTCGTCGATTCCGCTCGCCTTTCGGGCATAGGCGCGGCACTTCCCAGAACAAAACCGCGTCGATTCGTTGCGGTCGGTAGTTTCGAACACCTCGCCGCAATGCGCGCACGCCAGCGTGCGCGGCTCGCGCCCGATCCAAGCTCGCCTTCCGTTCTCGGAGTGCCAGGCACGCCCCTCGTCGCTGCGGTGCCATTCTGCGGCCAGCTGCTGGTTAGCCGCCCATGCCGTGCGCTGAGCATCGCTCCGCGGCTGATCCCCGTGATGAGAGCGGTGGACCTCGTTGGGCACACAGACGAGATTGTCGATCGAGTTGTTGTCTGGATCGTGGTCCCGATGATGGGTATCGAAGCCCTCGGGTATCGGGCCGTGTGCAGCCTTCCAGATTTCCTGATGGAGGCGGCCGACGCCGCGCGCGCGATGACTCCCGCCTGGCGTGAAGTAGACCTGTTCAGTTCTGCGCTTGGCGTCCGGATAGCGGCGGAAAGTGATGCCGTTGAAGACGACAGATTCAACCCTTGGGCGCTTGCGTGGCATGTCTGAATTCTATCAAGGTATCTCAGGGAATCGAGCCGAACGAAGCCTTCCCCCTGCACGAAGACGGGATGATTCCCGGTTCCAATCAGCTCGCGTCCGTTGCTCATTGAGACCTTGAGTACGGGCTGCGCAATGCCAGTGCGAGCTGAGTCGCGCACCCGTCGCCACCCCTGTCGGGTCATCACTTCGTCGCCGACGCGGACGTCCTCGATGGGGACGTCGCCGCGGCTCGTGGAGATCAGCGTCCCGGCAACGAAGCAGGCGTCGTACCAATGGTCTGGGCCATCGGTGTCGACGTCCTCCGGCCGGTGCGGATCGCGCGGCAGCTCGCCCATGGTCTTCGTGAACTGCGGGCAGGCGCCGTCGAGGATATGCAGCAGCGGGCAGGTCGCCCAACCGAGTTCGCGGTGGTAGGCGCACGCTGGCGCTTCGGCGAGGTAGGTGTGCATGCGGGCCTTGCCGCCGAGCCGGTCGGTGTCGGCCTTCGTCAGGTGCAGGCCCTCGGTCGCCATCTGATCGGCCGGCGGGAGCGAGGACCCCGTCTTGCCCCACATGGCGGGGTCGGCCGCGATCGCCAGCACATGATGGCCGGCGTTGGCGTCGAGGATCTGCCGGGCCTGCTCGCGCTCCGGTGTCTGGACCATCGTCAGCTCGCGGTAGAACCACAGCCGCCCGTCGCCGTCCTTCGCCGCGGCCAGGTACACCGACGGCGCTGCCCAGCCGTAGTCCATGCCGCCGCGCCGCTGCCACGATGCGGGCAGCTCGCACGGCGGGACGACGATCCGGTCGCGCTTCCAGTCCGGGAACGCGGCGTCAGGCATCGCGGACCAGTCCCCGTCCTTGATGCGTGCACGCAGGTCCGGGTCAGCGATGCCTTCGAGGCTCTTCTCGTAGTCGCCGACGTACGGATTGTCGGACGCCTTCGCGGGGATGAAGATCCGGCGCCGCCCGGCCCTGTCGACGATCTCCTTGGTGCCGTAGTCGGTGGCGTCGACGTAGTCGTCCTTGACGACGCCGTGCCCGATGTGGCCGGGGTTGCTGGCGGAGCGTGCGCCGAGGCAGGGCACGCCTTCGACGCCGGAGCGGATGCGCGTGTAGAGGAAGTCCACGACTTCAGGCGGCATCGTGGTGCGCTCATCGATGACGAGCATGTTGATCTCCGCGCTACTGAGCGCGGCGGCCTCTTCCATGTTCTTCGCGTGCGCGAACGTCAGGATCGAGTTGCCGGGGAACCGCAGCTCGTACTTCGAGCCGTTCCAGATTCCGCCGACCGCCTTGGCGTAGTTGTATCGCGCCAGGTTCCGCAGCACCGACTGGTTCAGCTGCGGGAACGTCTTGCGGAACCAGAAGATCTGGATGCCGGGGAAGCGGACGCAGGTGCGGATGACCAGGGCCAGCAAGCTCTGGGACTTGCCGCCGCCGCCAGCCCCGCCGTAGAGCACGTCGAGGTCTTCGTCGGGCAGGGCAAGGAACCGCTCCTGCGGGCAAGTCCCGCACATCGGCGGCAAGTCGGCCTCGGGGGTCCCGGCCAGTCGGGCGAGGACCCGCGGCTTGCAGACCGGTTCGAAGCCCAGCACCGTCAGCGTGTCGGGCTTCTCGAACTCCCGGGCCGCGTACTCGGCCCAGTCCATGGTGGCGGTCATTGCCGCCCCCTCGGCTCAGCTGATCAGAGCCCGCAGGTGACGCGGCACGATGTCGGGGACTCGGGCGAGCTGCTCCGGCGTCAGGTTCAGGTCGTTGAGAATTCCCCTGATTGCCTGAGCAACCTGCTCGCCCTGGCTCTCCGCCAACTTGACGCGGCGCTCCTCGATGCCCGCCTTGATGGCCTCGGCACAGACGCGCACCAGGTGGGTGCGCTCCTGCTGATAGAGGCGCAGCCAGATACTGGCGACGGCCTCATGGGTCTCACCCCAGTCCTCGCCGCCCTCCTTACGCCTCGTGCGACCCCAGATGAGCGGGTTCTCACCGTCGCCGTCGGGCGCTTCCGCCTCGATTTCCTGGACGCGACCGCGAAGCCACGCGACATGCCCGGCCGTCCACTGGACTTCGTCGAGGAGCGCCTCGACGGCGGTCGTCTCGATCTTCAGGCCGTAGGTGGCCACGAGTTTCCTCGCTCTCTCCTCGGCGACCCGAGTCTTCGCGACCTTGAGGGCCTGCGGCGTCTTGCCGCCGTGGAACCCGCAGACCCGCTGCCCAGGAAGCGCCGGGCACGGACACCGGCCCCCGGGGTCCTTCGGATGGTTCTTCGACAGGTGCGCGGTGCAGCGTTTCTCGTCCGGGATGGGGCGGTGCCGCGAGCAGAACTCCTCGCCGGGTAGTGCGGGCTGCCGGCAGGGCTGGCCGACCAGATCCGGGCGCCGCTTGTACTTGTCGCTGTACGTCCCGGCGCAAGGATGGTCGCCCGGCCGCGGCCGGCGCCTCGTCATCAGCTGCTCCCTACCGGGGCGGCGGTCCAGTGCGCTGGCAGTTCCTGCACGGGCAGCACTGTCGGCACCGCGGGTTCGGGTGTGCACCCGCAGTCGGGGAGTGTCGCCGAGTTGGGTCCGGCGCAGTCTGCGGCGTGGACGAGCGCGGCGGCGTCCATGGCGATGGCGTGGCCGCCGCAGGCGTACACGGCGTGCGTGTAGTCGCTGGTGTCGGGCATGGGGCCTTCGACGGGCGGCGGCTTCTGCACGTCGCGGAGCAGGTACCGCTCGGCCCGGCGGCCGGTCTCCGCGGCCTGCTCGGTGTCGAGTTCGGCCGCGGTGAGGCGGCGTCGCCACTGCACGAGCGGCACCGTGGTGCAGCCGGTGCCGTGGCAGCCCGGGCGCGGCGCGGGCGGCTTCGCGGTCCGGACCGGGGCAGGTGGCGGGGTGGGCTTGGCGAGGTCCATGGCCGCTCCTTTCAGCTGAAGCCGAGCCACTGGCTGTTGAACGGCGACGGTGTGGCCATGCTGGACAGGGTGATGCTGCTCGGCAGGGAGGTGGCGGTTCCGGTGATGACGCCGTAGCGCAGGTTCGCGCCAGTCTGACCGGCGTTGGCGGTGGTGCCCGCGCCGGACGCCTTGAAATTGAGGGCGGCACCGGTCATGACCCCGTTGTAGAGGAAGCCCACGTAGTACTTGCCTGCCGCGAGGTTCGTCTGCTGGGTCGTCCAGGGGACGGTGTTGACCTTCTGGTCGGCCGTGGTGGACCAGATGGTGGTCTGGTCGGCGGTCTGCGTCAGCAGGGTGCCGCTGCTGTTGTAGAGGCCGATCAGGTTCTCGCCGCTGGTCAGGCCGCTCGTCTGGGCCCCGGACAGGCCGTAGACGATGTTCGTCAGCGTGGCGGACTGCCGCAGGATCATCGCGGTCAGGAACAGGTAGCCGTTGGTCGTCGACGTCGGTACCCACGTGGTCCCGGCACTGGACGGGTCGTAGTTCCAGGCGATGAGGCCCTGATCGGAGGGCATCCACTCGTAGGCCGGGTGCACGTGCCCGGCATCGGCCGCCTTACCCGTTGAGCCTGCGGCCTGCACGCCGAGGAAGTTGATGTCCGTGGCGGTGCCATCGAACTGCATGCCGCCGACCGCCGAGGTCGTCGCTGCGGGCAGGTCACCGGCCGCGATGGTGCCCCAGGCGGGCGCGGCCGAGGCGGACCCGTTGCCGGTCTGCTGCAGGTACTGCTTGGTCGCCGACGTGGATCCCGGGAGGCGGGTGTTGGTGCCCGTCCCGTTGGCGTAGGCGATGTCGCCGAGCGTGGTGGTCGGCGCGAGAGCGTTGTAGGCGGCGCTCGTGCTGGCCTGCCCGGTGCCGCCCTGCGCGACGGGCAGCGCGGAGGCGAGGTGGGTGGAGACGACGGTCGGGGATGTCGCGGTGCCGCCGATGTCGCCCGCGAGCTGGATGGTCCCCTCGGCACCGCTGGTGGCGGCGGCGGGGAGTTGCTGGACGAGCGCGAAGTCGGTCCCGGAGACGCCATTGGCACCGCCGGTGATCTTCTGCCCGCCGTTGGACCAGGCCGCTGCTGCGGGGTGTTGGGTGGCGATGACGTCGAGCGTCGCGGTCCGGACGGTCGGCGCTCCGCTGGTGCCGCCGACCACGATGGACGTGTCGGCCGCGGTCACGCCCAGCACCAGGCCAGTGGTGGGGTGGACGTGCTTCGCGTCGGCCGCGAGGCCGGACGACCCAGCGGCCTGCGCACCCAGGGCCTGGATGTCGCTCGCGGTTCCGTCGAGCTGCACGACCCCGGCGACCGATGTTGACGCGGTGGGGAGCGTCGGCGTGCCGTGGGTGTGGTCGGAATGCGGGACGGTGGAGGCACTCCCCGTCGCGGAGGACGCACCGAAGCTCGTCTGCGCGGTGGGCGCGCCCCAGCCCTCGCGCGCGTGGACGTGATCGGACGCCGCGAACGTACTGGCCACGCCAGTGGTCTGGGTACTAGTCACCGCCGAGGCCGCGGGTGCGCCAGCCGCTGCGAGCGGGTGGACGTGGTCCGCGCGGGCCGGCAGTGTCGCCGAGCCGAGCGCGGCCGCCTGGCCGACGCCCTCGGTAGTGGCCGGTGCGCTGCCGGCCAGTGACAGGGTGCCGTGGCTGTGGTCCTCGCGGGCGTAGGTGAGGTCGGTACCCACGACCGACATCTGGCCATAGCTGCTCTCGGCAACGACGGTGGTCGCGGCTGCGGCCGTGGCACCGGAGGCCAATCCGAGGTTGGCGCGGGCGGTGCTCTCGGACGGCAGGTCCGAGAGGTTGTTGGCCAGAGCCGGGTATGCGGCGTTGGCGCGGGACACCTCGGCGGCGATCTCGCTGGTGGTGTAGGCCTCGGCGTTGCTCTGTGCGGTCGCGGCGGTGCCTGCTGCATCGAAGGCGCTGCTGGCCTGAGTGGCTGCGCTGCCGAGCCCCAGGTTGGTGCGGGCTGCGCTCGCTGAGTCGATATCGGAGAGGTTGTTCGCCGCGAGCAGGTCACCGCTGCCGCCGCCCGACGGTGTCTGCCAGTCCGCCGTGTTCGGCCCGGTCGCGGTCGGGACCTGGCCCGTGGTCGGGGTACCCGAGATCGTGACGCCGACGGGGGTCAGGGGCTGCGTCGGAGTAATCGCGGACAGATCGACCGTCGGCGCGAGGCTGCCGGGCAGCGAAATCGAGTAGGTGCGCGGTTGCGCGCCGGCCAGCTTCTCCAGGACCCGGTAGGTGAACGGCTCCGGGTACAGGTGCGTGTCGTCCGTCGCCGGGAGCTCGATCGAGAAGTGCCCGTTGGTGTCGAGGGTCGCGACGGTCGCCGACGGATAGAGGATGACCGAGCCGGTGGCATCGGCGATCACGTAGTCGAGGCTGAACGTCACCGTGCCCGCGCAGGGCGTGCCGACAGCGGTGACGTACGTGCCGGTGAGCGTGACTCCCGTGAGGTTGCCGGGCAGCGGCATCATCGCCCCCCGTCAGCAGGTGATCGTCAGCAGATAGGCGGGAAGGACGGGGATCTCGGGGTTGTCCGTGACCTGCACCCATACCTGGTAGGAGCCGGGTGCGAGTTGCGTGGTGCCGCCCGGCCCGACCAGGCACTGCGCGAGGTAGCCGCCTGCGCCGGTGCTTTCGCTGCTGACCCACGACCCGGTCCACCACTGCGCCCCGAGCACTGATGTGCCGGGCTCCGTGAACGCGAATTGGACGACGTCAGCCGTGGGGTTGTACGGGGCCGTCGGCGTGACGACGGCCCGCACGTACTGCCTGGACGCCTGGGACTGGGAATGCGCCACTGGTCCCCCTATCCGCCTGCGTCGCGTGCACTCCAGCCGGCCGGGATCTCTGCTGCCCGCCAGGCGGGTTCGTCACCCCGGGCCGTCCAGGTCGAGCCGCAGTCGGCGGCCGACCAGTCGGCGTACTCCGGGTCGGAGGCGCTCCAGCTCGGCCCAGCGGCGGCGACGGCGAACACCGGGTAGAGCGGGGCTGCGACGTCGACGCTGCCGGGCGGTGCGGTGACACTCACGCGGGCGACGACACCGGCAACGATCTGCCCGACGACGACGGTTCCGCCGGGTGCACCGACGGTGATCGTGACGGCGACGCCGATGAGGTTGCGGCCGATGCGGACCGTACCGGCGACGGCTGTGACGGTGAGCGCGGGAACAGTGCCTTCGGCGGTGACGACGGACTCGCCGCGCGGCGCGGTGACCGCAACGACTACAGGCGCTCCGGTGGCAGAGACCGACGCCGTGCCAGGCGTAGCCCTAGCGGTGACGGTTGCCGTGCTGCCCGTGATGACTGCACCGGCGTGGATGCTGCCCGCGCGGGCCGTAACGGTGGTGGTGGCAGCGGCTCCGGCAATGAGAGCGCCGGCGTGGACCTGGCCGGGCGGCGCGACCACGGCGATCGTGGCCGGTGCGCCGGTGACGTTGACCGACATGCCAGCTTGGACAGTGCCGGGCGGCGCGCTGACCTGGGCCACTGGTGCGGCACCGGCAACCGTGCAACCCGCGTGGACTGTTCCAGCCGGGGCCGCGACCGAGACTTGGGCGACCACGCCCGGCACGGTGGCGCCGATACCGACGCTGCCCGGGACAGCCGTGACCGCAGCGAGGGCGGACGCGCCTGCCACGGTGCAGCCGGCGCGGATGGAGCCCGCGGGTGCGATGACGGCGACGGTGGCTGCTGCGCCGATGACTCCGGCGCCCGTGAGCACGTTGCCAGCCGGGGCGGTCACTGAGATGCGGGCCGCTGTACCGGTGACATCGGTCCCGGCCTGGAAGCTGCCAGTGGGTGCGGCGACTACGACATGGGCAGATGCGCCCGGCGCGGAGACCTCGACGGCCCCCGGGACTGCGGTGACGCTGATCTGGGTGGCCTGCCCGGCGGCGGTGACGCCTGCATGGCCGGCCGAGGCCGCAGTTGCGACGGTCGCCACTGTGCCGGTGACGGTTGCTCCGCCGTGGGCAGTACCTGCGGGCGAGGTGACCTCGACGAGAGCGGGGGCGCCCGCGATGACGGTCCCAGCGTGGACGGTACCTGCTGCGGCCGTGACCTTGACGGCGGCGCTGCTGCCGGGGACGCTGACGTGCACGGTCCCGGCGGGTGCGTGGACCGTGACTGTCCCGGTGGCACCGGTCGTGGCGACGACCGGAACACCGGGGCAGCCGGTGACTGCGAGACTGGGAACGGCTCCGGTAATCGTGCAGCCAGCGTGGACCGAGCCCGCGGGCGCGAGTACCTGGACCGCGGCAGCCGCCCCGGTGACCGCCGCCGCGAGGTGGACGCTACCGGCCGGGGCCAAAACCTTGGCGCTGCCCGCTGCTCCGCTGGTCGCGATCCCGACCGTGCCCGCTACGGCAGCGGTGGCGACGTGCCCGGCCTGACCGGCGATCACGGCACCGGCGTGAACGGCCCCAGCCGGGGCCGTCGTCTTCACGGTGGCCGTTGCGCCGGTGAGCACGCATCCGGCGTGGACCGTGCCAGCTAGGGCGGTCACCGTGACGTGCGCGGCGGCACCCGGGACCGTGACCTGAGCGGTACCGCCAGGCGCTGCTGTCTTGATGCTGGCCGCAGCACCCGGACTGCGCACGGCCGGCGTACCGGTCGGAGCCTTCACCGCGACCGTGGCGACCGCGCCGGCGATCGTGCAACCTGCGTGAACAGTCCCCGGCACTGCAGTGACCTTGACGGCCGCGACACTTCCCGCAGCTGTGCAACCCGCATGCACGATGCCCGCAGCAGCCTTGACCGCGACCGTCGCGACGGTGCCGCCGACGGTGACCTTGACCGTGCCTGCAGGCGCAGTGACCTTGATGGTTGCCGCGGCGCCGGGGACCGTGACCGACGTCGAGCCCGCAGCAGCCTTGACGGCAACGGTGGCGGCGACGCCGTTGACGGTGACCGGGACTGCGGCGGAGGGGAGGTCCCGGCTCAGCCGTACCTGGTCCGGGATTGACCGGCCGAGACGCGCCATCACTGACCCCCGGTCAGATCATCTCGATCCAGCGGGCGTAGATCAGGGCGGAGGTGATGGTCGCCTGGGGCTGGATCCGGAACTGGAGGTATTGGGCCGCGCTGGCGTTTCCGACCTGCGGATAGTCCTCCAGCGGCCAGATCTTGGAGTAGGCGCTGAAGACTTCCTGCCGGTCGACGGGTCGTAGCGTCGTGTTGCTGGTGATCGCGACCGCGCCGTAGGCCGTCGCACCGGTGCCCAGGGTCAGCCTGGTGGTGGCGCCGTTGAGGACGTTGATCGCCGGGAACACCGTGGTGGTGGTGTGCGCCGTCAATCCGGTCGTGGCCGTCGCGGTCGTCGCGACCTCCACGATCGCGGCGGTGGCCTGCACCGTATTGAAGGAGACACCCCACTCGACGAGTTGGATCAGGCCGCCGGACGGCACGGCGAGCTGCAGAGCCAAGAGGGCGGCGGCGGTGTACTGAGTACCGGCGTTGATTGTGGTTGTGGTGGACAGTGCCGAGTTCCAGCACATGAACTGGGAGCCAGCCAAGGTCGCCTCCTACCAGAGATGCGCGCGGGAGAGGGCCTGAGCTGTGTTGTGGATCGGGTTGACGGCGCCGCCGGGAATGTCGGGCAGCACGCCGAAATAGAACTCGTCCATGTAGAAGACCTGGCCGGACGCGGAGGCGATGGCGAGCGGCAGCGGCAGCGCGGATGCGGCAGTTGCGGGGGCGGCTGCCTGCGTGCTGATCAATGTCCAGGTGCCCGAGTTGGCGGCCTGCCCGGTCGCCGAGTCCGACAGGTACGTGCCACCGGAGGTGTACCAGTTGATCTCTGCGGTAGCGGTCCGGCCGACCAGGGCCGTGTAGATCCAAAAGCTGAACGTGTAGACGACACCCACGGTCACCGGCAGGCGCGTCGTGTTCCAGGCAAGTCCGGCGAAGCTCGTGCCCGCCGAGGTGACTTGGATCGAGTGCGTGCCGTCCAGGGCGAACGCTGTGGACGACGCGATCGTCGGTGTCGTGGTACCTGATGCTGCCCAGTCGCCGACGCCCGACTCGACCGATTCGTCCGCGTACGAGAATTGGTTGCCCATGATTGGCACAGGTCAGCGCCCCTTTTGGTCGTGCGGGGAGGCTAGTTCTCCTGCCACTGCACAAGCACGTTGGACACAGCGTTCGCGGTAGGCATGGACAACGTGAACGTCGACGCGGTGACGGTCTGCGTTCCCCCGAGGTCCCAGTACGCGATCACCTGGTTGGTGGTGTCGGAGCCGCCGACGGTGTTGTCGAAGAACAGGGCGTACACCGCGGAGAAGCTCGCGGACGTCCACGACGGGTTCGCGCCGACGACCAGCGACGTGTAGTTGTGCGGCGAGCTGAACGTGTCCGAGGTGCTGACCGACGTCAGTGTCTGGCGGGAGTACCCGCCACCCGACACCTCGGTGAGCGTGCCGTTCGCCGTGAGGAAGTCGTGGACGTGGACAGCGGCGTTGGCCGTCGAGTTCCACGTGTACGTGCCCGACGCCACCAGCAGGCATTCGAGCGTGTCCGTGGTGACGTTGACAGTTTTCGAGTTCAACGCGTCGATGAACGAAGGGAAGACGTAAGCGGTCACAGCCATCGACGCGCCTCCTGTCGGTTGTGGTGGGTCTGACTACTCGGCAGCCGGAGCCGCAGGCTCGGCCGGCGCTGCGGGGGTCTGTCCGAGGAAGGCTTCGATGGCGGTCTTGAGCGCCTCGAACTCGGTCTTGAGGTCGCCGACCGCCTCGGTCGCGAGCTGCGTGCCGTCGACCTCGGCCTGGGCGAGGAGCTTGGTGATGTCGGCGGTGACGTCGGCGCGGACCTGCGCGAGGGCGGGGGCGAGTTCGCCGACGAGCCCAGACACGATCTTCTCGGCCTCGCCGAACAGACCGGATGCCTTCGCGGCGAGTTCGTGGCCTTCGGCTTCGAGCTTGGTGACGATCTCGTGGAACTCGGTGAGGAACGACATGGTGGGACTCCTTGAGGGTGAGGGTGGTTCAGCGGCGGAAGTAGATCGGGTTGAGCTGGGCGAGGCGCAGCATCTGCTTCTGGATCTCGTCGCGCAGGTCGCGTTGGCTGAGGACACTGCCGGAGACGTTGATCGTCATGGTCAGCGGGGCGGGCTTCTCGGGCTCGGGCGCGGCGTCCTGGTCGTCGCCGCAGGGCCAGTGCCAGGACCCGACCTCGGTACAGGTCTCGTCATGGGTCTGCGTCAGCCACTGCACGACGTCGTCGGTCCAGGGCAGCGGGCCGTCCAGGATGAGAACGGTGTCCACGCCCGGCGGGGTGGCCCGGTGTTCGGCTACGCGGAGCGGCGCGCAGCCGCCGAGCACGTCGTCCGGGCGCCAGATGTGCACCATCTCGCCGACCTCGGGCAGCCGCTCGGCCTTGACCGGGGCCTCGGCGCTGTCGTCAGCGAACTCGCCCCGCACTCGGCCGAGGAACTCCTCGCGGGTGACGACGCCCTCGCGCAGCCACTCGTCGACGTCGGGGCCGGGAGTCTCCTCCAGCGCGTAGCTGGCCCAGTGCCCGTGCTGGAACCGGGCCACGGTCTGCACGTCGCCGTGGCGTGTGGCCTGGATGTGGAGGTCGCCGCCCTGGTCGACGTGAACGCCGTCGCAGGGGATGTGCTCGTGCTGCTCGTTCGGGCAGGCGAGGCGGACGATCGCGGTGTGGCGGCTCACGACGTCACTCCCGTGCACCTCTTGCAGGGCAGTTGCCGGTGGTGCACGTGGCAGGACGGGTCCCGCGCGGGTTCGTAGCGCGGCGCGGGCCCGTTGTAGTGCGCGAACTTGCGGGCCTGGTCACGGGATACGGCACGACGCTGAGCGCGCGGCCACGGGAAAGCGAGGGTGGACATGCAGGTGCTCCGAGGGTGTGAGCAGTGGGGGTGAGGGTTGATCAGGTGGTGACGCGGATCTCCGGCCGCCCGGCGCGCTTCCACGCTTCGAGGCAGGCCGCGTCGTCGTCGCAGCCGTGGCGCGCGATGGTGAAGTCGGCGGTGTCGCCGTCGTAGGCGCGATAGTCGCGGCAACCGCCCTGGCAGACGGAGATCCCGCAGACGTCGCAGCCGTGGCAGCTGTCAGCCATCGAGTGCCGCCCTTACCAGGCAGTCCTTCGCCTCCAGGAGCTTCCGCAGCCCGGCGGTGAGCTCCGGGCCGTCCGGGAGTGCGATCACCATCTGCCCTGCGAGCTGGCAGACCGGCCGCGAGATGACCTGAAGGTGCGTCGGCAGGTGGCTGTAGGCGAAGTGCTTCATCAGTTGCTGCGTGGACGGATGCCGCTCGGAGAGCTGGAGTGCCATGGGCGGATTCGGGGCGTCGTCGTGCTCGGGCATGCGAGGGTCCTTCGAGGGTGAGGGTTGATCAGTCGGGCAGGAACTCGGCGGTCGGCCCGTTCGCCGGGCATGACTCGCCGACGTGCTGCCAGCGGGTCTCGCCGAGTAGCGCGGGCTGCTGGCAGCGACTGCAGCGGCCCGGGATGCAGGTCCACAGGTCGGGCGGCGTGAACGGCGCGTCGAGATGCCGGAGAGGATGATCGTCGGTCAAGCCGTGGACTCCGTCTGGTGCTCGGCGACGTGGGCGTCAATCGGCTCCCGGTCGATGCCGACGTGAACCTCAACGGTGCGCAGCCCGACCCAGTCGCCCGGCGTTGCACTCACCGGGATGACGATGGGGATGTCGCACTCCGGGCAGATCACCGTGATCGGGTCGAGGCTGGCCATCACGCCTCGCCTTCGTCGTCGCCGTCGAACTGCTCGCACTCACACGGCCAGCCGTCCAGCGACCGATCCCGGCAGGTACCGCCGTTGAGGTGCTTGTCGTACACGTGGGCGCAGGAACACCAGCGCAGAGCGTCAGAGGCGGGCATGGTCACCGCCTCAGCTCGTCCCGGGTCACCCCGAGCGCCAGGTCGTAGCGGTCGCACACCCAGCCGCCCGGCAGGCGAGGGAATGCCAGAAGGTGTCGAGGAAGGACCAGACGCGGAGCACAGCATCGCCCCCACATGTTGAGCCCCGGACAGGAATTGAACCTGTGACCTCCGAATTACGAAGACGGCGCTCTGCCAAACTGAGCTACCGAGGCAAGCGACCGCCGGTGCGCGGTGCGAAGATCCGCGACTCACCGGCAGTGCCCGGGAGGTGCTCGCCAAGCTGAGCTTCGCCGCAGCCATCCGGCCGCGACGGCGGGATTCGAACCCGCGCCATTCTCCCTACGCTGGCCCGGCAGGAATCGAACCTGCGACGCTCCCGTTAACAGCGGGACGCTCTGCCTACTGAGCTACGAGCCATCAGGTGACCGACGGGGTTCGAACCCGCAACCACCGCGACCACAACGCGGCGCTCGACCAGTTGAGCTGCGGTCACAGTAGCGGGAGCGGGGATTGAACCCGCGACCTAAGGCTTATGGGGCCCTCGCGCTACCGCTGCGCCATCCCGCTGCGTCGATCCTACGAACCGGCCGCCGTCCGGGCGACCGGGTTTTGGGCTCGCGGCCCCGACACCGTGCGGAGGTAGCGCAGGGCCGCGAGCAGACCCGCGTCAGCGATGACCCTCGGCATCTCGACGAGCCCCAACGGTGCGCGGAGCAGACGCACGCCGCTGGTCTGGTGAGCCGCCCGGCCCGGGGACTTGGGCCGGGCGGCAGCCCCGCCGGCCGGGGGATGGGCACGGAACGCGGCGGGGAGTCGATGGTCAGGCGGCGGTGGTGATTCGCTCTCGCCGTATCCGCACGTCGTGCTCGGCCTTCAGTACGTCGAGCGCCCGGTAGAGCGGGGTGCGCACGCCGGGGTTGACCCGCTTGAGGTAGCCGCGGCTCGCCCACACGGCAATCCGGCCCGGGTCCACCCTGGCGGCCCGCGCGGCTTCCTGAGGATTCCAGAGCGTCGCTTCAAGGCTCCCGGTGATCGACACGGGCTCGTCGTCCATCGTCTGCACGGAAGGCCACCGCCTTCCGTGCATGCGAAAAGCCCCGCCGACCGGTGAGGGCTGACGGGGCTTCGGGGCGCTTATGCGGCGGTGGTCTCTTGGACACACTCCGCCGCGGCTGAGATTACGGCAAACCGATCTTCGGCGCTAGCCCGCTCGGCAATCCGGTGCTTCTCGGTGAGTTCCTTCGACCAGGCCATGTACTCGGCCTCGGTCATGAGGTTCCCGCAGGCGACGTTTCTGCACTCGACGTAGTCTTCGCCGTCGCCGTAGAACAGGGCCCGCCAGTCGCACTTGGGACACGGCGCAGATCGCTGCTCCAGTCTGGCGTCCCGCCGGGTGAACCGTGTCGCCGCCCGGTGCCAGTACGAGATCTGGGAGGCCGGGTTCGCGGAGTCCCGGTCGTGGGCTTCGGTCGCGGCGGGGTGGAAGGTCAGCGACCAGTCGAGGTGGGTCAGAAGGAACGTCACTGCGCCGGTCGCGGTCTGGCCTTCGCGCCCACGGTCCGGGCGGAAGTTGAGGTGCCGCAACTGGCGGATGTCGTCCTCCAGCTCGGTGAGGCCACCGACGATCAGGTCGGTCATGAGCCGGGCTGCCTGCCCTGGCCAGACGGCTTCGGGTGCGCGGCCGATCGTGCCGACCTTGTCGCCGGCGCGGGTGCCGTTGACGGCTTCGAGCCAGACTGCGGCGAGGAGTTCGGGGAGTTCGGCGAGCTGGTGGTAGGCGCGACCCATGCAGCTCAAGCAGTGCACGGGCGTTCCCCAGACTGGGCTGAGTTCGTGGGGCAGGTCGGCGAGTTCGGCTTTCCGCCAGGCGTTGTTGTGGGTTCCAGGGCACGGCGTGAGGGCAGGCACGAGACAGACTCCCGGTGGGTCAGGAGCGGCAGGAATGAGCCCAGTATGCGCCTGATGCGGCGGATCACGTGCGTGACCTGCGCGGAGCGTACTTCGGCCCCGGTCGCCGGGGGGAGGGCGGCCGGGGCCGGAGTCTTGCCGACGCGGATCGGCGTACAACCAGCATGCGCCGGACCTGTTCGTCCGCGCAGGCGAATCAGGCTGTTTCGCGTGCGTAGCAGGTGACAGTGCGTCACTCTGATGTTCATGGGGACGACGGTGCTGCTGAAAGTCGACACGGAGCCCGAGGCCCAGGCGTGGGTGACGGTGCTGCGGACCCTCGGCCTGGACGTCGGCCGCCCGTCCAACTCGCCTGCCGTGTCCGGTGACGGGCGGTGGCTGATCCGGGCCCGCGCACCAGAGGCTCAGCGCGCGCAGCGGCACGACGACCGGACGTGCACCATCCCGAACGAAGCCTCATAGCAGCGCCGCTCCACTACCTGCGGCCGACGCGACACCCACTCCCGGCCGAGCGTCCATTGCAGCCGCCCTGGCGACCATCCCTGATCAGCGGCGTATCCGCTGATCACCGACGCGACCTGTTCGCGTAGTGCCGGTTCGGGGTTTTCGCCATAGGAGTTGACCACGGTGCGTTCACCCGGGCGGTCGATGTGCGTGCCGCTGGCGACTTCGTAGTCCCACCTGCTGTCCGCACCGCCGCCGGGGTGCCGTTCGACGGTCCCCTCCGGATAGACGGTCACCCACAGGCTCTGATACTGGATGCGCCGGGGGAGCACGCTGAGGACGTCGTACTCTTCGATGCCGTAGCCGCTGTACTGCTGGGGTCCGCCGAGCTGGACGCGGTGCTGCTCGGCGAGCTCCGGGGTCGCGAGGATCGCACGGACACCGTTGTCCTCGTACTCGGTGGCGTGGACAGCCCACACCGTCTGCGGCCCTTCGGCGGCGACTTCGGCCCGGATCAGCTCTGCGGCTTCCCGCCAGCCCTCGAACTTGCCGCCACCGAAACCCACGGCGTCGGCTTCCAACTGGTCGGCGAGCGCGGTCATGCGCGCGGCGAGAGTCATGCCGACCATGATGCGCGCTCTTCCCGGATCCGCTGCCTGAGTTCTTCCACGGCCGCGAGCAGTGCAGCGTGCGTCGCGGCCGGGGTGAGCCCGACCGCGTTGACGCTCCATTGTCGGGGCGGCTGGGGGCTCTCTTCCGGGATGATCGGGTCGAGTTGCCGGATCTCGGTCCACGGGGTGGCGTAGCGCTGCTCGTCGCCGTCTCGCCGGGCGCGGCCGACGAATCCGATGTCGGGGTTGGGTAGCAGCGGCGTCCTGGGGTTCAGCGGCAGGCGGGTGTTCTCGTAGGCGGTGGCGGTGTAGTTCCAGAGGGTTCCGGTGGCGTCGGCCATGCGATCAGGATGCCATTGGAGGCGGACATGCCACAGCCCCGCCGAGGGGACGGCGGGGCCGGGTTGCTGGCGGTCTTCCTCCGCCGGGACCAGTGTGCGTCAGTCCGCGTCTGGTTGGTGTTCGTTGCAGCGGGCGGCGTGGGCTTCGGCGTCGACGCGGGTGTCCCAGCGGCCGAGTACTTCGCTGCGGGTCTGGTTGTCGCGGACGTGGTAGGTCGTCTCCGTGCGGCCGAGACCGGCGGGCGGCCAGCTGACGACCTCGAAGCGGGCGCTCACCGGCGCTTGCTGCTTTTGCGCCAAGAGAGCCCGTCGCCGATCCGCACGGAGGTGGTCCGGCGGCCGGTGCTGCTCAGCGTCTCGTGGACGCGGCCGGAGCCGAGGGTGATCGACCGGGACTTGCCGTTGAGGTTGAGCTTGACGCCAGGGAAGATCTTGAAAGACCTGCGGAAACGGAACGGCATTGCGGGCTCCTTCGAGGGTTACTGGGTGAGACGCCGGACGGTGCCCGGCGGTTACTGCTCGGCTGCGACACGGGCGGCGTTGTCCATGTCCGCATCCGTCTGCGGGGTGCCGCCGCCGTTGACGAGCAGGTAGAACGCGGCTTCGTCGGCCTCGGTGGCGCAGTCCTTCGTCTCGGCGACGAGGAGCGAGCAGTAGCGCTCCATGAACCGCTGGCCCTTGAGGGTGAGGCCGCTGTGGCGGACGAAGGGCCCGTCGCCGGTGCCCTCGGTGGTTGCGACGTGATCTGCGGGGAACCAGCTGGCGGGGACTGCGAACTCGCTGTCGAACCAGGCGACGGCGGTGGTGAGGCGCTGCTTGCCGTCGACGCACGCCCACAGCGACTCGCCGGTCTCGTAGGGGTCGCGGCCGGGGTTGGCCTTGGCCCAGGCGGTGTTGCAGCGGTCGGCGAGGATGACGACCCCGGCGGGCAGGCCGCGCATCCAGCTCTCGACGAGGGCGATGCGCTGGTCGCCAGTCCAGACCTTGCCGCGCTGGTAGGGCGGGTCGATGTTGATCTCGCCGTCCCGGACGCGGCGGGCCAGCCAGTTGGCGCCCTGGAACGACGGGTTGAGGCTCGTATGTTCGAGCGGGGTGATGGTCTGGCGGGTCACGGCGGGCTCCTTGATCGGGTCGGGTGGCGGGCTTCTACCAGGGGTCGATGTTGAGGTCGTCGCTCCAGTGCTGGCCGTCGTGGCCTGACAGCAGGCCACAGGTCGCGTTGTCGTCCGGCGGTACGGCACCACAGCGACTGGAGTTCTTCGCCCCCGGCCTGCGGTCGTTGTGCTCGTCGGCTTCCAAGGCGTTGCGCTCCAGGCGGTCCGCGAGGTGGCGAGCCATGGTCGGCGTGAGCTCAATCTCGATCTCGCGTCCGGCGCTGCTTCCGGGAGTGGTCACAACCACGGTGACTGTGACGACGGTGCTGCCGCCGATCACCATGCGGGTGTCGATCTTGCGCCAGCTGGCGAGCCACGGCTTCATGCGACCGGCCATCAGTTCTCGTCCTCGTCGGCCTCGGTGTTGCAGTCTGCGCAGGTCCCGGCTGGCTGGTCCTCGTGCTCGCGGCAGACCGCGACAATCCGGTAGTCCCCGTCCGCGTCTTCGGCGAGGAATTCGGCGGCGTCGTTGGCGGCCTTCAGGGCGCAGTCGCGGGAGTGGACGAAGCCGCCGTCGTTCTCGTTCCAGATGCCGTAGGTGACACCGGACTCGCACGCGGGGACGGGCAGCGCGTCGGCGTGCGCGCCGCGCTCGTCGGTCACGTGGTGGCCGATGCAGATGGGCTTGACCGTGAAGGTGATGCCCTCGTTGGCGGGGTCGCTGGTGTAGTTCGCGGCGGTGGCCCCGGCGGCGATGCGGCCGTAGTCGCCCCGGAAGCCGTCCTCGGTGAGGTCGCCGTCGGCGAAGACGCCGTATGCCTGCTGCGGGGTAGTGGTCTCGGTCATGGCGGTTGCCTCCTTGGCGGCCTGGTCGGCCTGCTCCTGCTGGATGGTGCGGACGTATTCGACGGCTTCGCGCTTGGTGGTGAACTCACTGTCGGCGTGGTATTCGCCGGGGCTGGTGAGCATCCAGCGGGGTCCGCGCGGCAGGCCCTTTAGGAAGTCGTCGCTGGTGTCGACGGGGCAGTTCTGGAGCTGGTAGGTACCAGCCGGGGTGTCGATGTCATAGGAGCCGGCGCAGCGCTTGCGGACTGTGACGGTCACCGCGTTCGACATCTTGGTCTCCCTGGCTGCTCGGGCTTTCCTTCTGCTTCCAGCATGGCGGATAGCTAGGTACTCTGTCAACAGGTTTACAGCGCAGAACATGTTGACTAGGGAAATGGGAACCGCAATGATCGGACCATGACCACGACCGAACTCGTCGGCCTCACCGAAATCGGGCAGATGTTCAACATCTCCCGACAGCGCGCCTACGCCCTCGCCAAGAAGCGCGGATTCCCCGAACCCGTCAGCACACTCAGCACCGGCCGCGTCTGGGAGAAGGGCGCAGTCGCGGCATGGGGCGAGACCTGGGACCGGAGCAACACGGGCGGACGGCCACCCAAGCCCGACGCCTGACCCTCACCGCCACGGCGGCGCACCGCCCGCAGCCCACGCCCCGAGCTGGTCGCCGTTCACCAGCCGCAGCGGCACCGGCAGCTTGCCGTTGAGCCTGACCGCGTCGCGCGTGAAATCCGACGTCGTAACCACGGCCGCGAGCTGCGTGCGATGCACATCCCGGTACATGCCGTTGACGGCCTGGACCACACCCGACGCGACACGATTACCGAGCTGGTACCGCTTCGCCTGAATCAGGATCCGCCGGTTGCGAGGCAGCCACGCCTGCCACCACCGCCGATCCGGCAGCGTCGCGAGGACGTCCGCAGCATGGTCGTTGGCGCCACCGACACGCACGACGTTGGTGCAGCCGTCACGGCGGCACAGGTCGGCGAGGGCGTACTCGAACTGGACGTCGTCCATGCGCAGGAAGTCCGCGAGGGCATGGGTCCGCTGGACACGCTGCTGCTCGCGGCGACGCCGCACCTGCCGGCGCACACCGGCCGCGAGGCCTGCGGCGGCCAGCAGCAGGACGGCGACGGTGATGCTCACCTCCGCGTGCGCAACGACCAGCCGGTACAGCGCCACCGCGCACCACGCCAGCACCGCGACGACCACGACCACCGTCAGCGGATGGCGGCGGCGACGACGCATACGACGGGCCGGACGGCGACGGGCGCGGGCAGGTGCGGTCATGATTCGCCTCCGGTGACGGGCAGTCCGTACTCGCCACCGGCACCGGGGTTGCGGGTGACAGCCCCGTCCTTGGCGAGGCGGCTGAGGGTGTTCTCGACAGTCTTACGGGCCACGCCGGTCATCTCGGTGATCTGGTCCAGATGCAGATAGCCGACGTCCAAGTCGAGGGGGTCGCGGCGCTCGGCGAGGACACGGAGGATCTTCTCCTGCGCGGTCGGTTCCTTGGCGAGAACGGGGCCCGGCCGGGCGGGTGCCCACTTCGACGTGCCGTCCTCCTCGTCCTCGGCAGCCGGGCCGACGGAGACCAGGGCGATCTCGTCGCGGTCATCCCAGTCGGGGAAGTCCGCCGGGATCGTGATGCGCTCGGGGTCGAAGTGGCCGGCCGCGGATTCCAGGATCCAGGCGCGCATCATCTCGGCGCGCTCGTCGGGGCCGACGACGTAGCCGACGCCGAAGGTACGGCGCGGGTCGTCCTCGGGCATGTCCGGGTCGTAGATCAGGGACTCGTCGTCACTCGCCCAGAACGCCGGGATCTTGGACGGGTCGACGCCCTCGAAGCTGTCGGGCAGGTCGACGCGGTTCTTCTGCGCGCCGTCGGAGCGCAGCAGGATCAGAGCACCGCCGTAGAACACGTTGTCGCGGATCGCCGTGTCCCCGGCCATCTTGTCCAGGTTGATGATCTGCCCGAACAGGACCAGGCACATGCCGAGCGAGCGGCCCTGCTCGGCGATAGCGGCGACGATGAACCCGGCCTCGGCCCGGTTGATCGCCTTGTCGCCGAGCAGCTGCGCGAACTCGTCCAGGATGACGGCCACGAACGGGCGCTCCGCAGTGGCCTGGAAGTTCTTCATCCTCAGCCGCTGGGACTGTGCGACGCGGTGCAGAAGGATCGCATAGGCCAGGCGCAGCGCACCCATCGCGCCGTCGATGCCGCAGCCGGGGTAGGCGGCCATGTCCTCGACGTCGGGGTTGGAGGAGCCCTTCGGGTCGGCGTAGATGATCGCGACGCCGTTGACGTGGTAGCTCAGGCCGAGGAGTTGCAGGACGCCGCCCTTGCCGGAGCCGGTGACGCCTGCGCCCAGGACGTGGCGGGCGCCGCCCTTGTCGTCGTAGAGCTGGATGCGAGCGGGGCGGCCGGAGATCCCGGTGCCCAGTTCCACGTAGCCGTTCCTGTTGGCGACCAGGGCGGCCGGGCCGGGCAGGGGCATGCCCTCTTCGAGTGGCGAGCGGTCCATGAGCCGCAGTTTGGCCCGGCGGGGGTTGCGGGTCGCCTCGACCGATGCCAGCAGGGTGGTGGTGCGCAGTGCCCCGGCGATGCGCCAGGCGTCGGGCATGGTGATGGCATCGGTGTCCTCGTCGGCGACGATCCACGCTGCGACACCCCCGGTCGCCGGGTCGGGCACGGTGCCTTCGAGGTGGGTGCCGGGCATGCAGCCGCCCCGGTGACCCACCCGGCGCAGCCACAGTGCGTCCAGGGCGCTGTACTGGGGTTCGTCAACGACGGGGGCAACCATGTGGACCAGGATGCGGCGGGCACTGGTGTGCGGGCCCTCGGTGATGAGGACCTGCTCGATGGGAATGCGGTAGACGCCGGACACGGTCTCGGCGGTCACGGACACCGGGCGGCCCGGCTCGGCCTCGATCGTGCCCTCCCACGCCTCGGGGCTGCGGCCGGTCAGGGTGAGGTGGTTGCCGGGGTGGGCGCCGTCCTCGCGGGAGATGTGAATGTGCCAGGGCATCAGGACGTCATCGCCAGGCGTCGGGGGCGCGGCTGGCCCGGGGCTGGCGGGTGCCTGGTAGGCGGCGGCGTGGTGGTGGCCGCGCAGGACGCGGCGCAGCGAGAACGCGACATGCCCGGTCGCGCCCCACCACGCCAGCGAGACCAGCCCGGATACCGACGGCAGTGCCATCCATCCGGCGGCCAGGGCGTCGATGCCGGGCCAGCCGTTCAAGGTCGCTGTTGCTGCTGCCGTGGCGGTCGCGATCGCCGAGACGAGGAACGGTTGCCGGTGGGCGCGCAGCACGTCGCCGCCGGGCATGGCGTCCAGGGCGTCGTCGGGCAGCAGCCGCATGAAGTTCGCGCCGGCGGCGAGCGCGGGGACGGCGAGGAGGATGCTGACGGTGCTCGCGGCCGAGGTGTCCAGCAGCGGCATGGTGAGGGCCGTTGCCAGTGGTGCGGCGACCTGGGCGATGGCGAAGCGCTTCTCCGCGCGCGGGTTCGGCATGTGCACGGCGGCAGGCGCGGTCTCGTTGGTGGCCATCATCAATCCTGCGTGTACCAGCCGCGGGCGGCCATGGGGGCGGGGGACCGGTCGGCGGCTTCCTTGATGCCGCCGTGCGTGGCGACGGTCTCCCGCTCGGCGGCCGCCGCGACCCGGGATGCCTCGTCGGCGGCGTTGGCGTAGGCGATCGCGGCGGTGGACAGGCCCTGCATGATGCGGGCGACCTCGCGGGTCTCGGCAACCGTGGCGGTGTCGACGTGAAGGGTCGAGATCTGTTCGGCGACACGGCCGGTGTCCTTGGCGTGGTCGTTCATCGCGGTCGCGATCTTCTTGTGGGCGGCGGTGGCGCGGCGCACGTCCGAGGCCAGGGCCCGCGCCTCACGCAGCAGCTCACGGTAGGTGATTGCCATGGTCAGCTCCCCGCCTTGTCCTGGTAGAACTCGCGTTCGGCGGGCGCGGTCAGCGGCGAGTCGACGACCGCGCGGTAGATGCCGCCGTGCCGGGTCTCGGCATTGGCTGCCAAGGTGTTCACGGCCTCGCTGCCGCGCTGCGCGTTCTTCTCGATGTCCTCGGCGCGGCCGCGCAGCACCTGGGCCCGCTCGGCGAGACGCCCCAACAGGGCGACGATCCTGTCGCCGCCCTTGACTGTCTTCGCGTCCTCGGACAGGCGCTGCGCCCGCGACGCCAGGTCGACGGCCTGCACACGGGTGTCCTTGCTGCGCTCCGCGATCCGGCCCAGCGCCGCCTTCTTCTCCGCGAGGCGCCGCTCGAATGCCTTGAGGGTGCGGACTTCGCCGCGGCTCATGGTGTGCTGCTCGCCACCGGCGGCGGTGAACGCGACGGCCTTGTCGTTGACGGCAGTCACCTGCACGGGCACCGCGGCGGCGGGCTTCTTCGCGAGGTCGACGGTCGATCCGGCGGCCGGGGCCATCTTCGGTGCGGCTTTCTGCTGGGGCCGGGAGGCGTTGCGTGCCCGCGTGTCGGTCATGGTTCGGCCTTCGGCCTTGTCGGTGGCCGTACGGTCGTCCCAGCCGTCGAGGGCGCCATCACGGTAGGCCCTCGCGTGGCCGGTGACGGCAGCAACCCGGGTGCCGTCGCGGTATCCGGCCTCGCGCGCGGGCTTGGTCCGCAGCGTGGGTCCGGCCGGCGCGGCTGGCGTGGCCGGGCCGGTGCCGCCCGCAGTCTGGGTGTCCTTCGCCGGTCCGCCGGGCGGCGTGCCGGCAGGTTTGGTGGCCGCGGTCTTGCCGTTCGGGTCGGCCGGGCTCTTCGGGTCGGGCTTCTTCGCCAGGTCCGGGCCGGAGGGGCGCGCGGCAGCGGCCGGTGTCGAGGGTCCCGGCGTCTTGGCTGCGGCGCTGTCCTTCGCGCCCCCGGGCCGGGTGGCCTTGGCGGCCGGGCCCTTGGGTGAGGTGTCGCCCTTCGACGCTTTGGTGCGCGTGGACTTCGCGTCGGTCGTGGCAGCCTTCTTGACGTCGCTGCCCGTCCGGCCGTGGCGCTGCTGCACCTTGTTGTTGAGGTCTGCGACCTTGGCGTCGCGGCTGGTGCGGCTCTGGCCGTCCTGCTTGGCGAGGCGTCCAGCGCTGTTCGTGCTGCTGGCGGTGTTGGTGCCGCCGGAGGCCCGGGTCTCGGCGATAGTGTGGGTGCGCTTGACGCTGGTGCCGCCGCGGCGGATCCGCTCGGCCAGGGCGTGGCCGAGCGCGGCCACGACACTGCCACGCCCGCCGGCCTTGACCGAGTCGGCATTGCCCGTAGCGTCCTTGCTGCTTGTAGCGTCGGCGGCCTGCTTCATGGCCGCCGTCGTTCCGAGCGGCCGGACCGGGCGGGCGGGCTCCACCGGGGTGAGGAGCTTCGCGAGCGGCCCCGGGCCAGCAGTCGGGGCAGCTGCCTCGGGCCCGCTCGCCGGGCCGTGCTCCTCGCCCGGAGCGGTTGCCTCGGTCGCTTCAGTCGCTGTCGCCATCACCGCACTCCTCTCGCTCAGATGGGTCTCCCACCCACCCCCCCACCCGACCCCCAGAACACGGGACCAGGGCTCTGACCTGCACGGGAGGGCCCTTGCGGGTCTTTCCCGGCGGGCGGGGGGTGGGTGGGAGGAGGTCACGAACTACGGACAGGGAAGCGCTTCTTCACCGCGCCGAACGTCAGCACACCGCCGACGGAGACCAGCACGACCAGCCCGATGCCCGAGCCCGACCCGGACCCGTTGCTCACGCTGGAAGTACTGGAGGTGTCCGTCAGCGCCGGGGAACTCACCACCGGGTAGATCTGCCCGCACTCCGACACCGCGCCGTAGTTACTCCCGGCCTCCGCGATACAGGCCTCCACGGCGAGACGACGGGCCTTCTCAGCTGGGGTTTCCTGCGCTGCGGCCTGCGCCAGAGCCGCGGCCTGCTGCTGGCTGGCCAGGTTCACCTTCGCGGTGTCCAGGGCGAGCTGCTCCTGCTGGACGTGCGCGTTGGCCTGCGACGTCTCGTACTGCGACCACGTCCACATCCCCGCCGCCGCCACGACAGCGAAGCCAAGACCGAGACCGGCCTTGGCGCGCGGCGACAACTTCGCTGGTGGGGGCGACTCCGGCTCCGGGTTCTTCCACGGCGGGACCGTCGTGATGTTGTAGGGGTTGGTGAAGGGGGACTCGTTCATCGGTCTCTCGGTCTCCGGATTCAGGCGCTCTTGCGGTAGCGGTCACGGGCTTTGAGTAGCCGGTCGTAGGCGGCGGCGTGCTTCAACCCGAAGTCGGCCTTCACACGCTCCAGGCCGACGGCGTCATAGCCGTCGGTCTGGATGAGCGCGAGGACGGCTTCGACTTCGGTTTCCACCTGGGTGCGTTTGCCGCCGATGGCCGCGGGCTTCGATTTCGCTTCGGCTCCGGGCGTCGGCTTCGGCTTCGGGCTTCGGGCCGCTTCGGCTCCCCGTTTCGGTTTCGGCTTCGCCGCTTCGGCTTCGAGGCGACTGCGCTCCTGGGCGACGCGAAGCATCTCCTGTTCGCGCTGCAACTTCGCTTCGGCTTCCTGGGCCTGCTGCGCCTGGAAGGCACGGTGCCGCTCGGCTTCGACTGCGGCGATGCGGGCTTCGGTTTCGGCGTCGGCGATTCTCTGCGCGCGGGCGATCCCGGCGAGCTTTGCTTCGGCTTCGGCTTCGGAGATCCGCCGCGCTTCGGCTTCGGCCCGCTGGCGCTCTTCGGCTTCGCGGGCGGCTTCGGTTTCGGCCTCTGCCTGCCGCAGGGCTTCGGCCCGCCGCTCAACTTCGGCCGCGCGATGCGCTTCGGCTTCCGCTTCGGGTGCCGCGAGGGCATCCGAAACCGAAGTCCCGAAGTGAGCCAGCTCGAAGACGAGCAACCTGTCCGCAGGCGCGTCCCGACGCCAACGGCGCCCGTAGTCGCTGCGGAGTCTGGCGCGGTAGATCTTCAGTTCCTTCTGCTGCTCGATAACTGCGGTGTAGGACGGCAGGTGCCACAGTCGCATTCGTCGCCAGATCCGGAACGTCGGCCACGGCGCGATGATCCAGCGGATCAGCGGCGGCGACTCCATGTGCTGGTCGGCGGTGATGTCCGCGATCCGACCGACTGCGTGTCGGGCGCCTTCGACGGCGGCGATGAAGAGCAGCGGGATGGTGGCGTGCATGCCGACGGCGAGCGGGTCGGGCCAGGCCGAGGACGCGTTGAAGCAGATCGTCGCGGCGGTCAGGCACCAGGCGATCTGACGCAGCAGCGGGTACGGGATCCGCAGCCACGTGAGGAGCAGGTCCAGGGCGAGGAACCCGCCGATGCCAGAGTCGACGCCGGCGGGGAACGCCCAGGCGAACCAGCCGAAGCCCTTGGCTGCGGCGAGCTTCGTGACTGCGGTGTACGACCCGGCGAAGCCGATGCCAGCGATGATCGTGACGAATCCGGAGACCATGCCGACGAGCCACTTCTGGGCTCGCGTGAGAGGGGGTCGAGCCGGGGCCTTCTCGGGCGCGTCGACAGGCGCAGCGAGGATGCTGCGAAGGTCCTGCCACGGCTGGTCGAGAGGGTCGGTCACTGGTCTGCCTTTCAGGCGAAGCGGACGAGGCGGTGTCGAATGCTGGGGATGAGGAGCAATGCCGCGAACGCGACGATCAGCGCGTGCCGGTGCGTGTCGTGGTGGTGGACGCGGAAGAGCCGGTGCCCGGTGAAGGCTGCGGCCGTGTAGCCGACGGCGAACGCCCCGGCCCCGTCACCGGTGCGGACGGCGAGCCATGCCCCGAACGTGAGGGCGAGGAGCGCGGTGATCAGCGATGTGGGGTGCATGGTGCTCTCCTTCCGTGGGTGGTGATGCCGGGCGGCTGCTGTCGCCCGGCGTGGGTTCGGTGATCTGGCCGCGAGTGGGGGTTACCAGTCGGCGTGGCAGTTTCCGCAGGTTCCGGCGTCGTCGGGATTGTTGGTGCCGCACCTGGTGCACGTCCAGGTGAGGTTGGCTAGGTGGTGGATGAGAGTGCTGAGCATGGTGTCCTCCGGGTGGATGTTCGGGGTGCTGGCAGCCCGGCCCGTCGCGGGGGCACCGGACCGGGCTGCGTCTGGGTCAGCCCTGTCCGGGCTGGCTGTGCGCGTCGGCGAGCAGCACCCGGGTGAGCCGTTCGGTGCGGTAGTCGGTGAGCCCGACGCCGTAGGTGCCGGTCTCGGTGGTGGTGCTGATGTCGCCGGTGAGCGGTTCGCTGGTTTCGGTTGCGGCTTCCCAGGCCATCCAGGCGTGGACGAGGCCGATGTCGCGGGCGCAGACGTAGGGCTCGTCGTCGGGGGTGTTCACTGGTCGCCGTCCTCGTCGTCGTCGTCCTGGCAGTCCTGCCATGCGGCGTAGAGGTCGCCGGTGAGGACGGCGCGGATCTCGTCGTCGGTCGCCGGGCGGCTGGAGCCGTCGCGGTCGAAGAGCGTGGGTTCGCCGTTCATGCGGTCCCCTCCGGCTTGGGCACGGCCCGGCAGATGCTGGCGTGGTCGTTGGCCCTGGTGCGGATCCGGAAGAGGAAGTCCTTCGCGGGGCGCTCGGAGTCGAGCAGGCATCCGCGGCAGTGCCACGCGTTGTCCTCGGTGTGGTCGCCGCTGCCAGTGACGTCGACGTGGGATCCGCCGAGGGTGGTGAACCGCATGAGGACGCCGCCGGGCCACGGGGCGACGTGCTCGCTCGGGCTGGCCTGTGCGGCCCATGCTTCAGGTTTGGCGAGGACACCGTCGGGGCCGTAGATCCAGTCGGGGCGGGTCATCGCGCACCGCCGAGGGCGTTCGGTTCCAGGGCGAAGAACAGGACGGTGGGCGGGATGCCGCAGCTGGCGTCGCGCATCACGAACGCGCGGAGGATCTCGTAGATGTCGGCGCGGGTCTGGCCGGGCTCCGGGGTGATGGTGGAGCGCCAGGTGCCTCGACGTTCGGATCCGGGTGTCGTCTGCCAGCTGATCGTCATGACCCAGTGGTGGCTGCCCTGCGGGTTCGGGCCGGGGACGCTGATCGTGGTCACGATGCACCGCCGAGCAGTTCGTCGACGTCCTCGGCCTTCACGAGGACGTTGCGCGGCAGGCTGCCCTGGGAGGGTCCGACGATGCCGTACTCCTCCAGCTCGTCGAGGAGGTCGACGGCGTCGCCCATGCTGACGTGCAGGCGGCGCTGGAGACGGTCGGGGGCGGCGAAGCGGCTGGTGGTGACGAGGATCGCGGCGTCGTAGAGCAGCTGGTCGGCGGCCATCAGGCGTCGTCCCTGAATGCGCGCCATGCGGCGGGTTCGCCGATCCCGACCGGGCGCAGGCCCTCGGCGACCATCGCCGCGTTCAGGTCGGCGCGGGTGAACGAGCGCGGGCCGTACGGGGCGGTCGGCAGGTCGTGGCTCAGCGGGCGGGCGGTGAGGCGCTGCTTCGGCGGGGCTGGGCGCGGGCTCGGATCCGTCACCCGTGGGGCATCTGTGCAGGTGCGGGCCAGATCGGTAGTCTCCACTTGGACCTTCCTCTGTGGCTTAGCGGCTTGAGGGTGGTCTGACCCCGACCACATGACGTTGCGAGCGTCGGTCGGGGTCATTTGTTGATCAGTGGCGCGTGGCCACTCATAGCAACTTAGACCCCCGGTCTAGCCGAGCGCAAGACCGGGGGTCTAGCATCCGTATTGGCCACGCTCTCGCGAGGGAAAGGGAGCGCGGAGTGACACAGCAGCCCGAGGAGGTGGTGAGGTTCTTGGACGCCATCAAGGCCCTGGAAGAGATCGAAGACGATGCCGCCTGTGCCCAGGCCATCACCAAGGTCTTGAAGGACTGGCCGGAGAATCACGCCCGGCTCCGCGAGATCCGCCAGGAACGCGTCCGCCGGATGAAAGGCGAGGGTAAGACCTGGCAGGAGATCGGAGACTCCATGGGCATCCACTTCACGCGCGCCCAGCAGATCGCCAAGGGCATCCGCGGCGGGAAGGGGCCAAAGAAGGCCGACGACCCTCCCGCCGAGTAGCCTCCACATGCAGAAGGACCGCGCCTGTCACCTGCGGGCGCGGTCCTTCGCTGCGGTCAACCTCAGGCCGCGAGGTACTCCTCGAGGTCGATGCCCAGCTGCTTGCTCGCCTGGACCGGGTTCGCAGAGCCGGGTGCCATGGTCTCGAGAGCGAGCAGCTTGTCGTAGAGCGCCACGTTCGAGCCGTACGTCTTCTCGAGCGTCAGGTGCTCGGAGCGCTTCGCCCGCAGCTCCTCCCACGGCGCGACCGTGATCAGCTCCTGGGCGATCCACTTCTGCCCGTCGCCCCGGATGCGCTTGAAGCCGGCGACCGCGGGCTTGGTGAGCAGCCGTCCGTCGAAGGAGATCAGCGCGGGCGCGACGCGGGACTTCGCGTAGCTCGAGACCTCGCCCGCGGCTCCCCGGCGGCGAATGTCGGCCTCGAGGTCGAACGCCCACGGACGCTGCGCCTGGACGGCGTCGTGGAGCTTCGAGAGGAACGCCGCGATCCGCAGCGCGGAGTCGGGCGTGCTCAGCACGACCTCCTCCATCATCTCGCTGTACTCGGCGACCCACTCGGGAGCCCAGCCGACCTTGCGCACATCAACCTCCAACGATCAGTGACAGCCCGGCGGGACGCTCCCGCAGGGAATCGATCTGCTCCACATAGGTCGTCAACCTGGCAGCCATGGTTCGGAGTTCGTTCATTCCGTCCTCGTCGGCACTCGAGGCCACCTGCTCGGGGCGGAACATCCCCATCAGGCCGAAGCCCTTCGCCAGTTCCTTCTGGAAGGCCGCGCGCCACTTGAGGAGTCGGAGCTCGTCGGCACCGCCGGAGGCCTCGAGATACTCGGCCACGGGCGCGGTCAGAACCGCAGTCTCGGCCTGGACGACCTTCTTGAAGGCGGGGTCGATCTTGCCGGTGCGGTCCATGACGCGTTGCGCCTCGAGCGCCGCTGCGCGGACGGGAGCCGGGGCCTCGGGATCCCTGGCGGCCTGGACGACATGCCGGGCCTTCTCGAGCGTGCGACCGGAGAGGCCGCTGCCCCTGGCCTCCTGATCCCGCACTCGAGTCTTCGGAGTGGCGATCGACTCCGAATCGGACGCCGCGGGGGCTTCCTCTGCGGTCTCGGGCTCGAGGAAAAGGGTGGGCAAGTTTCCCACCCTTTCCGTTGCCGCCGGGCGGTTGGGTGCCGCCTTCCGGCCGGCCGCAGCCATGCGCTCCTTCGCCTGCGACTGCAGGACCGACCGCACGCGGTCCGCATGACGGACCGCCTCGGTGGGCGTGAAGTTCTTCCGGCAGGTGTTCTCATCGTCCTCGGCATGCAGGGCCTCGAGCTCGTCGGCGAGCGACTCGGCGATGTGCGCCGGGATCTGGTCGTGGCCGAGGAGGTGGTGCGCTTCGATGCGCCGGCCTCCGGCGACGAGCGTGTAGCCGTCGCCGTCCGGGCGCACGACGATCGGCTGCAGGAGTCCGCGGTCACGGATCGAGTCGACCAGCATGGTGAGGTCGCCGAGATCTTGGCGGGCTCGTTCGCCGATGCGGATCTGGCGGATGGGCAGGGTGGTGACTTTCACGGGCGCCTCCGGGGCGGTCCGTTCGCCAATGGGGTTGCCGGAACTGCCCCTTGAGGCTGTCCGGCGGAGGCGGAATCCGCCCCCACCCCTTGAACGAATGACGTCCCCGAATCTCTCCGGAATCGGCCCAACTACTTCCAGTATGCGCAGGTCAGACGCACCGTCACGTCATCACGTGAGCTTCACGAATGGTGATCGAATCCGACCGGATCGCGCCGCATTTCGACCGCTTCGCAGCCCTGTTGATCACGTCCCGCGCGCCCGCAGTAGAGCTGCCCTGTCCAATTCATCATCATCTGCACCGTCTTGACATACTTTCAGATCTTGTGTCACCTTCGGCAGCACCCCGACCGAAGGAGTCCCGTCATGGCCGCTGGCCGTCTCGCCGAGTACGACTCACGCCAGGCGATCAACCGCCTGAAGATCACCGAAGCGCACTGGCGCTGGGCCGAGCACCGCCGGCTCATCCCGGCGCCCGACGCCACCGAGGGCCGGTGGCTGCGCGCGACCGTCGAAGCCATCGACACCGCCAAGATCAGGCGCGAACTGCCCGACGGACCCATCGGCAACTACGAGGCCGCCAGCCGCATCGCAGCCGCGCTCGGCACCCCGAACCCGCCCGGCGGCCCCGACCACGTCAAAGCGTTCACCGTGCGGCGATTCATCGGCCGCGGCCTGCTCGTCGCCCTGTCCTGGGACCGGGCGTGCGTGCACCCCGGGCAGCTCGACCGGCTGTGCCGCCGCACCACCCTTCGGCGCCTGGTGGACGAGGAAACCCCGCTCGGCCCCGACCAGTCCGCAGCCCGGCTCGGCATCCGGCGCTCCGACTGGGACCACATCGTCCGGCTCGGCTGGGCCAAGCCCGTCGACTGGCAGAAAGTCCAGTTCGGCAGCAGCAAAGCCGGGGCCGTCGACGTGCCGGTCTACCGGAGCGGCGACGTGGACGCGATCCCGCGTCGGCGTAAGGCGGTCGACTGGGAGCAGCTGCGCGGGCTCGGGAAAGGACAGCGGTCACCGCTGGCCAAGCTGTAGGCGGACATGCGACGGGCCCCGCCGGTCACCCGGTCGGGGCCTTCGCCATGCTGCTCCCGCCTAGCGTCGGCCTTGGCAGTATGAGCATCCGATGCAGCGCGGGTCGTGGACGATCGCGAGTGGATCCCCTGGCTCCCCGACCACATGCGCGTCCCAGCTGCCTCCTTCGGCACCGTGCGCGGCTTCGGCGATGCGGTTGTACATGCGGTCGCGTTCTTCCTCGGTGGCGCAGGCCGGGATGAACACGCCGATGGTGTAGCCGTCGCGCTCGGGTGTCGGCTGCGCAGCGGCCCGATGCTCTGCGACCCGCTCCCGCTCCACGTCCCGCTGTTCGACGACTGCCCGCCGTGGCTCCCCGGCCGGAACGAGGCGCAGGTCCAGCTCGAATCTCAGGGCGTGCAGGTATTCGGCGAGGGCGCCGACGGTGATGTCCCGGTCGCCGTCGAAGGCCCGGCGTACGGTCTTGGCGCGGACGCTGAGCCTGGCGGCGATCTCGTCGGGCGCGAGCCCGGACGCGGTCTGTGCTCGGTGGAGGCGGCGCAGGGCCTCACGGCGCAGGCGGCCCTGCGCGAGGGCGCGGGAGCCGTCGTCGGTCGCAGCTAGTCGGTCGTACAGGGTCATGGCACCATGATGCGCCTGCGGCCGGGGTTGTTCCCTGTCGTGCAGCAATACCTCGACCAGGCGCTGCCGCAGTAGCCTCGACGCGACAGCAGCCCGGCCCGGTTTGTGCGGGCCGGGCTGCATCGTTCAGTGCCGGGTTCTACGGCAAGTTGAAGATCTCGTGGTTGCCGATCCGCCGCCAGATGACGTGCGGGTCACCCTTCGTTATCTCCTCGCCGAACTGCCACGTCGCGCGGCCGTTGGGTGCCCAGGTCATCTCCCAGATGCCGGTGGCACCCTGGATGCCCTTCATGCGCAGGCCGCCGGGATACGGGAAGCCTTCGTTGATCGCTGGGACGAACTCTTTCTTCACCTTGTCCCTGAACCTGACCTGCAGGTCAGGTTCGAGCGTCTTCCAGTCCTTCTGGAAGCGCGGGAGCTTCTCGAACGTTGGCACGGGTCAGTCGCTCTCGTTCTCCAATGCGTCGAACATCGCGTCGGCGCTCTTGTAGACGGTGCCCTCGCCGTTGGCGATCTCGTCGTCGGCCTCCTGCTCGCCGGCCTGCCATTCGGGGGTCCAGAACCATGCCTGGTCTGCTGGCATGGCGCGGAGGCCTCGCAGTATGACCTGGCCGTCGATGACCTCGAATGCGATGTCGTCCCCGGTGTCGATGTGTAGGGCTTCCCGGATGGGTGCGGGTAGTGTCACCTGGCCCTTTGCGCGGAGGCGCGCGCGGAGCCGGTGCGGCTTGGTGCGGTCGCGGGTCGGCATGAGTGCTTCCTGGGTCTGTGGTCGCTGTCTGCGTTCACTACCACAGTACCCGGATTTCCAACTTTCTAAGAGTAGGAAAGTAGGACGATCCTGTCCAACCGTTCTGCGCACGCACCGGAGCACGGCATGCAAAAGGCCCCGGCCGGGATGGCCGGGGCCTTCGTCGCGTCTACCGCGCGGAGTTCAGGAACACCCGCGACCCGTCATGAAACAAGATCGTCGCCCCGTGCGCGATCGCCCCCGCCTGCGCCCTGCGCGAGTACGGATCCACGCTCTCGACGTGCTCGGGGCTGCCCGCCGTGGCCGGCCCGGTCTCGGGCGGTACGGGCTTGTCGCCGAGGACGGGCTCCCGCTCCGGCTGGCTGTACACGTCCCCGGGCGCGGAGGCCGCTGTGACCTGCCAGCGGGTGGTCTTCCCGCCGGTCTCGACCGCGAACAGGTACGGCCGCTTGGAACGCCCGTCCTCCTCGATGGGCACGGTGTCGGCGCGGGTGACGCCGGGGATGGTGCGGGCGGCGGTGATGGCGAGTTGCAGGAAACGGTCGGGGCGCATGGCGGACACGCTATCGGGCGCGTCGGACAGGTCCGGTCGGGCGCGCTACCCGGCCTTGAGTACTTCCTGCCGCAGCGCCTGCAGGACGACCTCGACTGCGGTGTCGCCTTCCGCGATGAAAGTGCCGATGGCGTTGACGACCGCCGACCCGATGATCTTCGCGGTGGCGAGGTCGCCGCCGGCTTGGTCGGCGACCTGACGCAGCGTGCTGATCAGGATGAACACCAGTCGGAACTGCTGGGCAGAGTTCATCTCCGCGAGCAGCTCGTTCATCTCGTCCGGGCGGGTGGCGGCATTGATGCCGAACGCCGCGAGCATGATCCGCTGCAGGTTGTGCTCGCCGTACACCGCGAGCAGCTCTGGGAGTGGGCGTTCACCCGGTGCGGCGAGGACAGCCAGCGCATTGTCGTCGTTGGCGGTGACGGCTTCCAGTGCGGCCAGGGCGCGGAGTTGCTCGTCGGCGGTCAGCTCATCCTCAGTCATGGGCTGATCGTCTCGCGCGGGCTGCGGCCAACGGGCGGAATCGGGAAAACAGTGGGCGCGCGCCGGTCTCTCCACTGTGCTGGCGCGCGCCTGGAGGATCGTACGCCCGCGTCCTCTGCTGTCAGGAACTGTCAGCCCGTGCCCGACGTGCACCCGCCCACCCGAGTCGCGGCGGGGGCTGCGCGGGGAGCGGGAGCAGCGCGGGCGGCTACTCGGCGTCGTGCTCGACCGGTTCGTCGGTCGGCGTGGCGTCCGGGTCACCGATGACGATCGCGCCAGGGATCGCCCGGAACTTGGCGGACGTGTTGAGCAGCGCCACCAGGGACTTGATATGCGGCAGGGCCTCGTCCGCGTTCAGGCTGTTGGTGAGGGTGGCGACGCTCTCGACCAGGTCGACGAAGTTCTCGTGCTGCTCGGGCGGAACGCCGAGGCGTCCGGCGACGGCGTCCAGGGCCGCGCCGACCGATGGGACTGCTTCGGCCGGCCGGACAGGTTCGGCGATGCCGGACTCGGTGAAGAACTCCTCGAGCCCGATGCCGAGTGCGCGGGCGAGGCCGACGAGGCTGCGGGCGTCGGGGACTCGGTCGCCGGAGAGCATGCGGCTGAAGGTGGTGGTGGACATCCCGGCGTCCTTGGCGAGGCGCATGCGGTCGCCTCGAGGGCTGGCGATGTCGTAGTTGGCGCGGGGGGCGACGGTCTTGACATAGGCGGCGAGGCGTTCCGCTGCTGCTGCGCCGTCCATGCCCGTCCCGTCCACGTCTCGATGCTAGTGAGCGGGCTGCTGCCCGTCTGCATGTTGCTAGAGAGCAACCATAGTGGTCAGGGCGATCTTGTCGAGTACATCACCCCACCTCCGGCCATCGGGGAGCCGTCCGACGGGCCACTATTTGCTTATGAGCATTCGACTTGGATAGTATGTGCTCATTGGCAAATTGCCCCCTAGCATTCAGGGAGGGAGGTGACTCATGCCCTTCACCTTCAACGTTCAAAGACTCCGAGACCTCGCCGCCGAACACGGCGACGAAGATCAGAACGCCATCGCTGCACGTACCGGCATCGACGCGGGCTCCATCTCCCGCTACCTGGCCCGCAAGCGGCAGCCCGGCCTCACGCGAGCCGCACGCATCGCCAGGGCCTACGGAGTCCAGGTCGATGAACTGACCGGCGCAGCACCACGAAGTTGAACCTTGCCGACGAGCAAGAAGAAGCACCGCCCTGTACCTGTGCGCCAGTTGGAGATCCGCGTGACCCCGTACTGCTCTGACGCGTGCCGCCCGGCGGTGGGCTGATGGGTCACGACGTCTACCGGAGCGTCAAGAAGCATGCCCTGGCGGGTCTGACCCATCGGGAAAAGCTGGTTGCGATGGTGCTCGCTGACGACGCGGACGAGAAGACCTGGATCACCTGGAACAGCCCCTACGACGCCGCAATCATGGAGATGTGCATGATCAAGACCGACCGTGAGATGCGCCGCGTCCTCGGCGTGCCCCTCAACGAGAAGGTGATCGAGAAGCACGAAGGCGGCCACAACGGCAAGGTCCTCAAGTTCCGGTTCCTTGATCTGAGCGATGAAGTAGACGGGCGTAAAACGCCCCCCTACGCAGACGGGGCCGGCGATGAGCCAGCGGGCCCGTCGACCGAAAAAAGCCCCCCTACGGACGGCGTAGGGGGGCGTAATCCGCCAAGTAGGCGGGCGAAAAAAGCCCCCCCTACTCCCCAGACACCTCAACCACCCACCTCCCACGAATCGCGCGGGTCGCAGGAGGAGCAGGCAACTGGGCGGGCGGGCGGGGGAGACGCTTCGCTGCAACAGCAGACAGCGCACGACATGCTCGCCCGGATCATCAGCCGCCACTCACGGCTCGCCCTCGGCGAGAAAGAGATCACCAAGCTCGTACCACTCGTCGTCCCGTGGCTCGAGCGAGCATCCGAATCGCAACTCGAGCAGGCGCTCACCGCCGGACTGCCGATGCAGATCGGCAACCCGGCCGGACTCGTCCGCACGCGCCTCACCGACAAACTCCCGCCCATTCGAAGCGAAGAACCCGGCGAGCCCCGCTGCAACAACCCGGACTGCGACCCGGTGACGCACATGGTCACCCTGCCCAACGGCGACATCGACTTCTGCTCCATCTGCCACAAGACCGGCCGCGCCCGAGCCCGACGCCAGAACGGAACCCGACCATGACCGACCACACCGAAAGCCCGACCCTCGAGCGCACCCCGCCTCAAGACCTCCTCGCCGAGCGCGCGGTCCTCGGCGCGATGCTCTGCGCGAAGGAGGCCATCCCGGAGGTCCTCGGGTCCGGCCTGAAAGGCGGCGAGTACTACCGCCCGGCACACGAGACGATCCACGACACGATCATCGACCTGTATGCGGCAGGCGAGCCGGCCGACCCCATCACCGTCGCCGACGACCTCGAGAAGGCCGGCCAGCTGGTGCGCTGCGGCGGCCCGGTCTACCTCCACGGCCTGATCGTCGGCTGCCCCACTCCCGGCAGCGCCGAGTGGTATGCGCAGATCATCCGGGAGAAGGCCCGCAAGCGCCGCCTCGTCGTCGCGCTCTACCAGGGCCTGCAGGAGATCGACAGCGGGCAGGGCGACACTGCCGGGACGATCGAGGCGATCCAGGACCGCATCCTCGAGGCCGCAGGAATGCCCGACGCCGAGTCGGCCAGCGGCCTGCTGCCGATCGGCGCGCTGTTCCCCGCTGCGCTCGAGGACATCGAAGCCGTCCAGCTCGGCATCGGGCCCGCAGGCGTGCCGACCGGGTTCGCCGACCTGGACGCGCTCACAGGCGGCCTGCACCCGGGACAGATGGTGATCGTGGCCGGGCGTCCGGGGCAGGGCAAGAGCACGTTCGGTCTCGACGTCGCCCGCTGCGCCGCGATCAATCACCAGATGGGTGTGGCGTTCTTCAGTCTCGAGATGTCCTGCACCGACATCCTCAAGCGGCTGATCTCCGCCGAGGGGCGGATCGCCCACCACCACCTGCAGACGAAGGGTGCGCTGACCCCGGAGGACCGGGAGCGCATGGGCCGGACAGTCGCGCGGATCACCAGTTCGCCGCTATACCTCGACGACTCGCCGGACCTGACGCTCACCTCGATCCGCACGAAGGCCCGTCAGATGGCCTCCGAGCAGGACCTGAAGCTCATCGTCATCGACTACATGCAGCTGCTGCGCTCCGGCGGCGGCCAGCGGTACGAGTCGCGGCAGCAGGAAGTCTCGGAGATCTCGAGGTCGGTGAAGCTCCTCGCGAAGGAGCTCAAGCTCCCGGTGATCGCGCTCTCGCAGCTGAACCGTGGCCCGGAGCAGCGTACGGACAGGCGGCCCGTCGCGTCGGACCTTCGCGAGTCGGGGGCGCTCGAGCAGGACTCGGACCTGATTCTGCTGCTCCACCGACCCGACTCCTACGAGCCGGAGCACGAGCGCGCGGGCGAGGCCGACTTCATTGTCGCCAAGAACCGGTCGGGCCCGACCTCGACGATCACGACCGCATTCCAGGGCCACTACAGCCGGTTCGTCGACATGGCGCAGGGCTGACCCGTGTTACCCAACTCCTCGAAGGCAGTGAAAGAAGTGAAAGAACCCGGTGGAGACGCCCCGCACGTCGGCTCCGTGGCTGACCGGTATGAGCCGTGGCTTGAGGATCTGCAGTCCGGACGGGTGACGCACCTCAAGACCCCGTGGCCTGACCTCGACGACCTCGTAGGGCTCGAGGAGCGCCGCCGTGTCGGCATCGTCGCGCAGCGCGGAACCCGCGAAGCCACCGTCGGCCGCCGCATCGCGATCCACGTCGCCGAGACTCAGGGCCATGTTCTGCTGTGCACCAGTTTCCCGCCTGACCCGATGCCCGAACGGCTGCACGTCGAACCGGAGATGATGCTCACCCCGGAGCATGTCAACGCGGCGGTGAGGCGGCTCGTCCGCGCTGGGGTCCGGCCCGTGCTCATCGTGATCGAGCGATACGAGCGGCTCCGGCTCGAGGAGCGCCCCGTAGGCGACCGGCGGTTCGACGAGATCGAGCGCTGCGCCCACGAGATCGATGTCAGCCCCAACGGCGTGGACGTGCCCTGCCTGTACACGACCACCACCGAGCGCGAGCCCGACCTGAGTCGGCGCATCCTCGACTGGGCCGGCGTGAACTCGCCCGGCGGGATCATGACCGACTTCTGCCGCACTCTGCTGGTGCTGCGCCGCCTGGACCGCCAGCAAGTCGAGGTCCGCATCGAGTTGGACCGTGTCACCTACCGGCACCCGGAAGTCCTCGCCATCGACCTGCCGACCTGACGCCTCCCGTCCCTGTCCCGCCAATCCCGTCAACCAACCACCAGGGAGAACACCGTGACCGACAAGCTGAACTACGAGCCCGAGACGCTGCACGAGGACGACGACAACGGCACCATGCCGGAGAACGTCGCCGTGCTCGCCAACGCGGTCGTCGGCCACCGGATCGTGAGCGTCGAGAAGGACGTCCAGGTCCCCGAGTCCGCCCGCAGCTGGCGCACCTCCACCGGCACTGCCCTGACGCTGGACAGCGGCAAGCGGGTGTTCCTCGTCGACACGGACGACTGCTGCGCCTACACCGAACTTGAGGCGTTCCTGCTGCACCCGGAACTGATCGACCACGTGATCACGGGCGTGGGTACGACCGAGGGCTTCACTCAGTGGCATGTCTTCGCGGACATGGGCGACGTGCTGGAACTGACGGTGAGCTGATCGTGCGGCAACCCGTTCTACTACGGCTACGGGTTCAACATCACCGTGGCCGAAGCCGACGCCTGAACCGTCCGGCCCGAGCCCTTCCCGTCCGTCAACTCCCCGAAGGAGCCCCAATGCCCGTCCCCGAGAACGTAACCATGGTCGCCGTCGACGGCACCGATGCTCTCGCCTACGTCATCATCCGGCCCGGCGAGAAGGACGCGGGCGGTGTCGTGATCGAAGCGGCATCGTCCGGCATGTCCAAGGAAGCCGCCGCCTATGTCCTGCGGCATGTTGCCGAGGGCTGGAAGCCCGCCGCCGACCATGCGGCCGAAGCCGTCGCCGAGGCCCAGCAGTTGCGCGGTGCCGTTCGGGCGCTGCGTCTGGTCGTCAAGCACGGCGACATGTCCGACGGCACCCGCAGCGATCTCTCCAACCTGCTGCTCGACCTCGGCAACTGACCGCGCCTCCGCCCCCTCATCAACCCTCGAAAGGCAACCCTCATGTCCAGCCCCACCCGCGTAACCGGCACCGTCACGATCACACCGCCGCTGTCCTGGGCGCAGATCCGCTCGGGCCCCGGCCTGCACGACGTGCAACTCGTCCTCGAGGAGACTCACGAGGACAGCGACACGGGCCGCACGACGACCACGACCGCCGTCGCCGTGGAGCCGCGCATCACCTCGCCATACAACGGCAGCGAGATCGCAGCCGACCTGACGAACCTTCTCACGGCGTTCCCCGACCACGAGTTCGCCGGGATCATCACCGCGAAGCCCGAGGACCCGGACGGCCTGCCGTGGCGATACGTCGTGCGGAGCCGCTGGGTCGAGCGGCAGCAGGCTCAGCTGACGTGGCCCGGCGGGGAAGCCGTGCAGTCATGATCCGCGACGACCGGTTCCTGATCTCGCGCAAGCCGTACGCCGTCGACCTGGGCAGCCTGCGCGGCAAGTGCACGCCTAGCCCGCAGGGCCAGCACCCGTACTACTTCGACGGCCAGATCAACGCCGTCTGGTTCCGGCGCAAGAAGGGCGTCACGGTCGCCTGCATCGGCACCCTGTGGGACCTCCAGCACCCGGAGCCGACCGACGCCGCCCAGTTCCTCCGCCAGCACACCGACGGGCGCTACGGCGGGCGATGCGAGGCACGCTGGGACGGCAGCGGGTACTGGGGCGCGGAAGCCCCGGACGCCGTCGCGGAGCACCTGGCGTTGCTGCGGCCGATGCTCGACGGGTACCCGTTGTGTCCGGCGTCGCATGACGGGTGGTGGCGGTTCTGATGCCCACAATCACGTTCGACCACATCGGCAGCGACCGGCACGTCCGCCCGCTGCACACCGAAGCCGCCACTCCGGAGCAACTCGCCGAGGCCGTCCACCACCACGCCCGCGCCATCCTCGGATCCCGCTCGGTCGGCGTCACCCTCGACGGCGACCGCGGCGAGATCCGGCTCGGAACCAGCCTCGTCGGCGAATTCTCCGTAGCCGTCGAGGACCAGCAACCCGACGCCCCACCCGACAACCACCGAGATCCGATGCACGACTGGACCCTCAACGACCTCAACCGACTCACCAACACGATCCTCAAGCGCGACCGCTGGCACCTCGCCGGAGACGTCGAGGAACGCCGCGACGCCGTCTGGTTCGCGCTGGTCCAGCACATCCTGCAAGCCGAGGTGGCGCCGACGGGCGGTGACCTGTTCTGGGTCGGCATCGCCGCCTCCGACGCTCTCGTCAAGGACGGCATGCGTACCCACGGCCGGTCCACAAGCAGCTACGGCGACGGCATGCCGCGCTACGCCATGTACTGGAACCCGATCCTGCCGCAGTCCCCGGAACGCGGCGTCGTCGAGCGCGCGGCCCTGCACCAGATCTGGCCGCAGCTCACCCTGCGCCAGCAGGAGGCGCTGACAGCCCTCGCTGCGACCGGCGACTACCAGCAGGCCGCGGGCGCCCTCGGTGTTACCGGTGGAACGTTCAACGTCTTGATTTCCAAGGCGCGGCAGAGGTTCCTGCTGTGGTGGCATGAGGGCGAGAAGCCGTCCCGGGTCTGGGGTACGGACCGGCGCGTCGGCTCCCGCTCGGCAACCGCTCCAGCGGCGTCGAGGCGCCGTCCCGCGACCGGTGCCGTGCTGCGACGCGCGGGTCGTCCTCAGCGCGACCTTGTGCACGGGAAGGCGTCGACGTACTCCAACCACGCCTGCCGCTGCGGGCCGTGCACGCAGGCCGCGAGCACGCACGCCCGGGAACGCAGCCGGGCGAACGGCGCGAAGCCCCGGACCCGCATCACCGTCTCGCAGCTCGCCGCGATCCGCGCACGCAAGGAGGCTGGCGAGTCGGTGAAGGCCATGGCGTTGGAGTTCGGTGTCCGCGACCCGTACCTGTACCGGCTGCTGAACGGCACCCGCCATCCGGCCCCGGACGCGTCATGAGCGCCGTCAAGACGCCAGTGCGCGTCTCCGACGCTGTGGTCGATGCGGCGATGCGCGCGGCCGTCGTGACCGCCCACCACATCGGCGGCCGTCCGCAGCTGTGGCAGGACGCAATCCAGCACACCGTAAGGTCCCTGATCTGCCGCCTGGTTGAGGCCCGCGGACTTCGCCGGCCGGAACTGCCGTACTGCAGCGACGCCGAAGCCGAGCGGGAGTTGGATGCGGTCGGGAAGCTCACGGACTGGACGATCCACGACCTCGGTGACGTCAACCAGCAGCTGCTGCGCCTGCACCTGGTCACCGACGGCCGGACGCTAGAGGTCGCGAAGCCTGCGGGCACGTCGCAGCGGGACGTGCAGGGCTCCTGGTACACGCCGCAGCCGCTCGCCCGGGAGATGACCCGGTTCGCACTGGACGTCGCGATCGGGCAGTGCCTGAAAGCCGATGATCCGGAGCAGATTCTTCGGCTGCGGGCGGTCGATCCGGCGTGCGGCGCCGGGGTGTTCATGGTCGAGGCGGCGCGGAAGATCTCGCAGGCCTACGTGTCGAGGCTGACCGTCGACGGCAGCGCACCGCCCGAACTGGTCGCGCTGGTCCTGCCGATGGTCACGTTCGAATGCGTCTACGGCATGGACATCGACCCCGTCGCGATCGACCTCGCCCGCACCGCCCTGTGGCTGGAGGTCGACGGCATGGTGCCGTTCGGCTGGCTCGACGGCAACGTCGCCTGCGTCAACCCGCTGCTCGGACCCAACTCGCTGCCCGAACGGCTGCTGGACGTCATGGGCGAACCGCCGCCGCCCGAACCCGGCGCCTGACCATCCTGGCCCGATCCGATCTTCCGGAAGGATTGGGCCACCACCGCCCGAAGCCCGCGTCACCAACTCACCTACCGATCAAGGAACCTCGTGTCTCACGCACCCGTCTCCACCGCCGGCGCCGCACTGTCCCTCTGGGGTCTGGCGCTCGGCATCACGAACGCCGCGGAGGTGAGCGGCCATGCCGAAGATGCGTGAAATCCCGAACGGGGAGCGCTCAGGCCGGCTCGTCGTCACCGGCGGCCGATTCCGAGACGACCGAGGAACCCACCGCATTCCCGTGCGCTGCGACTGCGGGACCGAGAAGACGATCGCAGTGTGGTCGCTCGGCAAGACGCTGTCCTGCGGCTGCATTCTGAGCGAGATCGCGCTACGCAATGCAGCGATGGGCACGACCCACGGCAGGACCAACTCTACCGAGTACAACATCTGGGTTGGCATCAAGCAGCGCTGCTTCAACGAGAACCACACTGCGTGGGCCCGCTACGGCGGTCGCGGCATCACCATGTGCGACCAATGGCGCAACTCGTTCGAGACGTTCCTTGCCGACGTCGGCGAGCGGCCCTCCAAGAACCACACCATCGACCGGATCGACAACGACGGGAACTACGAACCGGGGAACGTCCGGTGGGCGACCGGTGTCGAACAGCAGGCCAATCGGACAACTTCCTTGAGTCCGACGTGCAAGCGAGGCCATGCACGCACACCCGAGAACATTCGGGTCAATCGAGACGGCAGCAAAGCATGCCGACCCTGCGAGCACGATCGCTACCTAGCCAAGCGCACCTCACCCATCGAAGGATCATCGTGAACTACTTCTCCAACCGCGGCACTCTGGCAGCGACCGGCGCGGGCACCGTCACGATCGGCGGCATCGCGTTCGGGCAGCTGTGGCTGCTGGGTCTCGCGGTCGGCATCGTCGCCCTCGGCGCGGTCCTGGCCCGGGTCGCATGGCGTCGCGGCAAGTCTGCGGGCGACCGATGAACGCCCCGCTGTCCGCTTCCCGCCGCACCCTGCGCATCCTCACCGGCGCTGGCCTGACGCTGGGCGCGGTCTCGGTGTGGGCGTTCCGGCACGTCGCCTCGTCGATCTCGACGTGGCAGGGCCACGGCGGCCGGTTCGCCACGATCTACACTCTCGCGTTCGTGATCCTGGTGTGGCAGGTGTGCCTGTACTCGCTGGAACGCCCGAAGAAGGTCACGCCCCGTCAGGCCCGGCAACTCGACAAGCTGTTCTGCACGGTGCCGGTTCCGCTGTTCAATGAGGCACCGGAGTACATCCGGGCGTGCCTGGAATCGATCCTGGCCCAGTCGCGACGGCCGCAGTGGGTGTTCGTCGTCGACGACGGCTCCACCGTGGACTACACCGTCATCGAGGCGTGGTTCCTGACCACGGCGCGGCAGGCCGGGGTGAAGGCGACGTGGCTGCGGACCGAGAACGGCGGCAAGCGGCAGGCCCAGGGCCATGTCGTGCGGGCGACCGCAGATGTGACGGACGTGTACATCACCGTCGACTCCGATGCGAACCTCGCGACCAACGCAGTCGAGGAGTTGCTGAAGCCGCTGGCGGACGCCCGCGCACAGTCGGTGGCGGGGATCGTGCTCGCGGAGAACAACCGCAAGAACCTGCTGACCCGGTTCACGGACCTGTGGTTCGTCACCGGCCAGCTGGTGGACCGGTCGGCGGCGTCGACGATGGGCGCGGTCCTCGTGAACTCCGGTGTGCTGGCCGCCTATCGGGCCGCGCTGGTCGTCGACAACCTCGACGGCTACCTGAACGAGTCGTTCTTCGGCCGGCGTATCGAGTTCTCCGACGATTCCATGCTGACGATCTACGCGCTGGAGCGGGGTCGCTGCGTCCAGCAGCCGTCGGCGTTCGCGTTCACGGCCATGCCGGAGACGCTCAGTCATCACGTCCGGCAGATGCTGAGATGGGATCGCGGGGCCTTCATTCGATCATGGTGGCGGTTCAAATACCTGAAGCTCGACGGCTACGCCTACTGGGGTCACTTCTTCGGCTGGGTGCAGATGGCGCTGTCGAGCACGATCTTCCTGGTGCTGTTCGTGGTCTGGCCCGTCGAGTCGCTCACGTTCAACCCGCTGCTGCTCCTGATCCCGGTCCTCGTCGGCTACGGGCAGTCCCTGCGCTACCTGTCGTTCCGGCGTACCGATGAGCCGGCCTGGTCGCAGTTGCTGACGTTCGCGTTGGCGCCGGTCGCGACGCTGTGGTCGTTCTTCGTGCTCCGGGCGCTGCGCTGGTATGCCATCGCGACGTGCCTGAAGACCGGCTGGGGTACCCGCGGTGACGGCGTGGAGGTCGGCCTCGGCGGTCCGCCGCCCGGCCCCGACCCGGACACCGTGACCCTCGACGCCTTGTTCGACCCGGACGACACCGTCCAGCTCCCGCTGCAGCGCGTGCATGGCGCGGAGACCACGGCCGAGCTCGACCAGATCCGCTGACCCACCTCGAAGGAGATCACCGTGTCCGACCCGAACCCTGCCGCCGACCTGCGCACCGCCGCTGAGCACGTGCGCCGTTTCGCCTCCGCGCCCGGCATCACGCCGCCGCCGTGGCTGTCGATGGACCACGGCGACCGCATCGTGCACGACCCCGGCCACGACCTGGACGCCCCGATCTACGTGGTCGATGAGCCCGTGAGCAACGGCGCCAACGGCGACTGGATCGGGTTCATGCACCCCGGCATCGGGCTGGCCGTCGCGGAACTCCTCGACGAGGTTGCCGGGAGCGCCGAGGAGGAGGGCGACATGTTCCAGCACACCTCGACCAGCGCAGCCGCCTGGGAGATCGCCGTCGCCGTCAACGCCTCCGCGCAGATCCGCTGAACCACTGCCGCCCGGCACACAGCCGGGCGGCCCAACCGAAGGAGCAGCACGATGACCCTGCACACTTGCCCGTTCCCGCCCTGCACCTGGACGGAGACAACCCCGTACGCCACGGTGCCGCCCGAGGTCCTGGAGATGCTCGACAGCTCGGCGACCACGCACCGCGAACTGCACATGGACGAACACTCCAGCGCCGACTGGGCGGACGCGCTCGCTGGCGTCCAGGACCGGGCCGCGGTGACGGTGTTGGCCGAGCCGTTCGAGCGGAGCGACCGCGGGTTCCTCGGCTACGGCGGTCCGATCCCGACGGACTACGGCCACGACGTGCAGGTGTACGAGTCGTCGGCGGCGAAGGGCCCGTGCGTGTGGCTGGCCGTCGGCGACAGTGCCCTCACTCCGGGCCACAACGCCCATCTGACGCTCGCGCAGGCGCTGAAGGTGCGGGCGGCGCTGGACCAGTTCATGGAGGGCGTGGCGGACCGGTGGGAGGGCGGTGCGGATCTGGTGGCGGAGGCGCGGCGTGAGGTCTTCGGCGGTGCCGAATGAACGTCTTGCTCTCCGGCATCGTCGGCAGCACCGCCTATGGCCTCAACCACGCCGGCTCGGACGTCGACATCCTCGGCATGTTCGCGGTGCCGACGGTCGAGCTGCACGGCCTGAGCGTGGTCACGGAGTCGGTGGTGACGACGGACCCGGACTCGACGTTCCATGAGGCCCGGAAAGCCGTGAAACTGATCATGGGTTCGAACCCGACCGCCTCCGAGCTGCTCTGGTTGGACGACTACCAGGTCCTGACGCTGCTCGGCGAGGAGCTGATCGGCCTGCGCGAAGGCCTGCGCTCGGCAGCCGGAGTCCGCAACGCGTACCTCGGGTATGCCACCCAGCAGCTCCGCAAGATCAAGTCGCATGGCCCGGAGTCCCGTATCCGGCAGGCCAAGCACGCACGCCACCTCGTCCGACTCCTGATCCAGGCGGAGGAGCTGCACACGACAGGCCAGTTGACGATCCGCCTCGCCGACCCCGACGAGGTGCGCCGGCTCGGCGAGGAGATCGCGGAACGGCCGGAGGTCGCGGACCGGCTGCTCGCCAAGGCCGAGGCCGCCCTGGACCGGCCTGGTGTGCTGCCCGCCGAGCCGGACACTGCGGCGGCCGAGGCGTGGCTGCGGCGGGTCCGGAAGGCGTACTGGGAGGAGGCGGCGTGAAGCCCGGCGTGGACCCGTGGGACGCCTGCCCGGCCTGCAGCGGCAGCGGCGAGTGCGAGGGCTGCGAGGGCGAAGGCTGCGGAGGCACCGAATGCGACGACTGCTGCGGCAGCAACGAGTGCCGGATGTGCAACGGGACGGGTCTCGGATGAGCCTGCCCAAGGCCCTGCAGATCGACCTCGACGGCTGCTACGCCCTGATCGGCGACCGGTCCCCGTACGACGCCGACCTGTGCGGCCTGGACGAGGTGAACGAGGCCGTCCACATGGTCGCGGGCTGGGCGCGGGCGGACGGCTACGGGATCGTGCTCGCGTCCGGGCGCGGCTTCAAGGTCACGCACCGATATGCCACGGAGCAGTGGCTGTTCTGGAACGGCATCCACTACGACCAGCTGTCGATGCGCAGCCCCGGCGACGGCAGGCCGGACGTGGAGGTGAAGGAGGAGCTGTACCGACGGGAGATCGAGCCGTACTGGGATGTGGATTTGGTCCTCGAAGACAAACGCGACCTTGTTGATCTCTGGCGTGGGCTCGGCCTGGCGTCGTTTCAAGTCGCTGACTGGCCACCGGCAAAGATGGGCCAATCCACGACCTGACCTGCACGAAGTCTACGCATCAGGTTAAGTCGAAGCCGCCCGGGATCATGGCCTGGCGCGAGACAATCGAGTGAATAAACCCGTATGAACCGCTATATTTCGCAGCCCACTCGGAGGCCCGCATGTCCACCGTCCTGCTCCCGGTCCCGGCCGTCCCGCCGCGCCGCACGACCCCGCCGGCCCGTGCCCGTATCCCGCTGGGTGGTCTCGCCGCTGCCGGGCCGGGCGTCATGCTGCGGCGTGTCCTGCGGCCTGCCGTGGGCGGGGGCGATGTGCCGGTCGCGGCGTTCAGTAGCAGCATCTAGAGCCGCCGGGGCTGCACGCGCGGCCCCGACACCAACCCTCAGGAGATCCGCATGAAGGACACCGCCCCGCCGATCGCCCGCCGCATCACGATCGCGTTCACCGAGAAGTCCGACGCGGCCCTGCGCTCACTCATGGCCCGCGGCGGCCTCAATGCGACGGACGCCGTCAACCAGTCCGTCATCCTGTGCGCATGGCTGGCGGAGCAAGTCGATGCGGGCGGCACGCTGCTGCTCCTGGACGGCAACGGCGACACCGTGAAGGTCGAGATCCAGTGACCGACGCTGAGACCGGCACCGAGTACGAGCTGTACGACGAAGACGACTACCTCGACGACGAGGAAGACGGCGAGTGGCAGGAAGGCGACTGCGACAACTGCGCCGGGTTCGTCCCCGGCCCGGGTGATCCGCCGTTGACGCCCGCGTGCGCCTGCAAGATCGGGCAGGGCGCTGCGGAGGACTGCCGGTGCGGCGGTGAGGCGCCTTGACGGTCGCCGACGCCCCGCCCGCCACCGACTGGCAGCATCGTGCCCTCACGGCCGAGGCGCAGCTGAAGGCGGTCCTCGACGAGTGCTGGGTCCTGGACGGTCTGCGGCACGCTGTGACGTACCGGCTCGCCGCGGACCGGGTACGGGCCGCGATCGCCAAAGCGGAGGAGCCCGATGCCAGCTGACTTCGAGGCCCTCACCTGGACCGAGGTCGTTGCTGTCCACGGCAGCGGCACCCAGCGGACCATCGACGTCGACGTCCGCGCACCCAGCTGGACGTACTCGATGCCGGTCGAGATCCCACTCGCCGACGCGATCACCCTGCACCGAATGCTCGGCGACGCCATTAGCAGCCGGCCTGCCGACTACACCGAGGGCGACTACCGCGAGTACGCCACCGAGAGGGCCCGCAGCAGGCAGCGGGTCACGATAGTCCCCGACATTCCGGAGTCCTGATGGCCATTCACCAGATCATGCTCGCCGACTGCCTTGACGGTGCGAAGCCACCCGCACGGGTCCTGACCGTGTCCGTCGTCGGCGACACGGCGTTCCTGGCCGTCGAGGACTACACCGAAGGCGGCGGCAGTACGACGACCAAGGAGGTCGCACAGATCTCCGTGAGCCTGCCGTCGCTCCGGGACGCACTGGAGCTGCTGGGCGAGGATCGCAGACGTGAGGACCTGCGGCCGATGGACCCGCCCGGCAACGGGCAGGGCGACATGTCGGCGACGCTGGCCGGACAGCGGTACGGGTGGGTGCGGCTTTGACCGGCTTGTACTTCTGCCCGACGGTCCGCGAGGTCGAGTCCCCAACCGGCGACCGGGTGCCGTGGCCATGCCCCACCATCCGCGCTTTTGAAGAGGAGACCTCCGCATGACCGATGACCTTGACCTGATCCGCTGCACCCCAATGCCCGACGACCCGGACGAGGTGCTGTTCTACGTGCCGTTCGTCGGCTACCTGGACGCGGGCGCCGGGTCGTTGGAGTTCGGCTTGGAGCGGGACCGACTGCCCGAACTGCTGGCCGTAGTGCAGGCTGCCATCGCTGGGGAGACCCCGTGCTCGTGATCCGTATCGACGAGTTGGTGCGCGCAATCCAGACGCAGGCGACAGCAGACGAAAGAGCGGCGCTCGCAACGCTCAGCCCGCTCGTCATCGTCGGGAGCTGCCGCAGTAAGCCGATCCCGCGCTGGAGGCAGGCACGGAACGGGCGGGGCATCGTGGACACCGCCAGCGAGATCCACGCCAGGGACGTGTTCCCCGCAGAGGGGGCGCACATCGTCCGCCATGACCCGGCCCGGGTTCTGGCGGACGTCGCGATGAAGCGGGCAATGCTGGCCCGGCTCCTCGCCGAGCCGCACGGCCTGGTCGACGACGGAGACGAGCCGTACCCGTGCCCCAGGCGCGGCACCAGCGCAGCATGCCAGTGCGGCCGGGACGAACGGGTCCGCGGCTACCTGGAGCTGATGGCCGGGGCGGACGAGACGGAGGCGGCAGGGTGAGCGTGACCGAGTTCAGGTGGATGCGGACCGATCCCAATGAGATGGAGGAGCGGCATTGGAGCGACTGGCATCAGGTCGCCGGCTCCTGTCTGGCCTGTTGCTGTGGCGGGTTCGTCCTCTGCCGTGAGTGTGGCGGTCGTGAGCACCAGGAGCCCGGGGAGGGGGGCATGCTGGACCTCTCGCACGGTCAGATTTGCCAGACTTGCCGACTGGACGCCCTCGGTGATCCGGCGCAGGTCGACGAGCGGTGACGCAGCCCGCGCTGCTCCCTGTCGAGGGAGACACGGACCGCCCGCCGGTCCGCTGCGTTGACTGCCACCGGCCGTTGTACACCGCCGAGGCGCGGGCGCACGGCAGGGGCGAGCACTGCAGGTTGGAGGAGTTCGCGGCCCGGCGCGGCGGCATCGAGCAGGACGCGTTGCCGGGGCTGTAGTGGTACGGCGCGCCCCGTAGTGCAATGCTTCGAACAAATGCCCGAACAGCGATATCCGACTCCCGCCGACTGGCCGGCCAGCCTCCCCGCGCCGTCCAGCCCCGACCTGCCCGCCGCCGCCATCCGCTGGCTGTGGGACGAGGTTCCGGCGGACCGCTGGCGGCACGAGATCCTCGCCGACCAGCCCTGGCTGCTCGCCCTCATGGCCACGGCGACACTGCGCCGCGAGATCAACAGCCTCCGCGCATCCTGGCGCGACATGGGAACCTTCGGCCGACGAATGGACCCCGACACGCTCGGCCGCATCCTCGCCGGGCACAAGGCTGAGGCCGCCCGGCTCACCGCGCTCAAGGCACAGGTCGAGCTGGTGGAGATGGAGCTCCTGCACTCGTCGGCCAGGACAGCGACACGCCGCCTCAAAGGCTGAACGGCAGGCCACGGCAGGTTGTCAGTGCCGCGCCGTAGCTTCGGACGTGCGCACCCCGGCCGACGGCAGTCGACCCCGGACAACGCGCGCAGGCGGCGGCCGTCCCGACACACGGGGACGACCGCCGCTCACCTTGCTGTCGTTGCAGAGCCGGGACCGGGCGGAGGCATGGGCTTCGTGTCCGCTGGAGGCCTCCCGGTCGCCCGACGGCCGCCAACGGTCCCGCGCGCCCGCAGTTCTGCGGAACTGGGCGTCTCCCGCTTGTCCCTGTCAGCCATGCCCCATCCTCTCGTCCTGGCAGCAGCAGTAGCCGTCCACGTCGCCTCCGTAGCCCATGGCCGCATCCTGCGCGCACGAGTCGCAGCACGAGCCGACGTGGTGCTCCGACTCGCAGTAGAAGCCGTCCAGGCTCTGCCATTTCAACTCGGCGCGGAACCGCCTGAACCACCGCCGCTGCGACTTCGGACCCCAGCGGGCCACGACCGGCGGGATGATGCCGTTGATCGGCGGATGCTCGGGGGCGTAGGCCGGGTCATCGAGCGGGGCGCGGTCAGGCATCGTCGTTCCCCCGGAGTCCGGCGGCCGTGTCCAGCAACTCCGTCATCGCCGCCATCGTCTCCTTGCGCAGCAGCGCCGCCTGCTTGACCGCGATGGGCAGTTGCACCTGCCGCCACGTTCCGTCGGCCATCCAGGCGTGCACCCAGTCCTGCTGGTAGCCGCACCGCTCGTCCAGGCAGTGCCATCCATCGGGCCCGGCGACCAGCGGCAGCTCATCGCCCCGACTGTCGCACCCGTCCCGACCGCACATAAACGGGTGCATGACGCCCGTCTCCTGGAAGTCGTTCAGCGAGTCGACCTGCTCGGGCGTGAATGGCGCCCGCACGATTCCGTCACTCATCGTCGTCCTCCGTCATGTCCGGCTCGATCACGAACACCCACGGCTCGCCCTCGGTGAAGCAGTCCGTGTCGACCAGCTTGACCGGGCAGGTGTCAATGTCGGGCAGGTCTATCGTGCGCCGGGGCGGCGCCCATGCGGGTTCGCAGTCGCCGAGCGGTACGAACTCGAAGTCGCACCAGCGGCACAGGTCGGTGGGTATGCCGTCCGGGCCGAGCGCGAGATCCGCGAACCGGGTCGGCTTGTAGCAGGCGAGGCACATGACCCGGTCCTCGGCGCGCTGCACGTCAGGCACCCGACTCCTCCTGGTGTTAGCCCCACGTCAGCTGGTACTGGCAGCCGGGCTTGCGTTCGTCGTAATCATCGGGGCCCGCGACCCAGACGCGCTTGGGCTTTCCGTCGCGGTCGGCGGTGACGTGGACGGTGACGCCGCCGACGTTGATCCACCAGGTGCCGATGCCCACCTGTTCGACGTGCAGGAACCTGCCGACGACCAGCTCATCGAACTCGCAGCCCTCGATGACGTGCGTCCGGTGCGTGTCCGTGTCGGGCGTGCGTCCGCCGAACGCCGGATCAGCGGTGACGGTGTGGCTCCTGTCGTATCCGCCTTCGCGTTCGCCGCTGGCGCGACCGGCCCAGTGGTGGACGCGCAGGAGCCAGCGGCCACCAGGACGGCGCAGCGCAGTCATCGGATCTTCAGCTCCTTCTCCAGGTCGGTGATCCGCTTCGCCATCGCGGCGTTCGCCACTTCGACTTCCAGCCGGGACCGGTGAGGCGCAGTGTCGAGCATCGTCCGCACCAGCCAGCCGTAGCCCGCGACCGCACCCCAGACGGCCAGCGACAGCGGCCAGATCAAGCCGCAGAAGAGAGCCACAGCGGCGTCGCCCCGCTGATCCCCGCGGGCATACCGCTTCTTCGCGAGCCTCAGACGCTCGACGGGATCGGCATGGGGAAAGCCGTACGGGCCCTCGTAGTCGATGGCGTGCGCCCGCCACCTCCCGAACAGGGAGCGGGCCGTGAGTCCGGCCGCGGCAAGGTAGGCGAGGACAGCGACGGAGATGATCAGTGCAGTCACTTCACCGCCGCCTTCGCCCGGATCTCCCGGACCTCAATCAATGCTTTTGCGGCGCGTGACATGCAGTCCCGCGTGCCGATGGAGTGGTGCAACGGAAACGCCAGGACGAGTGCGGCGCCGGCGTCGACCATCGCCTGGTTGCGAATCGGCCCCGCGGCACGGCCGAGGCCGCGCCAGTCCGCCGGGTGGCGTTCCTCGACGCAGCCGAGGTCGGGATGCTCGCGGACCCACTGGGCGGCGAGGGTATCTGCACCGGTCGCGGCGCCGTGCGCGACGACGAGCGGTCCGAGTTCCCAGCGGGCGAGCGCGAGGGCGTCCCAGACGAGGTCGCGGTCGGCGAGAGCGCGGGAGCCGGTGACGATGAGGCGGGTGCGGGTCACGGTGTGGCCTCGACCATCTCGTAGGTGTCGGCAAGTACGTCTTGGTTGATCGGGTAGAACTCGCCCCGAATCCCCCGGATGATCCACTGCCCGGTGTGCATCCCCACCCACGTGGAGTGCAGCTCGTCGTACACCTCTGCGGTGATTTCGGGGTCCTCGGTGCGGTCCTCGGGTTCGACGGTCCACCACTTGCCGGGGGCGAATGCTTCGCACTCGGCGATGTTGTCGCCGGTCCATTGGATGGCGTCGATCTCGATGGGCAGCTTGCGAAAGCGGGTGATCATGAGGTCTCCTTCGGTGTGCAGTTCGGGCAGGTATCGACGACGTCCCGCTGCTTCGGGTCGGCTGGCGCTTGGACGGTCCAGCCTTGGGCTTGGGCTTCGCGGCGGGCTTCGCCGGGCGAGGGGTGGCCGCCGCCGTGGTTCAGCCACGCTCGGCAGGTGGCGCACCGGACCCAGTAGCGGGCGACGATCGTCACGGCTGGCCTCCCGGCCCGGCGATGGCGCGGTCGAGTTGGTCGGCGTAGTGGTTGGCGAGGCCGTGCGGGGAGCACCACGTCCGCATGTCGGCGGCGAGAGCGGTGACGCGGGCGTGGAGCTGGTTGCCGATCTGGCGGGCATGGTCGCAGGCTTCGGCGTTGGCGACGGCGGTCAGGTGCGAGCCCTCGGCGCGAAGTCGGGCGGACTGCCACGCCGCCCGGTAGCGGTCGCGTTCGGCGCGGTGCTCGCGGGAGATGGCGCGCAGCTGCTCACGGCCGGACTGGTGGCCATCCCGCTCGGCGGTGAGCCGGTCGATCTCGGTGAGCAGCATCCCGCGTTCCTCGTGCGTGCACGGCAGGATGCGCGCGGCATGCAGGGAACGGATCTGCGCGATCCGGTCGGTGTCGGCCAGCGGGTTGCTGCGGCGGGCGTGCTCCGCCGCGTCCTTGATCAAGCTGCGGTCGGTCATCGCCGTACCTCGGTCTCGTCCTCGAACGGCTCCAGCAGGTCGAACGCCTTATCCTGCTCGCCGCTGAGCCACAGTTCGGCGTAGGCCGCGAGGTGTACGCGGGGGAGTAGCCCGCGCTGCTCCGCGATCATCACCCGGTCGTCCCATGCGCCCTCAGCGGAGTCGATGAAGCTGGTGCCGGTCTTGTCGGCCCGGTCCAAGCGTTCCGGGTCGATGCCGCACTCGGCGGCCTCGGCGCGAGTCCACGATCCGGCGGGGGCTTCGCACATGGTGGACCAGCCGATGTACAGGTCCTGGTCGGGTGCGGCCTTGAGGATCAGGCGCGGGTCGTAGCGGTTCGGGAACGTCGTCATCGGGTCGACTCCTCGGTCTTGTGGGCAGTGTGGTGCGCGGCGATCTGTCGGGGCGCGTCGGCCCGAAGCCAGTCCACGGCCGATACGCCCAGGGCGTGTTCCAGGCGGACGGCGACGTCTGGTGAGAGCGGGACCTTGCCGGTCGCGAGCTGCGAGACGTGTTTGGTGGACAGGTTGGCGGTCCGGGCGAGGTCGGCCTGAGACATGCGCATCCCGGCGAGAGACTCCGCCAGCAGCACGGCGACGCCGGGCAGTTCCTTGCTGGCCGGGGCGTCCTCTTCCAGGCTGTAGGCGATGACGACGGCGTCGTCGGTGACGGTGATCCGCAAGGCGTTGTCGTGGAGCGCCGCATCGTCCGCGAGGCCGTGGGCCGTCCGGAACGAGCAGCTCGCGGCGTGCATGGCCTTGTACAGCTCGGCTCCGGCTGCGCCCCACGGGCCTTCGCAGGGAACCTGCCACCAGCGGCGGCGTTCGATTGTCTCGCCCCAGGTGTAGGTGGCCATCACGCCTCCCCGCTGGCGAGGATCGCGCGGGCAATGATCAGCGGCTGGTACAACACAGGATGCGGACGCCACAACGGGTCGGCGGCGAGCAGCTCATCGAGGACGTCGGCTTCCGTGGCCAGCCACTTCGCGAGCCCTTCCCCGACGGTGGGCTGCATCGCGACCATGTACTCGCTGACGCCACCCCAGCATCCCAACGCCACCGGCACTTCCTCGCCTGGCACAGTGATCACGCCCTGCTGCGCCGGGAACGGCTGCTGCGTCCAGCCGGCGCGGATCTGCTCGGGCATGCCGTCGGGGTGCAGCAGCCACTTCAGGCGACCGCTGGCCGCGCGGAGTTCGTCGGCGGGGTTGAGGTCAGGCATCGGGGCGCCCCTCGGGGTAGTCGTAGTCGATCAGTGCATGGTGGGCGGCATGGGCAACTGCGAGGCACCGCCGCTGCTTCTTGGGGCTGAGGTGCGCGGACAGCAGCGGCGCCAACTGCTCTGCGAGGTAGGCGATTCGCGCCGGGGGCTTGAAGCTGGCTAGGGAGCACGACAGCGGGCCCAGGTAGGGGCTGGGCTTGCAGTCCTCGCAGCTGCACCCGCCCGGGGTGTGCTGGTCGAGTCGGCCGCCGCAGTCCTCGCACAGGCACGACGGGCAGCGGTCCGAGGTGGTGGTGTCAGGCATCAGGTGCCTCCCATGCAGGGCAGCCGACCTTCAGGCCGCCGGTCAGTTCGATGTCGGCCCCGCACTGCTCGGGCCATCCCGGATGCTCCGGATACGGGCCGGCTTCCGGCGGCGAGTAGTGCACGCAGGTCTTGCATGCCCGCGCCTCCGGGTTCTGCCAGCAGCGGGCGATGTGCGCGGCGCACCCGGCTTTCTTGCTGTGGGTTCGGCCGCAGGTCGGGCAGGCGTAGCGGGTGACGCGGACCGCGACCGGGACGGCGGCCATCACGCACCGTCCACGGCGCTACGCAGCACGCTGTCGGCCCGCATCGCGACAACGGACCAGTGTTCCTCGACACGCTCGGACACCATCTGCGGCCCCATGTCGATCTGGTGCAGGGCCCGGCCGATGCCGATGCGCATCCGGTCGTGCTCCTCGTGGAGACGGGTCAGGTCGTCCTTGATGTCGTCGGCGACGGCCGCGATCACGACGCGGACGATGTGCTCCAGCGGCAGGCTGCTGTAGTGCTCCTCGCCCTCCATGGCGGCGAGAGCGACATCGACGATGCGCTGCGGGACGTGGGTCGGCTCGGTCATCGCTGGGCCTCCTCGGCGTTGTAGATCTCGGCCATCTCCCGCATGCCGTCCAACTTGGACGCCTGCCATGTCAGCCGCACCATGTGCTCGGTCAGGTTGCGGGCCTCATCACCGAGGAACTTGCCCTGCCCGGCGCGGGCAGCGAACCGCTGCAAGTCCTCGGCGAGACCCTCGGCATCAGCGGTGAGACAGTCGGCGATGTGGGTGATGCGGCTCGTGACCATGCGGGCGGGCGGATCAACAGTGCCACTCGGGCCGCCCGGCAGCCGTTCAACGTCGGCCCCGGACATGGCCAGGACCTCCGCGACGGCGTAATAGCCGGTGGGGACGCGCGGCGCTTTCTGCGGCACGCGCCCCGACTCGTAGTTGGAGATGGTGTTGGGGTGCAGGCGGACCCGGTCGGCGAGTTCGGCTTGGGTGAGTCCTGCGCGGCGGCGGGCGTCGGCCATGTGCTCGCCGAACCGAAGCCAGTCGCTGGCGTCGTCGCTCATGTGCTGCTCCTCAGGTTGGCCGTACCGGATCAGCCGACGCGGCAGGGGACTACGGGCGGACGGTGGCTCGTCGACAGGCACGGTGACATCGGGCTCCTGCTTGGGCGCGGGCACGAAGCCTCGGCCTGCCTCGCTGAACTCGGCGTCGTGGCTCTGCATGATCAGGACTCCTTCGTGGCTGCGTCGGGGTAGCACTTCGGGCAGGCGGTAGGCGGCCGATTCGGGTAGCCGGTCGCGGGCAGCCCGGTCTTGCCGCACGCGGTGTGCATGTAGCCGCCCCAGTCGAAGTCGTTGGCGCGATGGTGGACCCGGCCGCCCTTGAAGCGGGCGGCGTGGATTGGGTAACCGTCGGTGATCGTCTGGGACACGTGCACGTCACGCCTCCTTGCTGGTGGTGTCGTCGGCCTGCCGGGCGATCGCGGCGGCCCACTGGAAGTCGTTGATGTGGAGGCCGCGTTCAGCCTTCGGCCTGTCGAGTAGCCCCTGCCGGCTGGCCTCGGCGGTCGTCTCGATCTCCTCGGCGACCTGGGTGCGGATGTGCTGCTCGAACGTGTCGATGAGCTCGGCCGTCTGCTCGGGTCCGGTGCAGCCCCAGTGGGCGTGTGCTTCGAGGTGCTCGCGGGGCGGGAGGCTGGCGCAGCCCTTCGCCACGCAGTACGGCGTGCGGTCGGCCGGGGTGTCGCCGGCGCGCATCACTTGGACCAGCCGATCACGCGCAGCTCGAACCCGTCGGCCGCCAGGTCGGCCTTCGATCGGGCTTGCTCGCCCGCCCAGACCAGGGGCAGCACGTCATCGCCCGGGGGCAGCGTGAGGTAGTCGGCCCAGACGCAGCCAGCCTGGTCGAGGTAGATGGCCATGTGGTCGGGGCTCGGCCGTAGTGGTTCGGCCTCGCGTGCCTGCTCCAGCTCGGCGCGGGCTTTGTCGCGCTCCTTGGCCACCTCCGTGATGCGGCGCGCGTAGGCGAGGTAGCCGCCGCCCTCGTCCTGGCCAGCCGCGTCCAGCGCTGCGTCGACCTGGGCGAGGTAGCGCCCGCGTTCGGCGCTGACGTACTCCTCCTCGGCCAGCTCGGCGCGCAGCCGCTCGACCTCGTCGAGGAGGGTCTCGGCGTGCGTATCGGCGAGCCGGGTCCACGCCTCGAAACGCTGCTGCCTCGGCGGACCCTGGGTGGACAGTGCGATGTCGGCGCGGATCTTAGCGAGGCGCTCATCGGACAAGGGCTCGGTCATGGTCAGTCCTTCGGGTCGGGTCGGCAGGCGGGGCAGAGCAGTTCCGGCGGGCAGCAGTGGCATGCGGCGCAGCACTCCGACCAGTTCGCGGAGTCGCGGCACTCCGCGCAGCCGTCGCAGGTGTCGTCCACGGGTCACGCCTCCGTGTTGTCGGCCGGACATCCGGCCTGGTGGATGCGGAGTGCGGGGCACAGGCAGGCGGGGGCGGTGAGCGCCGCCTGTACGGCCTGCGAGATGCGGACGTTCGCGCCCCACCGCGGCTGCGGTAGCGGATGGCCGTCGCCTCGGTCCATGCGGTACCGCTCGTTGCTGAGGATCGCCGCGAGTTCCGTCAGGTCGGCGCGGTCGAGCAGCAGCCGCACACCCTCGGCGGGTGGCGCGTCCAGGCCGGCGAGTTCATCCAGCGCTGCCGCTGACCGGCGGGCGGTGACCGGATCCACCGGCACACCACGCTCGGCACGATCGGCGGCACTGCGGAGGTACACGGCGGCGGCCTGCATCGCGGCGGTCAGATCGGTACGGGAAGCAGTACGGGACATGATCACAACTCCTTCGTGGTCGGTTCGACGGTCGTTCCAGCAGTCCGCAGCCGTCGATCAGCGGCAGCGTTCGCTGCCCGGCACGGTGGACACGCCGGATCGCCTGATCGGCGGTGCCGGTGGTAGCCGCGCCGAGTACCGCACGGGGCGGGTTCGCGCGGGCTACGCGGTTCAATGGGCAGGCCGAGGAGTTTGCGGACCGTGTCGGGCTTCACGCCGAGACGTTCAGCGATCGCCGGGATCTCGAAGCCGTGGTCGGCGAGGAACCGGGCCGCGAACTCCCGCTCCGCCGCGGTGAGATGCGGGCGCGGCCCCGTGTCGTTGATGACGCGCTCCACCGCAATGTGGTCGATGTCGTCATGGCTGGTGGTGGTCGTGTCGACGTAGAGGCGGGTCGCCACGGCGGTGCTGGACACGGTGCGTCTCCTCGGTGTGCTGCTGGCGGCGGGACGGGGTTGATAGGTGCCGCCCGCGCCCTGCGCGGGACGGGCGGCGAGGTCAGGTGGTGCGCGGGCGGATCGTGACGGTCTGCTCGCGGTCGATCCGGACGCGGTCCGGCGCGCCGTCGTTGATCAGCACGTCGCCGAAGTCGTCCAGTACGACGGTCCGCACGGTGTAGTCGCGGCGCGGGTCAGAGGTGACCACATCGCCGGGCTGCAGCTCGGACGGGAAGATGCGCGGATCGGACATGGTGACCTCCGGTCAGGCCGAGGGGGCAGGGTTGTCGTCGGCGCGGTCAAGCCAGAAACCGTCGCTGTGCTCATCGGAGTACCTCTCGGCCGGATACCAGCCGGACAGGGCGGTGAGCTGCTCCCACGTCCACCGCAGGC
>Ga0302311_10000194_pt1 | contig 77149 bp, 68 predicted proteins | sample III_Palsa_N1_3_FD_200449 | JGI IMG/M metagenome (GOLD analysis project Ga0302311, IMG submission 200449) | Peat permafrost microbial communities from Stordalen Mire near Abisko, Sweden - III_Palsa_N1_3 | ecosystem: Environmental > Terrestrial > Soil > Palsa > Peat permafrost | place: Sweden... | reverse complement strand
GGCCTGCGGAATTTGGCTGCCGTCCGCGCCTTGTGTTCGGAGATGGCGATGGAGGCGAGCTGCGCGCCATCCATGCGCAGGAAGGCCACGAGGTTGGCTCCCGAATCGACCACTGCGATGTTCATGGCCCAGCCCCTGCGGGTCGCTTCTGCCGCGGCGGCCTGGATCAGCGACTGCGCCCGTTGTGCGCTGATGGGTGCGCCATACGGTTCATTGAACGGCATCTTGTCAGGTATCGCATCAAGCGGTGACGCCGGCGCCTGATCTGCCCGGCCGCCGGCGGAGGCCAGCAATGTGGCGCCCAGAAGCAAACACGAAATGTACCGGCTTCGCATCTCAATCCCTCCCCGTTCGGACCGACCGACCCGAACTCTAGCTGTTAGTGCGCGAATGGCGCCAGCCCGGTTTTCCGGTATTGTCCGGGTTGCATGATCCGCAGCCTGCCTTCCCCGCCGTCTGACGCCATCGGCTGTCCGCATTGCGGGCTGCTACAGCGCGTCCCGGACACGGCCCCCGGCACGGTGCTCGAATGCATCCGCTGCGGCCATACGCTGAGCGCGCCGGTGGCTGCCGGCGTGGATAGATCGCTGGCCTTCACCGCCGCCGCATTGGTGCTGATGCTGCCGTCCGCGCTCTCGCCGCTTATGAGCCTCTCCTCCTTTGGAGTGCAACGGCGTGACTGGCTGCCGACGGGCGTGGAAGCCCTGTGGAACGATGGATTCGCGTCGCTCGCGACGGTGGTGTTCTTCTTCAGCATCGTCATTCCATTCGTCTATCTGGGACTGATGGTGTATGTCCTCGGGGCTGTGCGACTCGGCATCTCGGCGCCGCTGGGCAGGCTGTTTCGCTGGGCGGGCGAGCTGCGCCCGTGGGCAATGATCGAGGTGTACCTGGTCGGTTGCTGCGTGGCGTATACGCGGCTGCAGGATGTCGGGGAGGTGCACATCGGCCTTGGCGGCTGGTGCCTGATGGGCGCTACCTTTGCGGTGCTGCTGGCAATGGTGACGCTCGATGAAGACGCTGTGTGGGCGGCCTTGTCCATTGCGGATGAACCGGTGCGGTCGCGACGGACACTGCGTTGTGATACCTGTGGCCTGCTGCTGGCCGCGAAGTACGAACACTCTGAATGTCCTCGCTGCGGTGCCATGGTTCACCGGCGCAAACCCGCGACGATGCAGCGGACGGCGGCGCTCGTCGTAGCCGGCTTCCTGCTCTATCTGCCCGCCAACATACTGCCGGTCTTGAGCATCGAGCGATTCGGTCGCGTGGAACCAAACACCATCCTCAGCGGCGTGCACGAGCTGATTACGCTGGGGCTGTGGCCGCTTGCGGTCCTGGTTTTCGCGGCCAGCATTCTGATTCCACTCGTAAAGCTCTTCGGTCTGAGCCTGATGCTCTTGATGACGCACTTGCAGTCGAAGCGATGGCTCGTCGGCCGCACGCAGCTGTATCGATTCATTGACTTCATCGGGCGCTGGTCGAGCATCGACCTGTTCATGATTTCCATCCTCGTGGCCCTGGTGCAGTTCGGCAACCTCACCCGCGTGCGCCCCCAGGCAGGGGCGGTAGCCTTCGCGGCAGTGGTTGTAGTCACGATGCTGGCGTCGCGGTGCTTCGATCCACGGGTCATGTGGGACGCCACGGAACGCGCGGCATGAGCCCGACCGACGACCAGGAAGCGGCAATACCCCAGGCGAGGCGGCGACGCCGGTGGTTTTCGTTGGTCTGGGTCGTGCCGCTGCTGGCGGTAGCCGTGGTCGCCGGACTGGCGATTCGCGCCTTCGCCGATCGCGGGCCGCTGATCACCATATCCTTCAGCGATGCGGAAGGCATAGAGGCCGGCGATACCAAAATTCTTCACAAGGATGTGGACCTGGGTACCGTCGAGTCCTTGTATCTCAACTCCGAGATGTCGCGGGTTTTCGTGCGGGCTCGCATGCGGCGCTCGGTGACCGACCATCTGACCTCCAATACGCGCTTCTGGATCGTGCGGCCGCGGGTGGGGGTCGGCGGCATTTCCGGACTATCGACGCTGGTATCCGGTTCGTACATCGAGATGTATCCGGGCTCGGGAGACAGTCCCGCGCAGCGAGCTTTCGTGGGGCTCGATGATCCGCCCGCCCTGACGCCCGACATACCCGGGCGTTCTTTTATTCTGCACACCAGCGACCTGGGTTCGCTGACCGCCGGTTCACCGCTGAACTATCGCGGCATTCCCGTGGGCGAGGTCGAGGGCTATCAGCTCGATGCCTCCGGCAAACAAATCAATGTCTATGCCTTCGTGCGCTCGCCGTTCGAGAAGTACGTGACCTCGCAGACGCGCTTCTGGAATTCCGGTGGCATCGATCTCGCGGTCGGCGTTCAGGGACTGCGCTTTCGCGCCTCATCCTGGCAACAGCTGATATCAGGTGGCGTCTCATTTGATACACCGGACACCGCCCTGGCCGCAACCGACAGCCCGGCTGGAATGGCCTTTCGCCTGTATGACAATGAGTACGACGCGCAGCGCGACCCACGCGGTGCCACGCTTCAGTATCGTGTCAGTTTTCCGGGCGGAGTCGGCGAGATCGGGCCCGGCACCTCGGTGCAGCTGCAGGGCGCGGACATAGGCCAGATCACCGAGTCGCATCTACAGTATGACGACCAGAGCCAATCAATCATCACGCGCGCGATTGTGCAGATCGATCCGAGCCACATCGAAATTGTACACCGGCGCACAGCGCGGGGGCTCGAAACCGAGACCGATTCGCCCGGCGCACTCGGTGCACGCATCGAAAAGCTCGTGGCCAAGGGATTGCGCGCCCATCTGGTGTCGGCAAATTTCCTCACCAGTTCCAAGGTCGTGTCCCTGGACATCGTGCCGGAGGCGCCGCCGGCGCACATCCGCCAGGTCAACGGCATGGCCGAGCTGCCATCGACCGCCACGACGGACATCGCCAGCATTCTGGCCAGCGTGCAGAGCGTGTTGAATCATGTGGACAAGGCCACGGCGGGACCGGCGCTGGGACACGCGATTACCGAACTGGATCGCACATTGACCCATCTCGACCAGGTCACCGGCGAAATCGAGCCGCAAATCAAACCCATCATGCAGAGTCTCCGGGACACCGCCGAGGCGGCGCAGCGTACGCTGCAGTCTGCCAATAACGTATTGGGAACCAGTGCCTCGAGTGGAGCTGATCTGCCGCGATTGATTAGAGAGCTCACCGATTCCGCACGCTCCCTGCGCGACCTGGCCGATTACCTCGGAAGGCACCCGGAGTCGCTGCTGCGCGGGCGCAAGGGCGAAGCCAGGGAAGATCAGCAGGGAGGCAAACCATGAGCCGTTCGAATTACTCAGCCCTGCCCTACCTGCTCGGCTGCAGCCTGATGGTCGGCTGCGGCAGCAGTCCACCACAGCGTTACTACACGCTGCAGCCGGTTGCCGTGTCGGCCGGCATCACCGCGCCCGGTATCGTGCCCGCGAATCAGATCGCAGTGCGCGTCCAGCCGGTGGTCATTCCGCCGGAGCTCGATCGCGTCGAACTCGTGAGCCGCGGCGGACCCTATCGGGTGCACATCGCTGACTCGGACCGTTGGGCAGCGCCGCTCGATGATCAGATCCGGCGTACGCTGAATGATGATCTGGCCGCACGATTGCCGGCGCACCTGGTCGCCGATCCGAACGAGCCGGCGACACAGGAGCCGCGCCGGCTGCTGTCGGTTGCCATCGTTGAGTTCTACGCTGACGATGAGTGTGGGGCCACGCTGCGCGCCGACTGGAGCTTGCGTGGACCAATGGCTGCCAGCGAGCACGGCAGCGAACAATTCAAGACTCACGATGCGGCGTCCTGCGTGGCGGGTACGCCGGCTGCGTTACCCGCCGCCATGAGCGCGGCACTGGGCACGTTTTCCGAACGGCTCGCGGCAGTGATACTCGCGCAGCCGTCCCCGCCAATCACGCCTGATACGGCGCCGCCTCATTAATGTCGGAGTCGCGGCTGTGCCGGTCGGGCAACAGGAACAGCCGACGTGCCAGTCCCGACTCGAGCTGGCTGCGCGAATAGAAGTGCAACAGCAGGTTCCGATCGAACAGCTCGGGGTTGTCGAGTTTGAAGCCGTCCCAGCCGCCCCCGTCACCGCGTTGCGCGATGTGCTGCTGAATGAGCGCCAGGTAGGCCACGGTAATCGTCTCATGATATCGATCAGGCCGCCCCAGCGAACTCGCGTAGGCACGGATGCTGCGCTGCAGACGCGGCAACGCGCTGGCGAAATCCCCGGCTCTCAGATAGAGATAGGCTGCGCGGACATGAGCCGCGTGCCCGAAATCCGCTTCCGGCAGCACGCAGGTTTCGAGTGCCTGCAGGAATGCGGAGTCACTTTCGGTCACGGTTTCTCGCGCAGCCGATGGCTCGAGCGCGCATCGAGATCGAGTTCGTAAACTGCCTTGAGCTCGGTAATCTTACGCAGCGTCTCTGCGCCAAACGGGGTCTTGCCTTCGAAGGCGTGAAGGACAATGCCTTCGAGTAGATCCCCGAGCGTCAGGTTCTTGTACTCGGCGAGCGCCTTGAGCACCTTGACGATTCTGCGCTCCATGCGCACACCGGTCTGAATCCGCTCGATTTCAAGTTTCTTAGGCATCTGGTACCAATGTACCATGGTAGCAAAAAGCCTTCAATCCAGCAACGGGACTCGCTATACCGAGGGAAGCCGAACGCCGGCGTGTGACTTGTCTGGGAAGACCAACCCCACCCCGTGCAGATGGCCGAACAGGCGGTGCAGCGTCTCGACGTCGGCAGGTGGCAGCGGCGGCTTCAGCAGCGACTCGACATTGCGACGCAGATGCGCCTGGTCGCCCGTTCCGAACAGTACGACATCCGCGCTCGGTTCGTGGCGTGCAAAGCGATAGGCCGCATCCGTGAGGCTGGACGCACCGCCCTCGTGGACGAGGAAATCGAGCGGTGCGGCCTGGTTGCGAAAGAACTCCGGCAGCGCCCCGTCCCGAACCAGTTGCTCGATGGTCTCTTGCAACACGCCGGGGCGGGAGAAGATATTTCGAACCACGAACATCAGCAGTGTGCCGACTCGCTGACTTGCCGTGCGCGGGAAGAGGCTCGTGCGCGCGCCCTGGTTCATCATGTGGAACGCCAGCATGAACACGTCCCAGCAGGAGTCGTCGAGTGCCCGGCGCAGCATGGCCTGGTCCGGATCGCGCGGTGGGGTTTCACTGATGCCCAGATGGCGGATCTTGCCCAGCCGCCGCTGCTCGATCAACGCCGGTACGAGTTCATGCAGGGCATAGTCGTAGTGCTTGAATTGCACCGCGTGCAGAAAGTACACATCGATGTAATCCATCTGCAGTCGGCGCAGCGAGTGATCGAGATTACCGATAACGGCATCGCTTGAAATCAGCCGGCCGTCGGCATCGAGGATGCGGCTCTTGGAGGAAACGACGATGCCATCCCGTGGTAGGCCGGCCAGCGCCTGGCCGAGCACGGCTTCGGTCTCATAGGCTTCCGCCGTGTCGAAGAAATTGATGCCCAGATCGAATGCCGCCCTGACCAGCGCCACGGCTTCCCGCTCGCTCTTGCCGCTACCCAGGCCCAGACGACTGTTTCCGCCGCAGCCGAGACCGGCCACCGAGACGCGGAGGTTGGTTCTGCCAAGGGTCGTATATTGCATTGCTGCGCAGCGCAAGGTTCAGCCAGCGGGAAGAATGGCTTTGTGCTGGCTGACCGCGCTGCCGTCGTCGGTACGCAAACCATGGAACACGATAGTTGTAACGATGGTCATGACGCCAAGCACCAGAAAGCCCTCGTGGATGCCGCGCATGAGTGCCGGTGGATCGGCGTGAAAGCGGTCGGGAATGAACAGCGCGGTTACCAGCGAGGCCGCGGCCACACCAAAGCTGACCGACATCTGTTGCGCCGTGCTGGCGATGGTACTGGCGCTGCTGGTCTCGCGCTCGGAGACGTCGGCGTACACCAGCGTGTTCATGCTCGTATATTGCAGCGAGGTGAAGAATCCAAAGCAGAACAGCAGCGCGACGATGACCCAGATGGGTGTGTTGCCACCGATCAGCGCGAACAGCAGGATCAGGACGCCGAGCGCCATGGTGTTGGAGATCAATACGCCGCGATAGCCGAATCGCGTCAGGATCCGGGGCATGGTCAGTTTGAGGCTCATGGCGGCGAGCGCCTGCGGCATCATCAGCAGGCCGGACTGAATTGGCGTAAATCCCAGTCCGACCTGGTAGAGCAGAGGCAGCAGGAATGGAATTCCTCCAATGCTGATGCGAGTAAAGAAGCTGCCGCTTATGGCAGTGCGAAAGGTGCGCAATCGGAACAAGCTTAGCAGCAGCAGCGGATGGGCGGTGCGTGCTGCGTGCAGTCCGTAGATGACCAGCAGTACACAGGAGAGCGCGAGCAAGCCGAGGATGGCGGGTGTCCTAAGGCTGTGTTCGCCGAACACTTCCAGCACGTATGACAGCGTGGCGATGCCTGCGCTGAAGGTGAGCAGCCCCACATAGTCCAGCGGCGGTGTCGCGTCTTCGCGATAGTCGGGCAAATGCCGGTAGACCAGATACAGACCCACCAATCCGATGGGAATGTTAACGAAGAATATGACACTCCAGTGAAAGTAGCCCGTGATCAACCCCCCGGCGAGCGGCCCAAGCATCGGGCCGACGAGACCGGGAATCGCGACGAAGCTCATGGCCCGGATCAGTTCCGACTTGGGGAAGGTGCGCACCATGGTCAGCCGGCCCACGGGCAGCATGAGTGCTCCGCCCATCCCCTGAAAAATCCGGCAGGCCACCAGCAGGTGGATGTTGCTTGACAGGCCGCAGAGCAATGATCCGAGCGTGAAGACACCAATCGCAGCTGAAAAGACTCGTCGTGTGCCGAAACGGTTGGCGGTCCAGCCGCTGACGGGTATGAACACCGCCAGGCTCAGCGTGTAGCTGGACAACACGGCTTTCATGCTCAGCGGAGCTACGTGCAGTGCGCGCGCAATGGTCGGCACCGCGGTGTTGAGAATGGTGGTGTCCAGGGCCTCCATGAAGAACGCCACCGCAACCAGCCAGGGCAATACCTGTTTGCTGGCTGCACGCGTTGCCCGTGGAGCGGATGAGGTCATCGGGGATGGCTTCCGGAGGAGCAGACCCTACAATAGGGGCTTCCGGGAACGAATACCACGCGGCGCGCAGCCTTCGCGGCGCGAAGGAACTCCGATGGTGCCATCGATGGACGTTCAGTGCTGCATCGCCGGCGGTGGGCCCGCCGGCATGATGCTCGGCTACCTGCTGGGTCGGGCTGGTGTGAGCACCGTCGTGCTGGAGAAGCACGCTGATTTTCTGCGCGATTTTCGCGGTGACACGGTGCATCCATCCACCATGCAGATCATGCAGGAACTCGGCTTGCTGGAGGACTTTCTCAAGCGGCCGCACTCCGAGATCAGGTCATTTTCCGCCGAAATTGGGGACCGCTCTTTCAAGGTCGCCGACTTCGAGCATGTACCGTGCGCCTGCAGATTCATTGCACTGATGCCGCAGTGGCATTTCCTGAACTTCCTGCTGGAGAAGGGTTGGGGTTTCCGTGAACTCAAGGTCATGATGTCGACCGAAGTCACCGGTCTCACCGAAGCCGGGGGGCGAGTCACCGGCGTGACTGCGATGACCGTCGACGGCCCGATCGAAATTCGCGCGCGCCTGGTCGTGGGCTGTGACGGGCGCAGGTCGCAGGTGCGGGCTGCCGCTGCACTCGCGGTTCAGGATCTGGGATCCCCCATTGATGTGCTGTGGTTCCGCCTGTCGAAGAAGCCCGATGATCCAAAAGATGTTCTCGGGCGTCTCAGCCTCGACAAGATGATCGTCACCATCGACCGGGACGATTACTGGCAGTGCGCCTTCGTCATTGCCAAGGGCGGCAGCGAACCGGTGCGGGCCGCGGGCATCGAGGCTTTCCGCAAGGCCGTCGCCGATGGCGCGCGCTTCCTGGCCGATCGTGTCGGGGAGTTGAAGTCATTCGACGATGTGAAGCTGCTGAGCGTAGCGGTCGATCGGCTCACCGACTGGTCGAAGCCCGGTCTGCTATGCATTGGCGATGCCGCTCACGCCATGTCGCCGGTTGGTGGCGTGGGCATCAACCTTGCGATTCAGGACGCAGTCGCCACCGCCAATCTTCTGGCATCCAAGCTTAAGGCCGGAACCCTCGTGGATCGGGATCTCATCGCTGTGCGCCGACGTCGTCTGTTTCCGGTCAGGGTCATACAGCGGGCGCAGGTTTTGGTCCAAAACCGCGTGTTGCGGCCCATAGTATCGGGCAAGATCCGGTCATTGCGGGTGCCGTGGATCCTGGAGCGGCTGAATGCCAATGCCTGGTTGCGCCGCTGGCCGGCACAAGTCATTGGTCTCGGGCTGCGGCCGGAGCATGTCCGGTCGCCCAACTGCGTATCAATCAGTGTGCCGTGACGGGATCGCATAGATAATGAGGCCGGCCGCATGTCGCGGCAGGCTCACGTCAGAGAGAAGGAAAGGCATAGTGGCTAAAGTTCTGGCTGGAGTAGGCCCGCAGCACCCCCAGGTGGTCGTTCTGGTGGGCGCCACGGGCGATCTGGCGGCAAGAAAGCTGCTGCCCGGTCTGTTTCACCTGGCTACCGCCGGCTTCATCCCAGGGAGCCGGATCATCGGCGTGTCGCTGGATAACCTCGACGCCGAAGGATTTCGCAAACTGGCGCGCAAGGCACTGGATGATTTCTCCAGCCGTAAATTTACGGATGCCGCCTGGAATGGCTTCGCCGAAGGTCTGGACTATGTACCCCTGGGAGCCGGCCCCGCGGCACTCAAGGCAGCGGTCGACAAGGCGGAGCAACCCTTCGGCGGAGAGAGCCGACGTCTGCACTACCTGAGCGTGCCTCCCAATGCCGCACTGTCGGCGGTCAGGCTGCTCGGAGATGCGGGCCTGGTCGAGCGGTCGCGCATCATCATGGAAAAGCCCTTCGGCACCGACCTTCAAACCGCCGTGTCGCTCAATGCCAAGCTGCACGAAGTATTCAAGGAAGAGCAGATCTTTCGCATCGATCACTTTCTCGGCAAGGAGCCGGCCCAGAACATCCTGGCGTTCCGCTTCGCCAACGGTCTCTTTGAGCCGATCTGGAACCGCAATTTCATCGATCACGTTCAGATCGATGTGCCCGAGACCCTGGGGCTCGGGCGGCGGGCAGCCTTCTATGAATCCACCGGTGCCTATCGGGACATGGTGGTGACACATCTGTTCCAGATCGTGGGATTCATGGCTATGGAGCCGCCGACGGCGCTCATGCCAGCGCCCATCAGCGAAGAGAAGAACAAGGTATTTCGCAGCATGCAGCCGATCCAGCCTGCGGACGTTGTGCGAGGTCAGTACACCGGCTATCGCTCCGAGGAAGGCGTCGATCCGCGCTCGGACACGGAGACTTTCATTGCGTTGCGCTGCTTCATTGACAACTGGCGCTGGGCTGGAGTGCCCTTCTTCCTGCGTACCGGCAAGCGGCTGGCCGAGGGCCAACGCATCATTTCGATTGCATTCAGGCAGCCGCCGAAGAGTATGTTTCCCACCGGTTCGGGAATCGGCGAGCAGGGCCCTGACCATCTGACTTTCGATCTTGCGGATGCCTCGAAAGTGTCGCTGTCTTTCTATGGCAAGCGGCCGGGTCCCGGTATGCGGCTTGACAAGCAGAGTCTGCAATTCGCGATGCATGACACCGGACTTATCGGCGATGTGCTCGAGGCCTACGAACGCCTGATCCTCGATGCCATGCGCGGCGATCACACGCTGTTCACGACCGCCGAAGGTATCGAGCGGCTCTGGGAAGTATCGGAGCCTTTGCTGGGGGCGCCCTCGCCCGTGCGCCCCTACAGTCCGGGTTCATGGGGACCGAATGCCATTCATCAGCTGGTCGCGCCGCATGCCTGGCGACTGCCGTTCGAGCGTGTCTGGCGGGACCCGAATCCTCTCGGAGCTTGAACGGGCAGCTACCAGATGGTGACGCGCCCATCAGGCGGCACGTACATGCGGTCGCCCGGCTTGACGCTGAAGGTCTCATCGAATCCGGACTGATTGACCAAGGTGCCGATCACGCGCACGAACGAGATCGCGTGTGGGTCGGACTGCAGTAGTTCGATCGCAAAATTGTCCCGCAGCTTTTCGCGCCAAGCCTGCGCAAAGCCCATGAAGAACCGCTGCTCGCCGCTCAGACCGTCGATGACCGGTGCAGCAGCGCCCTGCAGAGACAGCCAGTAGGCTTTGTGGGCTATCGCCAGTCCTGCGTTGTCGGCGATATTTTCGTTGAGTGTGAGTTCGCCGTTGACCTGGCGGCCGCGCATCGGTGTGAAGCCGTTGTATTCGTCTACAAGCGGCGCCGTCAGCTCGGCAAAGCGTTCGTGATCCGCCGTGCTCCACCAGTCGCGCAGTCTGCCGTCGCCGTCGTATTGGGATCCCTGATCGTCGAAGGCATGGCTGATCTCGTGGCCGATGACCATGCCGATGGCCCCGTAGTTGGCGGCGTCATCCACGGCGGCATCGAAAAATGGCGCTCTCAGGATAGCCGCTGGGAACACGATTTCGTTCATCTGCGGGCTGTAGAAGGCGTTAACCGTCTGTGGCGCGCTTTCCCACTCGGTTCGATCGACGGGCTTGCCCAGCTTGCCCATGCTGCGCTGAAATTCGAAACTAGACGCGCGCATGACGTTTCCCACCAGATCATCATCGCGGAACTGGAGCGGCGAGTAGTCACGCCACCGATTCGGATAGCCGATTTTGATCGTGATACGGGATAGCTTACGCAGAGCCTCCGTTCGCGTTTCCGGGCTCATCCAGGCGAGCGTTCCGATGTCCTGCTGGAATGCCTCGAGCAGATTGTGAACCAGGCGCTCGGCAGCCTGCTTGCTCTGCTCGGAGAAGCACTTCTGGACATAGAGTCTTCCGATGCCCTGCCCGATGTCCTGGTCGACCAGCGACACACCGCGCCGCCAGCGCGGTTGGTTCTGCGGAATTCCCTGCAGCGTGGTGCCAAAGAAGGCGAACGACTCATCGACATAGGCCTTCGATAGATAAGGCGAGAAATCCGACAGCAGGTGCCACCGAAAGTATGACTTCCAGGTTGCCAGCGGAGTTTCGGCGATCGTCTGGGCAAAGGCGCGCAGATACTCCGGCTCGCTGACGATCACATAGTCGATGGCGCCTTGGATGCCCGCCGCCATCAGGTAGCGATGCCAGTCGAAGCCGGCAGCCAGTGAATTCAGCGCCTCCAGCTCGATCCGATGATAGGTCTTGAGCGGGTCGCGAACATCGGCCTTGGGTGACTGCGGCCTTGCCAGACGCGTCTCGAGGGCAACGATGGCAGCCGCTTCCGCTGCGGCATTTTTATCGCCCAGTAACTTGAGAGAGGCTGCGACGTGCGTCTGATACTGACGCCGGATCAACCGTAGCGTGGTCGCGTCGTCGAGCAGATAGTAGTCGCGGTCGGGCAACCCCAGACCATCCTGCTGCAGATCGGGGACGTAGCGGCTGGAATCCATGCCGTCAAGGTGCACCGATACGCTGAAGGGAACGGTAACGCCGATCTGCTGCAGGTGCGCTATCAGCGCCGGGATTTCCTGTTTGCTCCTGATCGCGAGGATACGCGAGAGGTCGTCTGCCAGGGGCTGGCTGCCCAGGCTTTCGACCCGGGGTTCATCCATGAAACTCTTATAGAGAGCAGCGACTTTTGCCGCATCGCTTCCTGGCGCGTTGTCCGGATGTTCCGCGGCTTCCTGGATGATCTCGCCGAGAGCCCGCTGAGCGTCGTCGTAAAGCTGAATAGCGACGCCATAGGCAGGCCGGTCGGACGGAATATCTGTCGTCGCAAGCCATTTGCCGTTGACGTACTGGTAGAAATCATCCTGCGGCCGCACGCGGGTGTCGAAGAATTGGGTGTCAATTCCCGAGCGCGGTGCCGTAACCGATTGACCCCAGGCGCGCGTTGCTGCCAGCGCCGTCAGTGTTACGGTTGCGATCGAACGCCACGCAGGGTTCATGCGTAAGTTTGATCCAGGTCGCGTTCGAGTCGCTTTCCTGCCAGCAGAAAGTGCACGGCGGCCCAGAGGAAGAACAGCGAAAATACTCCGATCGCCTGCAGAATGCCGGTCGCCGATGCTGCAGCGCAGGCATTGGCAATCAGCGCATCTGCGCCGGCCACGGCTTTGCCGCCGGGGCACAGCGCATCGAAGCTGCCGGATCCGAAAGCACGATGCGCCATCGCATCACTCAGTACGCCAATCAGTGTGGGACCCAGTCCGACGCCGACCAGGCCGAATACGACATTGATCAGGAAAGAAGCAGAGGCCCGCATGCTGGCATCGACCATGTTCTGCGCCAGCGCGAGCGTCGGCGTGTAATAGACGAACAGCGCGATATGTCCCAACAGGATCAGCCAAATGGCATCGTGGATGCTCGCGCGTGTAATGCCGAGCAGCAGCAGCGGCGTGCTCAACGCCAGGGCGATGGCTGGCGCCCAGACGTACCAGCGCCGATCGCGGCCGCTCAGCGCGCTGACACCAAAGCCGCCCAGCGCGAGGCCGGAGGCCATCGCGACCACGGCGATCGTGCCGATCAGCCGGCCCGAATCAGCCAGCGAGAGGTGGAAAACCGATGTGTAGTATCGCCCCCAGAACTGGCCGATCCCATTCAATGCGATCGACGCGAGACCCGCGCCGAGCAGCACGTGGACCATGGATCGTTTGGCCAGCATGAATCTGACGACCTGCCACATCGACGGCGGTGGTCCCCTTGGAGCGACGGCATCCTGCAGCCCGCGGGTCGGCTCCCGCAGGGTGAAGAACAGCAGCAGTGATACCAGCAGTGCCGGCACACTGAGGGCGACGAACCACAGTCGCCAATCGCCGTGCTGAGCCATGCGTCCGCCGATGATGGAGCCGCTCAGCGCCCCCAGCGGCGCTCCCAGCCAGATGATGGTCATGGCGGCGGCGCGGCGTCGTTCCGGGTAATGGTCGCCAAGCAGTGAAGCAACCGGCGGGCCGAATCCCGCATCGCCGGCTCCCACCCCTACGCGGTAGAGCAGAATCTGCGCGAAGCTGCGGGAGGTCGAGCACAGGCAGACGAAGGCCGAAAAAATCGCGGTCGACACGGCGACGATCCGCGCACGGTTGCGGTGCTCTGCGAGCCGCGCAATCGGCAGTCCAAGCAGCGTATAGAAAATGGCGAAACCCAGGCCGAGGATGAGACCCAGCTGCGTATCTGAGAGCCGGAGGTCGACTTTGAGCGCCGGGACGACGGCCGCGAGACCCTGACGGTCCGCGAGATTCAGCAGATTCACCAGCATCAGGACAAATAGCAGCCACGCCCGGTAGCCGCGCGAGAAGGTCTCGCTTGTCCTATTAATCTCGGCGTTCGTCGTCGCGGATTCAGCCACGCGCGGTGGATCAGACTGCATCCCTCAGGGACTGTCAAGCGAGGCCCCGATCGGTGCATGATGGCGCTCTGAAGGAGGCATCTCATGAACGCCAAGGTCGCACCCGATCGAGTGGAGCTCGCTGCTTCGACGTTTCTGAGCCGTTCCCATCAGCTGCTGATTGGCGGCAAGTGGGTACCCGCGGCCAGTGGTGCGACGCTGGAAGTACTCGATCCGTCGACTGCCAAAGCGCTCGCCACAATTGCCGCCGCCGGCTCGGCGGATGTCGATGCTGCCGTGCGGGCGGCGCGACGCGCATTCCAGGCCGCGCCCTGGGCAAAACTGCGCGCGGCCGAGCGCGCCCGGCTGCTCTACCGGCTTGCCGATACAGTCGAATCCAGGGCCGACGAAATCGCCTGGCTCGAAAGCCTCGATGGCGGCAATCCGATCGGCTCCGTGCGTCACGTCGACATTGCGATGGCGATCGAATCATTGCGGACCTCGGCTTCGCTGGCCGACAAGATCACCGGAGAGACTCAACTTTCGGCACCGCAGGGTGAAGGTGTCGGCTATTTTCTACGGGAACCCATTGGAGTGGCGGGCCTGATCACCCCGTGGAACGCGCCGTTTCTGATGGCGGTCAACAAAATCGGACCGGCACTGGCGGTGGGTTGTACGGTGGTGCTCAAGCCCGCCGAGCTTGCGCCGCTGACGGCGCTGCGGCTTGGCGAGCTCATCTGTGAGCTCGGCTTTCCCGATGGTGTGGTCAATATCGTGACCGGACTGGGCCAGGAGGCTGGACAGGCGCTGGCCGACCATCCGGACGTTAACAAGATCTCTTTCACCGGATCGACTCGCGTGGGCAAGTCCATACTTGCCGCCGCCGCGGGGAATATGAAGCGCGTGACGCTCGAACTCGGCGGCAAGTCACCCATCATCGTATTGCCGGATGCCGACCTGGAGCGCGCGGCGAACGCCATTGCGCAGGAAATCTGCTTCAAAACCGGGCAATTCTGTGCGGCTGGCACGCGTCTGCTCGTGCATCAATCGATTCACGACGAGGTGACCGAACGTATCGCCGCTCGCATGAGCGGCATCAAGGTCGGTCCGGGCACGGCGCCGGGAACCCAGATGGGCCCCATTATTTCCCAGAAGCAGCTGGACCGCGTTCTTGGCTACATCGCGGCCGGCAGCGCGCAGGGAGCGCAGATCATCTCGGGCGGCAAGCGCATCGATCGCGACGGATTCTTCGTCGAGCCGACCCTGCTGGTACAGGCCAGCGCCGGCATGAGCCTGATGCAGGACGAAGTATTCGGCCCCGTGTTGGGAGTCAGTTCATTCAGTGACGCCGGCGATCTCGACCACATCGCCGCCCTCGCCAACGACACGCAGTACGGTCTATCGGCCAAACTGTGGACGCGGGATTTACGATCGGCTCATCAATTGGCACGCAAGCTCCAGGCCGGCCAGGTCGTCATCAATGGCGGCGGCGGCGATGGACGCCTGCCGTTCGGCGGATTCAAACAATCTGGCCTCGGTCGCGAAGGCGGACGCGAAGGGGCGCTGAGCTTTACGGAAGTCAAATCCGTATCCATAGGCTATTGAGCAGCGGAGCGGTACTCATGGGGGCTGCCACAACCGGCGATGACACGGGTCTGGCGCCGCCGCCCCGCGCCATCGATCGCCACGCACCCTACAAGCGAATCGCGACCGAGGAAGCGTGGAATATTCCGGAAATCCTCGAGGCACAGGTGCGGCTGCTCGGCAGCGCGAATGCGCCCAATGACACCTCATTGAGAATGGCGGGCATGTTCTCCAAGCTCACGGAGCTGCAGGCGCAGCTCATGGACATCGGCGCGCAACGGCTCGCACGCATGGATGAGCTCGGTATCGACAAGCAATTGCTGCTGCTGACATCCCCCGGCGTCCAGGTCCTCGAACCCGACGAGGGCACGGCGCTGGCGCAGTTGGCGAATGATCGACTGGCCGAGGTCTGCCGCCGTCATCCGGATCGTTTTGCCGGACTTACCGTGTTCGCGCCGCAGGATGTCAGCGGCGCCGTGCGCGAGATCGAGCGCGGCATGAAATCGCTGGGACTCAATGGCGCCGTCATCAATTCGCATTTCCGCGGACATTATCTGGACGAGCAACCCTACTGGCCCATTCTCGAGGCCCTCGAGGCCCACGATGCGGCACTCTACATTCATCCCACCATGCCTCCGACCGCATGGTCTCAACCCTATGAGTACCGTGGCTTCGGTGGTGCGCTGGCGGGATTCCCCCACGAGGTGTGGATGCACACCATGGGGCTGATCATGTCGGGTGCATTCGACCGCTTTCCGCGCCTGCGTCTCGTCATAGGCCACATGGGCGAGTCGATGCCGCTGCAGCTGTACCGCTTCGACTGGATGCAGAGCAATGCGGATGGCAGGGAAGGATTGCGCGGTGGCGCACCGGCGGTCAAATTGCGCCACAAGATTTCCTACTACTTCAAGCACAACATCTGGATTACCACCAGCGGCCAGGGATGGGAGCCGTCGATCAAGTTCTGCATGGATGTGCTCGGCCCGGACCGGGTGATCTATGCCATGGATTACCCCTACCAGCAATCCGCTGACGAAGTCGCGGCGTACGATGGGTTCGACATCAGCGCCGAGCACAAGCGAATGCTCATGCAAACCAACGCCGAGCGCGTGTTCCGGCTCAAGTCCTGACGCGCCGCTAGATCGTCTCGAGGTTGGTATCGATGTCCAAATAGCGCCCCGCCATCGCGTCGTGGCGGCCGCTGGCGAGTGCCGCTACCACTGTGGTGCAGCGGGCCAGATCGGCGGCGGATGCTTCGGGCGTGCGTGCGCGCAACATGGCGATGCCGTCTGGAATCCAGCGCGCAGCTTCGGGTGACTGCATCGTCGAATACGCCATGTCCGTTACGATCGTCCCGGGATGCAGTGCAAACGCACGAACGCCGTGGGCGCGCTGCTCCAGATCCACGGTCTCCGTCAGCCGGATGAGCGAGCATTTCCCGACCGCGTAGGCGGACAGGTGCGGAATCGGTATCGTCCCGGCACTCGACACTACGTTGATGATGCGTCCACCGCCCTCGCTCCGCATGTGCGGAATGACGGCAGTCATGGTCAGCAGCGGTGCCAGCAGATGCACCCGCTGCGAATTCCACCACTCCAGAGGATTCACCGTACCAATCGGCCCGTACGGACCGGGGGTGCCCGCATTGTTCACTAGCAGGCGCAGCGGACCAAAGCGGGCCGCCGCTGCGGTCAGGGCATTGGATATCGCGAGCGGATCGGTGACGTCGGCAGTGATTGCGTGTGCCGCACCGCCGCGTGCCACGATACCGGCCGCGACTGCATCAATGTCAGCGCGCGTGCGCGCGACCAGGGTGATCGGTGCGCCTTCGGCGGCCAGGCGTTCGGCAATCGCCCGACCGATGCCGCGACCGGCACCGGTAACCAGGGCTGGCGAGTGGGTAAGAGCCGGCACACATCGAGTGTAGCCGATAAACCCCGCGCACCGACTGGCCGGCTATGAACCGGCCAGCCGGCGCGTGGGCAACGGCAACCAATAACTATTTGACGCTCGCAGCCGAGGCCGTGCGGGTGGCAGCGGATGGAACTCCGTCCACGCAGGTGATCATGTTAACGCTGACGCGCACGACATCGGTCGTGTGAGCGCCCTCTGCCGTATCGAAATACTGGCGATCGACGGTTAGAGCGCGATTCGCGCTCGGTACTGCCGTGTAGCTGACGCGCTTGATCTCCGATCGCGTTGTGCCGTCTTCCGTCTTCCAGTCAACGCGATAGCGGATCACGCCGTTGCAGCCGGCGGTCGCGCATCGCTCGGCATTCAGTCCGAATGCGATGCGAAACTCGTCTTTGCTCAGGCGCATGACGACGGGGTCCTGTGTCAGCGAGACCGCGCGGGTGGAGACGGCCGCGGCGTTTGCGCTCAACGCCGGCAGAGCCGCTAAGCTTGCCGCAACGGCGAGTGTTCTGGTCAGATAGGTGGTCATGGTGTCAGCTCCATATCGAGTGGGGGCTCGAGGTTCAGACCATAACCATCGGATCCTGCAGCGACAAACGATCTAATCGGGGGTGAGCCCAAAACCAGCTCACATGTCGGGTGCCGGCGACGCTAGCGTCTTTTCCGCCTGGATGCGGCTCTTTCGAGCAGCAGCCGAAGCGGAATCGGCAATATGGAACTCAAGTTCACAATCCACCGGTAGCGCCATCCGGGCACCACGAAGAGCGAGCCTGCCTGCAGGGCCCTGAGCGATTCCTCGACCACGAAGTCGGCCCGCAGCCACATCGCCCGTGGGGCGATTCTCAGTCGGTCAACGTTCATGTGGTCGTGGAATTCGGTGAAGGTATAGCCGGGGCATAAAGCCTGTACCCGTACCGGCGATTGAATGCTCTTCAATTCGAGATAGAGGCTCTCGGTAAAGGCAATCACCCAGGCCTTGGTGGCGCCGTAACCGGCATTGCGAGCCCTGCGTACAAAACCGGCTACCGAGGCCACATTGATGAGGACTCCGGAGCGCCGGACAATCATGTTGGACAGCGCAGCGTGGCTCAGACGCAGCACGGCCGAGACATTAAGCCGGTGCATGTGTTCCAGCAGCTTCGGATCGGACTCCCAAAGCAGCCCGCGCATGCCCGATCCGGCATTGTTCACAAGCAGTTCGAGATTGGGTTCGGCGGCAATCCGTTCGGCTACAGCGGCGAGATCATTGTCGTCGGTCAGATCCGCCGCGAGTACGACAACCTGTGTGCCGTATTGAGTCGCGAGCTCGGCTGCCATGGTGTCGAGCCGTTCACGTCGGCGCGCGATGAGCAGCAGATCATGTGTGGGCGCCAGCTTGCGCGCAAAACCTTCACCGATGCCGCTCGACGCCCCGGTAATGGCGGCAACCGGTCTGCTCACGAGACCGGGTTCGAGCCTGGCGCCAGCTCGTCGATTTCATCCGCTGCGCGCTCTTCCCCACGTAGTGCGGCGTTCACGCCGGCTCGATCCGCGGCGGAACGATTCTGGCTACCCTTGAATTTTCCAACGGTGCTCGAGACTTTGATTTCGAAGCCGACGATGGCGCGCAGCATGCCTTCGATGTAATCGGCAGGAGCGTCGCTGACGTGCCAGGGATGAGTGCGCGGCTGTTCATGGATGTCGGTCAGCGTGCCAACAAAATCGCGCAGCCACGCGGCATCGTCGATGAAGCGAATAGTGCCCTTCAGGTGGATCGTCGCGTAGTTCCAGGTCGGCACCGCCTTGCCCTGCTCCCGCTTGCTGGGGTACCAGTTCGGTGAGACATAGGTATCGGCCCCCGCGAAAATGACCAGCACCGGCGAATCGCTCTCAAGCTGCCGCCACAGCGAGTTGGCGCGGGCGATATGGCCACGGAGCAGGCCGGTACCGTCGCTGTTCAGACTCGATTGCAGCGGGATGTGATTGGCAGTCAGGCCGTCGGCCGTGTTGGCAACCAATGTGGCCAATGGGTGTTTGTCGATGAACGCCTGTATCACATCGACCCGCGATTCGCGAAAATGATCCGGAACGTACACGCTCGATTCCCCGGCAATATGGACGCCAAAGAATGCGCTGGAGGGGACGGCTGCGCAAGGTCGCGGATTGCGGCGGTCTTGCCGCGGCGACCACGAGACGCGACCATGTCCACCAGGGTGTACTTCAAAGGGGGAACGCAACGTCATGTCCAGCTATGATGTGATCGTCATCGGCTCGGGCCACAACGGGCTGGTATGCGGCACGTATCTGGCAAAATCGGGGCTCAAGACCCTGGTGCTCGAGCGCCGTGAAATCATCGGCGGTGCTGCCGTCACCGAGGAATTTAGCCCAGGCTTTCGCGCCTCCCGGTTCTCCTATGTCATGAGCCTGCTGCATCCGCGGGTGATGCGTGATCTGGAATTGACTTCGCTCGGGCTGGAAGTTTTGCCGGCCAACGACCTGTTCTGTCCATTGGGCGGCGACGACTACATCGTCTTCAGCGATGACATGGCCCGGACGCAGGCCGAGTTTGCACGTTTCTCGCGCCATGACGCGCAGATCTACCCGGAATTCGCGCGCTATCTCGAGCAGTCCGCAAAGCTGGTACGGCAGCTGCTGTTCGAGACGCCCGTCGATCCGGTGCGGCGCAGCTGGAAGAGCTTCAAGTCGAGCGCATCACTGCTCTGGCGTCATCGGACGATCGGCGATCAGGCTTATCGCATGATCGATCTGCTGAGCCAGAGTGCCTACGACTATTTGTCCGCCTGGTTCGAGCACGATGTCATCAAGACCGTGCTGGCCTATTACGCCTCGATCGGCACCTTTGCGGGCCCCAAGTCGCCCGGCACGGCCTATGTGATCATGCATCATCTGATGGGCGAACATCAGGGCGCCGGCGGCTGGGGATTTATTCGAGGCGGCATGGGCGCCATCACCCAGGCGATCGCCCGCTCCGGAGCGCGCTTCGGCATGGAAGTCCTGACGCAGTCACCCGTGGCGGAAGTGATGGTCAGGGATGGTCGCGCCACCGGTGTCAGGACTATCGACGGCAGGGAGTTTCAAGCCAAGGCGGTTGTATCCAATGTCGCCGCCGGGACGCTGTTTCGTCGAATGGTGGCGCCCAAGCACCTGCCTGCTGAATTGCTGCGGGACATCGACACTTTCCGGACGTTTTCCACCGCCTTCAAGATGAACATTGCCGCGCACGATCCGCCGCGCTACCGCGCCTTCGATGCCGACAAGCTGCAGTTCCGCTACCCGACATACGTGCACATCGCGCCCGGAATCGATTACCTCGAACGGGCTTACGACGATGCCAAGTACGGGTGGTACTCCGCCAGGCCTTTCCTGACTCCGGTGGTTCCGACGATCGTGGACGACTCGCTGGCGCCTCCCGGAAAGCACGTCATCAACGTTTTCGGAGGGCACGCCCCCTACCGGCTGAAGGATGGAGCAAGCTGGGAAGCCCAAAAGGGAAACCTCACCAAAGCCGCGCTGCAGGTACTGGACGAGATGGCTCCCGGCTTCTCCAGTCAGGTAATTGACATCGAGACCTTGGTGGCGCCGGATCTGGAAGCCATCGTGGGCTTGCCGCAGGGCCACATTTTTCACGGGGAGCTTTCCGCGGATCAATTGTTCTGGCAGCGGCCGGCGCCTCATTGGTCCGACTATCGAACGCCCGTCGGCGGTCTGTACCAGTGCGGGTCATCTACCCACCCTGGCGGAGGGGTCTCCGGCATTCCCGGCCACAATGCCGCCAGGGAGATTCTGCTCGACTGGAAGCGTCTCTAGCGTGCCAGCCGGCAGGAGTCGGGTCCGTTCGCCTCTAGTGACGACCCTGTTCAAGCAACGGCGGCCTGTTGGTCTCGGACGCAACAGCGTATTCCCGCGTTCTTGTCAGCTCGCGAACGTACTGTTAGCCTCCATGCAACTATATTAACTCCCGGAGCAGTGAACACCGCTCAAGGGAAGTCGACGCAGACGCAGAGAGGGAGAGAGTCCGATGCTCACGAGCAGTCATCGCGGCCGACGAACCAGCCCGCGTTCCCCATTCGCCACCATCAATCGCCTACCTCCACGGCGACTGTCGCCGATCGCGAGCGCGGTGTTGGCTGCAATAGCCGGTCATGCCGGCGCCGCGATGGCGGCCGCTGACACGGGGGTCGACTCCGGACAGCTCGAAGAGATCGTCGTCACAGCCACCAAGCGCGCTGAGAACGCCCAGGAAGTCCCCTCGAACATCGACGTGCTCTCCTCGGCCACGCTGGAGAACCTCGGCGTCAAGGATTTCAACGACTACGCCCTGCTCGTTCCTAGCCTGTCCTTCACCTCCACTGGGCCGGGCTCGGCGCAGATCTACTTCCGCGGCCTGTCCGACGGTTCGGTCAACCTCGTCGAGACCTCCGGTGTGCAGCCGACAGTGGCCGTTTATCTCGATGAGCAGCCGGTGACCAACGCCGGCCGCTCGCTGGATCTGGAGATCTACGATATCGAGCGCATCGAGGCGCTGTCCGGACCGCAGGGAACATTGTTCGGTTCGAGCTCCGAAGCCGGAACCGTGCGTATCATCACCAAGGCGCCGAATCCGGCCGGCGAGGACTTCGGCACCGATTTTTCCTACGCCCTGTCCCCTCACGGCGATCCAAGCTACAAAGTGGAGGGCTTTGCCAATCTGCCGCTGGGCGACCACACCGCGATCAGGCTCGTGGGCTGGTCGGATCAGCAGGGCGGCTACATCAACAACATCGCGCGCTCCTTTACCTTTACCTTTCCCAATGTGCCGGACACTGTTGTTGGTGGTAATCCCACCGTCAACAACAGCATGTACGCCAAGAGCAATTTCAATTCATCGGGGAAAGAGGGTCTGCGTTTCTCGGTGCGCACGCAGCCCAGCGACAACTGGACTATCGACCTGAAATTCATTACGCAGAGACTGACGAGCCAGGGTGTGTTCGATGTCGATCCCGCGCTCGGTGGCGACGATCTGAACGTCGCGCGCTTCTTCAATGATTCGCTGGATGATGTGTTTCGACAGTATTCGATCACGGCGAATGGCAAGATTTTTGGCGACTTCGATCTGACCTACTCCGGCTCGTACTTCGACCGCAACATCACCTACACCCATGATTACTCGATGTATTCCGACTACTCGGAGTTCATCGCACCGTACTACACCTGCCAGAATAACGGTGCCGGAGTGCTTTCAGCCTGTCACGACCCGCGCGAGGAGTTCGTCGGTACCAACTTCATCCGGCGGTGGGACAACGAGTTGCGGCTGCAGACGCCGCTGACCTATCCGGTCCATGCCATCGTCGGTGCGTTCAACGAAACCATCGAGCATCGCTACACGGAGAATTACGACATCCCCGGCCTGAATGCGCAGAGCATCCTGGATTCGAATCCCTATACCTACCTGCTGTTCGACGGCAATCGCCTCGATCGACAGACCGCGGCCTTCACCGAAGTCACCTGGGATATCACATCGAAATTGGCTTTTCTCGCCGGCGTTCGCTGGTATGACGAAACCAACACCATCAATGGCCTGTTCCAGGCCAAGCCTGGTGGCTCGCTGTTTGAGCTGACACCGCATGTCACCGCCACCGAAGTGGGCGCCATCAAGAAATTCAACCTGTCTTACAAGATCCAGCCGGGCGTCATGGCATATGCCACTTACTCCGAGGGTTATCGCCCCAACGGCGTCAACCGGGGTACTGCGCCGGCCGATGGTATCGGCCCCACCTATCAGTCCGATACCGTGAAAAACTACGAAGCTGGACTCAAGTCGCAGTGGCTCGACAATCGGCTGCGCGTCAACCTGACCGGCTATCACATGAACTGGAACGACATCCAGTTCACGACGCTGGTACCGGGCGTGGTGTTCTTTGTCAGCGGCAACGCGGGCAAGGCTACCGACAACGGCGGCGAGTTTGATATCAGTTACCGGCCCGACGAGCATTGGACCCTGGGACTGAACGGCGCCTACATCGATGCCCATTTGACACAGTCTTTTTGCCTGGGAGGCCCTTGCGGCTCCTCCACTGTGATCTGGCACGCGCCGTCGGGCACGCCGCTGGCGTTCGTGCCCAAGGAGAAGGGCTCGCTGCTGGCGCGCTACGACTTCGCCTGGAGTTCGAGTGTTCAGGGGCACGCGCAGCTGAGCACCTCCTACGTGGGCCGGTCGTGGAGCACGATGTTCCTCGAGACGCGCGGTCCGCAGCCGAGTTACTCGCTGACCAATCTCAAGCTGGGTGCGGCCTGGGGCCATTGGGCCTCCGATCTGTTCGTGGACAATGCGTTCGACAAGCGTGCGGTGCTGTTCATCAACCGGTCCGATTACGACTTCTATCAGGGCGATCAATATGGCCGAGAGACCATCGCCCGGCCCATGACGATCGGCCTGACATTGAGCTACCGCCATTGAAGTGGCCGAACTGCAGCCTGCTCTCGAACGCATCGTTCATCTGATCAAGGCTGGCCACGCACAGCAGGCGGAAGAGCAGGCGCGGGAGATCCTGCGTTCCTCGCCGCAGGAGCCGAACACGGTGTTCCTGCTGGCCAAGGCGCGCCACCTGCAGGGGGATTCTGCCGAGGCCATCACTCTGCTCGACACGTTGATCGCGAGGCGCCGGAACTGGCTCTCGGTGCATCAGGAGAAAGCGATCATCCTGCGATCGCGCGGCGATCTCGCGGCATCGGTGGCCTCATTGCGCGAGGTCGTGCGCCTGGATCCTGCACGCAGTTCAGCCTGGGGCCTGATGGCCGACATGCTGACCACGCTCGGCGAGCAGACGGCGGCCGACGAGGCCATGCGGGAATACCTCAAGGCCGCCTCGCGCCCCGAGGTACTCATCGCAGCCGCGGAGCTGGTCGCAAAGGGAAAGCTATCCGAGGCTGAGCCAATTTGCCGCGATTTTCTGCGGCATTCACCGAACGATATCGACGCTTTGCGGCTGCTGGCCGAGATCGCCACGCGACTGGGAGTATTTGAGGATGCCGAACAGCTGTTCGCCCGGTGCGTAAAGTTGGCACCGGGCTTTCATCTGGCACGCGGCGGCTATGCGCATGTCCTCATGAAGCAGGGCAAATTCGAGCAATCACTGCGGGAGATCGATCTGTTGCTGGCCGCCGATCCCGAAAACACCGCTTATCGTGTGCTGCTGGCTTCGGTCCTGATCCGTGTCGGCCGACATGAGGAGGCGATCGACAACTACCAGCGCGTCGTCGCCCGACCCGGTCACACCGCTCTCGATCTGGCGAGTCTTGGACATGCGCTCAAGACGATCGGCCGCACCTCCGAGGCCATCGGGGTGTATCGCCGTGCGGTAGTTCTCGACCCGCTGTTCGGCGATGCCTATTGGAGTCTCGCCAATCTGAAGACCTTCGAGTTCACGGGCGAGGAGGTCGAAGCGATGAATGCCGCCGTGGAATCGGGGCGCTGCACTCCGCGAGAATATCCGGCCCTGTGCTTTGCGCTCGGAAAGGCCTACGAAGACAGCGGCGACTACCAGCACGCCTTTGCGCAGTATCAACGCGGCAATGAGCGGCGGCGCGGGGAAATTCGTTACAGCGCCGACGACAATCACACCGGCACGCTGGAGCTCATGCACACCTGCACGCGGCAGCTTTTCGAGCGCAACGCCGCGAATGGATCTGTCGATCCATCGCCGATCTTCATCGTCGGTTTGCCGCGCTCCGGTTCCACACTGGTCGAACAGATCCTGGCCAGCCATTCGCAAGTCGACGGCACCGCGGAGCTGCCCGACATCATCGATATTGCCAGGAGCCTGAGCGGCAAACGACGGCCAAAAGATCCGTCACAGTATCCCGGCATACTGCATGAACTGGACGCGGCGCAACTTAAGACCCTGGGCGAGGAATACCTGGCGCGCACCCGCATCCAGCGGCGTGGCGCGCCGTTCTTCATCGACAAAATGCCGAATAATTTTCCGCATATCGGCCTCATTCATTTGATTCTGCCGAACGCGCGCATTATCGATACGCGCCGTCATCCGCTGGCCTGCTGCTTCAGCGCGTTCAAGCAGCTATTCGCTGCCGGCCAGAATTTCAGCTATGACCTCGCCGACCTGGGCCATTACTACGCGGACTATGTCGCCCTGATGGCACATTGGGATGCCGTACTGCCCGGAACGGTACTCAGAGTCTTCTACGAGGAGACAGTGCGCGACACCGAGGCGGCGGTCAGACGCCTGCTGGATTACTGCCGGCTGCCCTTCGAGGAAGGCTGCCTGCGCTTCTACGAAACGGCGCGCGCCGTGCGCACGGCCAGCTCAGAACAGGTGCGGCGGCCCATCTACCGTGACGCGATCGAACACTGGCAGCACTTTGACGCCTTCCTGGGACCGCTCAAGGACGCATTGGGGTCGGCGTTGACGGACTATCCTTTCGGCTGAGCCGCCGCAGTCCAGGCTTCGCGCGCCAGGCGCCGCAACGTCAGCGCCTCTTCCCAGCGATCCGAGAGCTCCTCTCCGCGTGCGTCGGTGATGGCATAGTTGGGAGGGCCGAGCTCACAGACGAAGACCAGGTCCTCAGCCGGCGCGCGCGCGCGCCACATTGCAAATCCCTGCTTCCACCAGTTCAGAAAAATGTCGAGCCAGGGGCGATGCTGGGGAAAGTCGATCGCCACCTGCACCTGGCTGCGGGTGGCGATGCGTCCCTGAAAGGAGTCGGAGCGCGCCAACAGGCGAGCGACGTAGTCCTGCATTTCGGTGGATAGCGGCAGCATCATCTCGCGATCCACCACGTAGTGCGACAGGTCGGCGCATAACCGCATCTCCGGCACGGCCTCGAGCATCAGCAGGGTCGAGAACATGTCGTTGGTGATGCAATTGCGATGCGTCTCGAACTGGATCGGCACTGCTTCCTCGGCGGCCAGCCGAATCCACCCGCGCACCACCGGGATCATGTCCTCGACCGCGAGCGGCATAACCTTGCCGATCACGACCACGAACGGCGCGCCAATCTCTTTTGCCAGGTGCAAGGCGGGGCGGAGTGCTTCGATTGACGTCGGGAATGCGATCACCAGCCCTGCAAGACCGGTGCGCATGTATTCGCTGACGCAGGATTGCGCCACCAGCAGATCTGTGGCGCCAAGATCGATGGCCAGGCCGTCGTAGCCGGCGGCCTTGACGCGATCAAAGCGTTCCGGAATGGGGGCTTCCGGGATCCCCGGCCGACGCAGCTCCGTTGCCCAGAGCGATTGAAAGACGCGCAGTTCACTCATGAATGGATGTTATCGCATCGACGGCAGGCTCAAAATTGCTAATCTTTCATCGTGCACACGACGCGATTCGCCCCAAGCCCGACCGGGTGGCTGCACCTGGGTCACGCTTACGCAGCGCTGACCGCTGAACGCGCGGCGGGCGGCGGCCGCTGCCTGCTGCGCATCGAGGACCTGGATGCCACGCGGGCGCGGCCGGAGTTTGAAGCGGCCATAGAATCCGATCTTCGCTGGCTGGGCCTGTCCTGGCCGGAACCGGTGCTGCGGCAATCGCAGCGACTGGCGCAGTATCAGACGGCGGTCGACACCCTGGCTGCCGCTGGGTTGCTGTATCCGTGCTTCTGTACGCGCCGGCAGATCGCGGCGGAGATCGCCCAGGCAGCGCAGGCCCCCCATGGGGCTTCGGCCGACCTCTATCCCGGCACCTGTCGGGAAATGAGGCTTGAGGAACGTACGCGTCGGATCAATGCCGGAGCATTGCATGTCCTGCGGCTGGACGTGGCGGCGGCAGCGCAGAGAGTCGGGCCGCTAAGCTTCACCGAGTTCGGATCGGGACCCCAGGGCGAAAGCGGCGTAATCGTCGTGGATCCGGCCGTTCTCGGTGACATCGTGCTCGCGCGGCGCGACGTTGGGGCGGCCTACCACCTGGCTGTTGTCGTGGACGATGCCTTCCAGCAAGTCTCATTGGTGACGCGCGGCAACGATCTGCTGACCGCGACCCATGTGCAGCGTCTGTTGCAGGCGCTGCTCGGACTGCCCGAACCGCAGTATGCGCACCACCGACTGATCCTGGATGCCCAGGGCAAGAAGCTGTCCAAGCGCGATGGGCCAGTCACGCTTCGCGACTTACGGGAACGGGGAATGAACGCGCGCGATTTGCGTCGACGGCTGGGGTTCTAGTTCGAAACGCCGTCGGCAATCCAGGTCGAGTCGTCCGGGTAATCGGCTTCCGTGCGCCCATGGCGAAACGCTTTCAGTACAGCCAGTTGAAATCCAAGATAGGACATCGTCGGAGGCACGGAATTGCGCGCGACAAAAATGTCACGGTGAAGCGCTGGAAGTCGATAGCAGGGGACACCGGGAAAAGCGTGATGAGCGGTGTGGTACTGCATGTTCCAGCCCATCCAGCGCATCACGGCGTTGGTGCGCGTGGAGCGAGTATTACTGGTAATGGTATCGATGTGGGGCAAGCCCAGGTGCTCGATGGTGTTCTGCAATTGATGCACCGGCTTGAGCAGCAGCATCGGCAGTAGCCATACCTCGAGCGCCAGCCAGCTGTGGCCAAGCACCGACACCGCGGCAATGAGCGCGTAGCCTGCCAGATGCCAACGCGCTTCGCGGACCATGGTGGGCTTTCTCGAAGTGGGGATGTAGGGCTCGGTTACGACGCCTGCGGCAAAGCGAACGATGCGCCGCAATCGCGTGTACCAATAGGTGGGGCCGAGCATCCACAAAATGTATGAACGCAGAGTGTACCGCGCCCGCGCCAGCTCACCGTCGCGTTGCCAGTTCTGGGTAAACCGGTGATGCGCAAAATGCTGCACCTGGTCGAAATCGCGCGGGAACAGAAGCACGAACCCGAAGAGCCGGCCGAAAAACTCATTGAGCCCCTGGGTCTTGAATACCGTCCAGTGACTCAGTTCGTGCTGACCCGCATAGAGGAAGTTGAACAGGATGCCGTGGACGATAAAGATCGGCACTACCCAGGGCGTGCCCCAGGTCAGCGCCACCCCGGTACCGGAGATGACAACGGCGCCCACATGGCTGCCCAGCTGCAGCCATCCACGGGCGTCCGATTTAACGGAAAGCTCCCTGAGCCTGGCGGGGGCGATCAGATCCCGCCGCCCAAACACCTCATCCATCCCGACAACCTCCGGGTTTCCCAACCGCGGAGACGGGCTACCGCCCGCCCCACGCTCCCACGCCTAAAGCCTATGGTAGCGCAAGGCGGGGCAGCGCCTATAACGGGGGTGAACTGCGGCGCCCCATGAGCAGGGAAACCACGAATAGCACCAGAAACACGAAGAACAGGATCTTGGCGATCCCGACGGCGGCGCCAGCGACGCCGAAAAAGCCCAGAGCGCCGGCGATCAGCGCAATGACCAGAAACACTACCGCGTAATAAAGCATGTCCTTTCTCCTGACTGGCATGTATCTGCCTTCCTCGGGAGCCTTTATACGAAGCGGCGCAGTCTGCGGGGTGTCGTCACGGACCCATAGCCCTGTCAGCGCCGTCCGATTCGATGCCAAAGTCGGCCCGCTCCTACGACTTAACGACCTCGCCACGCATGGACGCCAATCGACCCGTGGTCATACTGACTCTGCAATCAATAACCGAGGAACTGACATGAACAAGGATCAAGTCCAGGGTCGCGTTGAGGAAGCCAAGGGAGCGATCAAACAGACGACGGGCCGGGTAATCGGCAATCCGGATCTTGAGGATCGAGGCACGGTCGAGAAAGTCGCTGGCAAAGTGCAGAAGACGTTCGGCGACGTCAAGGAAAACGTCAAGGAGCAGGTAAAGGACGCTAACAAGCCGCCGCGCTAGGCGTTTTGGTTAGAGAGTTCGGCGGCGCAAGGCACGACGATTAGTGTCCTGTCTTGCGCCGCATTGGCTGGAGTTAGCTTGAACCTCTGGCAGCCGATTTCTTCAGAGTCGATAGCAGCATCGTTCCATTTGGACTGCCCAGTCCCGTGCATCCGTCCCAGCCCTTGGCCGCGGCGAAATCACCGTTATTGCCCTGCGTGATATCGCGCAGCGCCTGCTGGTTTTTATAGAGGTCCGGATTCAGATACCCCAAGGCTGATCCGGCGGATTGATTGATCCGGGCGATCAGCCCCGCCCACAGCGGCGCGACGGCGCTCGTGCCGCCGATTGTGGTATCGGTACCATCGATCCTGACGGCATAGCCAGTCTCGGGGTCGGCATCCCCGGCCACATCGGGTACACCTCGGCTGTTAAGCGGCCTGCTTTTCCCGCTGCTCAACTTCGCCGAGAGGCCGGCCTGCCACGGCACCGAAGGAAAGAAGTTGCTGATACCGCCCCCGGTGGCGCCTCCGCCCGAGCCGTCGTTCCAGACGACTTCGCTCGAAATCACGTTCTTGGAGGCACGCAGGCTGGTGCCGCCGCAGCCGAGGGCAAACGGGCTGGACGCTGGAAAATCCACGTGGTCAGTGCTGCCCCCGACATTGTCATTCGAGCCGTTGTCGCCCGAGGCCACGCACACTGTAACGCCCATGGCAGCGGCGGCCTGGAAGGCATCGTCCATGGCGGTCATGGCTTGCGCGGTCCAGGTAGACTCGGCGCTGCCCCAGCTGATCGATATGACCGACGGTTTGTTGGTGGTGTCGTGAATTGCACTGGTCACGGCGTCGATGAAGCCGGCATCCGTGTTCGGCGCAAAATACACGGCGATAGTTGCGGCTGGCGCCACCGAGCCGACAACTTCAATGTCGAGCATGACCTCGCCGTCCGCTCCGTTGGCGCTGCCGGTTGGTGCGTTCTGGCCGTGATCCACCGAGACCGCCAACACTTTGGGCGAACCGACTTTGAGCTTGGTGAAATAGGTCTTCAGGTCCGCTGGCCGAAAACCGCCGCCGAGTTCGACGATGCCGACGCACTGCCCCTTGCCCGTGCCCGTGGGAAATCCGTACAACGCAGCCACCTGGACCGGTGTATAGGAAACCGACGGGCTGGCATGCGCGCGAGTCTTCAAGCGGCCGCTCGGCGAGCGCTCACTCGCGGCTGATCTGAGTCGGAAATGGGGCTTGGCCTGCGGCCGATTGTCCAGACCCAGCACGGCCTCGACGATACCGTCGAGCTCAGCCGGGAGATGGATGGGGCCCGTACGACCGCGATAGGTACCGTCGGGATGTGCCACCGCATTCAGCTCGACAGCAAACGCGCTCGCGAATTGCGCAACCGTCCCTGACAGCACCATCGTGCGCCGCGCGGCATGTTCCTGGACGATGCGAAGATCATGTTTGCCTGCAAATGTGCGCACCGCTGCCATATCCGGCGCGTCGGCTCCGTGTTGCGTGGCGAATTCCTCTCGCGTGAGTTGTCCGATGCTGCGATTTCCCGCGGCAAGCGCCGCAGTACGTGCGCGCAGTACCTGCGCTGCGCGCCGTCGTACGATGATGCTGACCTCGAATCGCTCGGCTGGATCGGCCGGCCCGACTACTCGGGAGTGCGCGACCGCCGTGCGTTCGCTTCCTTTGAGGATCACATTGGCCATGAGCGTGCTCCTTTGCCAGTTGCCAACTGATGCGTTGAGTTTATGCGCCTAAAGTCGCCGATGGACATGTGTGCCGCGCCGTTAAATCCGTAAGCGATCGGTAACTCCTAAATCGCCTGCACACATTAAACTCAATATGAATCCCGCGTTATCCACTGGAGGAAATTTAACGATGGCTACGCGTAAGAAGAAGGGCCGGAAGGGTGCCCGAGTGATGTTGGACGACGGACCGGGGCCGCACACGGCACGGAAGAAAAAGGCGACGAAGAAGAAGAAATAGAACCACTGGTGGCCGCAGCCATCTGGGTGCGGCCATCCAGATTCTTACTTTCGGGTTTCCACCGCGGAACGCATTGTTTGGTCAATGCTGTCCACCCGCGCAATAAGCGCGCGAAAGTCGCTGCGCTCGCGCAACGAGGCGAAGTACGGCTCGCGCTGTGCCCACCAGGATCTTCGCCAGCCCAGAGTGGCCGCCCGGTTCAGTGCCTTCATCGCGCCGTCCGCATCGCCTTTGAGCGCAAGCACTTCGGCTTTCAGGGCATAGATACCGTAGCGCTCTTCGCCGGCGAGGATCAGCCGCTCGAGCAGATCCAATATCTCCTGCAGATGCTGCGTTCCCGCGACCGAGTCGCCAGAACGCAGTTCCGTCACGGCAAGTACCAGCTGATCGGAGAGACCCCAGCGTGCGAACCACGGCGAATTCAGCCGCCCCGGGTCGAAGTCCGATGCGCGCATTGCGCGCGCCATCAGCTTGTTGGCCGCATCCGCTTCGCCGGCCATCAGATGCAGGTAGGCAGTGTCAATCAGGGAACGCGCGTGTGGCGAATCGTCCAGCTTTGCGCTCGATATGCTGGCGCGCAGCGCATCAGCCCCGCCCTCGTAGTACGCGACCCGGGCTAGTCCGATGTTCACCGCCTCGTCGCTTTGCGTCTCCTGCCCGGCCTGCGCAAAGACTTTGCGCGCTTCCCCCGGCATTCCCAACGTGAGCAGAAAGTCGGCGCGCCGCCCGTAAAGGTCGAAGCTCTTGGGATCTGATTTGAGTGCTGCGGCATTCCAGTCAAGTGCCTGCACCAGGTCTCCCTGCGACCAGGCCAGCCACTCGGAGACGAGCAGGTCCCATCCGCCTGGTCCGTGCAGCGCACGCGAGCGCTCGCACGCGGCCGTCGCCTGCGCGAAACGCGCCAGATCCTGCAACACCAGGCATTGCCTTGCATGCAGGATGTAGTCGAGCGGGTCCAGTGCCAGTGCACGCATGATGTCCTGGAGCGCATCGCGCGGCGAACCCTGCCCGATGTGTAGTCGCGCCAGTTCCGCGAGGGCCCAGCTGTCGTTGCTATTCAACGCCACCGCCCGATTCAGATCGTCCAGAGCATCAGAGGCTTTCCCCTGCTCTTCGCGCAGCGCCGCGCGAACCGCGTACAGTTCCGAAAGATCGGGTTCGAGCTGCGCGGCTTGAGTCAGCAACGGTTCGGTGGCGGCACTGATCTCGGCAACAGACCGTCCGTTCAGATGGATCTGATTGATCGTGGCATACGCCAGGCCGACGTAGGCAAGGGCAAATTGTGGATCCAAAGTCAGTGATTGCTGGTACAGCTCGATGGCGTGGGCGTTTTTTTCCGCAGTTCGATCCTGCTGTTCGTGGCGGGCCAGCAGGAACAGTCGGTAGGCCTCCGGGTTCTTGGTGCTGCGGGCGGCGAAACGCTGAGTGGTATCGTCCGTCAGGCGAATTGCGAGACTCTCGGCAACGGAACGGGCGATGTCCTCCTGGATGCGGATCGCATCCTCGAACGGCCGATCGTACTCCGACGACCAGATCTGGTAGCCATTGCGAGCGTCGATCAGCTGCACGGATACGCGCATATGGTCGCCGGCACGACGCATCGATCCCTCGAGCACATGCCTGGCTCCCAACACCTTGCCGACCGCGCGAACGTCTTCGTTCAGCCCGCGAAACGTGAAGGCAGAAGTGCGCGCAACGACACGCAGTGTCGGGATCTGGGCCAGCCAGTTCGAGAGTTCTTCAGTCAGGCCATCGCAGAACGCCTGGTCGTGCTTCTCGTCGCTCAAGTCGATCAGGGGCAGCACGACGATCGAGTCCCCGTCGTCGGTTTTCGAAAGCAGCAATCGCACCGGCTTCCAGCCCAGCCAGATGGCCAGGCCGACCCCAACCAGGACGCTCATGAGCATCCAGACCCAACGCCGGCCCTCCCGGGTGCCCGGACCCTCCCCCAGGGGGTGTGGGACAGGCGGGGCGGATGGGACGGCTGGGGGCTCGGGATGGGAAAGCGGCCGGACCGGCGCGATCAGGCGGTAGCCTTTGCGCGGTACCGTGGCGATGTAACTCGGTTCCCGGTCGGTATCCCCCAGCAGGCGGCGAAGCTGGGAAACCGCCTGGTAGACAGAGGCGGGTCCTACAACGACGCCCGCCCAGACCTCGGCCAACAGCCGCTCCTGGCTGATCACGATTCCGGGCGCGTCTGCCAGACAGGTCAGGAGCCGCATCATGCGCGGCTCGAGCTTGATCGATTGGGTGCCTCGCGAAATCGTATCCAGCGACGGGTCGACCAGCCACGACCCGAGGCGGAACGGCACCTGTAGTTTTGCCGCCATCAATAACCTTGTACCGGCTTACCAGCCAGCGACCTATTTATAACCGATTGATCTCCAATTGATTAGAAAAGCTTCAGTAAAGCTTCCGACGTCCTTGAGTACTCCCTACCGCGCACTGGTTTACACCCGCAGTACAACATTTCGATAGGGACCATGCCAATGGACGGTGCGGATCAAATTTTAACGCCGGTGGCGATCCACGCTTTGGGTCGATTCGAAGTCCTGGTGCACAATGAACCGCTGCGGTTCGTGTTCAAGGCTCCCCGTAAGCCGCTGGACCTGCTCAAAGGGCTCCTCATTTCTGGAGGAGATAGCGTGGGTCAGCATACCCTCTGTGAAGCGCTCTGGCCCGATCTAGATTCCTGGTCGGCCGGCCGGGCGCTGAACACGGCTGTGTTCCGGCTGCGAAAGCTGCTGGGCGATAAGTCCGCCATCCGGGTGGACTGCGGGCAGATCGGGCTCGAGAGGCGGTACTGTCGGGTCGATGCCTGGGAATTCGAGGCAGAAATGGGGCGATCCTTGGATCAGGACGGACTGTTGAGCGCCCTGTTGCGATATCGCGGACCATTTTTAGGTGACAGCGAGCATCCCCTGGCAATGGAGACTCGCCGTCGCCTGCAGCGCAAGTATCTGCGCGGCCTGCTGCAGCTCGGTCAGAACTATGAGCGTTGTGGCAATTTCGGCTCGGCAATCGATCTTTACAACCGCGGTCTCGATATCGAATGCGGTTCGGAAGAACTTCACAGTGCGCTCATCTCGTGTCTCGAGCGCGCCGGGCAAGCCGCCGCGGCCGCGGCCGCGTACCAGCGCTGCTCGGCACTATTCAAAAATCGCGTTGCCGCACCGGCTCTCAGTTCGGGCTGGAGCGTGGAGTTGGCGCGCATGTTTCGCAGCAATCGATGAAGACGAGATGACTGAGGTGAATCGGTAAAAATTGCCCGATATGTAATCGATTGGTGATTAACCGCAGCCTATTCTGCATGTAAAACGCCATCGCGCAGGGAGCGGGCCGTGAGAGCCTGGCAGGACGAGCAGCTGCAAATGCTGCTGACAGAGAACGACGAACACCGCGTGTTCGACAAGCTGGTCGCCCTGGCGCGACGGCTTGGCTTCGATCACTGCGCCTACGGCATGCGTTCTCCGCTGCCCCTTTCCCGTCACCGCGTCGTCATGATCAATAACTATCCAGCGCGCTGGCAGGCGCAATACGCGCAGCGCAACTACCTCGCCATCGATCCGACCGTGCAGCACGCCATGACCTCCCCCCTGCCCGTGCTATGGAGTGACGAATTATTTTCCGGCGCACGTGACTTTTGGGAAGAAGCACGCGGACATGGCCTGCGCTACGGCTGGGCTCAACCCTGCCGCGACGTCCACGGAACGCTGGGCATGCTGACCGTAGCACGCTCGAACGAAGCGCTCAGCGATGAGGAGATGCAGGAGAAGAACTATCGGCTGGCATGGCTGACGCAGATCGCGCACTTGGCCATGACGCGAGTGCTCATCAAAAAACTGGTTCCCGAAGCCAACGTCAAGCTGTCCTGCCAGGAGACGACGGTCATCCGCTGGACCGCCGAGGGCAAGACCACGGCCGAGATTTCCGTGATCATGGGCCTCGCGGTTCGCACCGTGACGTTCCACGTCGGTAACGTCGTCAAGAAGCTTAATGCCAGCAATAAGACGGCAGCGGCAGTGCGCGCTGCGGTGCTCGGCCTGCTCTAGACACCGTCTCGCTTGCGGCTGCCCGCGGCGCGGTGTCGCCCCAGAAAATATCCGGCGGCGAACGGTAAACCCAGCACCAGGACAGCCAGCACGATCAGCAGAATCAGTGCCTCGCGCACCAGTGCGCGTATCTCGCTCCAGGATTTGTCGACGGCGCGTTCGGCGATTTTCGCCGCGTCCGCTGAGATGCGGGCGCGTTCCACATCGGCGGCGGCCGTCAGGCTTTCGCGCTCGGAAGCGATGTTCGCGGCCAGTGCCGCACGTTCGACCCGCAGCGTCTGCAGCATCTGCGTCCAGGCGTTATCCAGCCTATCGGAAGACTCGCCGAGGCTGCGCCGCAATTCCGCGATTGCCTCGTGCGCCAGCGCGGGACTGGTCTCGGCCAGCGTCGATATCTTGGCGAGCTGCGTGTCGATGCTGCGAAAAGTCGCCCGGTAAGAGGCGGCGTCAATACCGGAGCGGTCGAGAGCCTTCTCCGCTTCCCAGAGGCTCACGGCGGGGATTTCCTGCCCGTAGATTCGCATGCGATCGGAGACGTCGCCCAGCGCCTGGGCCACCGTGCCGGCAACACGCAGCGGCGCCTTGTCGTCCTGCTCGGCCGACCAGACCGAGAGCACTGACGTGCGCTGGCAGTCCGGACCCTCCAGGGGAAAGCGGAAGGCGTAACTTTTCACGAAAGCCTGGTATCGCGGGTAGTCATCGGCGGCGACTTTTTTGGCCAGCGCATCCGCCTCATCGGCCAGTCCGTCGGCATGGGAGCGAACATCGGATTGGGCGCTACCCAACAAGGCGGCGCCGCTGCCCGAATCCAGGTAGTCACGCAGTTGCAGCGCGAAGGCCCAGGTGTCGATCAGGCTTCCGATAGGCGAAAGGCCCGTGGCTGCGCGCGTACTCTGGGAGACGACACCCAGCTTCAACTGCAGCGCCAGCGCACGCACGGCCGGATCCGTCTGACTCGCCGCCGCGTCGTCGATGACCCGGATCATCACGTCGTTGAAGTGTTCGGCATAGTCGCGGGTGAGCAGACGCGCTTCCTGCTCGCGCGGCGTCAGCGGAGTCTCGGGCGACTTGATCGAGAGCAGCGAGCAGGCCGGCAATGCTGAAAGCGCTATCGAAAGCAGCACACATCGCCATGTCGCGCGTCGGGCGTCGCGGACTGACGAGGTGCGATCCATCAGAGTTTCAGCTGATCGCGCAGCCGGTAGCCGGCGATCACGGCCGGGAGAAACCAGGGCTTGCCGGTATAGAACGGACGCGTCGCGAAATTCAGGCCGTCAAGCGCGGTACGCCCTTCGGGCTTGCCCATGATCTGCTGTGCCAGCCGCGTTCCAAAATACGGGGCCAGCGATACACCCGAGCCGCAGTAGCCCATGCAGTAGTGCAGACCGGTCGGTTCGCGGCCCAGGTGAGGCAGCTCATCAAAGGTATAGGCGACGAAGCCACCCCAACTGCGGCTGATTTTCGTCGCCGCCAGCTCGGGAAAGATTTGAACCATCTGGCGGTGCAATGGCAGCGCGCTCAAATTCGGATCGGTCTCGCCGGCGGCGACTCGGCCGCCGAACAGAACGCGCCGCCGATCCTCGGAGAGTCGAAAATAGAAGACCACGTGCCGCGAATCGCTGATGACGCGATTATTCGGGATCAGGCGCCGCGTGAGCGTCTCATCGAGTAGCTCGGTGGCGATGATGTAACTGCCGATCGGAATAATCCGGCGGCGCAGTGCGGGCGCCAGGGCCGTGGTGTAGCCATTCGTTGCAATGATGACCTCGCGCGCCTGCATTTGCCCGCGCGGGCACTGCAACTGGAATCCGTCGGCCTGGCGGGCGAGCGACGTGACGGCGCACCCTGGTATCACGGTGGCGCCCGCCTGCAGGGTGCGATCCAGCAGACCCTGATGGAATTTGCCGGGATGAAGCGACGCGTGAGCCGGGTAGACGACCCCCCCGTGATACAGGTCGCTGCCCAGTTCCCCACGCTGCTCCGAAGGGGACACCACGTGACAATCGACTTCGACGCCCTTGGGTTGAGTTTCCACCTCACGCACCAGGGCGGCGAACGCGGCTGCATGATGGGCTGCGTGATATCGGCCAACCCGACCGAAATCGCAATCGATGCGCTCGCGCCGGATGAAATCATCGATCCAGTCGAGAGCGTTCAGTCCTTCGCGCCGGATACGCAGTGCGGTATCGGCACCGTGCCTGGCCTTGAGCTCATCGAACGACGGTTTGATCGAAGAGCTGACCTGCCCGCCATTGCGCGAGGAGCAGCCCCAGCCGGCGTCCTCGGCGTCGAACACGACTACCTGGCGTCCGCCACGAGCCAGCTCGAGCGCTGCCGCAAGACCTGTGTACCCGCTGCCGACGACTGCGACGTCGCAGCTTGCCGGCATTTGCGCCACAGCGAGCAGCGGGCGCGGCGAAGCCAGCCACCAATACGGCTCGCTCTTATAGTCGGCTGCAAAAAGTGAATTGCCCATCCCCGCTATATAATGACACATGGACTTAGGTATCCGGGGCCGGAAGGCCATCGTCTGTGCATCGAGCCAGGGATTGGGCAAAGGCTGCGCACGTGCGTTGGCAGAGGCCGGAGTAGCGGTGGTCATCAACGGCCGCAATCGCTCGCTGCTGGAAGCGACCGCCCTGGAGCTGCGGCAGGCAACCGGCGTCGAGGTCACGCCGGTGGTCGCGGATCTGTCGACGCACGAAGGCCAGGCGGCCCTGCTCGCGGCCTGTCCGGAGCCTGACATCCTGATCAACAACAATGGCGGACCGCCGTACCGCGATTTTCGTGAGCTCGACCGGCAGGCGATGCTGGCCGGGGTCACCATGAACATGGTGACCCCGATCGAACTGATTCAGAAAGTCATCGAGCCCATGAAGGCCCGGCAGTTCGGCAGGATAGTCAATATCACCTCGGTCAGCGTCAAGATGCCGCTCGCTGGGCTTGATTTGTCGAGCGGCGCCCGCGCAGGCCTCACGGCTTTCCTGGCGGGAATTGCCCGCAGCGTTGCCTGCAGGAACGTCACCATCAACAATCTGCTGCCGGGCAGTTTCGATACCGCGCGGCTGCGCGGCGGCTTCGCCATGGCGGCGAAGCGAACCGGTGCCGCCGAGTCGGTCATCGAGCAACGCTCGCGCGATGCCATACCGGCCCGGCGCTTCGGCAACCCGATCGAACTCGGGCAGACCTGCGCCTTTCTTTGCAGCGTCCACGCAGGCTACATCACCGGGCAGAACGTGCTGATGGATGGCGGCTCTTACCCCGCGGCATTCTGAGGCTACCTGGCCGCTTCGAAGCGAATCGTATTCAGGAACTCGCTGCGGCGGTAGAGCTCTCGGTCACCCGCGGGGTAGCCATTCGCCTTCAGCATGAAGGCGAGGATATCTGCGTATTGATCCCGGTTCAGAGCGCCGGGATTGTTGAGCGGCATAGTCGTGCGCATGCGCTCGAACAGATCGCCCACCGTCAGGCCGTTGAAGTCGGAAACGAATTGCGCGCCAGCGAGCGCCGGCGCCTCAGCCACACCGCCGAGCGAAGCTCCGTGGCAGACGGCGCAGTTTTGAGCAAAACCCGCGGCCCCGCGCGCGGCCTGCACCTCGGTGTAAACACCATCGAGCACCGAGCTGGTGGTTTCCTGGGTCGAGGCCGTTCCGGCCGCCACGCACAGAAACGCGGCGATGGCAGCGGCCGCATGCCGATGGATTGCCGTCAACCCATCATCGCCTTGATTTGACCGATGCCTTTGTTCAGCGCCAACTTCTGAGCCTCCGTGACATCGACGAACGGCGGCCGCTGATAGGTTTGCGGGCCCCCCATCTGGATGCTGAGCGCATACTTCATCGGCCCGTAGCCATCGACGCCGGTCTGCAGATCCCTCATCACCTTGGTCATGGCCCGGTAGTTCGCATACGCCGCGTGATAGTCCTTGCCGGACCGAAACGCCTCGAACACGGCGGCCAGCGGCCGGGTGTAGACGTTGCCGTCCATGCAGATCGCGCCCATGCCATGCTCGAGTGCGTACTCGAGATTGTTCTCGGTCCCGGTGCGCATGTTCAGATCGGGGAAGGCTTTCACGAAGTCGGCGTATTCGTCTGCTGGTCCATTGGAATCCTTGATGCCGGCAAGATTCGGATAGTGCTGCAGGGCACGCAGCAGCTCATGGCTGATGGGGACGCCGCTGGTTCCGGGTATGTGGTAGAGATTGATGGCGATACGGACCTGATCGAACAGCATCGAGTAGTAGCGGACCAGGCCCTCGGTCGGCACTTTCTTGTAATAGAAGGGCGGAATCACCAGCAGCCCATCCGCGCCGTTGTCTTCAGCGTGCCGCGCGAGTTCGATCGTCTCGGGAAAATTCGATGTGCCCGGACCGATGATCATATTCATGCCGAGCTTGTTCTTGAGAGCCACCTCGGCGATCTGCTTGCGTTCGGCAACCGAAAATGACGCGAACTCTCCGGTGGTCCCGAGGACGACGATGCCGTCGGCACCATTCTGTTTGTACCAGGCAAGGATATCCTTGAACGCGCCCGGATCGAATTTGAGGTTCTTGTCGCACGGCGTGACGGTTGCGATCCAGAACAGCGTCTTGCTCGAACTGCCCAGATTGCGCTCCGGCGCGGCGGACGCTGGTTTGACCAGCATGGCCGCCGCCGCCGCTGCACCCATCAGGCCGATGGCATCTCTACGTGTCGTTTCCATGGGATTACTCCAGGGGATTGCTCCGCGTGTCGACCAATATCATTGTCTCTCATACCGCGTCAGGGCACGCCGGCCGACATCTCCGCTATAGATGTTGCCTTGTGCGTCCACCGTGATGCCCTCCCCGCCGCTGGTAATGACGTGGGTAGGATCGGGCTCGGGGTCCGGAATGAATGCCGTCAGCACTCCGTCCGATGCGCGGCCGATGCGAATTCCCCGCTTCCAGCCCGGATGGTGGCCATAGCCGTCGAAGTCGCGCGATTCCGAATCGCTGACGTATAGAATATCGTGCTGGTCGATGAAGATTCCGCTGGGTCGGCTGAACTGCGTCCAGGCCGCCAGGAACTTGCCGTCCTGGTCGAATATCTGAACGCGGTTGTTGCCGCGATCACCGACGAACAGTCGGCCCTTGGAATCCATTGTCAGGGCGTGCGGCGCTTCGAATTGCCCCGGTCCACTGCCATGCATGCCCCACTGCCGGATGAATTTGCCTTTACTGTTGAACTTGACGACGCGGGCATTGCCTTCGCCAGGCTCGTGTCCATCCGAGACGAAGATGCTGCCATTCGGGGCAACCAGCACTGCATTCGGTTCATGAAAGGTATCGGGGCCATTGCCGGGTACGCCCGGTTTCCCCAGGGTGCGCAGTAGCTTCCCATCGCGGTCGAACTCGAGCACGTCATCGCCTATACCGGCGCCGACATGTCCGTCGGTCACCCAGATGTGATTGGCGCCGTCGATGAAGAAGCCGTGTGGAAACAGCAGCATCCCCTTGCCGAATGCCTTGATGAAATTTCCGCGAGCATCGAATTCCATGATGGGATCGAGGTCGCTGCCGGCGCAATTATTGGCGCCGCATCGGTCCGCAACCCAGATGTTGCCATCGTGATCGGTTGCAACCGCGCTGCTCGAGCCCATGAGCCGGCCCGCGGGCATCTTCAGAAAATTGTCTACCTGCCGGTAGGGATCAGGCAGTGACGCCGATACCGTGTCGGGCGCATCAGGGCTTTCGCTGCTGCCCAGGGCAGCCCCGCACAACAGCAACGCGAGCGGCAGAAGAGCTTTAGTCATGCGAGGGCAGCGAGTAGCAGATGTATTCACCCGAATAGTTGCCGCCGCTGACGGCGACGATGATGTATTGCTTGCCATTGTGCATGAAGGTCATCGGTGAACCGCTCTGCTGTGCGGGCATCCATACGGCGCCGACCTCCCTGCCGGTATTCTGATCGTACGCCCGCAACATCGCGCCGCGCGGATGATCCGCCGTGGTAGTAACCATGCCGTCGCCAGCGATCACGAGGGATTTGGTTACGAGCGTGCCGATGTTGAAGCCGGTCTGACCGGTTCTGGGAATGTTCATTCCCTTCAGAGCAGGGTTGTTACGGACATAGTCCGGCGTCTCGCCATGCGCGACCTGCCACTTGATTTCACCGCTGTCCAGATCGATGGCGCTGATGGTGCTGTATGGGGGCTTGATGATGGATAATCCATTCACGGTCAGCGGCTTGAATCCGTCGTCGCCGTCTGCCCCTGGAGCGGGCGGCTTCCACGTTGACAGGGGAGCATCGGCCCCCTGGTTGGTGCCGGCTGCATTGATCATCGACGGCTTTTTACCTGCGACGCCGACTACGTAGGGAATATCCGAGAGCTCGGGCGGTGGCGGTACCAGGCCGATCGACTCGAAACAGGAATTGCAGGCGTACACGTAAACGGTGTGATTTTCCGGATTGAACGACCCCCCCGGCCAATTGGTGCCCCCATTGGCCGGTCCCAGCATCAAGGTTCCGAGCGGCGCCGGCTTCTCGCTGACGACCGGTGGGGTAAAGATGGGACCGATTTTGTAGTTCTTCACCAGTTCCAGCGCCTGCTGGTGCATCTCGGGCGTGAAGTCGATCAGTACGTCCGGGGTGACACCGGTGCGCGCATAAGGGGCCGGCTTCGTCGGAAACGGCTGTGTCGGTGCGTACCACTCACCGGGCACATTTCCTTTCGGCACGGCGCGTTCGACGATAGGCCACACCGGCTTGCCCGTGATGCGATCGAATACGAACAGGTATCCCTGCTTGGTGGGTTCCGCGACGGCTTTGATCGGCTTGCCGCCGACCATGATATCCATCAGCAGCGGCGCGGATGAGAGGTCATAGTCCCAGACCTCGTGATGAATGGTCTGGAAGAACCATTTCATCTTGCCGGTCTTCAGATCGACGGCGACCAGGGCATTGCCATAGAGGCCGTTACCGGGTCGTGTTCCGCCGTAGAAATCCGAAGTCGGCGACTCCACCGGCAGGTAGGCGAGGCCCGCCTCCGGGTCGGCGGTGATTTCGGTCCAGATACCCGTATTGCCCGTGTAGTCCGCAGAACCTTTCAGCCAGGTCTCATACCCCGGCTCGCCTTTCTGCGGAATGGTATGAAATTCCCAGATCTTTCTGCCGGTGCGCACATCGTAGGCGCGTGCGGATCCCTTGTTGTTGCGGTAACTCGCAGGCGTGAATCCTTCGCGAAAGGCGGAACCGATCAGAATCATGTCGCCGGCAACGGTGGGCGCCGACTGCCAGCCGATCTCGCCCGTCGTGAGGTCCGGCTCGATCTTCTGGTCGTCATCCTGTTTAAGATCGACCGCGCCGTTGTCACCGAAGGAGCTGATGCGCTGGCCGGTCTTGGCATCCAGCGCGATCAGGAAATATCCCGGTGTCACGTACAGAATGCGCGTATCCCGGCCGTCGCTCCAATAGGATAACCCCCGACCCGACAACTGCCGCGGCGCTGCGGCTCCGCGCGTGCCCTCATGTTCGCCATGGACCCAGAGCAGCTCGCCGGTGATCGCGTCCAGGGCGATGATGCCGCGTCTGGAGCCGGCGGTCGCGTACACCACACCGCCGACTTCAAGCGGCGTGCCTTCGAGTTTGAATTCCGGTCGATTGCCGATGTGGTCAGTCTTGAACCGCCACACGATCTCCAGATTGCTGAAGTTCGAGGCGTTGATCTGGTCCAGCGGCTTGTACTTGCTGCCGTCCCAATTGCCCATGTAGGTTGGCCAGTCGACGTCCTTCGGTTCACTCTGGGCCCCGGCGATCGACGCCGCGCACAGCATTGTCGTCAGACACAGAAGATTCCGTCGCAGCATGTCGTTCGTTCCCCCGGAACTCCGCTCTGAGGCGGATTCTCCACGTGACTTGCCAGTCTCCGTGATCCACTGATGGGTGTCAAACCACGCTGCCCGGCGCGCGGTTCGCTATTATTTCCGCGTGACGGCTCCCCACCCAAAGGTGTTGTACGATCTGACTGACGACGACGTCGTCGTCAGGCCGTTGGCTCCCATCACATCCTCGCTGGCGCAGACTGGAATCGAACTGCGGGGCTTCGAGCGCTTGGATGAACTTCCCATTCTCGAATGGAAGAGTAAGCGCAGGAAGCGCGCGACGACGCTTGCCACAAAAGCACCCTAGCCCGCCGTACTCGCTGACGCAGCTGCTGCAGCCGGTCGGACTGGATGCCTTCTTCTCCCGCTACTACGAGCGCGAGGCGCTGGTGATTCACCGTGAGCAACCCGGGTACTACGATGGACTGCTTTCGCATCATGCCCTCGATGAGCTCATCACCGGGACGACGCTGAGCTGCGACGAAATCGTCGTCGTGGATCATTCGCGGCGCATTGAGCCCGAGGACTATCAGCGCGAGGACGAATCGGTCGATGCCGTTCAGGTGCATAGATTGTTCGATGAAGGTGCAACGATCACCCTCCGACAGTTGCAGCGCCGCGTGGCTGCCCTCGCCAGGCTTTGCGGCGGCGTCGCCCGGCAACTGAGCTGTGCCTGCCAGACCAATCTGTACTTTACGCCCGCCAATGCGCAGGGGCTTGAAACCCACCACGACACGCACGACGTGTTCATCCTTCAACTGGCGGGATCCAAGCGCTGGCAAACTTACGAGCCCGCCGTGTGCCTGCCACTGCCCGGTCAGCGCTACTACTGGAAGACCCCACCTGCCGAGCCGCCGGCGTCGGCGTTCACATTGCATCCCGGGGATCTCTTCTATTGTCCCCGCGGCACGCCGCATGACGCCCAATCGGCGCAGGAGGCATCCGTCCACATCAGCCTGGGTGCGATAGTGAGTACCTGGGCGGAACTGATGATCGAACTCGTGGCGGATGTCGCGCTGCGCGACCCTGCGTTTCGTGACAGCCTGCCTCCGGACTTCGCGCGCCACGGCATTCCGTCGCAGGCGATGGACGCCAAGCTGCAGGATCTGTTCGCGCGGCTTCAGCACCAGGCCAGGCCCCGTCACGTGCTTGAGCAGTTAGCCGATCGCTTCGTCAGCGACCAACCGGCGCAGCTGTCGGGCCAGGCAGCCACGCTGCGCGCGGCCGCGTCACTGAACCTCGGGAGCCTGGTGGGCGTTCGTCCCGGACTCATCTATCGTGTGTCCGAGCAGCGTGGAAAAATCACGCTCCTGTGTAACAGTCGGAGGATAGCTCTGCCCGGCTACGCGGCCCCGGCGCTGGCCGTCGCCCTGACCAGCGAATCATTCCGGATCGGAGACTTGCCCGGCTCATTGACCGATTCGGGGAAAATTGTATTGATAAGGCGTCTGATGCAGGAAGGCGCCATCGTTTCGGTGACCACAGACGGAGGGTAACGATCTGGACAATCACGCAGTGACATCGGTACTGATTGCCGCCTTTCTCGGCTGGGCGATCTATCGTCGAGCGCGCCGCAGTTTTGGGCGTCAACCCCTGAATGTCGTCCGGCTTCGACTCCGCATTGGCGTGCTGGCCGTCGTCGGCACCTTGATCCTGGTGGTTTCGGCCGCCAGTATGAACCTGCTGGCGGCATTGTTGGGCGGCATTGCCTGCGGTGCGGTACTTGCGACGGTGGGCCTGCGGCACACCCGCTTCGAGGCGACCTCCGAGGGGCGATTTTATACGCCGCACACCTACATTGGATTGTTAGTCAGCGCGCTGTTCATCGGACGCGTTCTGTTTCGATATCTGACCCTCTATGGTCATCCGCAGTCGATGACTCAGGGCAGCCCCAATCCTTTCGATCAGTACCAGCGCAGCCCACTGACGCTCGCTATATTCGGCGTCCTCGTGGGGTATTACATCCTGTTCAGCCTCGGGGTTCTGAGAAAGAGCCGGGAAACTCCCTTGCCGGCGTCGACTTGAGCGCAGAACTGTCAAGATCTGCAATGCCGCGGAACCGAGCGCGAGGCAGCTTGCCAAACCCCGGAATCAGCCGGGAGATTGAGCCATGCGGTCAATGTGGTCAGGTTTGCCGGGTACGTTACTGCTAGTCATTCTCGGCGGATGTACCGGGGTAGGCGACGACACGGGCACCTCCACCACGACGAATCAATCCGCAGTCGGCATCTGGAGCGGCACGGATTCGGTGACGGGTCTCGCTGTCACAGCCATCGTCAATTCCTCGGGTGAATCCGAGTTCCTCCGATCCGACGGAGTGCAGTTCGCCGGCACCGCACAGGTCAGCGGCAGCAGCCTTGCCGTGGCCGTCGATGGTTACAGCAATTTCACCACGACGTTTTCGGACGGCACCACTACGGGCGTGGGCACGATCAGCGGCACTGTGACAACGTCGACCACGATGACCGTGAGCTTAAGCTTCACGACCAGCGGGCAGACGGCGATCACGGGTAATTGGGCACTGTCATATAACTCGCTCTCGACCCTCGCTTCGTCGTTGGCGACCGTGAGTTCCAACTATACCGACGGCACCACGGGTGCGACGGTATCGATAGATGGTGTCGGCGACGTGAACAGCCAGGATGCCACCACGGGGTGCGTGCTGAACGGCACCATCTCGACCAGTGACACGGCTTACGACATCTACCAGATCAGCTTCACCTATAAGAACTGCACCGGCAGCTACGCTGTACTCAATAACGTGGAGATGACTGGCCTCGCCGTTCTCGATACCGGCGTGTCGCCACAACAATTGGTGATTGCGGTCACGGGTCAGTCCTCCAGCGGGTCCTACGGCATCACGTCCTATTTGAACGCGACCTGAAGGGAACCTCGCGTACGGTGGCGGCCGTGCGGCGGCCTCTATTTACGCGCTTGCTGATTGCGCTCATGCTCGCGCTGGTCAGCGCACGAATGCTGCCGGGGAGCTGAGTGTCCATACATCCCACCGCCTTCGTTGAGGAGGGCGCAAGACTTGCCGATAGCTGCGTCATCCACGCGCACGCGCTGATCCGCCGTCATTGCGAGCTCGGCGAAGGCGTCGTCGTCCATCCCTTTGCGGTGATTGGCGGCGATCCACAGGATTTGAGCTTCGATGCCAGCACCTCTTCTGGTGTACGTATCGGCGCGCGCAGCATCATCCGGGAACATGTGACGATCAGTCGCGCCACCCGGCCTGATGCGTTCACGGAGATCGGAGCCGACTGCTTTCTGATGGCAGGCTGTCATGTGGCTCACGATTGCCGCATCGGTAGTCGCGTCATCATTGCCAATGCCGTGCTGCTGGCCGGACACGTGCAGATCGGAGATCGGGCCTTCCTGGGTGGCGGCGCCGTCATCCACCAATTCTGCCGCATCGGCGAGGGAGTCATGATTGGCGGCGGAGCTCGGATCTCTCGTGACGTCGCGCCCTTTACCCTGACCACGGAACGCAATGCCCTGATCGGGCTGAATGTGGTGGGTCTGCGGCGGCGCGGGCTCGACCGATCGGTGCTCGATGAGATCAAGCGCGCCTTCCATGCGCTCGATGCGCCGGTAGGCAATCTGCGCGAGCTGGCGGCGGCGGCCCTGCAGACCGGGGCGTTCACGAGCGCGGAGGCCCGCTCATTTCTTGAATTCTTCCGGAGCGGGCGGCGCGGTTTCGTGCGCACGCGCCGCGGCGCCGGTGCGGATGACGCCGGCGATTCCGATTAGCGTCGAGAAGATCCCTACCCCGCGCTGATCTGCTGCAGCAGTTCTGGCAGCAGATCAAAGTCCCGAAGTTTGTCGAGAAAGTGACGGGCTCCGAGCGCGGCGGCCGCGCGGCGGTATTCGCCCAGATCGTGGTTCGTGAATACGATGGCGGTAACCTTGCCGAGCTCGCCGCTATTGATGGCCCGCAGCACGCCGAAGCCCGTACCTCCTCGCAGATGCAGGTCCAGAAGCGCCACATCCACTCGCTGGCGCTTCATCGTGGCGACAGCGTCCGTCTCGTTGTCCACAGTTCCGGCAAGTTGCACCCCGGGCATATGGACAATGGCTTCCCGCAGTCGATCCGCGAGCAACTGAGAATCCTCGACCAGCAATACCGACAGTTCGTGCGTGCTCATAAATCGGACAGGGCCACGATGGTCGCGCCCGTCCTCCGCTCCGCGTAACTCACGACGCGCAAAGTAAAGTCGCTCGGCGGTCACGCCGCAATCAGCTTTTACCTACAGGGGGCATCGTCGCGAGTACGACGTCGCAAATCGGAGACGAGCGCGCCTGAGGCATCGTCGCTCCCGTCGCACAACTGTAATTGTTCACAGGGGCTTGGCTCCCCGAATCGCGTGAAATGTGAAACCTCCGGCAAGGCTTCCGGGTCTTAAGGTGTGACCACGGTGAGGGAGCCTCAAGTCACATAAACGGCGGCCGCCCAAAAAGGTTTGCGCAAGCCTAGGTCCGTCGGCAAACTGTCGGCGCCTGAACTGGGATAAGTCTCGATGAATCAAACGCTTATGACCTCTGACGCCTCCCCTGAAGGCCGCAGCATGCGCTGGCGCGTATACGCCGGCATTGGCGTGGTAGTGGTGCTGGCGCTGGCGGCAGGCGTTTGGTTGCTGGGACGCGCGCACGCGGCCCCGGCGACGAGCGGCAAGGACAGCGTCGTACCTCCCTTGATTACGGTCATCATCCCCTCGCGTGGGGAGGTCAACGCATCGGTTTCCCTGACCGGCCTGATCAGTGCGCGCAACGACATGCCGATCGGCAACGAGGGCGATGCAGACCGCATCGCCGAAGTGCTGGTCGAGCCCGGCGATCACGTGAGGCAGGGGCAGGTGCTGGCGAAGCTCAACCCAATTACCGCGCAATCACAGGTCGACAACATGCAGGCGTCGCTCGAACAGGAGCGCGCAAACGCCGTAATGGCGAAGGGCGAATGGGAACGCGCGCAGCAGGGCGGATCGGACCTGTTCTCGAAGGAAGAGAACGAACGGCGGCGCATGTCCGCCGCGACCGCGGAGGCCAAGGTCAAAGCCGCCGAGGCGCAGGTGGCCGATGCGCGCAATCGACTTGCACACACGATTATCCGGGCACCTACCGATGGCATCGTGCTGACGCGTACCGCTGAAGTAGGCCAGATTGCGGTGCCTGGCTCGACCGTGCTGTTCCGGCTGGCGCGCGACGGTCAGATTGAAATGCGCGGTCAGGTCGCCGAGCAGGATGTGTCGCACCTGAAGATCGGGCAGGAGGCGCAGGTCCGGCTCGACGGCGTAGCCCGCTCCTTCAAGGGCACGGTCTGGCAGATCGGCGCCATCATCGATTCCACGACGCGCCAGGGGACCGTCCGCATCGCACTGCCGGCTTCCGATCAGGATTTGCGTCCGGGCGCCTTCGCGCGCGCGGAAATTCAGGTCGGTAGCAGCTTGGGGGTCATCCTGCCGCAGACCGCGGTACTGAGCGATGAGCAGGGTAACTACGTACTCATCGTAGGCGCCGACAACAAGCTTGAGCGACGCGCCGTGACCGTCGGCGGCGCGCGTTCCGAGGGGCTGCTCGTGAGCGATGGGCTTGCCGGCACCGAGCGCGTGGTCGCGGTTGCCGGCGCATTTCTGCGCACCGGCGAGATCGTCTCGATTGCGGGCCATACCGATGGCGGATCCTCTGCACGGAAGGCCGCCATGGCCGGCGCCAAAGACAGTGTGAGCGCGCAATGAGGCGCATTTCCGCCTGGGCGATCACGCACCCGGTCTTTCCGCTGGTGTTGTTCGCGGTGCTGTCGGTGTTCGGCACCGTCGCATTCGTGCGTCTGCCCATCACGCTCAACCCCGATATCTCCGCGCCTTTCGTGCAGGTCAGCATCAGTGAGCCGGGTGCGGCGCCGGCCGAACTCGAGACCCAGGTTCTGCAGAAGGTCGAAGGCGCGGTGGCCAACGTCGGCAACGTCAAGACCATCACCTCCTGGGCGATCGAGGGCGTGGCCCAGACGGTCATCGAATTTCAGATCGGGACGCCGGTGGATCGCGCCACCAGCGATGTACGCGATGCGGTTGCGCGCGTGCGGGCGGATCTGCCCCAAGGCATCCAGGAACCGCAGGTGCGTCGTGTCGACATCGATGGCGGTCCGATCGTCTACTACGCGATCAGCACCAGCGGCATGAGCGAGGAGCAGCTCTCCTGGTTCGTGGACGACACCATCACCAAGCGGCTGCTCGCGGTATCCGGCGTCGCCCAGGTCAGCCGCTCGGGCGGCGTGAGCCGCGAAATTCGCGTCGATCTGGACCCCGCGCGCATGGAGTCCTACGGCATCACCGCCGGCGAGGTGAATCAGCAGTTGCGCCAGGTCAACGTCGATGCCGCGGGCGGACGGGCGCAGGTCGGCGGCTCGGAACAGTCAATTCGCGTGCTTGGTGGCGCGCACAGCGCGTATGAACTCAGTGATCTGCGCCTGACCATGCCGGACGGCCGCGTCGCACGGCTCAGCGAGATCGCCGATGTGCGCGACGGCACGCAGGAAGTACGCAGCATCTCACGCCTGAACGGGCGTCCGGCGACCACCTTCGCGGTGTTCAAGGCCAAGGGCTCCTCGGATGTCACGACGCTGCATCGGATCGAGGATGAACTCGGCAAAATCGTCAAGGAGACGCCCAGCGTCACGCTCAAGCAGGTCTTCACGACGGTCGATTTCACGCAGCAATCCTATCGATCCTCGATCGAGGCACTGATTGAGGGCGCCCTGCTCGCCGTCGTCATCGTCTATGTGTTCCTGCGTGACTGGCGCGCGACGGCCATATCGGCACTGGCAATTCCGCTGGCGGCGCTGCCAACGTTCGCCTTCATGCAGTGGCTTGGGTTCACGCTCAATCAGATGACCCTGCTGGCGCTGTCGCTGATTACAGGTGTGCTGGTGGATGACGCCATCGTCGAAGTCGAGAACATTACGCGCCATATGAAGATGGGCAAGAGTGCCTATCGCGCCGCGATGGACGCCGCCGATGAGATAGGCCTCGCCGTAGTCGCCTGTTCGGCCTGCATCATTGCGGTATTCCTGCCGGTCAGTTTCCTCGGAGGCCTGGTCGGCCAGTTTTTCATTCAGTTTGGGTTCACGGTGGCAGTCGCGGTTTTCATGTCGCTGCTGGTCGCGCGCTTGATCAGTCCGCTGCTGGCGGCCTACACCCTCAAGCCTCATGCGGGACTGCGCAGTGCCGATGGTCCGATCATGGAATGGTATCTGCGCACTTTGCGCTGGTCGGTGCAGCATCGCGGCAAGACGGTGCTGGCGGGCCTGCTGATTTTCGTGCTCTCGATCACTGGCCTGGCACTGATACCGAAAACCTTCACGCCTGACGGCGACTTCTCTTCCTCGACGCTGACCATCGAACTTCCGCCCGGTGTGCTGCTGTCGCAAACCTCCGCAGCGGCGGCACAGGCTTACAACATCCTGCGTCGCTACCCGGAGGTAGCCAATGTCGTCGAAGCGGTCGGCGAGGACGAAGACGGCGAAGTCCGCTCCGGCAATCTCTACATCCAGCTGGTCCCGCCGGAGAAGCGCAAGCTGTCGCAGAAGGAGTGGGAAGCAAAGGTCATCAAGGATCTACGCTCCATTCCGGATGCGCGCGTCAATTTCCAGAGCCAGTCGGATGGCGGCGGCCGCGATCTCACTTTGTACGTGGTTGGCAGCAATCCGGCGCTGGTGGAACGCACCGCGCACGAGGCCATCGAGCAGATGCGCACACTCAAGGAATTACGAGACCCGCGCATCAACGGCGACATGGCGCGGCCCGAGCTGGTGGTGCGTCCACGCCTGGACATGGCTGCCCAGCTTGGCGTGACCGTGGCCAATATCTCCGAGACCGTGCGCCTCGCGACGCTGGGCGATCTGCCGCAGAACAACGCGAAATTCTCGCTGCCGGACCGGCAGATTCCGATCCGCGTCAGCCTCATCGAGTCGGCGCGCAGCAACCTCGGCACCATCGAGAACCTGCCGGTACGCACAGCCAGTGGCGCCACCGTACCGCTGAAGGCGGTCGCGGATATCGGCTTCGGCCTGGGACCGTCGAAGCTGCGTCGCTACAACCAGAATCGCCGCATATCGCTGGAAGCGGACCTGAATAATTCGCAGCTGGGCACGGCGCTGGACAAAATTCGCGCGCTGCCGATCTACAAGAACCTGCCGACGGGTGTGCAGATCGTGGAGATCGGCACGGCGCAGTACATGCAGGAGCTGTTCACCAGCTTTGTGCTGGCCATGGTCGCGGGCATCATGCTGGTGTTTGCGGTGCTGGTGCTGCTGTTCGCCCGAGTGTTCCAGCCCATCACGATTCTATCGGCGTTGCCGCTGTCCATCGGCGGCGCGGTGCTCGGTCTCGCGGTGACGCACAGCCCGTTTTCGCTCTCGACGGTGCTTGGGATCCTGATGCTGATGGGTATCGTCGCGAAGAACTCGATCCTGCTGGTGGAATTTGCCATCGAAGAAATGCGCGCGGGCAAGGACCGGCTGACCGCGCTGCTCGAAGCCGGCCACAAGCGTGCGCGCCCCATCGTCATGACCTCGGTGGCCATGATCGCCGGCATGCTGCCCGTGGCTGTGGGCATGGCCGGTGGCGCCTCGTTCCAGGCGCAGATGGCGATTGCCGTCATCGGCGGTCTGGTCACCTCCACCGGCCTTACGCTAGTAATGGTCCCGGCAGCGTTTACCTGGATCGATGACCTGGAGCGATGGCTCGGACGCAAGATGGGTAATCGCCTGGTCAATAACGATGAGGCACCCGCCGCCCCCGCTGCCCGCATGCCTTCGGCAGTGCCCCATGCGCCCCTCTCGTAATCGGACGGCTCGCCGCAAGGCGCTTCGCTGCGGCGCCGCGGCTGTCGGCGCGCTGGTGGCGTCAGGCGTGCTGACGATGGCCGGCTGTGCCGTCGGACCCAATTTCAAAAAGCCGGCCCCGCCTGCCACCGACGCCTATACCGCCGAGAAACTGCCCTCCCAGACCGTGGCAACGGCGGTCAGCGGAGGGGAGGCGCAGCAATTCAAGTTCGGGGATGATCTGCCTGGCCAATGGTGGACGCTGTTCGGTTCGAAGCAGCTCGACGCGCTGGTCGAGGCCGCCATGAGCAGCTATCCGGACATCGAGGCCCAGCAGGCCGCACTGCGGGAGGCACGCGATAATGTTCGGGCGCAGCAGGGCCTGTTCGTGCCCCAGGTACAGGCGGCCTTCAATCAGGAACGCGCCAAGATCAGCGGCGCGTCCATCGCGCCAGGCTTCCCGGGCTACGTCACGAATCTTTACCAGGCCAACGTCAATGTGTCGTACACGTTCGACTTTTTTGGTGCCGAACGGCGGCAGCTCGAGAATCTGCAGGCGCAGGTTACCTATCAGAACTACGTGCTCGAGGGCAGTTACCTCACCTTGACCACCAACGTCGCCTCGACGGCCGTGCAGCTGGTCTCGGCCAAAGAGCAGATCGTCGTTACGCGCGAGATCATTGCACTCGAGGAAAAGGAACTCGGCATCATTCAGCGCCAGTTTGACCTGGGAACGCACACGCGCGCGGACGTACTGCAGCAGCAGTCGAACCTGGCGTCGGTTCGCGCCACCTTGCCGGGCCTGCAGCAGCAGCTGGCCGCGGCAGAGCACCAACTGGCGGTACTCACGGGCCGACTCCCACACGATGCAGCGCCCATCGAGTTCGATCTGTCGGATCTGAAGCTGCCGGAAGATCTGCCTATCAGCCTGCCTTCCAAACTGGTTGCGCAGCGGCCCGATATCCGCGCACAGGAAGCAATGGTGCACGAAGCCAGCGCCGCGATCGGCGTCGCCACGGCAAATATGCTGCCCCAGGTAACCTTGACCGGTTCTTACGGCGACGAATCGCTGCTGTTCGCAGACCTCTTCAAGCCCGGCTCGGGCGTCTGGGATCTTGCCAGTGGCGTAACCGCCCCGATCTTCCAGGGAGGGACGCTGCGTGCCAAGCGTCGCGCGGCGATAGATGCCTATGATCAGGCAGCAGCGGCCTACCGCCTTACCGTACTCAATGCGTTCCAGAATGTCGCCGACACCCTCACGGCGCTCGAGAACGATGCCGAAGCGCTCAAAGCCGATTCGGATGCCGTCAATGCGGCCAAGGACAGCCTGGATCTGATCCAGCGCCAATACGACGCCGGCGCTGTCAACTATGTGTCCTTGCTCACGGCGCAGCAGCTCTACCAGCAGGCGCGCATAGCTTACGTGCGCGCGCTGGCGAGCCGCTACACCGACACGATCACGCTGTTTCAGGCGCTCGGGGGTGGGTGGTGGAACCGCCAGGACAAAGGCGCGCTAATTGCGACGGACCGTTAGGGCGGCAATCAGGCCACCGAGCACGGCGACCCCCGCGGCGACGAACAGCACCAGGCGATAGGCTGAGAGCAACGTGGCGGCGGGTATCGAAGCGGTCCCCGTTGTTCCAAAGGCGAGCCCCAACGCGGCCACGGCGATCAGTCCGCCGGCGCGGGCAGCAGTGTTATTGATGCCTGATGCAATGCCGCTCAATGCCACCGGCGAAGAGTCGAATACCGTCGTGGTCAGTGGAGGCACTGCGATGGTCATGCCGATGGCAACGACGATGATGCCTGGCAGCGTGCCGGTCCAGTAGCTGGCGTCATTGGTGCACAGGGCGAGGAGCGCGAAACCGCTGCCGGTGAGACAAGCGCCCACGGTCATGGGCAGCCCCGCGCCGTAGCGGGCACCCAGCGCCCCGGCGCTGCGCGAGCCTGATCCCATGATGACGGGAAGCGGCAGAAAGGCCGCTCCCGCGGCGGATGCGCTGTAACCGCGCGCATTGATGAGGACAAACGGCAGCAGAAACAGCACGCCGGTCATCGTCGCGTACAGCAGCACCGTCAGCACGTTGACTCCGGAGAAGGCGCGATTGTGGAATAGCGTCAGCGGCATCATTGGCGCGCGGCCGCGATGCTCAACGCGGATAAAGCACGCCACCGCGGCGGCGGCGGCGATGAGTTCGGCTAACCCACTGATCCGGTCCGCGCGCCCCAGCGTGATGAGACCGTCGCAGAGCAGGCCCAGGCTTACGACTGCCAGGGTGGCGCCTACCAGATCCAGCGGTGTCCGCTTCGCAGGTGGCCGATCGGACGGGATTCGTAGAGCGAACAGAGCGGCCAGTGCTCCGATCGGGATATTGATATAGAAGATGGCACGCCAACTGATCGTATCGACAAGCCAACCTCCGAGCGGCGGACCGAGGGCGGTGGTCAGCGCCGCTGCCCCGGCCCAGGTGCCGATGGCCCGTCCGCGCGCCGCGCCGGTAAATGCGGCGCCAACGATGGCAAGGCTGGCAGGCACCAGCAGTGCCGCGGCGACGCCCTGCACCAGTCGCGCCGCGATGAGCCACGCCGTTCCGGGCGCCAGTGCACAGGCCAGCGACGCGATGACGAATGCGCACAGGCCGATCAGAAAGACACGCCGGCGCCCGAAGCGATCGCCGGCCGAGCCGCCCGGCAGAATGAGACTCGCCAGCATGAGCATGTAGCCGTTGACGACCCATTGCATGGTTGCGAGCGAGGCATGCAGGTCGCGCTGCATGGCCGGTAGCGCGACGTTGACGACTGAGCTGTCGATGAAGCTGAGGCTCGAGCCGAGAATGGTTGCAGGAAGAATCCAGCGCGTCTGCGCGCCATCGGCCGATGTATTTGCTGGATGATCCATCTGATCGATGCTGTCGTGGTCGGGCTTGAACTGAACTCCGTGATCTGTGTACCCTGAATTCATGAGTATGGCTATGGGCACATCGCTGACACCCTTTCACATCGCGGTCCAGGTCAGGAGTATCGAGGAGGCACGGCAGTTCTACGGCGAAGTCCTCGGCTGCGGCGAGGGTCGAAGTGCGCCCGATTGGGTTGATTTCAATCTCTACGGACATCAGTTCGTTTGCCACTTGAATCCCGCACTGGGCGCGGAGGGGCGGATTTCCTCGCACTACAACCCGGTCGACGGTCACGGCGTGCCGGTGCCTCACTGCGGCGTGGTGCTCGAGATGCGCGAGTGGCAGAGTCTGGCCGAACGGCTTAAACGCCGCGGCATGAGGTTTGTCATCGAACCCTGCATCCGATTCGAGGGAAAGCCGGGCGAGCAGGCGACAATGTTTCTGCTCGATCCCACAGGCAATGCGCTGGAATTCAAGTCCTTCAGGAACATCGCTGGGCAGCTGTTCGCGACGGAATGACTGCGATCCTGCTGATGGGTGTCTCAGGCTCCGGCAAGACGACGGTGGGTACGCTCCTGGCGCGCGCGCTCGGGACGCGATTCGTCGATGCGGATTCGCTGCATTCGGAGGCGAACCGGCAAAAGATGGCAGCCGGGATTCCTTTGAATGACATGGATCGTGCGCCGTGGCTGGCTGCGGTAGGGGTAGCGCTGGCCAAGGGGAATGTCGTCGTCGCCTGCTCGGCGCTGCGACGCTGCTACCGCGATGGACTTCGACTGGCCGCGCCCGATCTGCGTCTGGTCTATCTGCGGGGAAATCGTGCACTGCTGGTGCAGCACCTGGCGGCGCGCAGACATGAGTTCATGCCGCCCGAACTGCTGGACTCGCAACTCGATACGCTGGAACCTCCCGCGGAGGACGAGCATGCCATCGTCGCCGACATCGATAGATCACCGTCCGATATCGTGGCGTTCGTGGGCAATGAACTACGGACAATGCGTCCACACTGAAGCCATGTGCAAAGGTTCACCATGGACTCTCTAAGCGGCGGCTGCCATTGCGGCAATCTGCGCATCGAGATGAGGCTGTCCCGCCAGCCCGATAGCTACCGACCCAGGGCCTGCGATTGTGATTTCTGCCGCATGCACGGTGCTGCATACGTTTCCGATCCGCTGGGTTCCCTGGTGGTGCGCGTCAAGGATGACTCGCAACGTGGCAGCTACCGGCAGGGCAGTGGCCAGGCCGACCTCATGTACTGTCGGCAGTGCGGAGTGCTGGTGGGCGCCACCTATTCGGAGGCGGGCCGGGTCTACGCGACGATCAATTCGAGAGTCATCGATGGACCACTGCCATTTGGCTCGGAGCAGACGGCTTCGCCGAAAACTCTGACCGGTGAACAGAAGGCCGCGCGCTGGCGTGATATCTGGTTTGGAAATGTCACTGTTGTCGTCGATGCGTAAGGCATCACTGCTACTGCCGGCCTGTGCCGCCTTGCTGACGAGCTGCGTCATCCCGCCGCCGGTCGGCCATCGGGGTCTGCCGCAGGCTCCCGGACCCGCACCAGCCTCCATGCCTCCGCGCGTGTTCATCGAGCAGGCACTGCCAAAATCGGTCTCGGATCGGGCGGGTTGGGTGAACGACATCGCCGATGCATTCTCGCAATTGAAGATAGAACCCACACCCGAGCATATCTGCGCCGTGATTGCGGTTACCGAACAGGAGTCCAGTTTTCGCGTGGATCCGGTGATACCCCATTTGGGTGCCATCGCGTGGCGCGAGATCGACAGCCGCGCCGAACATGCTCACATTCCGAAGGTGGTCGTTCATCAAGTGCTGCAGATCAATTCGTCTACCGGGAAAAGCTACGCTGAACGAATCGAGAATGCCCGCACCGAAAAGGAGCTCAGCGACATATTCGAAGACTTTACGGGGTCGGTGCCGTTGGGCAGATCGCTGTTTGCGAGCTGGAACCCCATACGCACGCGCGGCCCCATGCAGGTCAATGTCGCCTTTGCCGACAAATTCGCCGAGAGCAGGCCGTACCCCTACCCCGTCAAAATCAGCGTCGAAGATGAAATCTTCACGCGGCGGGGAAGCCTGTACTTCGGTATCGCGCACCTGCTCGCATATTCTGCGCCCTACGATCGCTATCTGTACCGATTTGCGGACTACAACGCGGGTCAGTACTCGAGCCGCAACGCGGCGTTCCAGGACGCGGTCAACACCGCATCGAAGACACAGCTGGTGACCGACGGCGCGCTACTGCCCCACGGCGACGGCGCCGACTCGCCCGGGGACACGGAGCTGGCGGTGCGCGCATTGTCGGATCGGCTCAATCTCAGCGACGCGGCCATTCACAGCGCGCTGGAAGAAGCGCGAACCGAGCAATTCGAGGGATCGACACTCTACAAGCGCGTATTTGCGCTGGCGGAGCGCAAATCGGGGCATCGTCCGCCGCCCGCGCTAATCCCGAGCATTCGACTGCAGGGACCGAAGATCGAGCGCAAGCTCACCACCGACTGGTACGCCCATCGCGTCGATGATCGCTTCCAGCGTTGCCTGAACCAGCAGCCGCCATAAGCGACCACGACAGCGCAAACCGGTCAGTCGTGATCGCCGCCCGCGCCCACCGCGACCCAGGCAATATCCGAGCTCGAGACCGATTCGATCTTGAAGGTCTTGGCAGCAGCGGCCATGCGCGTCAATGCCTGTGCCAGCGGCATGGGTGGTTTGTTATCGCCCTTCTTGATCTTGTGAAAGCGCACGGGATTGATACGCGCAACCACATAGCTGCGCAGGTAGGGTGATTTGAAGCCACGCGTCTGCAGGCTGGCGATGATTTTTTTGACGTGTGAATCGATCTCCTGCAACCGGGCGGCAAAGCTCTCGCGCTCGCGCAGACTCGACACCAGGGTGCGGTCATTGAAGCGATCCACCTTCTTCAGGAACGAGCTGTAGGCGCCGCCCGCGAAGCGCGAGATGCGCTCATAGACGATCCCGAGCGTCAGCAGCTCCGCGGATTCGAACTCCGCCGCAAACTGTGCCTCGTGCGCCGTCGGCTGCCGCTTGGCGAGACTGCGCGCCATGCGGATGACCTCGAGACTGCGGTCCCGGAGGTTATGAGCCTTCTCGGTGTTGAGCGCCAGAATGCGGTACGCCAGGGTTTCATCTGGCGACACCAGCGCCGTCACCTGGCGCACTCCCAATACTTTGGCCGCCGCCAGGCGGTGGCGGCCATTGGGTGTCCAGAGCTGACCTCCCTCCCCGCGCACGACGATCAGCGGATCTAGAAATGAGCCGGTCTCATCGATCTTCGACGCCAGGCGCTTGACGTGGGCGGGTGACAGATCGCGTTGAAACGGGGTGGGCTGTATGGCCTTGAGCGGCAGCGAGGCGAGCAGCAGCGCGCGACCGCCGAGCGGGTCGCGGTATGCACCGATCGGAGCGCCGCCGGCCTCGCGGATCAGCGTGGCCAACTCGCCGATGTCGGGGCTGTCGAGTGCAATCGCGACCTCGGCCGCATTGAGTCCCCGGTCTTGCTGGCGCGGCGCGAGCTTGCCGCGGCCGCTCTTGCTTTTGGGGCGGCCCGAAGCGCCGGTGCGCTTAGCCTGCGTCTTCTTGCGTGCCGCCATGCGTCAGCTCAGGTGTTGCAAGGAATTCATCGCCATACGATAGCAGCAAGAACAATGGGTTGCAGTCATCTCTTATGCTACCTACACTCGAGCGCGTGAGTAGCCACTCAATTACGATCTCATCGCGTGGAAATGCGCGGCGGAACCGCCCCAGCGGCAAACGCCTGCGCCGGCGGCCGCTGCGGTTATCGAAGCTTTGGCCAGGTGCGCGATTGCGCAAGCGCTGGTGGCGATCCTTCCGCCGCACATCGACGCCCGTCCAGGCGGTCACAGCGGTGGCTGTGCTGCTCGTGCTGTCCGTGGCGGCCAATTGGATCTACCAGGTCGTGCGCAAGCCGACGGAACTCTTCTTTCCGGTGAGCGGCGCACTCAACAAGACGCCGACGGAAACCTGGCGGCAATACGCGTCGTTTTTCAAAGCCTATTCGACCAGCGTGATGACTCCCGAATTACTGGCGGCGATCGCCCAGGTCGAAGGCGCTGGCAATCCCGTCGCACGGACCTATTGGCGCTGGACCTGGACGCGACAGCCCTTCGAGATGTATCGGCCGGCGTCGAGTTCGGTCGGCATGTACCAGATGACCGATGGCACGTTCGCGGAAGCCCGCCGCCTCTGCATCCGCGATCATGCCGTGGTCGATGACGGACGCTGGAGCGATTGGCATTCCTGCTGGTTCAACGGCCTCTACACGCGAATCGCGCCCGGCGACTCGGTCGAACTCACCTCTGCCTATCTGGACCGCAGTGTCGCGAGTATTCTCGAGCGGCATCGCCTGGCAGCCGTGCCGCTGGCACGCAAGCAGGAACTTGCCACCATCATTCATTTGTGTGGCGCAGGAGCGGGCGACGAATACGCCCGGCGGGGGCTGCGCCTCGCAGCCGGCCAGCGCTGCGGTGACCACGAAGCCCGCATGTACCTGGCGCGGGTCAACACGATGAAGGAAGAGTTCTCTCGCCTGGCGGCGAACGCCCCGATGCTGGCGAGCAACCGCTGAGTGTCCCGTGGTCCGCGCGCCGCAGCAGTGACCGGCGGGAGTGACTATATGATAGTCGAATTGATGAGGTTCGCCAGACGCACACCGGCCAGGGCCACACGCTCGCGTGCTTCCTTCAGCGCTGCTTCGCGGTAGCGGGAATCGAGCGAATAAGGACCCCGTCCATCACCGATCGGCGCTGCATAGGCGTAGCGCCGCGCGGCGTCAAAGCTCTCCCGAATCCAGACTGATTCGTCGGCGATATCGGCCGCCGCCCGCGGTGGTGCCGGAAGTCTTGCAGCCTCGGCCAATGCCGCCCCCGGAGTCCGGTTCGTCCCCAGAATGTCGTCCCAATAAAAATGCAGCTCATCGCGGCAGGGGCTGGAGCAAAGCGCGACCAGATTGCCGCCCTGATCGCCTCGCGGCAGGCTGCTTGAAAATCGCGATGTGGCATGCAGGGGCTGATGCGCGTCGCCCACCAGATGCTCCAGCCAGACCAGATCGTAAGACTTGATGTCGTCGCTGACCTCGTACGAGCCGATCGCTGCCGCAAAGGCGTGGATTTGCGTCTCTACATTGGGCGTCAAGGGCGGACGCACTGCCGCGCCGTCTGTCGAGAATGGCAGATCGATATAGTGCCAGTAGCGATGTTGCAGGTGATCGGCGTAGCCGATATTCCGCGCTGCATCGGCGCCCTCCGGCCGGTTACCGTCGTTTTCATATCCGGCTTCGGTCTTGATGGCATCCGGCCAGGTGGCGGCCCGCATAAAAGCGATCTTGTCGCGCTCCCCGCGTGTCGTATCCACGATCCAGGTGGCGTAGTCGGGATTGAGTTTCAGGAGCGCTGTGACCCGCGCGCGACTGGCATCGCCCAGATGATCCCACGCCACTGCCGCGACCATCATGTGCCCTTCATCGTCCCAGCCCCACGCGGGCGCCGCGGACAGCACTGTGACGATGCCGAGCGCCAGTAGTTTGAAGCTCATCGACAACCGCGGGGCATGAACCCTCCTCGCATAAGATAAGTCATGGAGCATACCGCGAGTCGAATTCACCCGGGTTGGGAGAGCGCGCAGACGCTGGGAGTCCTCGCGGCGGTTTGCTGCCTATTGCTGTGCCTGATTGCCGTGAGGCCGCGATTGCCCTGGCCGCGCACGCTATCGCTGAAAAGGCATGAATTGATCGGCTGGATCGCACTCGCAGCCGCGCTGCTGCATGTCGGGTTGCTGCTGGTATTCGATCGGCGAGTATTCGAGCACCTCAAGCCGACGGCACCCATCTATGAGTGGCTGGGCATGCTGGCGCTCATCCTGCTGCTGGCTCTGACGGTCCTTTCGCTGCCCGGGGTCCGCCAGCGCCTCTACACGCAGCATCGCAGGTTTCAGCTGGTGCACGTCGGCATGACATGTCTGCTGATTCCCTCAATCGCTGTCCACATCCTCACCACGGGACGCTACATTCACGGCCGCATGGCCGCTGCGGCCTATGTATTGGTGTCGGTCCTGGCCTTGGGCGCCCTGCTGCGGGCACGAGCGCGGCCGGAATCCGAAAATCGAGCCCCGGGCTTCGTCAGTTCGCTGGCCTTCGGCCGCCATTCGCGCGTAGTCGTAGCGCTCATCATCCTGGCGGTGCTGATGCTGCTGCCATTGATGATCCCACGGGCGCCGCTGATATTGCGCGAGCCGTTCGTCCGGCGCACGGTGGCGCTGGCAATCGATTTTCCGCACGACAAACACCGCGAGGTGAATTGCATCGAGTGCCATCATAACTTCAGCGATCGAACCGGCAGCGATACCTGCATCAGTTGTCACCGCAGCCGCCGCCCGACGATCCTGGTCGGCGCCGAGGCGCGCTTTCACGATTTCTGCCTGGGGTGTCATCGCGATCCGCCGCCAAGGTTGGAACATCACGGCCCCACCACCGGCTGCGAGACCTGCCACGTGCCTCCAGGAATACCGCAGACCGATCATTTCTAGCCATCATCGCAGCGCAACCGTCGTGCTTCGCTTGCGTCGGGCCCTAGTGCGTCGCTACCTGCCGTAGCCTGTGTGCCGAGACTGTGCTTTCCTGAGTGCGAACCCGGTTGCGACCGCCGCGCTTGGCTCGGTACAACATCTGGTCGGCTCCCTCGATGAGCTGCTCGAATCGCTGCTCCACTGCGGGAGTCGTCGCCGCGCAGCCGATCGACACGGTGACGCGCCCGGTCGGATTGGCCGTCTGAGGGATGCCAAGATCAAAGATGGCAGCGCAGATGACCTCGCCCAGGGCGCCCGCGCCTTCCAGTTCCGTATCCGGCAGGAGTACCAGGAACTCCTCGCCACCAAAGCGTGCGATGACATCGCCGGGCCGCCTGACCTGCATGCTCAGCGCCGTGGCAATGGCGCGCAGGCAGACATCGCCGGCCTGATGCCCGAACTCGTCGTTGTATTGTTTGAAATGGTCGATGTCGATCAGCAGCAGCGCCAGTGTCGACTGACGTCGCTGCGCCTGACCCCACTTCTCCGCCAGATGCTTCTCGAGCGTGCGGCGGTTGGCGACGCCGGTCAATGAGTCCACCGAAGCCAATGTTGCCATCTGTGCGAGTGCCTGATGGAGCTCCCGATGAGTGCGGCGGCGCTCGAGAAACAGGATGGAGATAGGCAGAAATCCCAGCAGATGAAATCCCAGGTACAGCTGCACGGCGAAGTCGCGCGACATAGCTAGGTCGCTTGCCGAGGCGAACGGCCCATAGCCGTGTTCGGTCAGGAACACCGCGAGGACGCAGGCGCAACACAGCACGATGATTGAGCCCGAAAAGCCCAGCAGCCAGTCGACCAGCATCAGCAGCGGGTAGAGGATGAACAGCAATGGGTAGCGGCTCACCGTAAAAATCGCCGTTATCGTGAGCAATGCAACCGCCAGCGTGGTCACGGTCGCGAACCACTGTTGTCGTCCGAAGAGCGCGCGCGAGTCGGATGAGCGCAGCGCCAGGCACAGCGGCAAGACGGCGGCGATTCCCATCGCATCGGCCAGAGCCCAGCCGCGGAAGGCATCCAGATAGTCCTGGCCCTCAGTGAAGTGGAAATACAGGGAGGCGAGAATCCCAGACGCTGCAGGTCCGGCTAGGACAGCCGAAATGAAACGCCAGTAGAGTCTGGGCTTGACGAGCCAGTCGTCGAGTGTCGAAAACGGCGGCAGCAGCGATGCGGTCAGCACGACTTCAAACAGTGACAGGCTTCGTTGCGCGAGCGTGGAGCCCAGGCTGTTGCCATCGATGAATTCACCGACTCCGGTGCCGATGGCCACGCACATGAGTATCAGTGGCCACGCGCGCCGGTCGCGCACGATCAGCAGCGATATGGTCACGCCATTCAGCGGCCAGAAGATCTGCCAGCCGTCGCCAAGAGCCACTTTGTTGAGGGCGGTATCGGCGACGAAATAGAGCGCCGTCAGGGCGAACAACAGCGGCCAGCTGAGATTTTGGCCCGGAAGAGTTGCTGCATCAGCGCTTTGCTGCATAACACCCAAATATCCCAGATCTGGCGGCGGATGGTTTGTCGGGTACCGCACATTGGCGCGCCCATTTATGGGCATCGACAACGGAATTATGTTTAATCGCAGGTCTCTGATGTCAAAGTACCTGCGACAGGCGGCTGATGCCTTCCTGGATCTGCCCTTCGGTCAGTCGCGAATAGCCGAGCATGAACCCCGGTCTGGGCGGCCGCTGCAAATGATAGGTTGCCAGGCCATAGACACCGACTCCCTGCAGTTTCGCCCGCTCCACGATGCTCTCTTCGGATACGCGCCGCCGCGGCCAAAGCGCTACATGCGCTCCGGCGCCATCGCCTGTCAGCTCGACGCGATTGCCGAAGTATTTAGCGACCGCATCGAGCAAGGTCCGCCGGCGGAGGGCATTTCTGCGCTGCACGCGTCGCAGGTGTCGTCCATAAGTACCATTTGCGATGAACTCAGCCAGCGTCTGCTGCTCGAGATTGGGCGTGTGCCGATCGCACAACCACTTGGCCGCCGTCAAGGCGGGCACGAGTGTCGATGGCGCCACCAGGTAACCGATTCGCAGCGATGAGAACACGGTGCGCGAAAATGTGCCGATATACACCACCCGCGAATCCCGATCGAGACCCTGCAAGGATTCGAGCGGCTGACCTTCATAGCGAAACTCGCCGTCGTAGTCGTCCTCGATTACGACGGCGTTTTTTCGTCGCGCCCAATCCAGCAAGGCGATGCGGCGCTCCAGAGATAGCGTCGCACCTGTGGGGAACTGGTGTGATGGTGTCACGAATACCGCGCGCGCACTGGCTGGCAGCCGATCAGTATCCAGGCCCTGGCGGTCGACGGGCACCGGCAGCAGCCGGGCGCCTGCCGTCCGCAAAACCTCCGTGGTGCCCTGATAGGCGGGATCCTCGATGGCTACCGAATCGCCGCGCTCGATGAGGATACGGGTGATCAGATCCAGTGCCTGCTGCGAGCCATTGACCACGATGATTCGCGATGGATCGCATTGCACGGCTCGAGATCGTCGCAGGTGCGTGCAGATGGCCTGACGCAGGGCCAGATTGCCGGCGGCGAGTCCATAGTCAAGCTCGGAAATAGGCGCCTTGCGCGCACATCGCAGCAGGATCCGATTCCACGCCTGCAGCGGAAAGCTTTCAGCGTCGCAGCCGGCGTACGCAAAATCATAGGGGAGCGGTGGACGCCGCCGCGAGCGCACAGGCACGCGCGCGGTCGCCTGTTCTGCCGAGGCGCCGAAGGAGGTCAACTTCAGATCAATAGGCTTCCCGGGGCCTGCGCCGTACATGCGGCTGATGTCGTGGGCAACGTAGGTTCCCGACCCCATGCGGCCGGATACGAAGCCCTCGGCCAGCAAGTGTTCGTATGCCAGGACCACCACCGTGCGTGACACCCCGAGTTCCCTGGCCAGGTCGCGAGTCGATGGCAGCTTCCCGCCCGATGGGAGCGCGCCCGACAGGATGCTCTTGCGCAGGCCGGCGTAGATGCGCTTGAAAAGCGGTTCACCGGCAGTGGAAAGTGGTATCACCAACTGCAAGAAAAGTGGTCCTTTTGAGTAGCCACATCATGCGGCAAACTCTGCCGCAATGGATAGGGAATTGCGCTGGGAGCATCGATGAACCCGACCGAGCGAACACGGCTACAGAGGTTGCCCGAACGCGGATCACACGACCCGGAGGTCATCCATGCGGCGCTGGATGCAGCTTTCCTCGCGCACGTCGGCTTTTGCGTGGATCAGCAACCCTTCGTCATTCCGACCCTCTTCGGCCGGGATGGCGACACGCTCTATCTGCACGGCTCCGCCGCCAGCCGCATGCTCGGCGCGCTCGATCAGGGGATACCCGCCTGTGTAACCGTTACTCTCGTCGATGGCCTCGTGCTGGCGCGATCTGCCTTCCATCACTCCATCAATTATCGTTCGGTGGTGGCCCTCGGCACCGCGCGCGCCATTACCCAGCCCGGTCAGAAAACCCGGGCGCTGCGCGTGATCTCCGAGCACCTGCTGGCGGGACGGTGGGACGATGTCCGAGGCCCCACACGCCAGGAATTGTCGGCGACGTCGGTGCTCGAGTTTTCGATCAACGAAGCATCGGTGAAAATTCGCCGCGGACCGCCCAAGGACGATGAGGAGGACTATGCCCGCAGTGGCTGGGCCGGGGTGCTGCCGTTGGCATTGGAAGCGAAGGTGCCCGAGCCGGACCCGCGTCTCGCAGCGGGTACACCGGCGCCCGCTTACCTGTCGGGATTCCGACATCGGTAATGCGCAAGGCGTGCGCAACAGCCTGCAGGTGGCTAGAATCCCAGGGAACAATAATCGAAGCAAAGCCACTTGGGGAATCTCTTGCGCACCTCGCCATCGATCCGATTTGGATCAAACGCGTGCCTCGCGGGTCTCTTGCTGCTCATTGGGGCCGACGCGCTGAGTGACCCGTCCACGGGGGCCGACAACTCGACGGCGGCCGGCCCCGCGCCAACCGATTTGCAAGCCGCCCTTGCAACCGGCGACTACTTCTCCTCGGCCAAGCAGGCTTTCAGCGAAGACTTTAATAAGGAAGTCGTGCGCGGTCACTTCGATGTCGGTACGCCGCCTGACACGCATCGATTTTATTGTCTCGCCAACGCCAAGACGGGAAAGAGCCAATTGAATGCCGTGGGCGGTGAAACCTTCGTGCGACCGGATGGCATGACAGGTCTCAAGAGTAGCGGCGTCGCTCCGCTGAGCTGCATTAAGGCCGAGCAGCTGGGCGTACTGGTGACTACGGGGTACGTGCTCAAAGTCACTGTCACGAATCCACCGCAGCCTGCGCGCGTTGCTCCCACGGTGGCACCTGTCGCGCCCGCGCCGCCCGCGGCGCCCGCGGCGTCACCAGCACCGGTGCCGGCGCAAAACACGATGGAGGACGCCAACAAGGGCGGGACGCCAGCCAACCGGGTTGACATCGCGGGCGTGAAACTTGGCATGTCACCCGATCAGGTCCGGGCGGTGCTCAAATCGCGGATGCTTTCCGACTACTACGAGTCCACCGACACGCTTCAGTCGGGTGCCGGCAGCCACTACGTGAACGTCATTGCCGCGTGGACGTCCGCAGCGGGTGCCGCTGCGGCGGAAGACGCAGCCGGGGACAGTGAGTCATTCGAGGTGCTGTTTACGCCCGTTCCGGGCAAGGAGCGGGCCTTGGCGATTGTCCATTCGACGGCTTACTCCGCTTCGACGGCAATTCACGCGACCGTGCTCAGCAATGGCCTGGTGGCCAAGTACCGTGGCTATGCCAAAGCCGATGAACTACCGCCGTCGCCGACCTGGCGCGTGCAAAGTGATGGCAGCGTGCTGAGCGGCGATGGCTGCGGTCGTCGCAGCATTTTTGGAGGACTTGGAAAGATCGGATTCGGAGCCCAGGCGCGCTCCAATCCCGCATTGAAGACCACCACCGAAGAGTTTCGTTATCAGATCGATCACTGTGGCGTTGCGATCGTCACCGAAGATGATGCTGCGTTGAACCCGGACGCGCCGCTTAAGGATCGTCTGGTCGCCCGCTTCACGGTGACTGCCTACAGTCCCGCCATTGGTTTCGAGGGTGCAACGATGGCGGCGCAGCTGATGCAGGCTGCGGGAAGTACCATCATCAAATCTGCCGCGCACGACAAGGACTCGTTGACTCCAAGGCTTTGAACGAGCGGATGGTTCAGCGTCGATTCGGCTACTGGCTCATCTGTCGATTCGCGGTTCTGACATCCACCGTGCGGACCTGGTAGGCGGCGCCCGCGATAGCATCTGGCGGCGGGTCGATCGTGACCGTCGCTCGGCGGATGCGGCCCAATTCAGGCCCGCCCGCGACCGATTCAAGCACTACGGAGAAGGTGCGTGCGTGCGCCGGCTGCGATGGCGCACGGCCAGCGACCAGCGGAATGAATAAGGTTCGAACGGATTCCCCGCGGTTGAATCTGACGAGTTCAGGCCGCGTCGGTCCAAAGTCGGTTCCAGGCCGTGCAGAGCCGCCTTCGACCCGCCAGATGAATGCGCCAACGGACCTCGTGGAACGGAGTCTCCTGACCGATACCGCCACCAGGGGTTGAGTGGGGCTCGCGTGAACGCTGGCCGCCTCGAACGATATGACGCCGTTGTCGGGAGCCACGGTCGCCGCCTCGGCCGCCGACGCAGTTTGAGCGCCACTCTGCGTCCCGCTGACGGCCGGATCGGCTGCGCTGCCAATCGGCGTGGCGGCAACAGGCGCGCTTGATGTTGAGCCGGCGCCGGCCGCCATCGCGACTTGCATCGCCGGCCGGTGAGTGCCGATGCGGAAAAGCATGACTGCGCTTAGAGTGAGGATCGTCAGCATGATGACATTCGCCATGGACAGCGCATTACGCTTCACGCCGCGCGCCACTACACCGGCGTGCAGTCCATCAGGCTGGAAGGCATCGGCCCGCATGAGGTCAGATCGCGATTCACCGGGATGTGCGCGCTCGCTGGAAACGATGGGCGCGGATGCGGCGGCAAGGTTTTCGGCCACCCTGGACAATTCGCGCCGGAACTGGTCAGCCGACGCCGGTCGTTGAAGGGGGTCAACGGCCAGACCGCGCTCGATGATTTCGAACAGCTCGCGTGGAATGGCGTTCACGTAGGTCGGCGCCAGCTTGGCTCGACCATCCTCGAGCGATGGGCGCCGTCCAAAGGGATGCCGCCCTTCGCTGAGAAGTCCGTAGCTCAAGCAGGCAAGGCTGAAAATATCGTCGCTGATCTGCGGGCTTTTGCCCGACAGCGTCTGCGGGCTGGCATAAAGGGCGGTATTCGTCGCCGCCGGTCCCGGCGGTAAACCGACGGCGCCGTCGGGATTGGCCGCGGAGCCGAAATCGATCAGGGTGACATTGCCATCCTCACCGACCACCACGTTCGTTGGCTTGAGGTCGCCATGTACGATTCCCATCGAGTGAGCGTGCTCGAGAGCCTCGCAGCAGGCATAAATGATCTTCAGAGCGTCCTGTGGATCGCGGGCTGTTTGCATCCAGGTCTTTGCTGTCTGGCCTGCCAGCAGTTCCATCGTCATGAACCAGATATCGCCATCGCAATCCAGATCGAACACACGAACCACGCGCGGATGCGACAGGCGCTGCGTCTGCCTGAATTCGCGACGCAGGCGCAGCAGCGCCTGCGGGTCGTCGCGGAACTCGGCCTGCAGCAGCTTCACGGCCACGAAATGGGGTTTGGTCTCAAAAGGCAGCCTGCGATGCAGATCGCTGGCGCGAAAAACCAGCGAGGATCCGCCACGGCCCACGATCTCTTCGAGGACATAGCGCGTACGCAGTTCAGAACCGATGGCGATATCGGAGTCAAAAGGGTGTGCGGAGGGCGGCTGTGTCTCGTCCGTGCGTTCCGCTTTGGTGAGCGAAGGAGTAGCGGCAGTGTTCTCGCCAGCATCCTCGCCGTCGGAGTCCTGGAAAGAGTTCATGCGATGTGTCCGTTCACTTTCGTCCAATACAAGGACCTATATCACATGCCTGCCGCACCGTGGCTGTCAGACCACACCGCATTTAGGACAAATAAGCGGCTCCGTCGCCAATTGGCAACATTGAAAAAAGTACCATCTGGCACGCATCAGTCATCCGAACCGGCCGGCTTGAGATCCACTGCGGCGATGCCCGGTGCGGCGGTAACGCGCCACACGGTATTGCCGACGTCATCAGCCACCAACAGTGCGCCCTGTCTGTCGATTGCCAGGCCGACGGGTCGGCCCTGCGCCTGGCCGCGCGCATTGAGGAAGCCCGTCAACACGTCGATGGGAAGGCCCCGCGGTTGACCCCCATCGAATGCCACGAACACCACCTGGTAGCCGCCGGGCACGGAGCGATTCCAGGAGCCGTGCTGCCCGATGAACATGCCCCGATGAAACGGTGACGGTAAATCCGCAGCACCCGACCAGCACAGGCCCAGCGATGCAGTATGCGCACCCAGCGCATAGTCCGGCGCGATGGCCTTTGCGACCAGACCGGGGTCCTGCGCTTTGACACGGCCGTCGACATGCTGGCCAAAGTAACTGTATGGCCAGCCGTAGAAACCGCCCACGCGTACCGCGGTCATGTAGTCGGGCGGCAGATGGTCGCCCATCCCATCGCGCTCATTGACAGACGCCCACAGTGCACCGCTCTGCGGCTCCCAAGCCAGGCCTACAGGGTTGCGCAGGCCGCTGGCATAAACGCGATGCCGCCCCGTGGCGACATCGATCTCCCAGATGGCAGCCCGCTCAGCCTCCGCCTCGAGTCCGTTTTCGCCCACATTACTGGTGGATCCAATGCCGACATAGAGCTTCGAGCCGTCGGGGCTGGCCAGCAGGCCGCGGGTCCAGTGGCCGATGAGGCGACTCGAAGGCAAGGCGGTGACGGTGGCGCCGGCGCCGTGAATCTCCGTATCGCCATCCGAGTAGGGGAATCGCAGCAATGCATTCGTGTCGGCCACATAGAAGGCGTGACCGATCACTGCCATGCCAAAGGGTGAGTGGAGTCCCCGAAGAAATACGTGTCGCTCAGCCAGTTCGCCGTCCGGCCCGGGACGCAACAGGGTGATGCGGTCGGCGCTGGGGGCTTGCGAGGCCCCGGCAAAGTAGAGAACCACGCGTTCAACGACATCCATGATTCCGGAGTCTTCATCGGGAGGCGCATTGGTCTCGGCCGCCAGCACGTCGCCGTTGGGCAGAACGTAGAGTGAGCGGGGATGATCCAGGTCGCGCGCCAGCGCCGTGACAGTCAGTCCCGGTGCGGCCCGCGGTTTGCCGCCATCGGGCCAACCCACTTGCTTGGCGATATTCAGCGTCGGCAGAAAGGAGGAATCGGGCGCCGGGATTTCGGGATGCGCGCCGTACTCGCTGGCCGGCCCAGTCTGCGCGGCGCCAATGCCGGGCATGCCACTGAGCAGCAGCAGACAAACTTCCAGCCCCAGAGGCAAGGTAAAGCGCAGAGAGCTTCTCCGGTGCATCTTGCTCTTCAGGAAGACACCGATGGCAAAGCAAAGGTTGCAGCCGAGGTCCTCTCGTCAGGGATCTCGGTCGAACAGACGGCCGATGGCATGAATCCCAAGCGCAACCAGGTCCAGCCCTCCAACCGCGGCGCCAGTATGGAGCGAGGTTTTATTGTCCAGCAACACTCCGTCGCCCAGGCGTGCACCGGGCGCGGTGGTCTTATCGCGCCGATCGAGCTGCATCGGCTGCAGCGAATTCCCCAGCGCCGCAGTGGTGGGGGCCAGATGGCGACGATCGGCAGCAGAGGACCACATGTGAACAGCCTTCTCGACTGCTTCCGCGTCCAGAAAGGAAACCGGAGCGCGACAGTATTTGCACACACTGTCGTGCTCAAGATCGATGGGGGCACCGCACTCGGAGCAGCGGATCTGACGTACCTGGGAGCGCAGGTGGCGAAGTTCCAGTTCAGTCAGGTTGCGGACGAATTGCTTTTCGCGCAGGAACTGAAAGAAAGGCGTGAACCGTCCGTCGCCGCGTGGGCACCTGAAATAGGAGAACCGACCGGTTTTGCTGACATCGAAACTCAGCGCCAGCGTGTCGCGGCAGCGCGGACAGGCCTGCTGCGCCGCCTGCGGCCGCGGCACGTCGTCGCGGTGAGCATATATTTCCTTGAACAGCTCGATGACGGCAGCCGGTGCCAGCTGCACGCTTTCGAGGTGATCGAACCAGATGCCGGCACACGCAAAGCACAGATCGAGCTGCACGGTGCCCTGCTCGTGCTTCTCCAGCGCCTGTGCCTGCATGGGTTGTCGGCAATTCGGGCAGGGAAGCCCTACCGCAACGTCTTGCTGCAATGCAATATTCCTTTCAGCACCGGGGCCGGCGCGCTGATTCCAATGGCTGCCCAGAAGCTCAGGGTACCGATCCATGCGCTAATCTCAATTACCCTGCACTCAAAACAGAGCTTTTCAACGGTGATCCGCACCTCAACTCTATTCCTTCGTGCCTGCCTGCTCCTCGCCTGGTCGATAGCGGGATCGGGTGCGGTAGCGGCGGCCAATGCTCCGATCCCGGCGCGAGCGCCCAGCATCAACTGTGTCGGCAACGACGAGGTGGATTCGTCGCAGACGCAGAAGGGAGCGTCGGTGCCCATTCGCGTCGAGCAATCGATCGCTGATCAGATTGCCTACTACAAGGCCGAACATGGATCGGGAATATTTGCCCCCAAGGGCTGGTACTGCCGGGCGTGGAATGGTTCGAACGGAAGTTTTCTTGCAGTGACGCCGAAGCCCATCCCGCCACCCTACTTTCCCCTGCCGAGCATCGGCGGCCCGGCGGTCACGATAGCGACCTGGGATGGGGAAAGCTCCGGGCGGGTCCGCGTTGCCATTGTCGCCTCGCAACTCTTTGCAGTGGCCGGGAGCGAGTTCGTTGCGCGAGTCAGGCAGGAACATCTGATATCGGACTCGGCATTCGACCCGGAGTCTTATCCGGATGACCAGCTGCAATACCTGAGCGATCGATTTGTGGAATACACCACTCCTGCGAATCGCGCGGGCCTCGGCACCGACGGCATGCTCGACATGTCCAATTTGCCGATCCGGGGATTAACCATCCTGAATCGGGTTGACGAAGCGAATTCTCTGATTGAAGTGCGTGTGAGACTGCCGCCGAATCTGAGTTCGCTGACGGAGCCAATTCTGACCGTAGAGACCAGTTGTGTGCAGCTGCCGAAAGGATGCCGCAGCCTGCAATAGCGCATCGACGGGATACAATGGAATTCAAACAATGGTACAGGGATGTCTAGATGAAATTATCAGCTGCACGCTCGCTTACTGTTGGGGTGCTACTCACGGGTCTTGTCGCCGGAGCCGCCGTTGGCTCAGGCCTCGCGGACCTTTCCAATGCGGATGCGGCGCGCGGCATCCGGGGGGCATTGACCCAGGGTGCGGCCTCTGCCGTATCGAAGCTCGGTGTGCCCGGTGGGTTCCTCAACAATCCTAAGGTCAGGATTCCCTTGCCGCCTGCGCTCGATGAGGTTGCTAAGGGGATGCGCATGATCGGAGCCGGTAAGGATGCGGATGAGCTCGAAGTCGCGATGAACAAGGCTGCCGAGCAGGCGGTTCCCGAGGCCAAAGAGCTGCTCACCAATGCCGTCAGGACCATGTCCCTGGCGGACGCAAAAGGAATTCTCACTGGCGGTGACAACTCGGTGACACAGTTCTTTCGCAACAAGACCGCCGCACCGCTGGCGGTGAAATTTCTGCCCATAGTCAAACAGGCCACCGATCGGGTGGGGCTGGCGCAGAAGTACGATCAGTTTGCCGGACAAGGCGTCAAGTACGGCCTCATCAAGGGGGATGCCGGAAACATCGAGCAGTATGTTACCGACAAGACGCTGGATGGCCTTTATCTCATGATAGGCGAAGAAGAGCGCGCGATCAGGCAGAATCCCGCGGCGGCCGCGAGTGCCATCGTGTCGAAAGTATTCGGGGCGCTGCGCTGAGTTGAATTCCCAGTATCGGTGTCGTGGAGATCTTGCCGTGGATGTCATTAATTCGCGTGTTGTCAATCTCGATGAACTCTCACTCGAGCATTTCGAGAAGGGCGATAAGTTCAAGTCCGACTGCGTCCGCATCGGACCGCTGCTGGGCGCCAAGGACCTCGGCTACTCCTATGATGTGGTCCCGCCCGGCAAGTGCTCCTGCCCATTTCACAGCCATCGCGGTGAGGAGGAAATGTTCTTCATCATTCGCGGAACCGGGATACTCCGGTACGGTGAGGCTACCCGCAAGATTCGGGCCGGTGACATCATCTGCTGCCCCACCGGCGGTCCTGAGACAGCTCACCAGATCGTCAACGATTCACAGGGGGAGCTTGCGTACCTGTCCGTATCGACGCGGATGCCGGCGGAGGTGTGCGAGTATCCGGATTCAAAGAAGATTGGTGCTTATGGCGGGGACCTGCGGCACATGACACGTACCGCGCATGACCTCGACTACTGGACCGATGAGCTCTGATGTCTCACGGGCCGCCAGCGACCTGCTGTACGACCTTTGGACGAGCGGCCGACACATTGAGCAGTTGCCCCCGGAGCTGCGGCCCGTTACTCGGGCCGACGGCTATGCCATTCAGGCCCTCCTGGAGCGCCACAGCACTTCCTCTCTATTTGGCTGGAAAATCGCAGCCACCAGCGCGGCGGGCCAGGCTCACATTCGCGTCGATGGGCCGCTCGCGGGACGTATTCTCGCCGAGCGCGTCATCGGCAATGGCGGTGAATGTTCGCTACGGGGCAATCTGATGCGCGTGGCGGAGCTGGAATTCGCGTTCAGGATGAGCCACGACATCGGTCCGAGAGCCACACCCTATTCAGTAACGGAGGTCATGGACCGCGTGGCGAGCTTGCATCCTGCCATCGAGATACCGGATTCCCGGCTGACGGGATTCGAGCTTTCGGGTGCTGCTGCGCTCATTGCCGACAATGCCTGTGCACATGATTTCCTGCTGGGAGCAGCCTGCCCGTCACTGTGGCGCTCACTGGATCTCGCAAGGCATGAGGTATGGGGATACATCGGCGAGCACCCTCCCCGGCCCGGCATTGGCAGCAATGTGCTGGGGGATCCGCGTGTGGCACTTGCCTGGTTGGCGAATGAGCTATCGCAGTACGGGACGACGCTGCGGGCTGGTGAAATCGTGACCACGGGCACCTGCCTGGTTCCGGTGCCGGTGAAGCCGGGCGACCGTGTTCACGGTGACTTCGGCGTTCTTGGCAAAGTGTCAGTCAGCTTTGCGTAGCGCCGGCGATCAGAAGCGCTCGACCCACGGCCGCAGCTCGATCTCCCAGCTCCAGGCGCTCCTGGGCTGGTGGGCGAGCTGGAAGTAGGTTTCTGCGATGGCGTCCGCTTCAAGCTGGGCATCCGGTTTCGCCAGGTCCGTCGCCGATCCGGGAGCGCGGATGGCTCCGTCGATCACGACATGGGCGACGTGAATTCCGAGCGGCGAGAGTTCACGCGCCATGCTTTGAGCCAGCCCGCGCAGCGCGAATTTACCCATCGCGAACGGCGCTGATTTGGCGTAGCCCTTGACGCTGGCGGACGCACCGGTCAGCAGGATGACACCCCGACCACGAGGCAGCATGCGCTGCGCCGCGGCCTGGCTGACCAGGAAGCCCCCGAAGGCGGTGACTGCCAGACTTCGCTCGACTTCGATCGGATCAAGATCCACGAGCGGGCCGCGTACACGGCCGCTGGCGTTGTAGATCACGACCTCGGGCGTGCCAATCTGCGCCTCCACGTCGGCGAACAGCTTGCTGACCGCAGCGGGTTGCGAAGCGTCACAGGCAAAGGCCCGCGCGCCGGTTTTCGCCGCCAGTGCCGCCAGCTTCTCCGCCGAGCGAGCAGCGATGGCAACATTGGCACCGGAACTTCTAAAGCGCCGCGCCAGAGCGGCACTGAGTCCTTGGCCCGCGCCGACGATCAGCACGGTTGGATTCGATTCAGGCATATCGCATCGTACCCCTCTACCGAGCGCATGAGTCCATAACCGGAATTGCCGGCACTTCTGCGTAGACTCCGGTCCCCATGGGGGACCCCTTACTCTACGTCGCGGCCGGCTTATTCGTCGGTGTCATGGTCGGGCTCACGGGAGTCGGCGGCGGGGCGCTCATGACCCCGATCCTGGTCCTGCTGTTCGGTCAATCGCCGGTGGTTGCGGTGGGAACGGATCTCATGTTCTCGGCAACTACGAAATTGGCCGCGACCGCGTCCTTTGGTTACAGCCGACGGGTCGACTGGCGCATCGTCGGCCGCATGGCGATTGGCAGCCTCCCCGGAGCTGCCGGCGTGCTGATTGCGTTCTGGTTGCTGCGCCGGGCGCCCGAGGTGCAGAACCACCTGGTGATGCAGTGCCTGGCAGTGATACTGGGGCTGACCGCCGCGGGTCTGCTGCTGCAAGGTCTATTGCACCGATGGGGCATCAAGGTGACAGGCACCTGGTTGGAGCGCGCAGAGCGCTACAAACTGCCGCTGACGATCATCACGGGCTTATTGGTCGGGGTTGGCGTCACGCTCACATCGGTGGGCGCCGGAGCGCTCGGCGCGGTGGCGCTGCTCTATCTATACCCGCTCCGACTGACCCCCGATCGCCTGGTCGCAACGGATATTGCGCATGCGCTTCCCGTGACCTTACTGGCCGCGGTTGGTCACGCCACCATGGGCCACGTGAACCTGTCCATCCTCGCCTGCCTTCTGCTGGGATCGGTTCCGGGGGTGCTGATTGCATCCCGCGTCGTCATCAAGCTGCCGGCCATGCTCACACGGACCCTGATCGCCATCATGCTGGCGCTGGTCAGCCAGCGAATGTTCATCATGCGCTGAAGGTCCGGTCCTGCACGCGGTCAATCATCTTCGTGCAAGCCACACTCGCGCTTGAGCCCAAAGAATCGCACCGCCTCCTCGTTCCCGGCTTCCGCCAGCGAGCGCGTGGTGTGCCAATCACCGATCGAGGGATAGCCCTTTTCCCACAGCGGGTGATAAGGCAGCTTGTTGTCGGCGAGGTAACGGCCCACATCCCGGTCGGTCCAATCCAGCAGCGGATGCACCTTGTAGCGGCCGCGCTTGAATTCAATGGGCGCCGTGCGGGCGCGCGTTGAAGCCTGTACGCGCCGCAGACCGGAGAACCAGGTTCCGGCGCCGAGATCACGCAGTGCGCGATCCATGGGTTCGCGCTTGTTGATGCGGTTGTATTGCTCGATGCCCTCGACGCCCTGATTCCATAATTTTCCAAATCGAGTTTCCTGCCACGCCGGCGAGGAGTCCGAGCGATGCACCTTGAGATTGAGTTTCAGCCTCTCGGTAAGCTCATCGGCGAAACGATAAGTCTCCGGAAACAGATAGCCCGTGTCGATGAGCACCACGGGAATATCGGGCAGCACGCGCGTGACCAGATGCAGCATCACGGCTGCCTGGGCGCCGAAGCTCGAGGTGAGGACATAGGCGCCGGGAAGCAGTTCGAGCGCCTGTTCTATGCGACGCTGTGGCGACAATGCCTCGAATGCACGATTGATTGAGGCCAGCACCAGCCCGTCGATGGGCGGAGTCTCTTCCGGCTGGAGCCAGCGCTGCAATAGTGCTTTGAGCGCCAGTTTTGGCGAATTCGGCATCATGTCTTTACGGGTGCATCCACAGCCACATCATACGGCGTCGCCGCCTGCGGGCACCCCGCCCTTTGGTTATGAGTCCATAACCGCGGGTGCTATTGGTCTGTGGCCGAGCCGGTTCTGTGGTATCAGATATCGCTCCACGCAAGGAGTCATCGGCATGGCAGGCAAGGTCTGGTTCATCACCGGAACATCGAAGGGTTTCGGTCGCGTCTGGGCCGAAGCGGCGCTGGCGCGCGGCGATCGGGTCGCCGCCACTGCGCGGAATGTAAAGAGCCTCGCACCGCTGGTGGATCGCTACGCTGACAAGGTGGCGGCTATCAGCCTGGACGTCACTGACAGGAAGGCGGTGACCGCGGCCATCAAAGAGGCACACGCCCGCTTCGGCCGGCTCGATGTCGTCGTCAACAACGCCGGCTACGGACTGTTCGGCGCTATCGAGGAAATCAGCGAGGCAGAAGCGCGGGCGCAGCTGGAGACGAATCTGTTCGGCGCGCTGTGGGTCACGCAGGCGGCACTGCCGATCCTGCGCGCCCAACGATCGGGGCACATCATCCAGGTTTCCTCGATCGGTGGCCTCAACGCTTTTCCAACCGTGGGTCTCTACCACGCTTCCAAGTGGGGACTCGAAGGATTCAGTCAGTCCCTCGCCGCCGAGGTCGCGAACTTCGGCATCAAGGTGACACTCATCGAGCCGGGTGGCTACGCCACCGATTGGGGTGGTGCTTCTGCGGAACGTGCCACTCCAATGCCGGCTTATGACGGCGCGCGTGCCGCGGTCGCGGCATTCCGCAGCAGCAATGTGCCGGGTGACCCGGAAGCCACCGGGGCGGCAATGCTGAAAATCGTCGACGCCACGGATCCGCCACTGCGCATCTTCTTCGGATCGAGCGGCTTGCCCATGACCCGAGCCGAGTACACCCGGCGCCTCGAACTGTGGGAGAAATGGAATCCCGTCTCTCTCGAAGCACAGGGTGACTGGGCGGGGAGACAAGCAAAGACCGCGAACACCAAGAGTTAGCGGGTCAGGGTCGGCGGAGCCCGCAGGTCATCGATGAGATAGTGCGCACTCAAACTTATCGAAGCTGACTATCTTTGCTGCCGCGGCGGTTATAGCCGCTGAACTGCGTGGCGGCGCGATCGCGGGCGTCCTGACACGGCAGGCAGAAGCGCACTCCGGGAATGGCCAGCTGGCGCGCCTGCGGGATCTCCGATGCGCATTCGGCGCAGTGAGTCAGGCTGGCACCCTGAGGCAGGCTGCTCTGGGCACGCTGAATGGCGTCCTTCACCGTGGCATCGATCTGCTCCTGCACGGCGCCTTCTTTTGCCCAACCCGTGGCCATGTCTTACAACCTGAAATAGGGGACAGCTATCATTTGCGCTGACGCGAGGAAATTCAACCGCGCCGGTTTTTTCAGCGTTTCACAGACTGTATGGATATACAGCCGCGAGCGCACCGGTCTCAAACCTTGTCGGCGCCGCTTTCTCCGTTGTACTTTCCATTGCAAAGTAAGTGGCCTCGACACACGCGTTTCGCATCAATCATTAATCCCGGATATTCCATGGCGGACGCGAATCAGAAAACCCTGAGCAAGGTCCCGGAAGTGACGCTCATTTTCTGGGTCATCAAGATTGCGGCAACC
>Ga0302311_10000191_pt1 | contig 78239 bp, 61 predicted proteins | sample III_Palsa_N1_3_FD_200449 | JGI IMG/M metagenome (GOLD analysis project Ga0302311, IMG submission 200449) | Peat permafrost microbial communities from Stordalen Mire near Abisko, Sweden - III_Palsa_N1_3 | ecosystem: Environmental > Terrestrial > Soil > Palsa > Peat permafrost | place: Sweden... | reverse complement strand
GCATGGCGCCGGCCGCGAACGGCAGGATCATGACGTGGCCGGTATAGAGCGCGCCGGCGGCGACCAGCAAGGCCACCAGCACGATCGAGAAGCCGGCGATGCTGATGCCGCGCTGGCCGATCTTGGGCGTCAAGAGCGGGCCGATCCAGCCGGCGATCGCCGCGAACGAGAACAGCGCCATGGTGACGAGATCGGTGCCCAGCACCGACGAGACGCCGACCATGGTGAACAGCACCGGCAGGTAGAAGCCGAAAGTGGAGAATTCGCTGCCCTGGCAGAAACAGGCGATCCAGCCGTAGATCGTGGCGCGCCAGCGGATCGGATCCTTGCGCATGTCGGCCAGGAACTCGGACGGACGCGGCTTCGTCACGACCGCATCTTCGTCGGGCAGCATGTCGAGATTGTCGCCGAACATCTGCATCGAGACGCGCTTCGCCTCGCGGAAGCGGCCATGGCGGATGAGCCAGACCGCGGTCTCCGGCAGGTCATGGCGCATCAGCAGGATGACGAGCGCCGGCACGGCGCCGAGGCCGAGCGTCACGCGCCAGACCAGGACATGGTCGAGGTTGGCGTAGAGGAACACCGCGATCACCGCCAGGGTCATGACCTCGCCGATGGCGAACATGAACTGCCAGCGGTTACCCATGACCTCGCGCTTGCCCTTGGGCATCGATTCCATGATGTAGGTGTAGCCGTTGGAGATGTCGCTGCCGAGCGGGATGCCGAGCGCGAAGCGGACCACGACCAGCCATTCGACGCTGGTGACGAACGCCTGCAGCAGCGCCAGCACGATGAACAGGATCATGGTCGCGAGGAACATCACGCGCCGCCCGATCTTGTCGGACAGCCAGCCGCCGGCCATGGCGCCGAACAGAGCGCCGCCCTGGGTGCCGGCCGCGGCCAGGCCCAGCAGCAGCGGGTCGGGATTGTACTGTTCCTTGATGAAGACCAGCACGAAGGCGATCGAATATAGGTCCCAGGCCTCCACCAGGATGGAGGACATCATGAGCCAACCGACCCGATTGCCCTTCGGATTATATTTGCTGACGAGGTGCCGGACGGCACTGTTCATGGTCGCCTGCTGCGACTCCGCGATCGACATCGACGTCTCCCCCGCTGTTTTTGATTTTTCCGGCACGGACGCGTCAAGCGCGTCGGCCGGGTTCGGCATTCGATTTATTCCTCCGACTATATCATCGGTTTTTCCGCATTTGCCAAGAGCATCCGTAGGCCGGCACCGTCAATAGCCGGCCAATCGCGGCAGGAAGGTCGTGATTTGCGGCACGAGCGCGATCAGGACCAGGCAGGCCAATAGAAGACCCAGATATTTCATGATGGGCCAGACCGTTTCCTCGAGCTTGACCCCGCCGATCAAACAGGAGCCGTAGAGCCCGAGGCCGAGCGGCGGGGCGAACAGGCCGATGCCCATGCCGATGACCAGTACGACGCCATAGTGCAGGGGATCGATGCCGAGCTGGCGGGCGACCGGCATCAGCAGCGGACCGAAGATGATCAGCGCCGCCGCCCCTTCGAGCACGGAGCCCATGACGATCAGGATCGCGATCGACAGCAGCAGGAACAGCCAGCTGCCATGGGCCGCCGAAATCGACACCAGCAGCTCCGCGATGGCATGCGGGATCTGCTGCAGGGTCAGCACATAGGCGAGGCTCTGCGCGGTCGCGACGATGAACAGGACCATGCCCGAGCGCACGGCGGCATGGCGCAGCACCTTGGCGAGGCCGCGCCAGCTGGTCTCGCGGAACGCGAGCGCGCCGATCACGATGGCGTAGACCACGGCGAAGGCGGAGATCTCGGTCGCGGTCGCGAAGCCGGAGCGGTAGCCGCCGAAGATCATGGCGATCAGCCCGAACGCTGCCGCACCGCTGGTCCACATGCCGCGCGTGTCGCCATCGGCGCCGCCCAGGACCACGGGCGTGGTCGTCTTGCTGCCGAGCAGGATGACGAGCGCGATCAAGGCCAACGCCATCAGGGCCGAGGGCAGCAGCCCGGCCATGAACAGCCCGCCGATCGACAGGTTGGTGACGAAGCCCAGGATAATCAGGTTGACGCAAGGCGGGATGGTTTCCGCCATGACGGCCGACGCCGCGAGCAGCGCCACCGCGTCGCCCGGCCTTTGGCCGGACTTGCGCGCCGCCGGCACCAACACCGAACCCACGGCCGCGACATCGGCCATCTTGGAGCCGGAGATGCCCGAGAACACCACCATGCTCAGCACCATGACCACGTCGAGCCCGCCACGCAGTCGCCCGACGCCGCGCTGCAGCAAGGCGATCAGGCGGACGGACATGCCGTTCGCCTCCATCAGATATCCGACCAGGATGAAGAACGGCACGGCCAGCAGCACGAAATTATCGATGCCGCGCGCCATCTGCTGGGCGAAAATCTCGCCGGGCAGAATGTCGCCCATCCAGATGAACACGAGTGTCGCCAGCGCCAGCACGAAGGCGATGGGCATGCCGGCGACGAGCGCCACCAGGAACGCCGCCCCCATCAGCCATGGCAGGGTCGGCAGGCTGTCGGGTGCCCAACTGCTCCAGGCCCAGAACAGGCCGGCGACGAGCGCGACGACTACGACCGCCGCCGCCAACCGTGCAGGGCGATGTTTCAGCAGGCGATCGAGCGCGAACACGGTGAAGGCGCCAGCGGCCAAGCAGAGCGGGCCGAAGAACACTTCCTGCGGGATGCCGGCGCCGACGGTCTGGCCCGCCGTATCGCCCAGCAGCACCCGGGCATTCCAGGTGAGCGCGCCGGCCACGACCAGCACGACCACGTCGACCAGCGCCTCGATCCGGATGCGGTGCCGCACCGCCAGCCGATCGACGAAGAAGGTAACGCCGGCGTTCTCGCCCCGGGCCAAGGCCGCCGCGGCGCCGAGAAAGCTGACCGCGAGCAGCAGGGTGCGCGCGACATCGTCGCTCCAGACCATGGAGGCGTCGAACAGGGTGCGCGACAGCACCGAGGCGACCACCACGCCGAGGTCGGCGACCAGCAGCGCCGCCGCCGCGACCTCGACCGCCCAGAGCAGGCCTGCGACCAGTTTCCGCCAGACGCCGCTCGTCACCGCCTCAAGCTTTCTCGGTGGCGCGGATCGCATCGATCATCGGTTTGGCACCGGGGGTGGTCTGGGCGAACCTGTCCCAGAGCGGCATGACCCGCTCGCGGAAGGCGGCGCGGTCGCAGTCATGCACCGTGACGCCCTTGCCCTTGAGTTCGCTCACCGCCTCGTCCTCGACGGTGGCGGCGCGGGTGAACCAATCGTCGGTCGCCTGCTTGATCGCCAGCAGCAGCCCGTCGCGCTGGTCGGCCGGCAGACGCTTCAGCGTCCGGTCGCTGACGAAGGCGCCGAACGGCGTATGGATATGGCGGGTATAGGTGAAAATTTTGGCGGTCTCGTAGAATTTGGCCGCCAGGATCGTGGGGGCGTCATGCTCCATGCCGTCGATCACGCCGGCCTGCAGGCCGGTATAGATCTCGCCGAACGCCATCGGCGTCGCGGCCGCCCCCATCAGGCGCACCGTCTCGGTCACCATCGGGCTCGGCAGGCAGCGGATCTTGTGGCCGGCCAGATCGGCGGGCGTGTTGAACGGGAACTTGGTGATGAAATTCCTGGCACCGATGTTGCGGCCCCAGGCCGGGAAATGCGCGCCGGCCTTGTCGACCAGCAGCTGCTGCAGCCCGGCGCCGGCCGGCGTAGCCGTGGCGCGCAGCAGATGGTCATAGTCCTGGAACAGGAATCCTAAGTCGAACACGCCGAATTCCGGCACCAGGTTGGTCCAGATCGAGGCGCCGACCAGCATGAGATCGACCACCCCGAGCTTGACCTGGTTGACGACGTCCGCCTCCTGGCCCAGCTGATTATCCGGGAAGAATTGCGTGGTGAGCGTCCCGCCGGTGGCCGCCTGCAGCCGCGGCGTGAACAGGTCGTACCAGATGCGCGCGGTCGAGAATTTCGGGTCGTTGGGATAGGAGGTCGAGACCTTCAACGCGGTCGCGGCCCGCGCGCGACCGATGAAGGCGGGGGCGGCCAACACGCAGGCGGAAGCCGCAACGAAGGCGCGACGCGATACTGTCCCTGTCATTTGTTGTTCTTTCTTGGGTTTGGGTTGCCTCAGAGCACGGCGAGCATCCCGCCGTCGACATAGATGATCTGGCCGTTGACATAGTCGGACGCGGCCGAGGCCAGGAACACGGCGGTGCCGATCAGCTCGCCGGGCTTGCCCCAGCGCTTCGACGGCGTGCGGCCGACGACCCAGGCGTTGAAGGCCGGATCGTCGACGAGGGCCTGGTTCATGTCGGTCAGCATGTAGCCGGGGCCGATCGCATTGGCCTGGATGCCGTGCGCTGCCCATTCCGCGGTCATGGCCCGGGTCAGCATCTTGATGCCGCCTTTGGCGACCGTGTAGGGCGCCACCGTGGCGCGGGCGAGGTCGCTGGTGAGCGAGCCGATATTGATGATCTTGCCGTGCCCGCGCGCGATCATCCGCTTCGCCGCCTCGCGCCCGATGACGAAAGCGCTGGTGAGGTTGGTCTCGATCACGCGGCGCCAATCGGCCGTGTCCAGATCGACCATCGGCCGGCGGAACTGGATGCCGGCATTATTGACCAGGATGTCGACGGCAACGCCCTGGGCATCCAGTGTCGCGAAGGCGGCCAGCACATCCGTCTCGTTCGTGACGTCGAAGCGCGCCTCATGGACGGTATGGCCGGCCGCGCGCATTTCGGCCGCGGCCTTGGCCAGCCGGTCGCCGTCGGCGCCGTTCAGCACGATGGCGGCACCGGCCTCGGCCAGGCCCTCAGCCATGGCGCGGCCGAGACCGCGCGACGAGCCGGTAACGAGCGCCGTGCGGCCGGTGAGATCGAACAGTTTCATCACGAAGCGTCCGAGCGGCGAACGGTCAGGTCGGACCGTTCAAACAGGGCCGGCAGCAGGTCGGTACCGAGGCCGGGCCCTTCCATCGGCAGCACATAGCCGTTCTCGATCGTGGGCAGCACGGTCACCAACTCCTTGTACCAGCCGGTGTAGAAGGCGCGGACGCTTTCCTGGATCAGCGTGTTGGGCTGGCTGAACGAGGCATGGATGCCGGCGATGAAGCCTACAGGCCCGATGCAGTCGTGCGGCGCGAACGGGCGATGATAGGTGTCGGCCATGGCGGCGATCTTGCGGCCCTCGGTCAGGCCGCCGGTCCAGCACAGGTCGGCCATCACCACATGCATGGCGTCGCGATCGAGCATCTCTTTGTAGGGGAATCGGCTGCCCAGCGTCTCGCTGGCGCAGGTCCAGACGCTGGTCGAGCGGGCATATTCGGCCAGCGCCTGGGGCGAGTTCATCCGGATCGGATCCTCGTACCAGGTCGGGTTATATTGCTCGAGGATCTTGGCCAGCTTCTTCGCCATCGGCAGGTTCCACAGCGAGTGGAACTCGACCATGATCTCGATCTTGTCGCCGACCGCCTTGCGGATCTTCTCGAACGGCTCCAGGGCTGCTTTGAGCTGTGCCGGCGTGATCGACATGCCGTCGTTTTCCATGGCCGCCGGGTCGAACGGCCAGATCTTCATGGCGGTGATGCCGGATTCGAGCAGGCTTTCCGCGACCGCGTCGGCGCGGGTCATGAAGCCGTTCAGATCCTCGTAGGGACCGTCCGGCGCCGCCTCGGCCCGGTTCCAGTTCGACACCGGCTTGATTTGGGTCGAGCGCACATAGCTGTAGCCGGCGCAGGTGTTGTAGACGCGCTGCTTCGGCCGGCAGAGCCCGCCCAGCATCTGATGCACCGGCTGATCGCAGACCTTGCCGAACAGATCCCAGAGCGCGATATCGACGGCGGAGGCGGCGCGATATTCGACGCCGGTGCTGGACTGCGCCATCGGCAGGTTCAGCATGTCGCGGTGGATCGCTTCGATATGCAGCGGGTTGCGGCCGAGCAGGCGACCGGCGAGCGTATCGTGGATATGGGCCTCGACCGCGCCGGCGCCATAGAAGGTCTCGCCCAGGCCGATCATGCCGCTGTCGGTATGGACGCGGACCCAGATGACATTGGCGAACTCAGCCGTCCGCAACGTCTCGATCGAGACTATCTTCATCCGGTCCCTCCCTATTCGGCACTGGCCCAAGCGACCGGTTCTTAGCCCGACCGTCATCAGCGGGATCCACCCTAATCCTCGTTGTGAAATATCACAATATGTTATTTGGAGATTTTTCCTGGACGCCGAATCAGCAGGAAGCTGTTTGCGTGCGAATGGAATTGTGGCAACGATCCAACAGCCGCTCGCGTTGGCGAGAGGACGACAGCGATCGAGCTCCCGCCATGATCTCCGAAGCCGCACAAAGTTTCGTTCGTCTCGCTACCGAAATGAGCGGCCGGCGCACGGAGCGGGCGCCGCTGCAGAACGTGACCTTCTGGGCCGGCGCCGGTTTCTCGCGCGCCTGGGAGCCGCGCTCGCCCGGCCGGACCGAGCTCTTCACCATCAGCCTGGACGCGCTTGCCGACGTGATGGCGCCGGCCGTGCTGCGCCGGCTGTTCGGGGTCGAGCTGACCGGGGACCTGGGACCGGCCACCCTGCGCCAGATCGTCTATTTCCTCGATATGAACGAGAAGCACCCCGAGGTGCGCGGGCGCTATTATGACGACCGCAATGTCGTGCTGCTGCGCAGCGCGCTCAGGGCCATGGTCCAGCAGAATTTCGAGCAGCATTGCGACCTGAATTTCGTCCATCGCGGCGAAAGCCAGTTCCCGCCGGCGCCCCTCAGCGCCCAGCAGCGCGCCATCGTCGCCTTTTTCGCGCTGTTGGAACACAAGGCCGAGCAGTCGTCGGGCCTGGCGCAGGGGCTACGCTATCATTTCCTGACGACCAACTATGATTTCGTCATCGAGAACATCCTGGAACAGGTGCTGGCGCCCGGCGGGTCGTTCTTCCCCAATGCCTATCGCGGCTTCACGCCGTCGCGCGTGGTCGGACGGCCGCCGTCGAAGCCGGTGCCGGAACATTGGGTCGCGCGCAACCTGCTGAAGCTCAACGGCGGCTTCGAGATCGTCCAGGACCGGGAGAACTACGAGCTCGACTATCACCGCCGCGACCTGGCGACCCTGCTATCCGCCCCGCCCATCATCATGCTGCCGTCGCGCGAGCAGGATTATTCCGACGCCTATTTCCGCAGCCTGTTCCCGAAGGCGGTCCGGCTGATGCGCGAAAGCCGCGTGCTGGTGCTGGTCGGCTACAGCATGTCCGAGGACGATGCGCTCATCCGCTTCATCCTTCGGCAGTTCGCCGAAGATGTCGAAGACGCGTTCGGCAAGCATATCTTCTACGTCGATCTGAGCGACCAGGCGCGCCAGCAGCAGTCGCTGCAGACGATCTTTCCCTATGCAATCGACTATGCGGTGCCGACCTTTCATTTCTATAGCGGCAGCTTCGCCACCTTTGCCGCCGAATGTTCGGAGGCGATGGGCACTCGGGCCGCCGATGTCGAGGGCGCCCACGACTGACGAAACAGCGGCCGGGAACCGCCCCGGCCGCCCGTCGGCGGTCCTAAAGACCGTGGTCGCCCAGCCAGGTTTTGACGATGCCGGCGATCTCGTCGGAATTGCGATCCATCATCATCATATGTGTGTTCCCGTGCAGCCCCTTGTCGGGCAGGCTGACCCAATCGAAGGTGCCGCCGGCCTTTTGGACGGCGTCGCGCAATTTGCTGCTCGGCTGGGTGAAGCCGGTCCAGAGCGGATGCCCCGCGATATTGTCGCCCCACAGCGCCAGGATCGGCACGTTCTTGACCTTGGCGGCATCATAGGTCGCCGCATCGGGTGCGGACGACGGCTCGAGCGCCACCAGCGCCTTGATCTTGTCGGGATTGTTCAAGACCGACATGTAGCCGAAATAGCCGCCCTGGCTATGCACGATGACGATGCAGGGACAGACCTTGTCGATCAACTGCTGATATCCGGCCAAGGTCGGAGCATCGTTCGTCAGCCATCTGGGCGCGAACTCCTTCGCGAACTGATCGAACGCTTCGGTCGGGAACTGCGTGCCCTGGTAGGCCGTGCGTTTCGTCGGATCTGCGCTGTAGGAGTCCGGCGGGCCGATGCGAAACAGCTCCCACCCTTCCTTCTTCGCCCGGAAGACCGGCGGGGTGCCATAGAGGTTCGACCAGGTGGCACGGCCTCGTTCGACCGAGTCCGAAATATAGACATCATAACCGGCCGACAGGAAATACTGCTGCCATCCCGGCTTGCCATCGGGCTTCGTTTCCCAGGTCACGCCCGTCAAGCCGCCGCCGTGCCACATCAGCACCGGATATTTCGATTTCGCCGCCGCCAATTTGACGTACTGGACGTAGACTTGCCCCACTTCGAACTGGCCGTTCGGATCATATTTGAACGGCTTCATGCCGGGACTTGTCGATATTTCACCCACCGGCTGGCCGGAGACGGTTACTTCCTTTCCCCCAATATAGAAGCTGCCGATCTCCTTTATGGTGACATCCGCTCGCGCATTCGACCAGCTCACAACGCCAACGAGCAAAAGAAATGTTACAAAACTACGAGCTTTCGCCATCGCGTTTCTCCATTCCATCATGTTCTTGACGAAATATCATACGCATACAAATGATTTATGCAAAATGATTCACGAATTCGATCGGAAAATTATTGACCGAAAACGGCTGGAGCCCCAGAAATTTACTTAGACAGCAGGCCGGCAGAGGCGACAGGTCAGCGGGCGGCTGATCTATGGCGGAGCGACCGCTCCAGCATCAGCATGCCGCTGTTGGCCGCCACCGCGAACGCCGCCAGGAACACGCCGATCGCCAGGATGGTCTTGATGTCGCCCAGGCCCATGGCACTGACCGCGGCGAAGCCCAGCCCGCGCTTGGACGCGAACATCTCGCCGATCAGCACGCCCAGCAGGCTCAAGGAAAAGCCGATGCGCGTGCCGGCGACCAGCTCCGGAAAGATCGCCGGCAGCACGATTTTGAGGGCAACCTGGGTGCGGCCCAGCCGCATCACCTGGGCGCTGCGCAGATAGACCGGCTTCAACTGGCTGATGGCGTTGCGGGTCAGGAGCGTGATCGGCACCAGCCCGTGCATCACGCCGAACGCGACCTTGGCCGACATGCCGAGGCCGAACGCCAGCAGCACCAGCGGGTATAGCGTCACCTTGGGCAGCGAATAGAACGCGACCAGGATCGGCTCGACCGCGTCGCCGGTCGGTCGGCTGAGCCCCAGCACGACGCCCAGCAGGATCCCGAACGCCATCGACAGCAGCAGCGCCCAGACGAACGCCAACCCGGTTTCCGCCACGTCCTGCCAGAACCGAACCGTGTCCATCATCCGGACCAGCAGGGCCAATGTCTCCAGGGGCGAACTGATCTCGTCCGACGTCGCCAGCCCATGCAGCAGCTGCCAGCCGACGAGGAACACGGCGGCCATGGTCAGCGGCGGCAGCAGCTTGCTCAGCACGGCCCTCATCGACGCCGCCTGGCTTGCAGGCGGCGATCGAGCGCGTCGAAGCTCGCGTTGACGGCGGTCACGACGATGATGATCAGCAGCATCAGCCCATACATCGTCCGATTGTCGAAGTTGTTGTAGGCATAGGCGATGGCGTAACCGAGCCCGTCGCCGGACAGGATGAATTCGGACGCGATCACGCCGATGAAGGAATAGGCGACGGACAGCCGAGCGCCGGCGAACAGATAGGGCGAGGCCGCCGGCAGCTGCACCCGCAGCGCGCGCTTCACCGGCGAGAGGCGCAGCACCGTCGCGGTCTTGTTGAGCACGCCCGGGATGCGGTCGAGGCCGGTCAAGGTCGCGGTGATCATGGCGACGATCGCCAGCAGCACGGTGATCGCGATGATCGGGGCGCTGCCGACGCCGAACAGCACGATGAACACCGGATAGAAGATGAAGGTCGGCACCGCGTAATAGCTGGCGAGATAGGGCTCAATCCCCCGGCGCAGGAACGCAACCGCATGGATCACGACGCCGAGGCCGAAGCCCGCCACGATCGAGATCGCCGCCGACAGCAGAATGTTGGTCAGGGTCAAGAGGATCGCGTGGGTGAATGCGCCGCCCAGCAGGATCTGCCACAGGCTGGCCGCCATCTCGGTCGGCGCGATAATGATTGTGTGCTTGACCAGCCCGGTCTTGCAGGCGAGCTGAAGCGCTGCGACGCAGACCGCGACGATCCCGATGCTGGCGAGCCCGCGATGTCTCACGAGCGGCCCATCCCCTGGCTCTGCATGTGCTTCATGGTCTCGACCCGGAGCTTCTCCCAGATGCGGCCGGTGAGTTCGCCGAAGCGCGGGTCGGCGACGATGCGGCTGTCGCGGTCCTTGGGCCAGCCGGTCTCGATCAGCTCGATGAACAACCCAGGCCGGGCCGACATGACGCCGACCCGGTCGGACAGCATCGCCGCCTCGTCCAGCGAATGGGTGATCAGCAGCACGGTCGCGTTGGTCTCGCGCCACAGCCGCAGCAGCTCGTCGCCCATGATCAGCCGGGTCTGCTGATCGAGCGCACCGAACGGCTCGTCCAGCAGAATGAGCCGCGGCTGCAGCACCAGCGTGCGGGCGATGCAGACCCGCTGCCGCATGCCGCCCGACAATTGCGCCGGATAGGCCTTGCGGAAGTCGCGCAAGCCCATGAAGCCCAGGGCATAGGCGACGCGGCGCTCGACCTCGGCCGCGTCGACGCCGGCCTGCTGCAAACCGAAGGCGACATTGGCCTCGACCGTCAGCCAGGGAAACGACGCGTCCTCCTGAAACACCACGCCGACCCCGTCCGGCACGCCCTTGATCGGACGGCCCTCGAACTCGGCGCTGCCGTCGGTCGGCGGATTGAGCCCGGCCAGCACGTCGAGCAGGGTCGACTTGCCGCAGCCGGACGGGCCCACGACCGAGAAGAACTCGCCGCGGCACAGATCGAGATCGATCGGACCCAGCGCGTGCAGACAGCCGGAACCCGTACCATAGAGGCGCGTGACGCCCTTCAGCCGCGCGGTAACGGTCCCAGGCGCCTCCTGAACGACCGCTGCCGCAGGTTCGGCCGAGATCATTGATCCGCCTTCAGATCGGCCGGCAGGAACGAGCGGTCGATCAGCTTCGACCAATCCGGCACGTCGCTCAACTCGCCGATCAGCTTCAACCCGTCCGCGGTGCGGTTCGATCATGTTGGCCATGGCGACCTCGGCTAGGGCCGGGTCCATGTTGAACTCCTTCGCCACCAGCTTGGATGTCCCGACCGGATCGGCATAGATCGCCTGCACGCCCAGGCGGCGGCCGGCGATGATCGCCTTGAGCTTCTCCGGATGCGCCTTGGCGAACTCGCGCGTGGTGATCCCGACCGACATGGTCATCGCCGGCAGCAGGCCCTTGGCGCGGATGACCGTGCGGTATTTGTCCTTGCGGATGATCGACAGCGGTTCGATCAGCACGGCCGCATCGGCCGCCCCCTGTTCCAGCATGGTCAGGCCCTGGGTATAGCCGCCGGACGCCACGCGCTGGATCTTGGACGCGTCGATGCCCTGGGCCTGCAGCTCCATCAGGAAAATCATTTCCGAGGTGGATTTGGGCGAGGTGATCGCGACCTTCTTGCCGATCAGGTCCTTGAGCGTATGGATGCTCGAATCCGGCATGGTCACCAGGCTGGATTCGGCGACCGTGCGCGTCGCGGCATTGACGATCACCACATCCAGGCCCTGGCGCGCGGCGGCGAGCGCCGCCGCCGTCGCGACCTCGCCATAGGGTGTGTCGCTCGCCAGCATGTTGCGCACGCTGGTGCCGCCGCCGGCCGATCCGATCACGCCGGTGATGTCGATCCCGGCCTTCTTGAAATCGCCCTCTTCCATCGCGACCGCGAAGGGCGCGCCATAGAGGCTGGCGCCCCATTGCGTGACGGAGATCTCGTCGGCCCGGGCCTTGGCCGCGAGGGCGAGGCAGAGGGCGATGGCCGCGGTAAACACCCGGGCGGCCTTGGCATTCGATCGGGACATGCGTTCGGTATCCAAGGTTGGTGGGGTTCCCGCCAGAGGCCGTTCCCCGGGCGGTCAGCAAGTTCTATCGGAAAATCGGTCAGCGGGCCTCGTGCAACATGATGCCGGGATCCTTGAAGGCCGTCGCAACCGCCGCTTCCAACTCGGCCGCGGTCGATGCGTGGATGGTATAGAGCGCTTCGTTCGCCATCACCTTTTGACCGCGCCGAACGGCAAGATCGATACCGGCCGCCTTGTCCGCGGGCGCACCCGCGCGGCGCGCGATGCCGGCGACCTGCCAGCCGTCGACATCTTCGATGATCGCCGCCGCAGGCGCCCGCACGACATGGGTGAGGCGCGCCGGCAGCACCGGCTGAATGGCGCCCTGGGCGGCGACGATCGCGGCGAAGCGTCGACGCGCCTCTCCCGACGCCAGCAATTCCTCCGCCCGGGCCATCCCGGCCGCCCCCGTTCCCACGGCCGGGTCGAACGACAGGATCTCGCCGGCGAAGCGCAGCGCCTTGGCCCGCAGGTCGGCGGGCGCGTCCGGATCGTTGTCCAGCACCAGCATCACGTCGCGCAGTTCCAGCGCCGGGCCGATGCCGCGGCCGACGGCGCTGCTGCCGTCGGTCGTCAGCGCGCGTACGGTCAGGCCGAGCCCGGCGCCGACATGTTCGAACAGGCGCCCGAGCTCATGCGCATCCGCCTGGGTCTTGAGCTTGGTGCGCGGCCCCCAGGGCATGTCGACCACCACATGGGTCGAGCCGGCCGTCCATTTCTTCGACAGGATCGAGGCGACCGACCAGCGATTGCTGTCGAGCCCCAGCGGCCGGGTGATGGCGTTGACGACATCGTCGAGCGCCGAATGGTTGAGGCGGCCGTTCCAGGCGATGCAGCCGCCGGTCTCGCGCACGACGCGCCGCACGCCCTCGGCATCGAGATCGACGCGGGCCGCCGCCTCCATCGCGTCGGCGGTGCCGGAGGCCGACGTGATGGCGCGCGACGAGGTCTTCGGCATCAGCAGCCCGTGCGCCGCCACGATCGGCACGACGATCAGCGTGATGCGGCTGCCCGGGATGCCGCCCAGCGAATGCTTGTCGACGACGATCGGCGCGCCCCAGTCGATGCGCGGCATGAAGCGGGTGCGCGCGCGGGCGACGCTCACCACCTCCTCGTCGTCGAGCGTCTGGATCGTCTTCAACAGGAAGGCCGCGACCTCGCTTTCCGGATAGCGATCCTCGACGATGTCGCGGAACAGGGTCTCGTATTCGTCGGCATGCAGCCGGCCGCCGTCGATCTTGCGCCGGAGCAAAGTCCGGCTGTCGGGCGAGGGCGTGCGCCGGATCACGACCGGGCTGCCCTCGGCCAGGCCCAGGCGCTCGAACGCCTCGGCCGAGACGCCGACCTCGCCGGGGTCGAGCTGCCAGCCGGATGCCACCACATGGACGCTCGCCCGGATACTATTGCTGCGGCCGGCAAGGTCGATCCGCCCGGCATCGAGATAGGTTTCGGCCGCCGCGGCGCCGCTCGGCAGATAGGCGATATTGGCCCGGCCGGCCCGGATCGGCAGGCGGCGCAGGCTGAGCCGCGACGTCATGGTTTCGAACGCGCTGACCAGCCGTTCGATACCTTCTTCGACCGAGGCATCATTGACCACGGTCATGAGGTCCAGCCCGGCCGGCAGCGGCCGGACCTCGCGGCCAAGACGCGCCTCGACCTCCTCGGCGGTCTCGCGGCCACGCTCCAGGATGCGCTCGCGCAGCGCCCGACGCGGTGCGGTGATTTCGATCACCACGAGCTGGTCGAGCTTGCCGATCAGATGCGGCAGCGAGGCGCGCGAGCCGTTGGCGATGACGTTGCGCCCGGCCGCCAACTCGTCGCGCAGGGAAGCGGGCAGCCCGTAGCGCAGGCCATGCGCCTCCCAACTATGCAGGAAGCCGCCGGCCGCATCCCGGCGCGCGAACTCATCGAGCGAGACCGGCTCATGATCCTCGCCCGGGCCGGCCGGCCGGGTGATGGTCCGGCGGGCCTGCACGTAGCGGCCGGTCGGCGCCAGGATCTTCATGGCGCCTTCGATCAGCGTATCCTTGCCGACGCCGCTCGCGCCGACCACGACCACGAAGCTGCCCGCGCGCATGGCCGGGACCCGGCTCAGGCGGTCTCGTCGAGGCCGATATCGACCGCAGGCGCGGATTGAAACGGGCGGCTGGTCGAGACGAAATCCACGCCGGTTTCGGCGATGGCGGCGATCGTGTCCAGGCGGATGCCGCCCGAGGCTTCGAGCAGGGCCTTGCCCGCCACCATCTGGACGGCCTCACGCATCAGCGGAATGGACATGTTGTCGAGCATGATGACGTCGGCGCCGGCATCGAGTGCTTCGCGCACCTGCTCCAGCCGGTCGCACTCGACCTCGATCTTGGTCAGGACCGGGACCTTGAGGCGGGCGCGGCGGACCGCCTCGGTGATGCTGCCGCAGACGGCGATGTGATTGTCCTTCAGCATCACGCCGTCATCGAGCCCCAGCCGATGGTTCAGGGCACCGCCACAGGCGGCCGCGTGCTTTTCCAGCATGCGCAGGCCGGGTGTGGTCTTGCGGGTATCGATCAGGCGGGCCTTGGTGTGGGCGATCGCGCGCGCATATTTCGCGGTCTCGGTCGCGATGCCCGACAGGCGCTGGGCGATGTTGAGCGCGGTCCGTTCGGTGGTGAGCAGCGCCTGCGCCGGGCCGGTGACGACCATCAGCACGGCACCCTTCTCGACCGTGTCGCCGTCCTTCACCCGCAATTCGACGCTACAGCCGGGCTCGTAGCGCTTGAACACTGCGGCCGCGACCTCGATGCCGGCGAGCGTCATCGGCTCGCGCGCGTTCATGTAGAAGGTCGCCGTCGCCGCCGGGTCGATCATCAGCTGCGCCGTCAGGTCGAAGCAGCCGATATCTTCGGCCAGCCACTCGTCGATCTGTTTCAGCGTGATGAAACGGTCGTACATGATCCAAGCCCCCGAGCTGCCTCGACTCACCCTACCGGTCGACTGCGCGGCGGCCCATAGAGTTCATTTGTATGCATACGAAGTATGGTCACGATTCAATGCATGTCAATCATCGAAATTATCCGCTTCTCAAAATCCGGCCGCTGCGCCAACGCGACGCAGGGGAGCGACATCTCCTCTCCGCCCCAATGGGGCGGAGAGGAGATGACTATGGGGCTACTTCCCCTGCCAGACCGGCTCGCGCTTGTTGAGGAACGCTTCCATGCCCTCGCGGAAATCGGCGCTCATGTAACACATGAGGATCAGGTCCTTTTCCTCGTCGATCCGCATCTTCTGGCTGATCCGGCGCACGGCCTCCTTGGTGGCACGGAGCGTCAGCGGCGCGTGGCTCGCGATCTTGAGCGCCAGTTCCGTAGCACGCGCATGCAGTGCCGCCGCATCCGGCAGGATCTCGCTGAACAGGCCGATGCTGCGCGCTTCCTCCGCCTCGATCAGGCGGGCGGTGAAAATGATGTCCTTGACCTTGGCCGGCCCCAGCAGGGCATAGAGCCGGCTGTAGTTCGCCATCGACAGGCAATTGCCGAGCGTGCGCGCGATCGGAAAGCCGTAGCGGGCGCTGGCGGTCGCGATGCGGATATCGCAGCAGGCGGCGATGCCGGCGCCGCCGCCGGTGCAGGCACCGGCGATGGCGGCGATGGTCGGCACCGCGCAAGCCTCGAGCATGCCCATGACGCGGTTGCCGTTCGCCTCGTAATCGAGCGCGTCCTGCTGGGTCTTGAAGGCGCGGAACTGCGAAATGTCGGTGCCGGCCGCGAACGCCTTCTCGCCGGCACCGGTCAGCACGAGCGCCTTGACCGAATGGGTCTCCGAAACCTCTGCGCAGATCTCGGCCAGCCGGTCGTACATGGCGAAGGTCAGCGCATTGCGCGCCTGCGGCCGGTTGAAGGTGATGTAGCCGACCTCGTCCTTGACCTCATACAGCAGTTCCTCGGCCTTGGTTTCCATATCCATGGTGTCCGTTCCTTATCCTGGGTTCGTCATGTCTCGGTGGTGAATCAGACGACCACCATCATCTGCTGTGGGTCGAGGACGAGCCAAACCGCGTCGCCCACCTCGAATAGCTCGGACGGTACCGCCGCCACGCGCAACCGCAATCCGCTGCCGACGGGTGCGACGATATAGTCCCAGGATTCGCCCAGAAACGCCCGCTCGACCAAGCGGCTTTCGATCGCCAGCACTGCGCCGTCCGGGGGCGGGCTGCGCCGGAGCGCGATGCTCTGCGGCCGGATCGACAGCTGCACGGTGTCGTCGAAATGATCGCCACCATGCTCGAACGCGGCCCGCGGCAGGCTGAAGCCGTCGAACCGGACCGACGCACCGTCGGGTACGCCTTCGATCAGATTGGTACGGCCGATGAAGCCCGCGACGAAGCGCGTGCGCGGCCGGGTATAAAGCAGATAGGGCGCATCGATCTGCTCGATCCGGCCCTTGTTCATCACCGCGATCCGGTCCGAAGTGACCATCGCCTCGCTCTGGTCGTGGGTGACATAGACGGTGGTGAAATTGAACGCATCGTGCAGCCGGCGGATCTCGTAGCGCATCTCCTCACGCAGGTTGGCGTCGAGGTTGGACAGCGGCTCGTCCAGCAGCAGGACGCGCGGGCGGATGACGATCGCACGGGCGAGCGCCACCCGCTGCTGCTGCCCGCCCGACAGTTCGGCCGGATAGCGATCCGCCAGATGGTCCAGATGCACGGTCGCCAGCACCTCGCGCACCTTGGCGGCGATGGTCTCGCGATCCATCCGCCGCAGCTTCAGCCCGAAGGCGACATTCTCGCCGATGGTCATGTTCGGCCAGACCGCGTAGCTCTGGAAGATCATCGACATCTGCCGCTTTTCCGGCGGCAGCGTCGCGGCGGCGGACGAGATCGCGGCGCCATCCATGCGGATGGTGCCGTCGGAGGGTTTGATGAAGCCCGCGATCATGCGCAGCGTCGTCGTCTTGCCACAGCCCGACGGGCCCAGCAGCGAGACGAACTCGCCCGGCATGATGTCGAGGTCGAGACTGTCGACCGCGACATAGGGACCGAACTTGCAGGTGATCCGCTCGAGCGAGAGGCGCGGCAGCGCCGCGGCATCTTGGGTAGCGGGAAGAGCCGTCGCGTTCATGCTTTCCTCAACAGGAAGTCGCGGCCGACCAGCCGATAGCCGAGCAGCACGATCAGGATGGTGACGCCCAGCAGGAAAAAGCCCAGCGCCGCCAGCAGCTCGAAGCTACCGTTTTCGCTGAGATCGAGGATCATGACTGAGATGACCCGGGTCTTGGCGGCGACCAGAAAGATCGCCGTGCTGAGTTCGCGCGAGGCCGGGATGAAGACCAGGAGCCAGGTGCCGACCAGGCTCTTCTTCAAGAGCGGCACGACCACGCGCCGGACCGCCAACAGCCGGCTGCCGCCCAGGATGCGCACCGCCTCCTCCATCTCCGGATTGAGCGAGCGGAGCCCGGCCATGCAATTGGCGAACGCGATCGGCAGGAAGCGCGTGGTGAAGCCCAGCACCAGGATCGCGGCCGTGCCGTAGAGCGCCAACGGTGGCGTCGAATAGACTGCATAGAAGCCGATGGCGAGCACGATGCCCGGCACCACCAGCGGCGCCATGCACAGGCCGGCGAGCACGCCGCCGAACGGCACCAGCCGCCGGCTGACCACATAAGCGACGATCAAGGCCAGCACGACGGCGACACAGGCGGTCGCGGCCGAATAGGTGAAGGTGTTGAGGATGATCTGCCGGCTCGACGCCTCCTTGAACAGATAGGCGAAATTGCCGAACGTCAGGTTCGCGAAGGAGAAGCCCTGGCCCCAGGCCCGACTGAACGCCGCCTGGGCCAGGGCCGCATAGGGCAGGAACACCGCCAGCGAGCAGACCACGAGGCAGAGCCCCAGCACCGGCCAGCGCAGCCGGCCGAGCGCCATATGGTGGCGCCCACCGCCCTTGCCGGTCAGCGACACATAACCCTTGCGCCCCAGGATCAGGCGCTGCAGCGCCAGCATCGCCATGGTGATGAGCACGAGCGGCACCGCATAGGCCGCGGCCGCCTCGGCCCGGACCGGGAATTCGAAGAACTGCCAGAGCTGCAGCGTCATGATGTTGATCCGCGCCGGCAGGGCTATCACCGCCGGCGTGCCGAACAGGGCGACGGTATCCAGGAATACGATGATCGAGCCGCCGAGCACGGCCGGGAGCACCAGCGGCAGCGTCACTTTGAACACGGTCCTGAGCGGGCTCATACCCAGGATATGGGCCGCCTCCTCCATTTCCGACGAGACGCGGTCGAGCGCGTCGGCGGTGAAGACGAAGATATAGGGAAAGGCATAGAGCGCCGTCACCAGCACCAGGCCGGCGAAGCTATAGACGTCGAACAGGCCGGTATCGGCGCCGGTCACGGCCTTCCAGGCGCGATTGATCCAGCCGGCATTGGGACCAGCCAGCAGGATCCAGCCGATGGCACCCAGGTAGGACGGCGTGATGAAGGCGCCCAGCACGGTCGCCCGCACCACGCTTTTGCCCGGCATGTCGGTGCGTGCAACGGCCCAGGCGAGCGGGACCGCGAAGCCGATCGACACCAGGACCACGGCGCCGCCATAAAGCAGCGAGTTGCCGAGCCCGATCAGCCGACGCTGGTTGCCATAGGCGATGACATAGTTCTCGAGCGTAAAGGCGCCGGTGTCGGTCGATTGAAGGCTGGAGATCAGCAGCCGCAGCATCGGTGCGATCACCAGGAACAAGAGGATCAGGGTGGCGCCGATCCAGATCAGCGTCCAGGGCTCGACCCGGAACGATCGCCGCACCCGCCCCCTGCCGCGCGCCGCCGGTCGCGCGGCAATGCCCGCCTCCTGCCCGTCCAGTCCGGGCGCCAGGCTTTGCCGGTTCATCGCCCCCTCACATGCCGAACGTATCGCGCCACTTGGCCTTGTTCGGCGGCAGCTCCTTGTCGATCTGCTCGGCGGTCGGTGCGAACAGTTTCATGTCGGCCAGCGACTTGGCACCGGTCGCCGGCGCCACGTCGGTACGCAAAGGCTGCTCGAAATTCTGGACCAGGATCTTTGAATATTCGGGGCCGGCGATGAATTCCATGAACAGCTTGGCGGCGTTCGGATGGGCCGTGCCCTTGATGATGCCGGAGGGCGAAATGACCATGAGCGTCCCGGAGGTCGGATAGACCACCGCCAGCGGATTGCCCTTGGCGGCACTCCGGATCGCCGTTGCCGGATTGCCCATGCCGACGATGCGCTCGCCCGAATTCAGCACCGTCACCGAATCGTCGATCGATCTGCCGATCTGCGGGCTCAGCTCGTTCAGCTTGGTGAAATAGTCCCAGCCGTAGCGCTCTGCCATCGCCACGGTCCAGACGCCGACCATGCCGCTGTAATTCGGGCTGCCGAAGGTAATCTGATTCTTCCATTTGGCGTCGGTCAGATCCGGCCAATCCTTGGGCACGTCCGCCGGCTTGACCTTGGCCGTGTTGTAGACGATCGCCGACAGGCCGACCCAGCCGGTGTGATAATAGCCGTCGGGATCGACATGCTGCAGCGCCGGAACCAGGCCGGCCTCGTTCTCCGGCACGTATTGGACGAGTTCGTCCTTGGATTTCAGAAACACCATGTGACCGATGTCGGTCGTCGTGAACACATCCGCCTGCACCTGCCCGGCCTTCAAGTCCTGCAGCAGGCGCTGGAACGCCACCTGCGACGTGGTCTTGATCACGTCGAACTGGATGCCGGGATATTGCGCGGAAAACGCCTGGCCGACCTTGTCGCAGATCGGCTGGTCGAGGATGCCCGAATACCAGGTGATCGAGCCTTCCTTCTTGGCTGCCTCGTAGAGTTCTTTTTCATGGGCCGTCTCAGCCCGGGCGCCGGACGCCGCCAGCAGGCCCAAGCCGATGACCGCCAAGAGCGGCGGTACCCAATTCGCCTTTCCCATCTTGGTACTCCTCCCTCTGCTTTTTGGCTTCGGGCCGCCCGGGTCTATGCCCGGTTACGATGCGGCCTTGCGCCTTCGCGGCACCTTTTCGACGGTGCTTGCCGATACCGGTGGCTCGATCGGCGGGCTACTGGCGACGAAGCGCGCCATGCCGTTGCTGATATGGGCCTCGCCCGCCCGCCGGGCCGCGGCCGGATCGCCGCCGGCGATGGCCCGGACGATCGTCTCATGCTCGGCGTTCGATGCCTGCATGCCCTTGGCCGAGACGAGCGAGCGGCGGCGGAACAGGTTGAGCTCGTTGCCCAGCTCCTCATGGATCCTTAGCGCCCGCTTGTTGCCGGCGAAACGCATCAACCCGGCATGGAATTCCAGATTGAGCGCGTAATAGCCGGCGGCGTCGCTTGCCGCCTCGGCCGCCGCCATCCGTTCCGTCAGGCCGTGCAGTTCCGCGATCTGTTCCGGTGTGGCCGACCGCGCCAGCCGGGCGCAGGCATGCCCCGTCAGCACCACGCGAATCTCGTACAGCTCATGCGCCTCTTCGGCGCTGACCTTGCGGACGAACGAACCCTGGTTGACGACGGTGACCACCAGGCCGGCGCCTTCGAGCGCGCAGATCGCCTCTCGCACCGGACCGCGGCTGACGCCGAGGCGAGCGGCCAGTGCCAACTCGTTCAACCGTTCGCCCGCCTGCAGCTCACCCGCCAGAATCAGCCGCTCGATCTCCTGCGTCGCGACAGACCCGAGCGAGCGGGTGCGCAGCAGTTCAAGGGCGCTGATGGTTTCGTCGCTCATGGGTCATGGTGGCGACCGAAGCCGGGCGATGTCAACACTGTACTGTAAACTGTCTACAATCTACACTGCCGGCAAAACACGATGACGAAGGGAGGGTTTCTCATGCCGGCCTCATCCGCTCTCGCCCGCTTCAAGGTGCTGGATCTGACCCGGGTCCGCGCCGGTCCGACCTGCGTGCGCCAGCTGGCCGACTGGGGCGCCGATGTCATCAAGGTCGAGCTGCCCGAAGCGCTCGACGTGGCCGATCCGATGGGCGGGCCGCGCGACGGGTCGGATTTCCAGAACCTGCATCGCAACAAGCGGGGCATGACGCTCAACCTCAAAGCACCCGAGGGCGTCGAGATCCTGAAGCGCCTGGCCGGGACGGTCGATGTGGTGGTCGAAAACTTCCGGCCCGACGTGAAGCACCGGCTGGGCATCGATTACGAGGCACTGTCGGCGCTCAACCCGCGTCTGGTCTATGCCTCGATCTCGGGCTTCGGCCAGGATGGGCCTTATGCCGACCGGCCGGGCTTCGACCAGATCGCCCAGGGCATGGGCGGGCTGATGTCGATCACCGGCGAGCCCGGACGCGGGCCGATGCGCGTCGGCATCCCGATTGCCGACCTCTGCGCCGGCATCTTCGCCGCCCAAGGCGTGCTGGTGGCCCTGCTGGAGCGCGAGACCAGCGGCAAGGGCCAATGGGTGCAATCGTCGCTGCTGCAGGCGCAGATCTTCATGCTGGATTTCCAGGCGGCCCGTTGGCTGATGAAGGGCGACGTGGCGCCCCAGGCCGGCAACAATCATCCGACCAGCATTCCGACCGGCGTGTTCCGGACCCGGGATGGCCACATCAATATCGCTGCCGCCGGCCATCACATCTGGGAGCGGCTCGCCCGCGAGTTGGGCGCCGAGGAATGGCTCGCCGATCCCCGCTTCGCCACCGGGGCCGCGCGCAGCGAGAACCGGAATATCCTGCAGATCGAGATCGATGCCCGCACCGAGCAGGACGACAGTGCCACCTGGATCGAGCGGTTGAACGCGGCCGGCGTGCCGTGCGGGCCGATCAACAGCATCGACCAGACCTTCGCCGAGCCGCAGGTCCAGCACCTGGGGATCGCCCAGGAACTCGACGGCATCCGCTATGTCGGCCAGCCGGTGGTACTCGCGCGCACGCCTGGCACCATCGTCAGCCACCCGCCGGAACGTGGGCAGCACACGGCGGAAATTCTGCACGGGCTGGGCCTCAGCACTGAGGAGATCGATCAGCTGAGGGAAAGAAAAATCATCTGAGTCAGGCAGGGCGGGAGCGGTCTCGCCCTGCCTGCCGCCTCAGATCGACTTGACCTCCCCGCCATCCATGCGGAGCGTAGAGCCGGTCATCCAGCGCGCGCCGGGCGAGACCAGGAACGCCATCAGCTCGGCGATTTCCGCCGGTTCGCCATAGCGGGCGATGCCGGCTTCCTTGGGGAAGTTCGCCGTGGCCTCTTCGACCGTCATGTCGTGGAGCAGCGCCCAATGCTGCAGATACGACCGGCGACGGCCGGTCATTACCGGGCCCGGCAACACGCTGTTGACCTGCACGCCGTCTTCGATGCCGCGATCGGAGAACGCCTTGGCCAGGGCCACGATCGCGGCATTGATCGTGCCGACGGCGGCATAGGGTGCCTTCGGAAACAGCGCCGAGTTGCCCGACATCAGGACCACCGAGCCCTTGGCCGCCTTCAAGGCCGGCCAGGCCGCGATCGTCAGCCGCCGCGCGCCGTGCAGCTTCAGCGCCAACCCGCCCTCCCACTGTTCGTCGCTCATCTCGAACAGATCGACCTGCGGCACGGCGCCCGCGATGTTGAGCAGGGCGTCGATGCGGCCGAACGCCGCCAGGGCCTGGTCGACCACCGCCTGGGCCGCGGACGGTAGGGCCAGATCGACGTCGATCAGCAACACCTCGGCACCGGCGGCCTGCACCGCCGCCGCCGTCTGCTCCAGGTTCGCGCGATTGCGGGCGACCAGCACCAGCGCGGAGAAATCGCGGGCGAGACGGACGGCCGTCGCTTGCCCTATGCCCTGGCTGGCACCCGTGACGATGGCGACTGACTTGGTCATTTGTGCTCTCCTCGAAGCAACGAGTTACGACAGGAAATCGCGGATTGCCGATGCGATCTCGGCGGCATGGGTCTCGAGCGCGAAATGTCCGGTGTCGAAGAAACGGACGACGGCGCCCGGGATGTCGCGCCGGAATGCTTCGGCCCCCGCCGGCAGGAAGAACGGATCGTTCTTACCCCAGACCGCCAGGAACGGCGGCTGGTAGGTCCTGAAATAGGCTTGGAAGGTCGGATAGAGCGCGACATTGCTCTTATAGTCGCCGAACAGATCGAGCTGCAGGTCGGCCATCCCGGGCCGGACCATATAGAAATTATCAAGCGAATAGCCGTCGGGCGAGATCAGCGACGCGTCCGGTACGCCGTGGGTGTATTGCCAGATCGTCGTCTCCGGCGTGAGGAAGGCGCGGAGCGCTTCGCGATTGGCCGGCGTGGCGTCCTCCCAATAGGCCCGGATCGGCGTCCAGCCGTCGCTCAGACCCTCCGCATAGGCGTTGCCGTTCTGGGAGATGATCGCGGTGATCCGCTCCGGATGCTTCACCGCCAGGCGGAAACCGGTCGGCGCACCATAGTCGAAGACATAGAGGGCGTAGCGATCGAAACCGACGATGTCGGTGAAGCGGTCGATCGTGTCGGCGATCTTGTCGAAGCTGAAGCCCTCGCCCGGCAGGTCGGAATTGCCGAAGCCCGGCAGGTCGGGGGCGATGATATGGAAACGGTCGGCCAGGAGCGGGATCAGGTCGCGGAACATGTGACCGGCACTGGGAAAACCGTGCAGCAGCAGCAGCTTCGGTGCGTTGGGCACCCCCGCCTCGCGATAGAAAATCTTGAGACCGTCCACGTCGGCGGTGCGATAGGTGATGGCAGTCATGGCGCTTCTCCTTGGATGAATAACCGTAAAATTGCGTTCTATATGGTTACGATGCGCGGACCTCGTCGATCGCCGTGCGGATGATGTCGAGGACGGCTGATGGGGCGGTCACCAGCGGCGTATGGTCGACCGGATGCGAGCGGGTGCGGGCCTGCATGCGCGCAGCCATGAAGTGCTGGGTTTCAGGGGCGATCATGCGGTCCTGCTCGGCCACCAGGAACCAGGACGGCCGGTCCTTCCAGAGCGGCCGCTCGACCGCGACGGTGATGCAGGCCGGCGAGATCGGCCGCTGGACCGCCGCCAGAACCGCCAAGTCCTCGGCCGAGGCCTGGGGTGCGAAAGCGGCAGCGAACGCCGCCTCGGGCAGATAGATCAGGCCATGGGCGTCAGGCGCCAGCTTCGGTGCCTCAGGATGCGGCTCGGCACGGTAGAACATATCCGCGACCGTCTCACCCTCGTTTGGCGCGAGCGCCGCCACATAGACGAGCGCCTTTACCTGCTCGCTGCGCGTTGCCGCGATGACGGCACCCGCATAGGCGTGGCCGACCAGGATGACCGGCCCGGCCAGGCGCTCGAGCGTCCGATCGAGGGCGGCCACATCGTCCTGGAACGAGGTCAGCGGCAGGGGCGCCGCCGTCACCTTGAAACCGTCGGCCGCCAGCGGCCCGATGATCTTCGCCCAGCTCGAGCCGTCGGCCCAGGCGCCGTGGACGAGGACAAGAGACACATCCGTCGAATTCATCGCTGCTCTCCCTGCCAGAGGATCCAAAGATCCATAACCGTCTTGATGACAATTAGACGGTTACTCCTATCGAACATAACTTGTCAAGCGGCATCTGAGGGGTTATGTTTCGACCATATTCACGACGGGTGCCTGGGGCAGTCGGCCCCGGGGCCGGATGAGGAGTTGCGATGGACCGCCGCCTGCCCGCGATTTTTGTCGGCGACACGCCGGGGCTGGATTTCCTGAATTCGATCGCGACGCCGGTCGACACGCCCATCGACTGGATCGATGACGGCGAGGGCTTGCTCGACTGGCTGGAACAGGCGCGGCTGATGCCCGCCGATGCGCTCGACGGCATCCGGGCGCGCGCCTTACCCGGCGAGATCGACCGGGTCGCAGATCAGGCCAGGGGGCTCAGGGAATGGTTCAGGAGCTTTGTGCGCCGGCACAAGGGACAAGGTTTGACGGCTGAGGCTCTTGGCGAGTTGGACCCGCTCAACCGCCTGCTGGAACGCGACGAGGGCTTCAGCCGGGTTGTGCCGGCGACGGGGCCAGCCCCCTTCGAACTTCGCCACCTGCGCCGGTGGCGTTCGCCCGAGGCGCTGCTGCTGCCGATCGGCGAGGCGCTGGCGCGGCTGGTCTGTACCGAGGATTTTGCCCATGTGAAGGCGTGCGAGGGGCCGGCCTGCACGCTGCTGTTCGCCGATCATACGCGCGGGCACGCCCGCCGCTGGTGCAGCATGGCGATCTGCGGCAACCGGGCCAAGCAGGCGGCGCACCGCCATCGGCAGAAGGCCCACCAGCACTAAGCCCAGGTCGGCTCGCGCATTGTCATATTGTTGCGCTAGACGGGCGCGCGTCCGGTCGGAATGGTGGCTCGGCAATTCTGACTTTGGCGGGGGCCGACATCATGCCGACGGACGACACACCAGCGCTCGAACTCAGCCGTCGCAAGCTGCTCGCGGCCGCCGGCCTCTATAGCGGGGCGGCCGCGGTCGCGGCCGTCCTGCCGTCCGGCTCGGCCCAAGCCGCCGTGCCAGCGCCCCGTACCGCCGCCGATCCGGTCGCGACCTCGCCGGTGGCCGGCCTGCACCTGCAGTTCGGCGCCGATGCCTCGTCCGAGGTCGTGGTGTCCTGGCATTCGCTGCAGACCGTCAGCCATCCCCGCGTGCTGGTCGGCCGGCTCGACGGCAAGCTCGAACAGACGGTCGTGGCCGACCCGGTGAGCTATGTCGACGATAAATCCAAGCAGACCGTCTATGCCTATCACGCCAAGATCCGCGGCCTGAAGCCGGACACCGCCTATCTCTATTGCGCCGTGCACGACGGCGCCCAGGCGGAGTTCGGTACGTTCCGGACATCGCCGCGCGGCCGGACGGCCTTCACCTTCACCAGCTTCGGCGACCAGGGCACGCCGACCATGGCCCGGAAGTTCGCCCTGCCGGCTGGCGTGACCATGCCCAACCCGCCGGCCTTCGTGAACGACAATCTAGGCTCGCCCGCGGCCGGCGACACTACGCTCGGCGTCGAGCGGCTGCAGCCGCTGTTCCATCTGTTCAACGGCGATCTCTGCTATGCCAACCTGGCCCAGGACCGGGTGCGGACCTGGTGGGATTTCTGGGAAAACAACAGCCGCAGCGCCCGCAACCGGCCCTGGATGCCGTCGCCCGGCAACCACGAGAACGAGCTCGGCAACGGGCCGATCGGCTATCAGGCCTACCAGACCTATTTCTCCGTGCCCGAAGCCGCCGGCCAGACCGACGTGACCAAGGGGCTGTGGTACGCCTTCACCGCCGGCGCGGTGCGCGTCATTGCCATCGCCAACGACGACATCTGCTACCAGGACGCCGGCAGCTCCTATGTCCGGGGCTATTCGGCCGGCGCGCAGAAGACCTGGCTGGAAAAGGAACTGGCCGCGGCGCGCGCCGACCGCGGCATCGACTGGATCGTGGTCTGCATGCACCAGGTCGCGATTTCGACCGCCGACAAGTTCAACGGCGCCGACCTCGGCATCCGCGAGGAGTGGGTGCCGCTGTTCGACAAATACGGCGTCGATCTGGTGGTCTGCGGCCACGAGCATCACTATGAACGCTCCCATCCGATCCGCGGGCACGAGACGAACCAGACCCTGACGCCGGTGCCGGCCGCGACCCAGACCGACGTCATCGACACCACCAAGGGCACGGTGCATATGGTGATCGGCGGCGGCGGCACCTCCGTGCCGTCGAACCAGCTGTTCTTCGAGCCGCCGCAATGCCGGGTGATCACCGCGGTCGCCGCCACCGCCGACCCGGCCACGGGCAAACGCGCGCCGGTCTATGTGACGGAGCATGCGCCCTGGTCGGCCGTGCGCAATGCCGCGCAGTCCTATGGGTTTGCCGCCTTCACCGTCGATCCGGGCGCCCACCCGGGCGGCACCACGACGATCAAGGTGACCTATTACGACGTGGTCGGCCTGAACGGGCAGTTGGCCGCCTTCGAAAGCTTCACCCTGCAGCGCCCCCGCCGCGACTAGGGTATAACCTCAGCGAATAAGACCGGCTGGTTTTGGACTTGGACAGACTGGCCGCGGCCTGATGATGTTTCCACCCGGCGCATTGGGATGAGGGTGGAAGCATGCTGAAGGTCGCGGCTCGAATTGCGTGCTTGCTGTTCGCCCTATCGCTCCCCCTGGCGGCCTCGGCCGAGGAAAATATTCTGCAGGTCGGCAGCGGCTCCGGCGACGTCTCGACGCTCGATCCCCATCGCACCAGTGCGACGGGCGACATGACGCTGATCGGCTGGATCTACAATGCCCTCGTCCGCTTCAAGCCCGGCAGCGCCGATCCCAAGGACATCGAACCCGATCTCGCCGAAAGCTGGGACGTCTCGGCCGACGGCAAGGCCTGGACCTTTCACCTGCGCCACGGGGTCGCGTTCCAGGGCGATTGGGGCGAGTTGACCGCGGACGACGTGGTCTATTCTCTCAACCGGTCCGCCGATCCGAAGCGCTCGACCTTCTCCTCGGATTTCGCCGCGGTCGAAAGCGTCACCAAGCTCGACGACTATACTGTGCGCGTGGCGCTCAAATATCCGGACGTGAACTTTCTCGGCCGGGTTTCGAACTACCATGGCGGGATGATTGTCAGCCAGAAGGCGGCCGAGAAATGGGGGGATGATTTCGGTCACCATCCCGTCGGCACCGGCCCGTTCGCCTTCGTCGAGCAGGTGACCCAGCAATATACCAAGCTCGCCGCCCACCCCGGCTATTTCCGCGGCAAGCCGAAGATCGATGGGATCATCGTGCGCAACATCCCGTCCGACGCCTCGCGCGAACTGGCCATGGCGTCCGGAGAGCTCGACCTGATGGAGGGCAAGCGCGAACAGCGCTGGGTCGATTCCGCGCGCAAACGGCCGGGCTTCAACGTCGATATCTTTCAGCCGGGCGAATACCGGCTGCTCCACATCAACCAGACCATCCCGCCGCTCAACGATCTTCGGGTGCGCCAGGCGATCGCGGCCGCGGTCAATGTCGATGATCTGGTGCGTTTCGTCGGCAAGGACGTCGGCCCGAAAGGTTGCTCGGTCGTCCCGCCCGGCTATCTGGGCGAGGATTGCTCGGTCGGCAGCTACACCTTCGATCCGGCCAAGGCCAAGGCGCTACTAGCCGAGGCCGGCCACCCGGATGGGTTCACGATCAAGGCCATCGTCTCGAACATCTCGGCCCAGCAGCCCTTCATGGAGGTCATCCAGGCGCAATTGGCCAAGGTCGGGATCAAGATGGAGATGCAGGTCGTCGATCACCCGACCTACCAGAGCCAGATCCGCCGCGACCTGAGCGCGCTCGTGTTCTACGGCGCCGCGCGCTTCCCGATCGCCGACACCTATCTCAGCGAGTTCTTCCATTCGCGCGCGATCGTCGGCACGCCGACCGCCGCCAGCAACTTCTCCCATTGTTCGGTCGCCGACCACGAGATCGAGGCGGCACGCACCGCCCCCGACGCGGCCGCGCAAAAGGCGCTCCTGGCGGGAAGCGCAGCGGAAAATCATGGCCGACGTCTGCGCCGTGCCGCTGTTCGAACTGCGGCAGGTCTGGGTCCATAGCGATCGCCTCGATTATGGCTACGCGCTCAAAGGCGCCTTGAATCTGGCGCCGCCGATCACCGAGCTGACGGCGCTCAAGCCCCGGTGAAGATCGTGCGCGAGATCGCCGCCGCCGTCTCGCGCGTGACCGCCACATAGCTTTCGACCAGACGGGCGTTGCGGCTGTCGCGAACATAGCAAAGGTGGAAATCGAGCTGGATCGCGGGCTCGAAGCGCCGGATCGCCAGCTTCTCGCGCAACCCGCCGACGATCAGCGGGTGTACCAGCGAGATGCCGACGCCGGCGGCGACGAATTCGCACAGGGTCGGCGACACGTTGACGATCATGGTGACGTTGGGTTCGACGCCGTGCGCCTTGAGGACGCCGGTGACGCGCTGGTTGGTGTGGCTCTCCGGGTCGAAGGAGATGAACGGCACGCCGATCAGGTCGGTCGGCACGATCACGCGCTTCGCCGCGAGCGGATGACCCGGCGGCAGAATGCAGACGACCGGCTGCCCCATCATCGGCTCGGCCACGATATAGGGGTTGTCGGCCGGCGCGATGGCGAGCCCGACATCGAGCTTGCGGGTGACGAGCCCATCCGTGATCCATTGCGAACTGCGCGACTGGATCGCGCAGAACACGTCCGGCTGCTGGGCCAGGAAGTTGCTGGTCGCCTGCTGGATGAACGAGCCCGAGAGCGCCGGCAAGACGCCGATCAGCAGCCGCCGCTGCTCGTCGCGGCGGATCGTCTCGATCGCGTTCTCAACCTGCCGGACACCGGTGAAGATACGATCGATCTCTTCATAAAGCCGCATGCCGCGCCGGGTCGGCGCCAGACGGCCCTTTATTCGATCGAACAGCCTGAGCCCGGTGTCCTCTTCCAGATGCGCGATGAGCTTGCTCATCGCCGGCTGGGAAACATTCATGATTTCCGCGGCCCGGCTGACCGTGCCGTATTCGATCACGGCCTTGAAGGCCTCGACCTGCCGGAGATTGATCCGCCGCGCCACGTCATAACCCCTGAGAATAAGGTGCGGAGAAAAACGACTTTGACGCCATGGAGCATGGGGTCCTAGCGTCAGGGTCGGCAAGGGAGAATCGCATGCGGCCAGATATCGTCGTCATTGGAGCGGGCACCGTCGGTGCGGCGATCGCCTATGGCCTGGCATCACGCGGCGAGCGGGTCCTGCTGCTCGACGGCGACGATGGCGACTTCCGGGCCGCGCGCGCCAATTTCGGCCTGGTCTGGCTGCAGGGCAAAGGACCCGGCATGCCGGCCTATCAGACCCTGACCCGGCACAGCGTCGGTTCCTGGCGCAGTTTCGCCGACGGCCTGGAGGCCGAGACCGACATGGGCCTCGCTTACGAGCAGAACGGCGGGCTCGCCTTCTGCATCGGCGCCGACGCGTTCGAGAAGCGCCGGGCCGCGCTGGAGCGCCTGCATAACCAATGGGGCGGCGGCGAGCCCGATTGGGAAATGATCGATCGATCGGCGCTGGAGCGGCTGATGCCAAAAGTGACGTTCGGGCCCGAGGTGACAGGGGCGAGCTTCGGCCGGAGCGACGGCCATGCCAACCCCTTGCGCCTGCTGGCGGCGCTGCATGGCGCGGTGATCCGATTGGGCGGCCGCGTCCGCAGCAACGCGACGGTGCGCGGGATCACCAACACCGACGGCGATTTCCATCTGGCCCTCGGCGACGAGACCATCGCGGCCCCGCGCATCGTCATCGCGGCCGGGCTCGGCACTGCGGCTCTGGCCCGGCAGGTCGGCCTCGACATCCCGATCAAGCCCGAGCGCGGACAGATCCTGGTGACCGAGCGGCTGGAGCTGTTGCTGCCGCTGCCGGCGAGCGGGCTGCGCCAGACCGCGGACGGCACCGTAATGATCGGCGCCACCAAGGAAGATGTGGGGTTCGATCTCTCGACCACCGGCGATGCCGCCGGCCGTCTCAGCCGCTCGGCAATCCGGATCGTTCCGGCCCTGGCCGGGGCTGGGCTGGTCCGGCAATGGGCCGGCCTCCGGATCATGACGCCCGACAGCTATCCGATCTACGCTCAGTCCGAGAGCCATCCCGGCGCCTTCGTCGCGGTCTGCCATTCCGGTGTCACGCTCGCCGCCTTTCATGCCGGCACCTTCGCCGCTGCAGTCGCGGCCGGCAGCTTGCCGGACGATCTTTCCCCCTTTCATCAGAGTCGTTTCGATGTTCCGCAAGCTGCATGATCCCGGCGCCGATGGCGTGACCATCACCATCGACGGGGAAGCCGTCGCCGCCGAGACCGGCGAGAGCCTGGCTGCGGTCATGCTGCGGCAGCCGGAGGCCTGGACCCGGACGACGCCGGTGTCCGGCAGTCCCCGCGCGCCCTATTGCCTGATGGGCGTCTGTTTCGAGTGCCTGGCCGAGGTCGATGGCGTCGCCTCGGTGCAGACCTGCCTGACCCCGGTCAGGGCCGGGATGCGGGTCGTCCGCCAGCAGGGCCGGCGGGTGCTGTCGGCATGAGCGAGATCGATCTGCTGATCGTCGGCGCCGGTCCCGCCGGCATGGCCGCCGCCGTCGCCGCCCGCCGCCATGGGCTCTCTGTCCTGGTCGTCGACGACCAGCCGGCACCGGGCGGGCAGATCTGGCGCGCGGTCGAGACCGTCGCCGCCACGCCACGCGGCGCCCGGCTGGGTGCGGCCTATCTTTCCGGTGCCGAGCGGGCCGCCGCCTTCCGCGCCTGCGGAGCGAGTTACGAGCCCGGCAGCCAGCTGTGGCAGATCGAGCCGGGCCTCCGCGCCTTCCTGACCCGCGCGGGCAAGGCGCGCACGGTCACGGCGAAAGCAATCATCCTCGCGACCGGCGCCCAGGAGCGCCCGGTGCCGTTTCCGGGCTGGACCCTGCCCGGCGTGCTGACCGTCGGGGCCGCGCAGATCCTGCTCAAGACCGCCGACCAGGTACCGGAGCAGCCGGTCTGGATCGCGGGTTCCGGCCCCTTGCCGCTGCTCTATATGACGCAGCTGCTGGCGGCCGGCGGCACGATCGCGGGCTTCCTCGATACCACCCCCCAGGGCCGGATCCGGGCGGCCTTGCCGCATCTGCCGCGCGCTCTGGGTGGCCTCGGCGACCTCGCCAAGGGCCTGGCCTGGACCTGGGCGCTGAAGCGGGCCGGCGTTGCCATAATCCGCCATGTCACGGAGATCGAGGCCGGCGGCGAGGGCAAGCTTCAGACCCTGCGCTATCGCACCGAGGACGGTCAGGAGGCAACCGTGCCGGCCGAGGTGCTGCTGGTGCATGAAGGCGTGGTGCCCAGCATTCACGCGCCCCTGGCGCTCGGCTGTGCGGTCGAGTGGCACCCGCTGCAGCAATGCTACGTCCCGACGCTCGACGCCTGGGGCGAGACCTCGCAGCCCGGCATCTTCGTCGCCGGCGATGGCGCCGGCATCGGCGGTGCCGCGGCGGCGGAGCTGCGCGGGTCCCTTGCCGGACTGCGGGCCGCGGTCAAGCTGGGTGGTCTGGCTGACGCCGCGGCCGAGGCCGAAGCACAGCCACTGCGCCGCCGTCTGGCGCGCGCGCTGGCGCTGCGCCCGTTCCTCGATACGCTGTTCGCACCGCGGCCCCAGATGTTCGCGCCGGCCGATGCGGCCATCGTCTGCCGCTGCGAGGAGATCACCGCCGGCGAGATACGATCGCGGGCGGCGCTGGGACGCCCCGGCCCGAACCAGCTCAAGGCCTTTACCCGCGCCGGCATGGGGCCGTGCCAGGGCCGGCAATGCGGCTATTCGGTCATGCATATCGTCGCCGCCGCCCAGCAGCGCCCGGTCGGCGAGGTCGGCTTCTATCGCGTCAGGCCGCCGTTGAAGCCGGTGACGCTGGGCGAACTCGCCAGCCTGGACGAGACGGTGCCATGAGTTCGTCGGGCTTCGATGTCGCGGTGATCGGCGGCGGGCTGCACGGCCTGTCGGCGGCCCTGCATCTGGCGCGCGCCGGCCGGCGCACTGTCATCCTCGAACGGTCCTGGGTCGGCCGCCATGCCTCCAGCGCCACCGCCGCCGGCGTCCGCACGCTCTGGCGCGACCTGGCCGAGGTGCCGATCTCGCTCGAAGCGATGGAGATGTGGCACGGCATCGCCGGCATCGTCGGCGATGAGTGCGGCTTCCACGCCGACGGCCAGATCCGCGTTGCCGAATTCGACCGGGATATGCTGGGCCTGGTCGAGCGCGAGGCGCGCATGCGCGCGCTTGGCTACACCCATGAAGAATTGATCGATGCCGCCGAGCTGCGCCGCCTGGTGCCGGCCATGAGCCCCCATTGCGTCGGCGGTCTCGTCGCCCGCCGCGACGGCGCCGCCGATCCGCATCGGACCATCGCCGCCTTCCGCCGGGCCTGCGAGGCCGCGGGCGTCACCATCATCGAGGGCTGCGGCCTGGACTCAGTCGAGCGGCACGGGGCGGATTGGTTGCTCCGTTCAGGCGCGCGCAGCTTCACCGCCCCCGTCGTGGTCAATGCCGCCGGGGCCTGGGCCGGCAAGCTCGCGGCGCTGTTCGGCGACGAGATCGAGCTGGGCCTGAAGGCCTCGATGATGATCGTGACCGAACGGCTGGCACCGCTGCTGAGCCCCGTCGTCAGCGTCGTCGGCCGCGCGCTCTCCTTCAAGCAGTCGGATCAGGGCACGCTGGTGATCGGCGGCGGCTTGCAAGGCGCGGCCGATCTCGACCGGCAAAGCAGCAGCGTCGATTTCCTGAACCTGGCCAAGGGCGCCCGCGCGGCGGTCGACCTGTTCCCGATGGTGGGCGACGTGCGTATCGCGCGCAGCTGGACCGGGATCGAGGCCAAGACCCGCGACCTGCTGCCCGTAATCGGCGCCTCGCCGAACGCACCCGGCCTGTTCCATGTGTTCGGCTTCTCCGGCCATGGCTTCCAGCTGGTGCCCGTCGCCGGCGCGATCCTGTGCGACCTGATCGTCGAAGGCGGGACCCAGCGCCAGATCGCGGCGTTCGCACCGGAGCGCCTGATGGCGAAACGGGCCGCGGCGTGATCGGCGATCCGCTGCGGAACGGCTTCACCCGTTCGACATAGGCACCGGTGCAGAATCGCTGTGCGCCGCGGCCAGCGCTTCATGAAGCGTCGGGTAAATGCCGCCGTAGCGGATGGCGTCGAGCACGCCGTGGCGCTGCATGTCGGCGCGTAGAAACGCGCCGACCCGCGCGAAGGCGATATTGACTTTGAGCTGCGCCAGGTCGTCGAGCAGATCGCGCAGCGAGCGCGCCGCCGAATAGTCGAGATCGGTAATCGCCGCGGCCTCGACGATGAACCAGCGCACCGGCTGAGGCGCCTTCGCCACCAGCGCGCGCACCTCGTCGGCGAACCGGTCGGCATTGGCGTAGAACAGATCCGCGCCGAACCGATAGAGGATCAATCCCGGTTCGGTCTGCACGCCCGGCGCCGCCGGCACGGTCAGCCACCCGCCGGCCGGATCGGGCTGCAGCACCATCGTATGCGGCCGGTAGCTGTGGCGGACATGCTGCAGAAGCGAGAGTGCCACCGCGAGCAGCACGCCCTGCTCGACACCGGCGGCGGCGACCGCCGCGGCGGTGACGAGTGCCAACAGAAACTCGCTCGGGCTTTCGCGGCGGATCGCCAGCAGGCCGCGAAAGTCGATCATCTTGACCGCGATCGTGAACACGACCGCCGCCAGCACGCATCGCGGCAGATATTGCAGCGGTGCGGCGAAAAACAGCAGCACGACCAGCACCGTCGCCGCGAATGCGATTTGTGCCAGCTGCCCGCGCGCGCCGGCCCCCTCGGCCATGGCGGTCTGGCTGGGACTGCCATTGACCACGAACGTTCCGCCGAAGGCTGCAGCAGCGTTCGCGGCGGCCAGTCCCAGAATATCGTCATTGACCTCGACCCGCTCATGGTAGCGGGCGGCGAAGAGGCGCGAGGTGGCGGCACTCTGCGCAATGATGACGACGAAGCAGGAGCCGGCGACGGGCAGCAGCGCCAGACATTGCGTCCAGGTCGCGTCAGGCAAACCGAAGGAGGGCAGTCCGCCCGGCACCGGACCGATGATCGCGATGCCGTGCGCGGCGAAACCGAAACGCCAGCTGGCCGCGATCGCGGCCGCGACCACGAACATCGACACCGGCAGGTGAGGTGCGAAACGCTTGCCGAGCAGAATGACGCCGACCACGACACCGGCAAGTTCGAGCGTCGGGATATTGGGATGCCCGAGCCCGTCGAGGATCTCCCACGCCTGGACGACGGTTCGGCGGGAATCGACCGCGATGCCGAGCATGTCGCCGAGCATGCCGATCCCGACCTGGATGCCGACACCAGTCAGGAAGCCGACCAGCACGGTCCGCGACAGGAAATCGGCCAGAAAGCCGAGCTTGAACAGGCGTGCCAGCAACAGCAGCGCGGCCGTGAGCAGCGCCACCATGCCGACCAGGGCCAGATAGTCCGGGCTGCCCGGACTGGCCATCGGCGACAGGGAGCCGGCCAGGATCGCCGCGGTCCCCGAATCGGCGGCGACGACCAGATGCCGCGAGGAACTGAACAGCGCGAAGGCGAGCGGTGCCAGCAAGGCCGTATAGAGCCCGGTCACCACCGGCATCTCGGCGATGCGGGCATAGCCCAGCACCTGCGGAATATCCATCGAGGCGAGGACGACGCCCGCGACCGTATCGCGCCAGACCACCAGCCGGCTCAAGGAGCCGACGCCGCCGAAGAACCTTAGTTGCATGAACGTCCCGATACCTGCCGCCGCCCGCTTCCGGTCATGTCCCGCCCTTTGATCGCCATTCTTTTGGTTCATGATAGCCGGCGGTCACGCCGGGCGCAAAATTGCTAAAATAAAGCCATACTTGTCATGCCATCCTATGACCGACATTACTCAGGAGGTTCGATGGATAGCGCCCCGACCTTGGCTCTGAAGAGGTTTCTGGTAAGGCTGACCTTCTTCGTGCTGCTGGACATGATCGTCCGGCGTCACATGATGCTGGCGGGCCATATTGCCGACTGGGCGGTGGTCTATCTCAGCTGCAGCGCCATGTTGATGCACGAGCCGATCGGCGAGGGCCCGCTCAACCGCTGGGACGAAGCCGCGCTGTTCCTGGGGCTGCATTGCCTGGCCGTCCTCGGGCGCCATACGCTGGGCCTGCCCTGACCTATTGCCCGAGCGTCAGGAGGAGCCCCAGCGCCGTCGCCGCCATGATCGCGGTCGCAGCCCAGCCGGCCAGCTTCAGCCGCGGGCCGAGGGCGAGCCGGCCCATGATCCCCGGCTCGACCGCGATCCGCATGATCAGCGCCAGGACGGGAACGGCCAGCAGGCCGTTGATCACGGCGCTCCACAAGAGCGCCCGGATCGGATCGATATGCGCGAAGTTCATCACGACGCCGGCGAGCGTCGCTGCCAGGATACAGCCGTAGAACGCCTTTGCCTCGCGAGGACGCCGGGCGAGCCCGACCGGCCAGCGGCGGCCCTCCGCGATCGCATAGGCGGCCGACCCGGCCAACATCGGCACGGCCAGCAGGCCGGTGCCGATGATGCCCAGCGAAAACACCACATAGGCGAACTGTCCCGTTGCCGGGCGCAGCGCTTCGGCGGCTTCCGCACTGGTCGAAATCTCCCGCATGCCGGACGCGTGCAGGGTCGAGGCGACGGTGACGATCACGGCATAAGCCACGAGGGTGGCGACCGCCATGCCGATATAGGTATCGACCCGGATGCGATTGGCCTCTTCGCTCGCCAGCATGCCGGTGGCGCTATGGCGCCGCAGTTTCGGCAGGCCCCGGGCCCGCTCGCCTTCGAGCGAGGATTGCCAGACGAAGAGATACGGGCTGATCGAGGTGCCCATGACCGCGACGAAGACCGCAACCGCCGACGCGTTGAGCGGCAGCGACGGCACGACCGTATGGTAGATCACGCGCTCCCAAGGGATATGGACGCTGAACGCGGTCAGGAAATAGGCGAACAGCGACAGCGACGCCCATTTCATGAACCAGACATAGCGCTCGAAGCGCACGAACGTGAGCAGACCGGCGCAGAGGGCGCCGAACAGCACGACATAGAGATGCGGCGAGCCGCCGATCAGTAGCCGCAGCACGTCGGCCATGGCGCCCAGATCGGCGCCGAGATTGACCACGTTGGCGAAGACCACGAGCCCGACGATCGGCCGCAGCACCCAGAGCGGATAATGGCGCCGAATGACGCCGACCAGCCCCGTCCCGGTCGCGCGCCCGATGCGGGCGCTGATCTCCTGGGTGATCGCCATCAACGGATAGCACAGCAGCATGATCCAGCAGGCGGCATAGCCGAGCATCGCACCGGCCTGGGAATAGGTCGCGATGCCGCTCGGGTCGTCGTCCGACACGCCGCTCAGCAGCCCCGGGCCCAGATGACGCAAAAAGCCGAGACGACCTTCGGCCTCCGTCGACGGCGGTTTGCTGGCACGGCTGAGCCGCTTGGACATTGCTTCGTTCTCTCAGAGGCGACACGGACGATCCGCTTTGCCAGAGACTACAGATGTGCGCCGGTGATTGGCGAGAGTCCGTCGCCGAAATTTCCGTTGCACAACGGCCGCCAATGCCTAAATGCAGGGGCCAACCGCGGCGCCGCCTGCGGCCGGTCTCCCGAGGAGTGTTCATGTCCCATCCCGCCGACAACCCCGTTCTCGCCTCATGGACCGGTTCATACGGGGGTGCCCCACCGTTCGACGCGATCAGGACAGAGCATTTTCCGCCGGCGCTCGACGCCGCCATCGCTGAGAAGCGGGCCGACGTGGCCGCCATCGCCGCCAATCCCGAGCCCGCGACCTTCGCCAATACGCTGGAGGCACTGGAGGCGTCGGGCCCGCTGCTGGCCCAGGCGACGAAGCTGCTCCAGGTCTATACCTCGACCATGAACGACCAGGCGATGCGCCAGGTGCAGTCGGCCTTCGCGCCGAAGCTCGCCGCCCTCGCCGACGAGATCACCCACAACCGCGCGCTCTATGCCCGCGTCGCCGCCGTGTTCGAAGCGCGCGAGCGCTCGGGTCTCAACCCCGAGCAGCAGCGGCTCGCCTTCGTCGTCCATGACCGCTTCGTGCGCCGGGGGGCAAGCCACGACGTCGACGCCAAGACACGGCTGCAGGCGATCAACCAGCAGCTCGCCTCGTTGCAGACGCAATTCTCCCAGAACGTGCTCGCCGACGAAGAGGGCGAGGCGTTGGTCCTCGACAGCAAGGCCGACCTCGAAGGCCTGCCGTCGGAACAGATCGACGCGGCGGCGGCTGCTGCCACGGCGCGCGGCCTCAGCGGCAAATGGGTGATCGCCAATACCCGCTCGGCCATGGACCCGTTCCTGACCTATGCGGTGCGGCGGGACCTGCGCGAACGGGCGCTCCGGCTCTGGCAGAACCGCGGTGCCAACGCCAACCGCCCGATCATGACCGAGATCCTGAAGCTGCGCGCCGAGAAGGCGCGGCTGCTCGGTCATCCAACCTTCGCCCATTGGATCGCGGACGGGCAGATGGCAAAGACGCCCGATGCCGCGCTGAAGCTGTTGACCGACATCTGGAGCCCGGCGACGGCCCGGGTGCGCGAAGAGGCGGCGGAGATGGCCGAGATCGCGGCGGCCGAGGGCTCGAACGCGTCGATCGCGCCGTTCGACTACCGCTACTACGCCGAAAAGGTGCGCAAGGCGAAGTACGCCTATGACGAAACCGAGGTGAAGCCGTACCTGCAGCTCGGCAAGATGGTCGAAGCGATGTTCTGGGTCGCGGGCGAGCTGTTCGGCCTCAGCTTCACCCAAATCCATGATCTGCCGGTCTACCACCCCGACGTCGTGGTCTATGAGGTGACCCGCGACGGCGGGCGGGTCGGGCTGTTCTACTTCGATTTCTATGCCCGTGCCGGCAAGAGCTCCGGCGCCTGGATGAGCGAATACCGCACCCAGCAGCGGCTGGGCGGCGTCGCGGTCACGCCGATCATCTCGAACAACGAGAATTATCTGAAGGGTGCTGCCGGCGAACCGACGCTGATCTCCTGGACCGACGCCGTGACGCTGTTCCATGAATTCGGCCATGGCTTGCACGGCATCAACTCGAACGTGACCTACCCGTCGCTCGCGGGCACTGCGGTGTTGCGCGATTTCGTCGAGCTGCCGAGCCAGCTGTTCGAGCATTGGCTGCCGACCCGGGAGCTGTTGGGCCGCTTCGCGCTCCATTACGAGACCGGCCGGCCGATGCCGGCGGCGCTGGTCGACAAGGTCTTGCGGGCTCAGGCCTTCCGCCAGGGCTTCCAGACCGCGGAATACCTGTCGAACGCCATCGTCGACCTGAAGGCGCACCTGGCCGGCGACACCGCGATCGACCCGAAGCTGTTCGAGGCGGAAGTGCTGGCGGAGATCGGCATGCCGGCGGAGATGGTGCTGCGCCATCCCCTGGCGGCCTTCACCCATATGTTCGCGTCCGAGAGCTATGCCGCCGGCTATTACAATTACATCTGGGCCGACACGCTGACGGCCGACGCGGCCGAGGCTTTTGAGGAAGCACCGGGCGGCTTCTACGACAAGGACCTCGCCCGCCGACTGCTCGACGGCGTGCTTTCGATCGGCAACAAGCGCGACCCGGCCGACGCCTTCCGCGACTTCCGCGGCCGCGACGCCACCGTCGAGGCGCTGATGCGCGACCGGGGCTTCGCCGTCGCGCGAACATGACCGGCCCGGCGGCGGTTGACGCGCGCGTGTTGAGTCTGCTGTAGTTTTTCTTAGAGAAGCTGCTGACACATGATCAGGCGGCGATACCGGGACCGCTCCTGCGCCAGCCTCCGAATGGACCCTCTTTGGAGCCGCCATGAGCGAAACCGAATCCCCGGCGTCCGCGCGAACGCCCGACAGGTTGCTCTCCGAGATCAATGCATTCTTCAGCAACGGCGAATTCTTTCGCTCGTATGATTTGGCGGAAGACGCGCTCGCAGCACACCCTCACGATCTCAAGATCGCGCTGCGCGGGGTCCTCAGCCTCGCCAACGCCGGTGCCACCGACCTGGCGCTGGCCAAGTTCGAGCAGCATGGTCTTGCCCAAAGCCAGCACCTGGATGCCCGGACGCTGCTTGGCCGGCTGAAGAAGGATCAGGCATACGGCACGACGGGCCCGCGGCAACTGGAGTTGTTGGCGGAGGCACGCTCGGTCTACGAGGCGGCCTATCGTGCCGCCCTGGAGACGCGGAACCCGGAGGCCTATTACCCGGGCATCAACGCCGCGACGTTGGCGCTCCTGGCCGGTGACCAGGCCGCCGCGGGAACGCTCGCGCGCGAAGTCTTGTCGCTCCTGGGCACGCGGATGGATGCCTGGACCCGCGTCGATACACCCGATCGATACTGGGTGCTGGCGACCGCGATCGAGGCCAATCTGATCGTGGGCGACCTTGCCGCCGCCCGCGCCCTGGTGGCCCCGGCGATCCAGGCGAGCGGTCTCAACTATGCCGACTTGTCGACGACCGGGCGCCAGCTGGAGCGCATCATCGGGGCCAAGGGGCTCCAGTTCGACACGTTGGGCGGTTTCGTTCCGCCGACGATCATCCACTATGTCGGCCACCTCATCAGCGTGCCGGGGCGGCCGGGCCGCTTCCCTGCCGAAGAGGAAGACCAGATAGCGGACAAAATCGGGCAGGTGCTGGACGGCATGCGGATCGGCGGCGCCTATGGCTCGCTCGCCGCCGGCAGCGATCTGCTGTTCGTCGAGGCGCTCCAGGCCCGGGGGATCGCCGTCAACATCATCCTCCCGTTCGACAAACACGACATGATCGAACAATCGGTCCGCCCCGCCGGAGAGGATTGGGTCGAACGCTTCGAGACATGCCTGGAGCGCGCCAAAACCGTGCGCTACGCGACGGAGGATCGGCACCTCGGCGACGACCATCTGTTCACCTACTGCAGCAGCCTGGCGATGGGGCTCGCCGTCTTGTTCGCCCGCCATATGTATGCCCCGTTGCGGCAACTCGTCGTCTGGGACGGCGAGGCGCGCTCGGGGGTCGCCGGCACGGTCTCGGACATGAAGATCTGGATGAAGGCCGGCCATCCCCAGACCATCATCCGCTGCGGCACCCGGGAGCCGAGCGACGATATTTCCAGCTACCGGCGCCCCGACGTCCCGCATGGACGGCGCGATACCCGCGCCATGCTGTTCGGCGACATCCACGGTTTCAGCAAGCTGACCGACGCGCAATTGCCGGTCTTCGCCGAACGGATCATGGGCACGCTCGGCAAGGTCATCCAGCGCCACAAGGACGATATCGCCTTCGTGAACACCTGGGGCGACGGGATCTTCGTCGTATTTCCGGATGCCGGACGGGCCGCCGAATGCGCGCTCGCCCTGCAGGACGCGCTCCGGGAGCTCGACCTTGCGGCGATCGGCCTGCCGAGCGATCTGAAGCTGCGCCTCGGCGGTCATTTGGGACCGGTCTATGAACTGCCGGATCCCGTCATGAACCGCCCCAATTATTACGGCGCCCATGTCAGCCGGGCGGCACGCATCGAGCCGATTACGCCCGAAGGATGCGTCTACGTCACCGAGACGTTCGCCGCGGTTCTGGCGCTGCACAACGCGAGCGATTTTTCCTGCGACTATGTCGGATACACCGACATGGCCAAGCACTATGGCCGGCTGCGCATGTTCCTGCTGCGGCGGCGCGTGCACGGCAAGGGACCCGCGGTGATTGCCGATATCGAGCGACCGCCCGTCGATCCTGAAGCGCGCGCGCCCGCCGCGTAGCCGTTACGACGGTTTCCGCACCCCTCTGATCACCGTGTCGGAACACGCAACCGGGATGAGCTGGACACGCCGCCGCGTCACATTCTCAGCGCTGGTCCTCGGGACTGTCGCATGTGGCGCTGCATGGCTCGCGTCCATCCTGGCGGCGGGGCCTTTCGGGAACGTGGCCGCCGTCATGGTCATGGCTTTCGCGATCAAGCTCACCTGGGTCACGATCAATTTCTGGAACGGCGTGATCGGGTTCGCCACCCTGCGCCGGTCCCGGCCGCTCGACGGCGTCGAGGCCGCGCCGGAGGGTACGGCGATCGAACTCCGTGTCGCCGTCCTGATGACGATCTGCAACGAGGACACGGTTCCCGTCGTGGCCCGGTTGCGCGCGATCAAGGCCGGCCTCGATGCCGGCAGCGGAGCGGACCGCTTCGACTATTTCCTGTTCAGCGACAGCAGTGCCGCCGGGATCGTCGCCGCCGAAGAGCAGGCCGTGGCGGTCTGGCAGGCGGAACTCGCCGATCGCTCCCGCCTGGTCTATCGGCGGCGCGAACGGAATGTCGGGGCGCAGCATGGCAATCTCTACGATTTCGCCAGCCGTTTCGGCGCGGGCTACGACGTGATGATCGTGCTCGACGCCGACAGTCTGATGACGGCCGCCGCGATCCTTGACCTCGTCCGCACCATGCAGGCCAACCCGCGCATCGGCGTGCTGCAGAGCCTTAACTGCGGCATCCTGATGGACAGCCCGTTCGCCCGGATCTTCGAGTTCGGTCATCGCCACGCCATGCGGTGCGGCGTACCGGGAGCGGTCTGGTGGCAGGGCAACCGCGGGCAATATCGTGGCCATAATGCCGCGATCCGCGTCGACGCCTATGCCCGGCATAGCAGCCTCGCAGCACTGCCCGACCCGAAATCCTTCGGCGGCGTGATCTTCTGCCCCGACCAGGCCGAGAGCCTGCTGATGCATCGCGCCGGGTACGAGATCCGCGAAGTCCCGGTCGAGCACGGCAGTTACGAGGGCGTGCCGCCGACACTGATCGACCACACCACACGCTATGACCGCTGGTTCCAGGGCAACCTGCAGAACCTCAGGCTCTTGGCGCAGCCGGGGCTCGCCCCGATGGACCGCTATCACCTGATCGCCGTCGCCCATCGCTTCGTAGCCTGGCCGGCGATCGTGATCTTCGTGGGGCTCGCGGCGTGGCTGACCATCGCCTGGCCCGAGGGCCCGGTCTTTCCGGCACGCTCGGCCCTGGGCCTGATCGTCAGCTATGGCGCGATCTATTTCACGCCGCGGTTCCTGGGCCTGCTCGATTCGGCGCTGACGGCGCCCCGGCGCTATGGCGGCATCGCACGGCTCTCTGCCGGCGGCTTGGCGGATCTGGTGTTGACCCTGCTGTTCCTGCCGATCGCGATGGTGACGACGACGCTGTTCGCCATCGGCCTCGGCTTCGGTCGCACCTTGCGCTGGGATACCCAGCGACGCGACAGCTACCGGCTGCCCTGGTCGGTCGCCGCCCGCTGCCTATGGCCGCAAACCGGGGCCGGCCTGCTGCTGCTGGCAGCACTCGGCATCGGCGCACCCTCGGCGATCGCCTGGTTCCTGCCGTTCCTAGCCGGTCTGTTGCTGTCGATCCCGTTGGCGGTCGCGACCGCCTCGCCCGCCTTGAACCGGCTCATCCGGCGCTGGCGGCTCTGCGCATTGCCGGAAGAGCTCGACCCGCCGCCCGAACTCGCCGCGGTCATCGCGTTCGAGACGGCGAACGGGCGCTAGCGCCCTTTGCTGAAGGCATCGGGCCCGAGCGCCGCCTGCAGTGCCGCCTGCCGCTGGGCGCGATCGTCGGCACGGCCGTAGCGGGCGCCATGGGCGATCGTCGCCGCCAAACGGTCCTGATCGACCGGGACGGCCAAGGCGGCGGCGATGCGGGCGACGACACCCTGCGGATCGCGCTCCAGCTCGGCATATTCGCAGAAGATCGGGCGCACGCCGGCGAGCGCGAACAACCGCCGGAAATTGGCATCCTCGGCCACCAGTTCGTCGAGCATGCGCCGGAGCGCCTCGATCGCGTAGGGATCGGCCTCGGCGCTCGGATAATGCGTCAGCTCGTCGGTAAAATCGAACCGGCCGGTCTCGCGCGCCCGGTGCAACGAGACGAACTGTGCCAGGATATCCGCGCGGAACAGGTGGACCACGACCGCCGGCCCGAACAGCGCACGGCCGTGATCATTCCTGAGCGTGTCCTTGAACTGCCAATATTGCAGCTTGGTCGCGAACACCTCGCCGGCCGCACGCCGTCGGCGCAGCTCGTCGATATAGCCGCCGAGGGCGGCCTCCTCCAGCACATCGCCCGCCAGGCCCCAGCGCACGGCAAGCGCCGCGGCGCAGGTCGGATTGAAATATTCATGGGCGACGCCGATACCGGCCGCGGTCAACAACCGGGCCAGCTCGTAGCTGCCGGTCCGCGGTGCCGCGCACAGAATGAGCGTCTTCGGCGCGGGCTCGCCGCGCGGCCGGTCGAAATGCGGCCCCAGCAGCGCCACGATATCGGGCCGCGGGCCCGGATCGCCCGGGTCCGCCGCATTGAGCGCCACAACGGGATCAAATTCGTCCAAGGCCATCCTCGTGGGGGGTCAGAGCTTCGAGATCTCGGCCAGGTCCGTGCGGACCTTCGGCTCCAGGCTGCTCTGATCCGCCGGCGGCAGGATCGAGCGGTAGGTCGAGATGATCTCGAGCGCCTGGTTCAGATCCGAGCGTCCTTCGTCGAGCCGGCCGAGTTTGACCGCGGCCATCGCCGCCAGGTCGAGAAATTCTACCGTATCCGCCGTGAAGTCGGGCCGGGGGATCTGGTCGATCAGCGGAATGAACCGGCCGACGAACAGGTTCGCCGCCGCGGTGAAGCTTTTCGAGGCTGCGGCATTGTCGCCGGCCCATTGCGCGAGAAAGCCGTCGACCGCGGCGAGATTGGCCTGGGCACCGACCCGCCCCAACTGCCATTGCACCTTGTCGGGTGCGGCGTTGATGACCTGGGTATAATGCTCGACCGTGGCGGCGAGACCATCGCGCGACTGCCGCAGCAGCGCCTTGTCATGGGTGGCGACAGCCCAGCGGAACTGCGCCTCGGACCGGATATAGTAGGTCCAGCTGAGCGAGTTGCGGCGAAACAGATTGTTCGGATCGCGCTGGATGACCCGCTGCAGCAGCGCGTCGGCGTGCGCGAAGCTCTCGATCGCCTGGGCATAATCGCCCTTGCGGCGGTAGATCAGCCCGATGTTGTTGTCGATCAGCGCCAGGTGATCCGGCCAGAGCAGGTTGTTCCAGAGATCGTCGCCCAGTTGGGCGACGCCGTCGCGCGCCAGGCTGAACCAATGCAGCGCATCCTCGTCGCGCCCCTGGCGGACCGAGACGTCGCCCCGCTTGTTGAGCGCCCAGGCGATGTCATGGACGGTCGCGGGATCGGTCTTCTTGGTCGCGACCCGTTCGTCATAGCAGGCGATATAGGCGGCGAGCGCCTTGTCGGGGTCGTTGTATTTCAACAGAAACACATCGCCCAGATCCTGGTTCGCGTCGGCGAGGGCGACCTGCCAGGCCGGGGCCGCCGGGTCGCCGGCATGCTGCTTCACCAGGTCGCCGAGTTCGGCCACGGCCGCCTGATCCTGCGACAGCGCGCGCGCCTTGTCGTTCTCGTCGAAGGCGACCAGGCCCAGGAGATGCTGGCTGCGCGCGCGCAGATAGCGGAACTCCGGCGCGCCGTCGGCGGCGAGCTGGTTCAGCAGATCATAGGCCTGCTGCGTCTCCTCATGCATGCGCTTGACGTTGCCGCGGTCCCAGTCGACCTCGGCCAGCAGCAGCATGGTGCGCGCCCGTTGCTGGGCGACGCGTGGATCACGTGAGAAGGACGAGAAGCGATCCATGGCGCCGCGCGCCTGTTCGATCAGCGCCTCGACCGCGTCGAGCCGCGCGATCGGCCGCACGACCTCGGACGTGGTCTGGATCAGCGCCGACAAGGCGCCGACTGCGGCATCGGAATTATTCTGGGCCTGGCGCCAGCTATAGGCGGCGACACCGCCCAGCATCAGCGCGATCACCAGCCCGATGCTGGTCGCAGCCGCGATCCGGCGGTTGGCGGCAGCGAGCTTGACCGCATCGGCCAGCTGGCGCGCCTGGGTCTCCTCGCGTTCCCGCCGGCGCGCTTCCGCCTCGGCCCGGCGCGCCTCTTCAAGCGCCCGGCATTGCGCCAGGTAGGATCGGTTGGTCTGATCGAGCTTGGCGGCAATGTCGGAGCGCTCGTCCAGCGCCAGTGCCTCGGCCAGCCGCTGGCCCTGATGGGCGAGCCAGGCTTCCGACCGGTCGTTGGCGTCCCAGTCGCGCGCCGCGCGCTGAACGCTTTCGAGCGCCGCCAGCAGCGCGAAATCCTCGGCGAGCCAGCCTTCGAGCAGGCTCCATTGCCGGAACAGCGCCTCGTGCGCCGGCTCGATCGTGGTGACGCGCACCTCCTGGCCGGCCAGGTCCCGCTCCAGCACCGTGTCGGTCGCTAAGAGCCGTTCCTCGATCAGGAATTCGACGAGCGGCAAGGCCTCGGTCGGAATCTCGCTGCGCCGGGCGATATTGCGCCGCGGGCTGCGCGTATCCGGATCGACCCCGGCAAGCCAGGGGATGAGGCCCCGTCGCAGCAGCGCCTGACGCGCCGCATGGTCGCGGGGGATGCGTCCATCCCGATCGGCCCGGGCGAAGGCGCGCGCGACCGACGCGTCGATCGTGCCCTTGAGGCCGCCGAACGCCTCGTAATCGCTGAGCCGCAGCAGGCCGGCGCGGCCGAATTCGCAATGAAGCTGTTCGAGCGTGAAGGCCAGGAGCGGCAGCGTATCCTTGCCGCCGCCCCGTTCGATATCCTGCAGCAGCCGGTCGGTCAGCTGCGGCTCGATCGCGAGCCGTCGGCCGCTCTCGACCGCGCGCTTCGCCGGCTCCTCGATCACCTGGCGATAGGAATTATGCGGCATCGGCGGCAGCGACAGCGGCCTCTGCGCCAGGCCCTCGAGCGACTTTGCATTCTGTAGCGCGTCGTAGGAATCCGAGCGGATGGCGAAGATCACGATGACCGCCGGATCGTCGGTGACGGTGAGATCCCGCAACAGCTCGAGGAAGGCGGCACTCTCCTCCGCACCCTCGGTCCTGAACAGTTCTTCGGCCTGATCGATCGCGAGCACGATCGCGGGTGGTTTGGCGCCGTCGTCCTCCGCCAGCGTCCGGCGGAATGCCTGGTCGGCGAGCGCCGCCAGCAGGGGCCGCAGGCCTGCGGCGCCGGCCTTGATCGCGGCGCGAAGATCGGCGCGCGTCCGCTCGGGGATGGCCGCCTCGAGCGCCGCCAGCAGGCCGGTCTCGCCGGTGAGCACCGCGCGTTCGGGCCGGATCGGCGGCAGCGGCAGGAACTGGCTGTCGTCGCGGGCGAGCCGCGGCAGCAGGCCGGCGCGCAGGAACGAGGATTTGCCGGCCCCGGAGGCGCCCAGGATCACCAACAGCCGTGGCGACGCCCCGGCGCGCATGCCGCGCAGCGCGTCGGTGAATTCGATGATCGGCGCATCGCGGCCGAAGAAGATGCCGGCATCGGCCGCTTCGAGCGGCTGCAAGCCGCGATAGGGCGGACGATCGGGATCGTTCGCCGGCGGCCAGGCGAAGTATTTCGGGTCGAGCCCGGCTTTTTCGAGGCCACTCTTCAGCCGCCGCAGGCCCTCGCGCGAAAAGGCGACGTGCTGTTCCTCATGGGAGTCCGGATCGGCGACCCGGAAGATCTGCATGTCCTGGCGGCGCGCGAGATCGACCACCTGCCAGGTGCCGGTCAGCGTCCCCGGCAGATCGGCGACGGTCTTGTCGGGATCGATCAGAACGGCGAACAGCTTTTTGTTGAGCCCGCGCGCCAGCCCATATTCCTTCAAGCACCAGTCGGAGGCGAGCCAGGGATCGGAGACGAGAAAGACCACGGCCTCGCACCGGCCGGCGGCCTCATGCAGCCCGCGCTCCCAGCGCTCGCCCGCGACGAGGCCGCGTTTGGGATCGAGATCGAGAAAGACGTCGTCCCAGCCTTCGGCCCGCAGCCAATCGCGCAGCGCGATGGCCGGCAAATTGTCCTTGCTCGAATGACTGAGAAAAATCCGCGACATCGGCAGCAGCCGCCAAAGTGCCAGGCCAGGATCAACTTAGCTCGCGACCCGGGGTCCGACAATGCACCTGCGCGATATTATCCAGGGCCGGGCGTCGCGGGAGTTGTGTTTGGGCTTTGACTTTGGCACGACGAGGTCGATCGTATGACCCGGACACGGACCTTGGAAGGACCCTGGCGATCTTGGCCATCGAGGAAATCGCTTCGCTCGTCGGGTGGTTGACGGGGTCGCTCGGCGCCATCCTGGTCGCCTGCGCCGCCCTTGAGGCGATCGAGCTGATCGAGCTTGTGGCCTGGCGGAGAACGATCGATCGACCCGCACCGCGGCGGGGTACCAGCCGCCCGTTCGTCAGCTTTCACGTCCCGATCTGTTCCGAGCCGCCCGAAGTGGTCGCGGCCACGCTCCTGGCGCTGAGCAAACTCGACTATGACGCGTTCGAAGTGCTGGTGATCGACAATAATACCAAGGACGAGCGGCTGTGGCAGCCGGTCGAGCGCCAGTGCCGCGAACTCGGGTCCCGCTTCCGCTTCACCCATCTGCCGACCTGGCCGGGGTTCAAGGCCGGCGCGCTCAACTACGCGCTCGGGCAGACCGCGCCCGAGGCGACGCTCATCAGCGTCATCGACGCCGATTACGAGATCGATCCTAACTATCTGGCCGATATCGTCGGCCTGTTCGAAGACGAGACCGTCGCCTTCGTGCAGACGCCGCAGGACTACCGCAACTGGGCGCTCGGGCCGTTCTTCCGGATGTGCCATTGCGAATATTGGCAGGTGTTCGCCGTGTCGATGGTGCTGCGCAACCGCCGCAACTCGATCCTGATGCATGGCACGATGAATCTGGTGCGCCGGGACGAAGTGGTGCGGAGCGGCGGCTGGGCCGAATGGTGCCTGACCGAGGATTCCGAGTTGGGCCTGCGCATCCTGGCCGCCGGGCATCATGGTGTCTATGTCTCGAAGACCTATGGCCGCGGTCTCTTGCCGTTCAGCTATCGCGACTATAAGCGGCAGCGCCGGCGCTGGGTGATCGGCGGCGCGCAGCAGCTCCGGCGGCACCTGGGCCTGTTCCTGCCCTGGACGAACGGCGGCGGCGGCCTGACCCTGATGCAGAAGCTGCATTACCTGCAAGGCTGGCTGCCGTGGTTTCGCGACGGCGTCATCGTCGCCTCGGTACCGCTGTCGGTCGCCTTGGGCGCGGCAGCCCTCTGCGGCCTCGCCCGTCCCGACGTGCTGACCGGCCCCGCCGTCGGCATGATCGCCATCCTGCTGCAACTCGCGGTCCGGCAGGTCGTCGTCTTCAGGGCCTATCTGTCGCTGCCGTGGCGCGACACGCTTGGCGCCTTCGTCGCCGGCAGCAGCCTGACCTGGGCGGTCGGCTGCGGCTGGCTCGCCGGCCTGACCGGGCGCGAGCAGGTCTTTCAGCGCACGCCCAAACGCCTGCAAAACGTCATCGGGGTCGCCGGCTCCGTGCGGGCCGAGCTGGCGGTCGGCCTGCTGACCCTGCTGCTGGGGCTGGCGATCGTGTTCAAACTCGGCAGCACCGGCGGATGGACGGCCACGGCACTCTTCGCCTATGCAGCGCTGCTGCTGCCGGCAATCTGGATGGCCCGCCTGTCCGCGCGCGCCGCGGCGGATGCCGCCAACCAGGACTGACCGGCGAAGATGTCATCGGCCAAGTCGGTCTGGCCAAGTCGGTGACGCGATCTTTACTCAAATTCCGAAACGCCCTAAAAATCCTGAGCGAGAACTTTGGCGCAGGTGACGGGATTTTCCGCCAGCCGGTGATGAAATGAACAGATTGGCCGTACAGCAGCACGTTCCATCACTGAATTTCCTTGGGCTCGTCATCAGCGATCTCGATATGTTGGCCGCAGCCCAGCGCATCGTCGATCGAGATCCCCTGCTTCCTTTCGCTTATGTTCTGACGCCGAACGCGCAGCATATGGTCAAGCTGGCGCAGGGTCAGAACGGCCTCAGAGCCGCCTATGCCAAGGCGTGGCTGACCCTGTCCGACGGCCAGGTCGTCAGAAGATTATCGCGGCTGCTGCTCGGACAGGCTTTGCCCCATGCCTCGGGCAGCGATCTCACGGCCGAGCTGCTGCGGCAGCGGATCCGGCCGGACGACGCCGTCACCGTCATCGGCGGCGGCGCCGTGCTGCAGGCGGCCCTGGTCGAACGCTTCGGGCTGCAGCGGCTGGCGATCCATGATCCGCCCTATGGCTTCATCGGAGATCCGGCCGCGGTCGAGGCCTGCCTCGATTTTCTCGTGGCCCATCCGGCACGATATGTTTTCTTCGCCGTGGGCTCGCCCCAGTCGGAGATGCTGGCGCGGGCGGCGGCCGATCGCGGCACGCTGCGCGGGGTCGGGCTGTGCATCGGCAGTTCCCTGCTGTTCGCGGTCGGCCTGGTCAAGCGCGCGCCGCGGTGGATCCAGCAGGCCGGCCTTGAAGGCATCTATCGATTGGCCCAGCGCCCGCGTACACATTTCCGGCGCGTCTTCATCGAATCGCTGCCGATCGTCTGGATCATCTTGCGGGCGCGGTTCGGTGGACCCGGCATCCTGCCTCCGGCGGTCGTCCCGGGCGAAAGCGAGCACCATGGTTGAGATGCGCAAGGCGATCCGTACCCTGCAGAATTTTTTCCCGGGCCTGGGCGGGCTGAAAAACGATTTCTACTACCACGCCCGCAAGACGCTGCGGATCGCCCATGAGCGGGATTTCGCCGTGCTGGCGTCGCTGCCGCCGCGGCCCGACGATCTGTTCCTGGACGTCGGCGGCAATCACGGCCAGAGCGTGCTATCGATGCGGCTGTTCCGCGCCGACACGCCGATCATCTCGTTCGAGCCGGTACCGAGCCTCTATGCCGAGATCGTGCGCCGGTTCGCCCGCGACCCGAACGTCGAGGTCCGCAACTATGGCCTGGCGACGGCCGAGACGACGCTGCCGCTCTATGTGCCCAGCTATCGCGGCTTCGTCTATGACGGCATCGCCACCTTCTCGCGCGAGAACGCGCTGAATTACTTCAGCGACAAGACGCTGTATTTCTTCGACCCCAAGCATGTCGCCGTCAGCGAGCAGAGCTGCCATCTGAAAACCCTGGACAGCCTGAACCTGGCGCCCACCTTCATGAAGATCGATGTCGAGGGTTTCGAGCACGACGTGCTGATGGGCGGCCTGGAGACGGTGAAGCGGCATGAACCCGTGATCATGATCGAGAAATTCTGGAACGACACACGGGTGTTCACGCTGCTGGCCGAGCTCGGCTATGCGGAGGTGGCATTCGACGGCGGGCGGTTCCGGCGCCAGGAAACGACCGGGCTGAACGCGATCATGATGACCGACCGCCGGCTCGCCGCCTTGCCCCCTTCGATGTGATGGAACAGCTGCCGCGGGGCCGGGTCCGCGCCGAACGGCACCGGGGCATGGTCAAATCGATGCGCGGCCGGGGGCGGATCGTGCCGCTGGGACCGGTGCCGACGCCGATCCCGGCTGCGGCGCAGGGGCCTCGCTGGACCGGCCTCATCCTGCTCGCGATCCTGCCGCTGTTCGGTCAGTTCTTTCACTACATGGTCGATGCCGGGCCGTTCTATTTCCTGTCCAAGGCCTGGCCGTTCATCACCCTGCCGTTTGCGCTGCACGGGCTGCTCCACACCCGCACGCCGCCCCACGGGGTCTATATCGCCTGCCTCGCCTATGTGCTGGCGGTGACGCCGGTCCTGTCGATCTATTGGCTGGGCAACAGCGTCGTCGATGCCATCGGCACCACGATCAAGGTCTGGCCGATCACCTATTATTTCAGCCTGCTGTCCGTCCTGCTGCTGCTGCGCCCGACGCCGGCGCTGCTCCGGCGCAGCGTGGTGACGCTCGGCATCGTCAGTTTCGCCGTGCTGTGGCTGCTGTGGATCATCGTGCCGACCAGCCGCTACGCGACCGATCCGGAAATCAGCAAGCTGTTCCTCTACGAGACGGAGCGCGGTTATCGCATCTATATGCCCGAGACCTTCACGATCCTGACGATGTTCTTCGTGGCGCACCGGGCGGCGCGGCATCCCCGGCTCTGGCATGGCGCCTTCCTGCTGTTCGGCATCGCCAGCCTGCTGATCATCTACAAACAACGCCTGGCCATCGCGGTGACGGTGGCGGTAACCGCCTGGATCCTCTATCGCCAGCTGCCGCGCCTGTGGCGCTCGCTCGGCCTGATCGCAGCCGGGTTCGGCGGCGTCGCGGTCGTCATTTACGCGATGCGCAACGGCGACAAGGTCGCCCAGTCGCTGGGCGGATCGCTCAGCATCCGCCAGACCTCGATGAACCTGCTGTGGCGTTTCCTGCTCGACGAGCCGCTCCGCTGGATTTTCGGTTCGGGCGGCGCCACCCGGTTCGGCACCGTCACCATGGCCGACATCGTCGGACGCAAGGATTTCTACCTGGCCGATCTCGGCTGGGCCGGCGTGATCTTCGAATATGGCGCCGCGGGCTCGCTGCTGCTGTTCGGGCTCTACCTGACGGCGCTGCGCCGCTACGACCGCGGGCCGTCGGGCGAAGACACGTCGCCCGACCCGGGTGCCGACCATGATCTCTACGCGGCGCTGCGCGATTACGCGCTCTATCTGCTGCTGAGCACGGCCGTCTATTCGCCCGTCTTCACGCCGGGCGAGCTCGCAAGCGTCACCGCACTCATTCTCTATCTGGGTCAGGGCCGCTGGCGGACGGCACCCGCTTAGCCGCCCCGGTGGAGCAGCCGCGACAGCAGACGATAGAGCTGCGGATTGTCGCGCACCGCCGGATGGTTGCGTACCCGGTTGATCAAGGTGCGCCGTCCCAGGATCAGCACCGGGCTGCCGAAGATGGTTTCCTCGCCCAGGCGAAGCGTCGGGAAGCGGTCGAGAAGTGCCGCCCGGTAGCGCGCGGCCGCCGCCGGGTCCTTGCAGAAATAGGTCTTGTTCGGCGTGATCGCGAACGGCCTGAGCTGGCGCCCGGGCTCGAGCACGAAGCGAAAGGCGCCGGCGACCACGGCGGGCCAGCGCTCCTGATAGACATCGTCCAGCACCAGGATGCCATCGGGCCGCAGCACCGCTTCGGCCAGGCACATGTCGTTATAGGTGATGTCTTCCGTGTGCCCGCCGTCGATGCTCATCATGCGCATCGGGCCGACCGCGCCCGCCAAGTCGGCCGCCGTGACCGAACAGGAATCCTGGGCGAAGATCGTAACGCGCGCCGGATCGCCGCCGACGCGGGCGAGATTACGGAGGAAGATGCCGCGATCGCCCAGGCCGGAGGCATCCTTGTTGAATTCCTGGTTCTCGAACACATCGAGCGCGAAACTCCGCTCGTCCGGCAACATGGACAGGTAGAGCAGCAGGAACAGCTTGCCGTGATGGATGCCGATCTCGCCGACGCCGCCGGTCTGGCCTTCGGCGATCTGGGTTTCGGCCAGATGGGCGATCGCGGCGGCGCTCTCGGGTGCGAGCCAGCCGGAGACGGCGGCACCACCCTTGCGCACATAGGCCTGCAGTCGCGCGCGGAGGTCGGCCGGCACGGGGCGGGTCTCGGTCATTGTGCGGTACTCGGTATCGTCGTGGGCGTGCTGCCGCTGCTGACCGAATAGCTGAAGCTGCGTTGGAACGGCACGATCTTGGTGATGTACTGGTCGACCCACAGCCCGACCTCGGCGACACGCGTGCGCGGCACGTAGAGGATGTCGCCCTGCACGATCGGCGGGTCGGCCACCGGCTTACCCTCGATCAGGCTGCGCACGTCGACCAGCCGCAGCATCGGCCGGTCGTTCGGCCCGCGCCGGATCAGGATCACCTGGTTGATCCGCCCCGTCTCGGCCGCCCCGCCGGCCAGCTGGAGCGCCGCGATCGGGTCCATGGGGCCGGTGATGGGATAGACGCCGGGCGTCTTGACCTCGCCGCCGACATAGACCCGCGCCGAGACCGGGTTCAGCACCTCGATCGACACCTCCGGATCGCGCAGCCGCCGCGCAGACTTCTGGGCCACGACATCGGCCGCCTCCGTCGGCTTCAGGCCGGCAACGGTAACCTCGCCCGCCGCCTTGAGCGTGACGACGCCGTCGGGCCGGACCAGCACGTCCTGATCCATTTCGGGCGTGCGCAGGAACATGATGCGGACCTTGTCGCCCTCGCCGATCCGATAGGCCGGCGTCGTGTCGGACCACGGCCCGAAACGGGCGGCGAGCGCCGGATCGGCCAAGGGATCGGCCGCGGGCTCGGGCGTCTCGACCGGGAACAGTTCCTGGCCGGTACAGCCGGCCAGCAGGACTGCCAGCACCGGCACGACCAACAGGCGGGGCAAGCGCATCAGAACCATCGGTAGATCGCCTTCGGAATATGGAACTTGCGCCCCGTGACGACGGCGCCGAACAGATCGCCGCCCGCCTCCAGCAGCTGCGTGGCCAGATGTTCGGCCACGGGCGCGCGGGTATGTTCCATGCGGACGGTCAGGATGGAGCCATCGACGACATTGGCCAGGCGCAGGCCGACCAGGCTGTCGCGCGGGGCGGGTGCATCGATCAGGATGACGTCGTAGGCGTCGGCCATGGAATCGAACAGGCGCCGCATGTCCTCGCCGTTGGCACGCTGCCAATTGACCTCGCCGGTCGTGGCGGCGACGCTGACGTCCAACCGCTTGGTCCCGGTGCCGGCGATGACCAGGCGGCGGTCGGTGGCGTCGCGCGCCGCCATGCGACCGAACCGCGCCCATTGAGCGGTGCCGTCGTCGACCAGATCGAGCAGCAAGGTCCGCTTGCTCTGACCTTCGGCCAATTCCACCGCCAGGGCCGCCGCGAAGTCCGACCGCTGTTCGGCCTCGCCCGTCGCGATGATCTGGATCTTGCCGGTGGTACGGCTTTCGCTCTGGGCGAACACCAGCTGTCCGGCCAGATAGATGATCTGGCTGGTGGCCTCGGCGCCGGTGAAGCTCTCGTCCTCGGCAAAGCTGGCGAGCACCGGCATGTGCAGGCTGCGCGCCACCTCTTCCGGCAGCAGGAATATCCGCCGGTTCCAGGCCGCGACCAGGGTCAGTGCGCCGGCCAGCATCATGCCGCCGACCAGGACCGCCAGCGCGAGATTGGTCCGGTTGCTGGTGCCGCGCAGCGAGGCGTCGGCCCGCTCCAGGATCTGGATATTCGCGGTCTTGACCGCCGCCGCCGCTTCTTCGAGTTCGGCCGCCTCGGCGCGCTGATTGGTTTCCCGGTACAGCTGGTCGATGATCGTATGCGAGCGTTCGAGCGCCCGCAGGCTACGCTCGGCCGTGCGCAGCTCGTCGACGCGACGGCGCGCCTCGTCGGTCTGCCGATCAAGCTCGGCGATCGAACTATCGACGGAGGCCGCTTCGGCCCGGAGCTGGTCCAGGTGGTTGTTCATGAAATCGAGCGTGGGATTGCGGACCTCACGCGTGGTCGGCGGCTCGTTCTTCGGCTGGCTCTGGATCTTTTCCAGCACCTTGATCTGGCGTTTGATGTCGTCCAGCTGCGGATCACCCTCCTGATAAAGCGCCTGCAGCTTGTCGCGTTCCAGATAGAGCTTGGTCAGCAGCGTGCCCGTCTCGTCGCGCTCGAAGTGATTGTTGCGCTCGACATAGTCGAACACCTGGGCCGGCAATTGATGGATCGCGTGCTCGCTCTCGGCCACCTCCGCCACGAGCGAGGCGCGCCGTTCGATCTGCCGCTGGCGGCGCGTGACCGTGCCGTCCAACTGATCAAGCGCCAGCGTGATTTCCCGATCGAGGTTGAGCACGTGGAATTTCTTGCGCTCTGCTGCCAGCTGATCCTCGAGCCTGCTCAGCTGGTCGGCATATGACTGCGCCTTGTCCTTGAGGAAGGGCGAGCGAAGATTGCTGAAGACCTGGGCGCGCCGGCGCAGATAGACATCGATCAGCGTATCGACCGCCTCCATCGCGACCGCGCGGTTGCTGTTCTCGAACGACACCATGATCAGGTTGGAGTCGGGCTGGGCCACGACCTTCAACGCTTTTTCCGCCAGATCGACCGCGGTTTCCCGCCGCTCGTCGTCCGGCAGCGCCGGCAGCAGGCCGAACAGGCGCCGGTGGCCCAGCTGCGGCGCCAGCTTGTCGGCGCCGAGCTGGGCCACCATGCCGGTGACGATCGCCCGATCCCGGATGAATTCGGCCTCCGACTGGGTCGCCCGGCCGCCGTCCGCCGACAGGATCGATTGCAGGCCCGCAAGCCCCGGTACGCCGCTCTGATCGTGATCGACCAGGACCAATAGTTGCGACTGGGCGATGTAATGAATCGGGCTGAGCGCCCAGGCCAAAACGGACAGCACGGCGCTGACCAGCAGAACGGCGATGATGATGCGCTTGTGGTAGAAGCCGACCAGGATGACGTCGCGCAGACTCATGCCGGCTTGGGCCTGGTCCCGGTTGCCCACGGCACGCCGCGCCATCGTGTCACCGGTTGCGGTCATAAGCGCGCGGGGCCGATCGAGGGAGCGGACTCACCGGGTGCTTCGAAGCCAACGACACCGTGTCGCACCCCATCGACGGCATGGCTTCCGTTCGGCGAATGCTTCAAAAAATGCTCCCAGCTCTCGCGGCGCCCATCGACCGGCGCGCCCTTGCCGGTCATCGAAAAATAGAGCCGCTCAATTGACTATCTCTTTATCGACGCTCGTTTCATTATCAAATCATTATCGAATTTGACTAGAATTCTCTATATATTTATCGGCGCTTCGACGATGTGTTGAGGCGAAGCATTTTATAGCGAAGGACATTCGAGTGAGGCTCGGTCAAGAGCGGGACGAGGGACCATCCGGAGCCACGGCACAACCCGCGCGCTTCGATCGTTTCATTCGGCATTCGCTGATCGGCCTGCTGGTGCGCGCGGTCGAAGTCGCTACCAAGCTTGCACTCTACATGCTGGCCGCGCGGCTGATGGGCGAGCGGGAAAGCGGCCTGTTGTTCCTGGCATTGACCTGGGGCCATCTGGCCTCGACCGCCAGCCGCCTGGGCGTCGAGCGGGCGTTGATGCGGCTCGTCGCCGCCGAGCTGGCGCTGGGCCAGGGTCGGGCAGCACGCCGCCTGCTGATCGGCGGTACGCTCGCGACCACCGGCGTCGGTCTGATCGTCGGCCTTGCAACCATGCTGTCGGCGCCGCTCGCCGCCCAATATCTGTTCCATGATCCGAGCGTCGCCGCACCGTTGCGGATGAGCGGGATGGTGATCCCCGGCATGACCGCCGCCTTCACGCTCGCCAATGTGCTGACCGGTCTAGACCGGACCACGCTTGCCCAGATCCTGCAGAACGTCGTCTGGCCGATGGGTCTGCTGACCGGCGTGCTGGCGGGCGAGCATGATGCGGCCGCCCTGGTCCTGAGCCTGGCGGCGACCATGCTGTTGACCACGGTCATCGGCATCCTGGGCATCGTCCGGGACCGCGGACGCCTGTCCCATGACGCGACGCTGCCCGCGGGGGTCGAAGCCCTGCCCTCGCTGCGGACGACCGCGGCGCCGCTCTATGTGGTCGAACTGGTTCAAGTCAGCATCGCCTCGCTGCCGGTGCTGATCCTGGGCGTCTATGTCGATACCGCGTCGATCAGCCTGTTCAGCGTGGCGCTCCGGGCCTCCATGCTCGCGCTCGTCATTCTGATCAGCCTCGGCACGGTCGCGGCGCCGCGCTTCGCGGGGTTGCATCGCCAAGGCGATCTGGGCCTGGGCGCCCTCAATCGCCGGGTCCAGATCGGCGGCGCCGTCATCGGCGGCGGCCTGTGCTTGGTGCTGGCGCTGGGCGCCCGGCCGCTGCTGTCGGTCGTCGGCGCCGGCTATGTCGGTGGTGCCGGCGTGCTGACCCTGCTGGCGCTCGGCCAGATGGCGAATGCGCTCTACGCGGCCCAGGACGTGCTGCTGGCGATGACCGGCCACGGGGCGGCCCTGCGCCTGCTCAATCTCGTTCAGCTCACCACCATTCTGGTGCTGTCGTTCCTGCTGATCCCGCGCTTCGGCCTGTTGGGCGCTGCGGTCGCGACCGCGCTCACCACGGCTCAGGGCGGCATCGGTACCGCCATGGCGGCCCGCATGCTGGTGCCCCAGGCGGCACCGTTGTTCGTTCCGCCGCCGCCCCAGCTGTTCCGCACCTTTTTCATGAGGTTTGCGCAATGATAGCCGAACCGAACACCCCGATCGCGCCACCCTCGGGCGACGCCAAGCCCGGCCCGTCGATCATCTCGCACGGCCTGATCAACTGGTGCGTCAAGACCGGCGACGCCTTGGCGCTCTGCCTGGCCGGCGTGGTCGCGAGCATCGGCGATGCGCCGGTGACGCTGGCGCAATCGGTGCTGATGTCGGTGCTGGCGATCTATCCCTACCGGATGGTCAGCGGCAACCGCCGGGTCTATCGCTGGGACCGCTACCATTCCCTGCGCTGGGAGATCATCGACATCCTGGGCGGGCTGATCGCCGGTGCGGTCATCATCGGCACCTTCGCCAGCGTGTTTCATCCGGCGGAGGATTCCTCCCGCTGGTTCCTGACCTGGCTCGCCACGGCGGTCTGCGGCATCGTCACCGTGCGGGTGGTCACCCGGGTCGCCGTCAATCGACTGCGTCGGCATGGCACGCTCAGCCATCGGATCGCGATCATCGGCGCCGGCGCCGAGGGCACTGCCGTGATCGAGCATCTGAAGAGCCGCGAGCGCCGGAACAATCCCTATGAGATCATCGGCGTGTTCGACGAACGGGCCGACCGGCGCGAGAAAAAGCTGCATGGCATCGACGTCATCAAGGGCATCGATCCGCTGGTCGAGATCTCGCGGACCACGCAGATCGATGCGATCGTGGTGGCCCTGCCGCTCGAGGCGCGCGACCGCATCTCGAGCATGATGCAGAAGATCAACTCCATTCCGGCCGACATCCTGCTGTTGATGGAAGTCAACTGGCTGAACGTGCGCGACGTCAAGCTGCGCAATGTCGACGGCCATTCCTTCCTGCAGGTCGCCCGCCGGCCCCTGGTCGGCTCGCGCGCCGTGCTGAAGGCGATCGAGGACTACACGATCGGCATCATCGCGCTCATCCTGGTATCGCCGATCCTGCTCGCCACCGCGATCGCGATCCGGTTGGAGGGGCCCGGCCCGATTCTGTTCCGCCAGCGACGGATCGGCTTCAATCACAAAGAATTCGAAATGCTGAAGTTCCGATCGATGACGTTCGATCCGCGCGACGACGGTACGCGGGGGACGATGGAGAACGACCCCCGGGTCACCCGGGTCGGCCGGTTCATTCGCCGCACCAGCATCGACGAGTTGCCGCAATTGCTGAACGTGCTGGCCGGGCATATGTCGATCGTCGGCCCGCGCGCCCATGTGCCGAAAATGCTGGTCGGCAACCAGATCTATCCCGAAGCGGTCATCGAATATGCGGCACGCCACCGGGTGAAGCCCGGCATCACCGGCTGGGCCCAGATCAACGGCATGCGGGGCGGCATCCATACCGAAGCCAAGGCACGGCGCGGCGTCGAACTCGATCTCGAGTATATCGAGAACTGGTCGCCCTCCTTGGACCTGCTGATCATGGCCCGTACGCTGTTCGGCGGCCTGTGGGGGCGGAACGTGTTTTGATGATGAGACCCCGTTGGCGTCACCTGCTGCTGTTGGCGGCCTGTCTCTGGTCTGCCGAAGCCTCCGCCGCGGATGGCCTCCCGGCCGGGCCGCTGATCATGGGCTATTATGAGAGCTGGGCGGAACTGCCGGTGGCGACGGCCAGCGTCACGGAACTGGCGAACCTGCCGGCCTCGCTCGACATCGTGGCCTTGGGCTTCGCCCGGCCAGATCTGAAGTTTGCCGGCACGGACCTTCGCGATACCGGCCTGCAGGTACCGTTCGACGGCGCAGAACTGGCCGAGGCCGTCGCGGCGCTCAGGGTGCGGGCGCCGCACATGAAAATCCTGCTGGCTGTCGGCGGATCCGGCTATGCCACGACCTGGGGCCAATATGCCCCCGATGGCGTGGCGCGCCTGGTCGCCGCCCTCGGGCTCGACGGGGTCGATCTCGACTATGAACCGGCGGCACCGCAATGTGCCCGGCACAATGGCGATGCGGGCGGCACCGTCGCTTGTGCCACCGACGCGATCTGGGCCGATCTGATCCGGCGGACCCGCCTGGTCCTGCCCCGTCCGGCCTTGCTGGCCTTGCCGGCCTGGAGCGTCGGCGCCTATGGCACGGGCGAGTTCCAGAACGAGCCGCCGCAAAGCCCGTTCACCGGCTCCATGCTCTGGCTCGGCCGCCTTCCGGAAGCCAAGGACGTCGATCTCGTCTCGGTCATGGCCTACGAGGCCGGACCGAGCTTCGATCCCCTGCGCTCGATTGCGGCCTATCGGACAATCTGGCCCGGCCGATTGCTGCTGGGGGCGCTGGTTCCGCCGGACCATACCGGCGGGATCGTCTATTCCGTCGATACCCTCAAGCGCTACACCGCCGCGGTCTCGAGCGATCCGCTGGGCGGCATGATGGTCTATGCGCTGCAAAGCGAACCGCCGGGCGGCGCCAGCCTCGCCACGCCCGACGGGACCCTCTCGGCCCGGACGATCTGCGAGCAACTGCATCGGACCGGTTGCTAGAGCGGTTCATTGTTTGAATGAATCGGAGGGAATTGACTCAAACAATGAACCGCTTGTCTTATGACATTCCCGGCTCATTCGACGCAGAATGAGCCGCCGTCGGGGCGTCGCAACACCCCGACGGCGGCAGAGGACGAGTCGTGATAACGCTGGCCGTGACGGGCCGAGCTAGCCAGTCCGGGATAGCGCCGGGCGGTAGCCCGTGTCGATGGTGATGGGCGCATCCGCACGCGAAACGCAGGCGCAGAGTTTGGTCGATGCCTGCTTCTGATGCTGGCTCAGGAAGACGTCGCGATGGTCGAGCGCGCCGGCGGCCCCGGTCACCTCGACCACGCACAGCCCGCATTCGCCGCGCATGCAATCATAGGCAAGCTCGATGCCGGCATCGGCCAGCGCGTCGAGCAGGCTGCGGTCGGCCGGGACCAGAACGTCGCAGCCATGATCGCGGACATGGACCTTGAACGGCGCGGCCGGCTGCGTGCCGCTCGAGCCGAAAGTCTCGAACCTCAGTCGGGTCGGGGCGCGGCCGGCGTCCCGCCAGGCGGTGCGGATCGCGTCCATCATGCCGGCTGGGCCGCACATGTAGATTTCGCCCTCGTCCTCAAGGCGGGCGATCTCCAGGGCCAGATCCAGGCGGCCACCTTCGTCGTCGACCACCAGGGTCAGTCGGTCGCCCAGCAGGGCGCGCAGCCTGTCGACAAACGCCATCTGGCGCCGCGTGCGGGCAGCATAGATCAGGCGCGGCCGATGACCGAGACGCACCAGCCGCTCGGCCATGCCCAGGATCGGCGTGATGCCGATGCCGCCGGCGATCAGCAGATAGTCCGGCCGGCCGAGCGCCAGATCGAAATGGCTCTGCGGTTCGGTCACGGTCAACATGTCGCCGACGTCGAGCGCCCACATGGCGGCCGAGCCGCCGCGGCTGGGCACGACGCGCTTCACGGCGATGCGCCAGGCGCCGTCGGTCGGAAATTCGCCGATCAGCGAATAGCTGCGGGTCAGCGCCCGGTCGCCCGTGGGCAGCGTCACCGTCAGGTGGCTCCCGGCCGGATAGGGCGTTGCCGTGCCGGCTTCGGGCACCAACTCAAACAGCCGGATATCGTCGGCGGGCTCTTCGATGGCGCGAATGCGCGCGCGGATCTGTTTGCCGTCAGCTTGCAATTTTGCGGCTCCCCCGGTCGCGGCGGATCAAGGCGTTGCCGGGCACGCTCGCCAACAAGGCGGCATCGCCCAAGGCCAGTTTCAGATTCTGTTTGGCGAGCCGGGCATGCTCGCGCGCCAGGGCTTCGGCCCGGGTGCCCTCGCGGGCCTCGATCGCCTCCAGGATCGCCCGATGCTGCGCCTGGGCCAGCACCAGGATCTCGCGGCTTTCCGGCAGATCGGCCTGGGTCAGCACGAAGGAGCTGGGCGAGGCGAAGGGCAGCACCATCGCCTGAGCCATCGCGCGGCGCAGCATCGGGCTGTCGGCCAGATCCAAGAGGCGCGCGTGGAAGATCTCGTTGGCGGCGACATAGCGCTCGAAATCGCCCAACCCGGGACTGGCCGCGCGGACCAGCGGCTCCATCGCCTCGACCGCGGCGCGCAAGGGGGCAAGGCGCGCCGGGTCGGCGAGCCGTTCGGCCGCCATGCGGGCAGCGGTGCCTTCCAGCACCCCGCGCAGCTCGATCGCGTCGGCAATGTCGGCCGGGTCGAAATCGCGCACGACGAAACCGCCGCCGGGCAGCATTTCCAAAAGGCCCTCGTGCGCAAGCGTCGAGAGCGCCAAGCGCAGGGGCGTGCGCGAGACGCCGAGCCGGGCCGCCAGCGGAATCTCGGCGACCCGTTCGCCGGGACCGACCTCGCCCGACAGCAGCAGCTCCCGCAGACGTAGCACGGCCTTCATCTGCTGGCCGGGGCGTGCGCTGGTCTCGCCGCTCATTCTGCCGCGGCCCGATGCGGCTGCTGCTCGGCCTTGATCATCCGGTCGATCAGGCGCCGGGCCCAGACGGCGCCGGCATCGATGTTGAGATTGTAGAAGGTCCGGTCCGGGTTCTCGTCGATCGCGCGCTGCTGCGCTTCGAGAATGAGCTCATCTTCGTGGAAGATGCCGGTAACCCCCTCGCGCAGCTCGGTCGTGATGCGCTGTTCATCGAGCCGGTAATTGCGCACGAAGGCCCAGAAATAATGGCAGGTGCCGTCCGTCTCCGGCGTCATGGTGTTCAGTACATAGCCGTTGACGCCCTGGCTGCGGTCACCTTCGGGGGCACCCGTGCCGGTCGGCGCCACGCCGACATCGATGACGACCGTGCCCGGCGCTTCGAACCGGATGATCTGCCAGCGATCGACCCGGCCGGGCTTGCCCAGCTGCTTGGCCCAGAACGGCGGCGGCTCGATATCGATCATCCAGCGCGAGATTTCGGCGAAATTCGGCCCGTGATGGGCCTCGAACGGCGCCTCGGCCACGGCGTCCTGGCCGATGCTGCCGCCATGCACGAAGGTCTCGTGCGTCAGGTCCATCAGATTGTCGACCACCAGCTTGTAATTGCATTTGGCATGGATGGTCTTGCCGTCGCCGGCCCAGGCCGGATCGTGGTTCCAGTGCATGTCCGGGACCAGCGCCGGATCGGCCAGCGCCGGATCGCCCATCCAGACCCACAGATAGCGATGCTTTTCCACGATCGGAAAGCTGCGCACGCAGGCGGCCGGGTTGATCGTCTCCTGAGACGGCATGTGCACGCAACGGCCGCCGGCCTCGTAGCGCAGACCGTGATAGCCGCAGACGAGCGTGTCGCCGTCGAGCCGCCCTCGGCTCAGCGGCAGCATGCGATGCCAGCAGGCGTCTTCCAGCGCCACCGGCGCGCCGTCAGCCTTGCGATAGAACACCAGGCGCTTGTTGCAAACCATGCGCGGCAGCAGGGCGTGCTTCAGCTCGACATCCCAGGCCGCGGCGTACCAGACATTCAGCGGAAAGTCCGGCTTGGCGAACCCTTCGGCGATCGGCGGCAATGACGTCTGCTGCATGACGGTTTCCTCCCCTGCGTTTCCTGAACGATGCCGGAAACGCCAATTGCATGCAACTAGAGCCAAAATCCGCGAGAATCGAGAAAATTCCTCGATATATCGCAAAAATTGCATGCATTTTCGAAGGCATTATGACGGCATGATCGGGCCGCCGGTCAATCGAAATCCCCTTGCCCTCATAACAATTATAATAAATAACAATTATAAATGAGAAGAACGGCCCGCCGAGCGGTGGCAGCTGCGGGCTCGCAGAGGGAGGAAATCCATGGATCTGGCCGACTATCGTTTTCTCGACGCGTCCCGTTGGGGCAACAAGCTGTATCTGGGCGGATGGCAGGCATCGACCGCCGGCACCCTTGCCGTTAGGGAACCGGCGACCGGGGAGGATCTGGGCCGGATCGGCCTGGCGACACCCGCCGATGTGGGCGTCGCGGTTGCCCGGGCCAAGGCGGCACAGCCGGCCTGGGCCGAGCTCGGCCATCGCACGAGAATGGAATTGCTGCTGAAGGCGGCTGCCGTTCTGGAAGCGAACGCCGAAGAACTGATCGGATGGATCGTACGGGAGAATGGCGCGATCCGGCCGAAGGCGGCCGTCGAGATCGCCGAGACGGTCGCCCTCTTCCGTCACGCGGCCGGCATGCTGACCGAAGCGCATGGGCATGTGCTCCCCTCCCGCGCGGGGCGCTTGAGCTATAGCCAAAGGGTCCCGCACGGCGTGGTCGGGGTCATCTCGCCGTTCAATTTCCCGATGATCCTGGGTGCCCGTGCCGTGGCGCCGGCGCTCGCCACCGGCAACACGGTCGTGCTGAAGCCCGATCCGCGCACGCCGGTCACGGGCGGCGTGCTCATGGCGCGGGCGTTCGAAGAAGCGGGCTTTCCGCCCGACATCTTCCATATGCTGCCGGGTGGCGCCGAGGTCGGGCGCGCCTTGGTCGAGCATCCCGACACGCGCTTGATCGCCTTCACGGGATCCACCGCCGCCGGGCGCGCGATCGGCGAGACTTGCGGGCGCTTGCTGAAGCGCACATCGCTGGAGTTGGGCGGCAAGAGTTCGCTGGTCGTTCTCGAAGATGCCGATCTGGAACTGGCCGCATCGAACGCCGCCTTCGGCGCCTATTTCCATCAAGGCCAGGTCTGCATGGCGTCGGGTCGCATCCTCGTCCAGGAAAGCATCGCCCGGCCCTTCGCACGGTTGCTGGCCGAGCGGGCCAGCCATCTGCCGGTCGGCAATCCGGCAACCGAGAATGTCGCGCTCGGCCCCCTGATCAGCGCCGACCAGTTGGATCGCGTCCACGCGATCGTCCAGGAGACGATAAGCCAAGGCGCCGTCCTGGAGACGGGTGGCAGCTACGACGGCCTGTTCTATCGTCCCACGGTGCTGAGCGGCGTGACACGCGGCATGCGCGCTTATCGGGACGAGGTGTTCGGTCCGGTCGCCAGCCTGATTTCGTTCGGCACCGACGATGAAGCGGTCGCGATCGCCAATGACACCGACTACGGCCTGTCGGGCGCGGTCATCTCGCCGGACATCGGCCGGGCGATGGCGCTCGGCATGCGGATCAATTCGGGCCTGCTGCATATCAACGACCAGACGATTGCCGACGAAGTATCCAACCCGTTCGGCGGGCGCGGCGCGTCGGGCAACGGCGGCAACATCGGTGGTCCGGCGAACTGGGATCTGTTCACCCAATGGCGCTGGATCACCCTCGAGAATCATCCGACCCAAAAGCCCTATTGAGAGGTCGCGATGGCATATTTCATGCTGATCCATGGTGCCGCGCACGGCGGCTGGTGCTGGCACAAGCTGGTGCCGATGTTGGAGGCGGCCGGCCATCACGTCCTGGCGCCCGATCTGCCAGGGTTGGGAGCAGACCCGACGCCGGTCGGCGATCTCAGCCTCGCTCTCTGGACCGACCGGCTGATCGAGCTGGTGCGGGCGCAATCTGAGCCGGTCGTCCTGGTCGGTCACAGCCGCGGCGGCGTTCTGGTCAGCACGGTGACGGAGCGGGTGCCGGATCTGGTCAAGCGAGCGGTCTATCTGACGGCCTTTCTGCTGGAGGATGGCCAAACGCTGTGGCAGGAGGCCTCAACCGATCTCGAGTCGGTCATTCCGACCAACCTCGTCCCGGATGAGCGCGCCGGAACCTGGACCATTCGCAAGGAAGTCGTCATCGACGGCTTCTACGGCGACTGTACGGCCGAGGACCTGGACTTCGTGTTTCCGCGCCTGCGCCCGGAACCGCTCTTCTCGCTCCACACGCCGATCCACGTGACGCCGGAGCGTTTCGGTCGCGTTCCCCGGCACTTCATCGAATGCCTGAACGATCGGGCCATCACCCTGTCCGCGCAGCGACGCATGCAGGCGGCCTGGCCCTGCGCACGCGTATTCCAACTCGCGACATCCCATTCCCCCTTTCTGTCGGCGCCCGAACGGCTGGTCGAGATTCTGCTTGCCGGCGAGGCGACGCCGGACGGGGTTCAGTGCGGCTAAGATAAAAAATCACGCATTATTGTTATTGTATATAACAATAATGCGTGATTATAGTGCCTCTGCGATCGACGGCCTGATGCGCGGCCCAACGAGAAGCACCCGGTCACGTTCCGCCCCAAGACGGAACACCGACAAAGAAATTTGGGAGGCAAGAATGATTCCGATCATCGGGCAGAAGCTGTCCAAATCCCGACTCTTATCCGGCATAGCCCTCGGCGTGTTGGCGGCGGCCGGCGTGGCGCGCGCCGACCAGATCGACGTTGGCGATCCGGACTGGGCCGTGCGCTGGGACAATACACTCAAATACTCGAACGCGTTCCGGGTCGGCGGGTATGATCCGGCGATCGGCGGCAATCTGCAGCCGCTCAACAGCAACACCAACGACGGCGATCGGAACTTCCGTGAGGGATTGATCTCCAACCGCGTCGATCTGTTGTCGGAATTCGACGCGGTCTATCAAGATCACACAGGGTTCCGCCTGTCGGCCGCCGGTTGGTACGACAGCGTCTACAACCAGTCGACGACCAACCACGACCTGACGACCTCAAACAACGCATTCGAGGGCGCGAACCAGTTCCCGCAGGGCACGCAGGTTCTACACGGCAGGGACGTCGAAATCCTCGATGCGCTGGTGTTCCACACGTTCGAGCTGCCCAGCGATCAGACGCTCACGGTCCGGGTCGGACGATTCTCGCAGCTTTATGGCGAGACGCTGTTCATGGGCGCCAACGGCATCGCCGCGGCGCAGGCGCCGATCGACGTGGTCAAAGCGCTCTCCGTGCCCAATTCGCAGTTCAAGGAGATCATGCTGCCGGTCGGCCAGGCCTCGTTCAACTGGGAGCTCGGCCACGGCGTCCTGCTCGGCGGCTACTATCAGTTCGAATATCGGCCGGATCGCCTGCCCGGGGTCGGCAGCTATTTCAGCGACGCCGACATTTTCGGCGCCGGCGCCGAGACCCTATGGGCGCCCGGGCAATATGCCGGTGCCACGCCCGGCCTCTTTTTCGCCCACGGCAAGGATTTGATGCCGAACAGTCAGGGCCAGGGCGGCACGGAACTGCGCTGGAAGGCGACGAAGAACTGGGAGTTCGGCCTCTATTTCGCGAATTATCACGAAAAGGATCCGGCGGCCGACTATCTGATCGAAACCGGCGCCACGCCTGTCGCCTTGGCCGATGGGGTGAACGCGCTCCGGATCGGCGATTTCCGCACCGCCTATAACCAGAATGTCCAGACCTACGGTGCGAGCTTCGCCACCGCGGTCGCCGACACCAATGTCTCGGGCGAGGTCTCGTTCCGCAACAACCAGTCGCTGGCCACGGCCGACAGCGCCGGCGGCAACGGCGGCGTCCTGTTCGCCAACGCCGACAGCGACAATCTGAGCAGCACCCGCTATCTGCGCGGCCAGACCCTGCACGCCAACGTGTCCGCCATCTCGCTGCTGACTGAGAACGGCATCTGGGACGGCGCCTCCATCGTCGGCGAATTGGGCTTCAACCACCTGATCGACATCCTGAACAAGGGCGACAAGGCGACGGTGCTCGGGCCGAACGGGGTGGTCTTCACCAACAGCACGATGTCGCTCAACCCGACCAGCACCCATAGCGCGCTGGCCGCCCGCATGGTGTTCGAACCGTCGTTCTTCCAGGTCATGCCGAACCTCGATCTCACGACCCCGATCGGCCTGGGTTACGGCCTCTACGGGCGGTCCGCACTGGGCTCCCATATCGGCAATTTCAACGCGCAGGACGTCGGCGACCTCAGCGTCGGCGCCAAAGGCAAATACAACGAAGTCTGGAACGTCTCGCTCACCTACACGAGCTACTTTGGCCCGAAGGGTCAGCCGACGGCGGGCGGTGCCGAGCGCTACCTGTCCTATGCGCAGGATCTGCACGATCGCGATTTCATCGCGTTCTCGGTGTCGCGCACGTTCTGAAAACAAGACGGGGGAGGACCAAGATGATGAACAAGACCAAGACCGTCGCCGGTGCGGCCATCGCGCTCGCCATCCTCTTGGCGGGTGGGGCCGAAGCCGCCGTCGGCCAGGAAGACGCCGCGAAGCTCGGACACGAGCTTACGCCGTTCGGCGCCGAAAAGGCCGGGAACAAGGACGGCACCATCCCGGCCTGGGACGGCGGCTTGACCCACGCGCTGATCCCGAGCACCGGCGCCTTGCCCGCGGATCAATATCCGAACGAGAAGCCGCTCGTCGTCATCGACCAGAAGAACGTCGCGCAATATGCCGACAGATTGAGCGAAGGGCAGAGGGCGCTGATCGCGAAATATCCCGACTATCATCTGACGGTCTATCCGTCGCATCGGACTTTCGCGGCGCCGCAATGGGTCTACGACAACGACCTGAAGAATGCGGCGGCGGGCCAGCTCGCGGACAATGGCCAATCGGTCAGTGGCGTCTATGGCGGCACGCCGTTTCCGATCCCCAAGTCCGGCCTCGAACTCTATTGGAACCACGCGCTGCGCTACGTCTCGCCATCCAACAACTACAAGATCGCGAATTTCACCGGCAATTCCGACGGCTCCGTCACGATGACGGTGAACGCCATCGACAATCACCAATCGCCCTACTACACGCCGGACGGATCGGCCGGCGCATGGAATGGCGAATATGCCTTCGGCCGATTGCAGAACGTGGGCCCCGCCTTCAAAGCGGGAGAAATGCTGGTGATCCGCGACAGCACCGATCCGGCGACGCCGCGCCAGGCCTGGCAATATCTGGTCGGCCAGCGCCGGGTTCGCCGGGCGCCGACTGTCGGCTACGACACGCCGGACTTCGTCGCCTCCGGCGCCAACTATTTCGACGAAGTATTCGGCTTCTGGGGCGCGCCCGACCGCTATGACTGGAAGCTGGTCGGCAAACAGGAAATCTATGTCCCCTACAACGAGAACGCCTTCTTCCAGACACCCGCCGCTCAGGCCCTGACCGCCCATCATCCGAATGCCGACAAGCTGCGGTGGGAGCTGCATCGCGTCTGGGTCGTGGAACTGAGCCTCGCCAACGGCAAGCGCCATGTCGTGCCGAAGAAGCGGATCTATTTCGACGAAGACAGCTACGCCGCCCTCATGACCGACGGCTACGACGCCGAAGGCAAGCTCTGGCGCACCTCCTACATGCTGCCGCTCGACGTCGCCGACGCCGGCTACGTCTTCTACGACAGCACGATCGTTCACAACCTGCAGGCGGGCACCTACAGCGCGATCGAGGTGTTCAACGACGGCTATTACAAGAACGTGAACCCGCGCCCCGACAGCTTCTTCACCGGTGATGCGCTCGCCTCCGAAGGCGTCCGCTGATTTCCCCGAGCCTTGGGAGCGGCCGCATCACGCCGCTCCCATTTTTTTCCAAATTCGAGGCAGTTGCGATGCTGCGTGCAACAATCCTGGGCGCGTCGATGCTGCTGGCGGCAAGCGCCGGCGCCAGCGCCGCCGCACCGGCCGACCCTCTATCGACGCCGTCGATCCTATCACCGCACAGCACGAGCCTGCTGATGACGCGGGTGATCTGGACGGGCGAGCGCCTGGTCTCCCTCGGCGAGAGAGGCACCATCCTGCTGTCGGATGATTTGGGCGCCACCTGGCGGCAGGTGCTGTCGCCGGTGCGGACCACGCTCACCGCCGCCGCCTTTCCATCGCCCAAGGTCGGCTGGGTGGTCGGCAACGGCGGCATCGTGCTCTCGACCGGAGACGGCGGGGAGAGCTGGGTGAAGGCCTTCGACGGGCAGGATGCCGCGGCTATGGAAAAGGCCCAGGCCCAGGCGGACCTCGCCCTGATGCCTGACAACGCTCGGGCACAGCGGCGTGTCCGCGAAGCCGAGGCGCTGGTGACCGACGGACCCGACAAGCCGTTTCTAGACATTCGCTTCTTCGACCAGAATCGCGGCCTGATCGTCGGCGCCTATGGGCTCGCGTTTCGAACCGAGGACGCCGGCCGACACTGGTTCTCGATCATGGGCCGGATCGATAATCCCGATGGTCGCCATCTCTATGGGATCGCTACGACCGCGACCGGTATCTTCCTGGTCGGCGAGCAGGGCACAGTCTTCCGCTCGACCGACGCCGCCCTGAGCTTTCAGGCATTGGCACCGGTCGGGCGCGGCACGCTGTTCGGCATCGTGGCCGGCAGAAGCGGCACGCTCGTCGCCTATGGCCTGCGGGGTGCCCTGTTCCGAAGTGCCGACGACGGCACCAGTTGGACCCGGATCGGCGCGGACTCCGCCAGCATCAACGGCGGCACGCTCTTGTCCGACGGCACCATCGCGCTGGTCGATGACGCGGGAAATCTCAAACGAAGCCGCGACGACGGGCGATCCTTCGCGACCGCCCCTTTGCCCCGGCCGATGCCGTTCTCCGCCCTGGAGCAGACCCCCGACGGCACGCTCGTGCTCGCGGGACCGCAAGGCAACCTCCGCCTCACCATGGCAACCGATGCACAGGGAAAGCAGCCGTGAGCCCCGATACGTCCCTGGCCCAGCACCCGCCTATCCGGAACCTGGCGGATTTCGACAAATCGTCCGGCAGCCTGCTGGAACGGCTTCTGTTCAACCACCGTCTTGCGATCATCCTGCTCTGCGCACTCACGACCATCATCCTCGGGTATCAGGCGACCAAGCTCGAGCTGGCCGCCAGCTTCGAAAAGATGATCCCGACCAAGCAGCCCTTCATCGTCAACTACTTCGATCACAAGACCGATCTGGCGACGCTCGGCAATGTCGTCCGCATCGCCGTCGAGAACCGGACCGGCACGATCTTCGACAAGGACTATCTGGAGACCCTGCGCCAGATCAACGACGAGGTGTTCCTGATCCCCGGCGTCGAACGTCCCTATATGAAATCGCTCTGGACGCCGGCGACCCGCTGGACCGGCGTGACCGAGGACGGCTTGGACGGCGGCCCGGTCATCGACGATACCTACGACGGATCGCCCGCCTCGCTCGACGCGGTGCGCCATAATGTCGAGCGATCGGGCGAAATCGGTCAAATCGTCGCCGCCGATTTTAAATCGAGCATCGTGCTGGTGCCGCTGCTGGAGCGCAACGCGGAGACCGGCAACCGGATCGACTATCGCGCGTTCAGCCAGCGGATGGAAAAGCTCCGCGCCGACCACCAGTCCGGCAAGATCGGCATTCATATCAACGGCTTTGCCAAGATGGTGGGCGACCTCATCATCGGCATGCATCAGGTTCTGATCTTCTTTGTCGTCGCAATCGGGATCTGTTCGGGCCTGCTATTCTGGTACACGCGCTGTGTCCGCAGCACCGTCGTGGTGATGGCCTGCTCCTGCATCGCAGTGGTCTGGTTGCTGGGCCTGTTGCCGAGCCTGGGCTACGAGCTCGATCCCTATTCCATTCTGGTGCCGTTCCTGGTGTTCGCCATCGGCATGAGCCATGGCGCCCAGAAGATGAACGGCATTACCCAGGACATCGGCCGCGGCACCCATCGCCTGATCGCAGCCCGCTACACCTTCCGGCGCCTGTTCGTCGCCGGCCTCACGGCCCTGGTGGCCGATGCCGTCGGTTTTGCCGTGCTGATGCTGATCCAGATCCGGGTCATCCAGGAATTGGCGATCACCGCCAGCATCGGCGTCGCGGTGCTGATCTTCACCAATCTGGTCCTGCTGCCGATCCTGCTGTCCTATCTGGGCGTCAGCGCCACCGCGGCCCGGCGCAGCCTGGCGGCGGTCGAGCAGCCGCAGCGGCAGGCCGATGCTTCGAAGAACCCGTTCTGGCATTTTCTCGACCGCTTTACCCGCCCCCGGCTTGCCGCCTCTGCGATCGGCTGCGCCCTGGCGCTCGGCATCGGTGCCGCCGTCGTCGGTCACCACCTGAAGATCGGCGATCTCGAACAGGGCGCTCCGGAACTTCGGCAGGATTCGGTCTATAACCGGGACGACGCCTATATCACCGCCAACTACGCCGCCAGCAGCGACATCTTCGTGACCATGGTCACGACGCCGCCCGGACAATGCGCACGCTATGACACGCTGATGCGGGTCGATGCGCTGGAATGGGGCCTGACCCAATTGCCGGGCGTGGAAGGCACCCTGTCGCTGGCGAGCATCGCCAAGCGGATGGGCATGGGCATGAACGAGGGCAATGCCCGCTGGTACGACGTGCCGCGCAATCAGGACACGCTCAACTTCGTCGTCAACCGGGCGCCGCGGGAAGTGTTCAACGTCAATTGCGATTTCCTCGCGGTCTATACCTATCTCAGGGACCACAAGGCGGACACGTTGACGGCCGTGAGCGACGCGGTCGGCCGCTTCGCCGCCGAGAACGACAGCGCCGACGTGCATTTCCTCCGGGCAGCCGGCAATGCCGGGATCGATGCGGCGACCAACATCGTCGTGAAAGCCGCCAATGGCGAGATGCTGGTCCTGGTCTATGCCGCGGTCGTCATCCTGTCCTTCATCGCGTTTCGGTCGTGGCGCGCCGTCGTCTGCGCGATCCTGCCGCTGCTGCTCACCTCGACCCTCTGCGAGGCGCTGATGGTGTCCCTGGGCATCGGCGTCAAAGTGGCGACCCTGCCGGTGATCGCGCTCGGCGTCGGCATCGGCGTCGACTATGCGCTCTATGTCCTGACCGTGACCCAGGCGCATCTGCGTCAGGGCATGTCGCTGTCTCAAGCCTATTATCAGGCACTGCTCTTCACCGGCCGCGTCGTGGTGCTGACCGGCTGCACGCTCGGCATCGCGGTCGCCACCTGGGCATTTTCGCCAATCAAGTTTCAGGCCGACATGGGCATCCTGCTTGCCTTCATGTTCGTCTGGAACATGCTGGGCGCCCTCATCCTGCTGCCGGCACTCGCCTGCTTCCTGCTGAAGGGCGGACGCGACGGGAAGACCGTTCCGGCCGGCGCCCAGGGCGCCGCGATCGATGGGTGACGCAAACCGGTCGCCGTCAGTCGTCGTCAGCCGCCACGTCTTCGATGCCCGGCGCGCTGTCGATGATCTGATAGAGCATCTTCAGCAAGGCGGCCTTCGGCTCCTTCCCCAGCACGCTAGCCAGATGATCTTCGAGCTGGCGATGGATTTCCTCCATCTGCGCGACGAAGGCCACGCCATGGGCGGTGAGAATCAGGGAATGCGAGCGGCGATCGTTGACGGCAGCATCCCGGCGAATGAGGTCGCGAAGCTCCAATTCGTCGAGCAAACGCACCAGATTGGCGCGTTTGATAAACAGCGCCTCGCTGAGCTGAGTCTGTTTGATCCCCGGATTGCGCGCGATGATCGTCAGGATGCTGAATTGCGACGGACGGATGCCGATACCGTCGAAGCGGGCCTTGAACTCCTTGAAGACGGCAAGCTGCGCGCGTCGCAAGGCGTATCCCAGGACCGTGGGAAGATAGCCCGTGTCGACGATATCGACCGCGCTCTGGCCGCTGGATCCGGGCGCCACCGCCGCCGCTTCGTTCGTTTTGCGGCCACCGGCGCTACGAGCCACACGAACCTCCTATAACTGTTTTGTTTGGAAACGAATATGTCGCCTATCATCTGCGGTTTGCCCAACCCGTACAAGGTCATTGTCCATAGACGGCTTCGCCTAGATCGCCGGTGGATTTCGCTTGAAACCGGCCCGACCGCAGATTGACTTCAATCATAATTGTTATATAACATAATTATATTTTGAGGCGCATGGATGCGACCGCCACGCGGGCGATGCAATCCCCATCAGGAGCAATAGAATATGGCGTCGTACAAAGACCGGTGGGACACGATCAAGGTCATCGTCGAGAGCGGCATTGCCTGGCTGTATTTCAATCGGCCGGACAAGCGGAACTGCATGAGCCCGACGCTGAACAGGGAGATGCTGGAAGCACTCGAGGCTCTGGAACTCGATGCCGCCGCCGGCGTCGTCGTGCTGACCGGCGAGGGTGCCGCCTGGTCGGCGGGCATGGATCTGAAGGAATATTTTCGCGAGACGGACGGCCAGCCCGAAGTCGTGCAGGAGCGTGTGCGCCGCGACGCCTCGACCTGGCAATGGCGCCTGCTTAGAACCTACAGCAAGCCGACCATTGCCATGGTCAACGGTTGGTGCTTCGGCGGCGCCTTTTCGCCGCTGGTCGCCTGCGACCTCGCAATCGCGGCCGATCAGGCGATCTTCGGCCTGTCCGAGATCAACTGGGGCATTCCGCCGGGCAATCTGGTCAGCAAGGCCCTGGCCGACACGATCGGGCATCGCAAGGCCCTGCATTACATCATGACCGGAGATACTTTCACCGGTGCCGAGGCGGCCGAGATGGGGCTCGTCAACAAGGCGGTCCCGCTCGACGCGCTCCGGGGCGAGACGATCGCGCTGGCCAGGAAGCTGCTGGAAAAGAACGAAGTGGTGCTGCGCGCGGCCAAGATCGGCTTCAAACGCTGCCGGGAACTGACTTGGGAGCAGAATGAGGACTACCTCTATGCGAAGCTCGACCAGGCCGCGCATCGCGACCCCGAAGGCAGCCGGGAAAAGGGCATGAAACAATTCCTGGACGACAAGAGCTTCAAGCCGGGACTGGCGACCTTCAAACGGTAGGAATGAGCCATGACGAACGCCGTTTCGATGGCTGCCGCCCCCTCGGCCATCCGTCGCCTGCTGCGGCCCCGATCGGTCGCGATCCTCGGCGTGTCGCCGACGCCGACGGCCTTGGGATCGGCGGTTCTGCGCAATCTGGATCGGGCCGGCTATAGTGGCGAGATCCACCTGATCAATCCGAAATACGCGGAGATTCAAGGCCGTCCCTGCCTAAAGTCCGTCGAGGACCTGCCGGACGGCGTCGATTGCGTCGTGCTGGCCATTCCTCGGACTGCCGTCCTGGACGTGCTCGCCGCCTGTGCCCGCAAGCAGGTCGGTGGTGCCATCGTCTTCTCGGCCGGCTTTGCCGAGGCCGGCGAGGCCGGACGGGCCGATCAGGCCGAGATCGCCCGGATCGCGCGCACCTACGGCATGGCGATCGAGGGGCCGAACTGCCTCGGCATGGTGAATTACGTCGATGGCGCCCCGCTCACCTTCGTCGATATTCCCGAACGGCGCCCAAGCGGTCGTCCCGCCATAGCGATCCTGTCCCAGAGCGGCGCCATGGCGGCCGTTCTGACCGTCGGCATTCATGGGCGCGGGCTGGAACTCGCCTATTCCGTCTCGACCGGCAACGAGGCGGCAAGTGGCGTCGAAGACTATCTGGAGGCGCTGATCGACGATCCGCAGGTCCCGGTCGTGGCCATGATCGTCGAGCAGTTCCGCCAGCCGGGTCGCTTCCTCGATCTGGCGGAGCGGGCACGGCGGCACGGCAAGCGCATCGTGCTGCTGCACCCTGGCCGCAGCGGTGCCGCCCGGGCATCGGCAGCGACGCATACGGGCGCCATGGTCGGCGACTATCAGGTCATGCGTACCAAGGTCGCTCATGCCGGCGTCGTGGTCGTCGATCGGCTGGAAATTCTGCTGGACGTCGCGGAAATCATGATGCGCTGCCCGGTTCTGCCGCGAGGTGGCGCCGCCGTGATGACCGAATCCGGGGCGTTCAAGGCGATGACGCTGGATCTGTGCGACGAGGCCGGGCTCGATCTTCCGACCGTGAGCGACGTCACCGCGGCGGCACTGCGCGCGGTCCTGCCCGATTTTATCCCTCCGACCAATCCACTGGATCTCACCGCCCAGGCGCTGGTCGATCCGGATCTCTATAGCCGGACATTGTCGGTCCTGTTCGGCGACGAAAGCTACGGCTGCGTCGTGATGGGCATCATCCTGTCCGATCCGGCCACCTGCGCGCTCAAATTTCCGGCGATCCTCGATGCAATCGGTCGGCTTCGCCCGGAAAAGCCTCTGATCTTCGCCGGACTGGACGAAGGCGCCGAGGTGCCCTCGGCCTATATCGAGCAATTGCGCGGCTTCAACGTGCCGTTCTTCCCGACGGCCGAACGGGCGTTGACCGCAGTAGCCTGCCTCGCCGAAGCCGCGGCGCGGCAGGACCGGTCCGTGCTCGCGACGCCGCTTGCGCCGGCGGGCCTGACCTCAGGCATCATTCCCGAATATCGCGCCAAGCAAATCCTGCGGACGCTGGATATCGCGGTTCCCGAGGGCAATCTCGCAACGACGCTCGAAGAAGCGCATGCCGTGGCGAGGCGGGTCGGCTATCCGGTGGCGCTGAAAGCGCAGTCGCCCGATCTTTCCCACAAAAGCGACGCGGGCGGGGTCGTGCTCCATCTGGCGACGGCGGAAGCGCTCACCCAAGGCTGGGAGCGGCTGCACCAGGCCGTCGCCGCGGCCTGCCCCGGCTTGACGCTCGACGGCGTGTTGGTCGAGGCGATGGGCGCGAAAGGCACCGAACTGATCGTCGGTGCCCGCAACGATCCGGAATGGGGCACGGTCCTGCTGATCGGCCTTGGCGGCATCCTGGCGGAGGCGCTGCACGATGTGCGGCTGCTGCCGCCCGATCTCAGCCAGGCCGCCATCGTCGACGAGTTGCACCAGCTCAAGGCCGGCGCGCTGCTGCGCGGTTTCCGGGGCAGCCCGCCACTGGACGTGGAGGCGGCCGCCGCCATCGTCGCACGACTGGGTGCCTTCATGGCGGCCAATCCCGACGTCGCCGAGGTCGATATCAACCCCGTGATGCTGCATTCGCCAGGACAAGGCGCGGTGGCACTCGATGCGCTGATCTCGGTACGCTGACCCGGCAAACCGGGTAGCGACAAAAGGGAGGAACGATGAAGATCACGGCGGCGGTAACGCGGGCGCCAAGCGCGCCCTTCTCGATCGAAGCGCTGGATCTGGAAGACCCCCGCCCTGGCGAGGTCCTGGTCCGTATCGTCGCGACCGGTGTCTGCCATACCGACATGGTGATGCGGGATCAGCATCTGCCGGTACCGCAGCCGGTCGTGCTCGGCCATGAAGGCGCCGGCATCGTCGAGCGCGTCGGGGCCGGCGTCGCCAAGGTCGCGGCCGGCGACCATGTGGTCATGAGCTTCAATTCTTGCGGCGAATGCCCTAGTTGCCGAGAGGACGCCGAGACCTATTGCCACGAATTCTTCGGCCGCAACTTTCTGGGCACGCGATCGGACGGCAGTTCGGGCCTGTCGCAGCACGGCACTCCCATTCATGGCAATATCTTCGGTCAGTCGTCCTTCGCCAGCCGCGCGCTCTGTCACGAACGCAATGTCGTCGCGATACCGAAGGACGTGCCGCTCGAACTGATGGGGCCGCTTGCCTGCGGCGTGCAGACCGGCGCCGGTGCGGTCATGAATGCGCTCCGTATCAAGGCGGGCCAGAGCCTCGCCGTGTTCGGCCTGGGCTCGGTCGGGCTCAGCGCCGTCATGGCCGCGCGGATCGTCGGGGCCGCGCGGATCATTGCCGTTGATCTGCATCCGGGCCGGCTGGCACTGGCAAGGGAGCTTGGAGCCACCGACCCGATCGCTGCCGGCGACACGGACGTGGTCGCAGCAATCACGGCTTTGACCGGCTATGGCGTCGACTACGCGATCGATGCGACCGGCGTCCCTGGCGTGATCGAACAGGCCGTGCGCGTGCTGGCCCCACGCGGGGCCTGCGGCATCGTCGGCGCCTCGCCCGCCGGCGCCCGGCTCAGTGCCGACCTTACCCACCTGCTGAGCGGAGGGCGGCATATCCGCGGCATCGTCGAGGGCGACAGCCGGCCGGACGTCTTCATCCCGCAGCTGATCGACCTCCACCGTCGCGGCGCCTTCCCGTTCGACCGGCTGGTGCGCTTCTACGATTTCGCGGACATCAACCAGGCCGTAGCCGATTCCGAAAGCGGCCGGACGATCAAGCCGATCTTGCGCGCGCCGCTTTGATCTGAAGCGCCGCTCGTTCGCCAGACTGGGTGGATTTAGCCGAGACTGGCCGCCTCCGCGGCAGCCCGTTGCATATTCATCGACATGGCGCTGGTGACAGGGCTCTGTTCCTCGACCGCGCCGGCCGTCGACGTCACATATTCCCGGACCAGGTCGATCGATTGTTTGATGCGCTGGAGGCTCTGGACCACGTCGTTCGAGACCTCCTTCATGCCGTTGATCTCTTTGGCGATCTCGTCGGTGGCCGATGTGGCCTGACCCGCCAGGTTCTTTACTTCGGTCGCGACGACGGCAAAGCCGCGTCCGGCTTCGCCGGCGCGGGCCGCCTCGATGGTCGCGTTGAGCGCCAACAGATTGATCTGGCTCGTGATATTGCCGATCAGGCTGAGGATACCGTTCATCGACTGGGCAACATCGGCCAGCCGCTCGGTCGCGTGGTCCGCCTCGGTCGTGCGGTCGAACGCGTCGTCGGCCGCTGCCTTGGACTTGACCATGCTTTCCGAGATCTCCCGGACGGAGATGTTCAATTGCTCCGCGCCCGCCGCGACCGTTTCCATCATGGAACTGACGGTCTCGCTCTTCATGCGCCGAATGACCTGCGCCGTCACGTCGGTCGCGAATTTGACGACCTTGAACGGCTTGCCGTTGAGGTCGAGGATCGGATGTAGGACGCCTGGATCCAGACTTCCTTGCCGCCCTTGCCGAGGCGCTTGAATTCCGCCGCCTGATATTCGCCGCGATTGAGCCTGGCCCAGAACTTCCTGTAGGACGGGCTGTCGCGGTAGGACGGCTCGACGAACAGGCTGTGATGCTTGCCCTGCACTTCCGCCAACGAATAGCCAAGCAACTCCAGGAAGGTCTCGTTGGCGGAGAGAATGGTCCCGTCCGGCGCGAATTCGATCCGGGCTTGAGATCTTGCTAGGACGAATCGACATTTAGCGCATCCAGATCATGGCGCTGGCGAGATGAAGAGCGGCGAGGAAGTAGACGGCTCGCCGATCATAGCGC
>Ga0302311_10000189_pt1 | contig 78654 bp, 74 predicted proteins | sample III_Palsa_N1_3_FD_200449 | JGI IMG/M metagenome (GOLD analysis project Ga0302311, IMG submission 200449) | Peat permafrost microbial communities from Stordalen Mire near Abisko, Sweden - III_Palsa_N1_3 | ecosystem: Environmental > Terrestrial > Soil > Palsa > Peat permafrost | place: Sweden... | reverse complement strand
ACTCAACATCGCCGGCCCGCCGGCACCAACGCGGCCCGCCCGCAACAGCGGCCACTGGCCGGAAAGTAGACATCATCATGAACACCTTGGAACGCCTCCAACAGCAGGAAGCACTGCTTGCCGAGACACAGCGCGAGATCGGCACCTTGAAGGATTCGGTCAGCCAGGCCGAGCAAGACCTTGCGACGGCTCAAGGGCGCCTCCAGCAATTGCAGGCTCAAGGCCGCGCAGCCGACCCCGCGGCGCTGGGCGAGGCCCTGATGCTCAAGCAGGATCTCGAAGCCAGCGTCGACAGCATCGAATCCGGCGCCCGCCCGCGTCTCGCACAGTTGGCAGTCCAGGAGGAAAAGCTGCAAGGGAAGGTCAGGGATGCGACCCGCGAGCACGACCGCAAGGTCTTCGCCGACATGGTCGCCGAGTACGAGATCCTGATGCGGCCGGCCTGGGCGCTCGCGGAGCAGATCCGTGCGCAGGCCAAGAAGGTTGGTGTCGCCCTCGAGAAGCAATCCCCGCTCGTCGAGTACGAGTGGCGAACGATTGGCGGCTACGAGCTCAAGCCCGGCCCGGGGGCAGTCGTCCCACGGACAAAGTTCGACATGGCCAGGCGTGCCGCCTGAAGGCGCGCGTCCCGAAACCGTAACCCCACCGGTACGAAATCGCCATCATGGCCAAGCTCACCGAACCCCAAAAGCTCTTCATCGTCAAGGCGTTGGCGTGCTTCGACTCGCCGACTCGGGTGGCCAACTCGTTTCGGGAGGAGTTCGGCATCGAACTCTCTCGCGCCCAGGTCGCCAAGTACGACCCGACCAAGGCGGCCGGCGGCGAGATGGCGGCCAAGCTGATTGTCGTTTTCGACGAGACGCGCAAGGCCTTCAAGGAGGGCGCCGGCGAGGTGCCCATCGCCAACAAGGCGGTACGGCTGCGGTCGCTGAATCGGATGTTCGAGAAGGCGGAAGGGCAGGGGAACGTGGTTTTCGCCGCCCAGATGCTGGAGCAAGCCGCCAAGGAGGTCGGTGGGATGTTCACCAACCGCCGGGAGCTGACCGGCGCCGAAGGCGGCCCCATCCAACAGGCCACCAGCGTGAAGACGATGTCCGACGAACAGCTGATCGCCCTCATCAAGGATCTGAACGAGGCGGTCTGACGCGCGCACGTGCACAGCCCTCGGCGTGCACGCGCGACTACCCAGCAACCCGGAGAAACCAAACCATGGCACAACTACCATTCATCAACGGCGCCGCATTCGGCGTTGTGCAAGTACTGAGGCGGCAATGAACACTCTCTCCCGCTTTCAGTTCAACGCGATCCTTCGCGCTGGCATGGCTGCTGCGGTCGCGACCGTAGGGTCGCTCGGGTTCCTCGGCGGCAACGTCAGCGCGACGACCGACTTCAGCACCAACTACCTTTACAACAACGCCGTCCGAGACACCCGCGGGTTCACGGCGTTCAACTCGGGCGGCGGCAATCCGTCGCTGGATTCGAACGGTGATTTGGCGGGCCCCGGCACACTCTGCCTGAGCACTGCCCCGAGCTCAATGCAGGCGGGCCCGCTTGCATTCGGCAACTATTGGTACTCGTTCAAGTCGCCCGGTCAGGCCACGAACATGACCGCGTTTGGCGGCGGTCAGATGACGGTGGGTACGCCCCTGCTGGACGCTGATGGCGTCACGAAGCACTATCCAATCACGATCAACGCCGCGGCGGGCACCGCCGCCCTCAACTTCGACGGGCCGGCCACCAGCCACGACTGCGCCCGAGACGGCAGTGCTACCAGCGTGGGGCAGCCCGAGTTCGCAAGCGTCCCGATCGCGCACTACGCGCAGTTCGGGACGCTTCGCGCGATGGACTTCCTGCTGACGAACAACCGCAGCGACACCTCGTGGTCGACGCGGCCGGCGGACTACTACATTCGCGTCTACACGGCAGGCGGCAGCGCGTTCCCTTGGAGTGCGGCGGTCAAGTTCTTCAATGCGGTCGCGGCCTATCCCGGCTCCGCGCTGAAGAACGTTCTCATCAACATTCCCTACAGCGTCGATGACAGCTACGCTCCGGCGCTGGCGCAGTTCCTCACGGCTCAGGGGCTGACCTCAGGCATCCAACTGATCGTCCAGCTCTCCAATGAGCACTGGAACACCTCGTTCACGACATGGGGTGCGTACCAGGCGCTCGCGATGACCGAGCTGCAGTACATCGGCAATTACGGTACGAGCAGCCCAGCCATCTCATCTGTCACGTCCGACGGCACGAACCTGACGTTCACGACGGCGGCGGCGATCGGGTCGTACCTGACGACGACAGCAAACTGCGTGGTCGTCGGCGGCGTCGGCGGCTTCAACGTCGGCACGCTCGCGTCGCCTGTCGTGGCCACGAAGACGGGCAGCAATACCTTCACCGTGCCATCCACGGGCTCAGCCGGCACCGGCCAGTTCGGCGTGATCTTCAACCTGGCGTCGACTCTGATCGCGGACGGCGAGTTGCCGGGTATCCAGGGTTCGGCAGGTTGCAACAACAAGTGGTTCGTCCGTCGCACGTACCAGCTCCAGCAGCAGTGGATCGCCTACCGGCCACAAGACAAGTTCATGATCGACACGTCGCTCTACGGCGGCGAGGGGTTCAACGGCAATCAGAACAGCCCGATCGAGTACGCCTATGCGGCCTACCTCGGGGGCGGCTCGGCATCGTCCTGGCTATATGCGGGCGCTGTCGGGTGGTACGTTTCGGCGGCGTCTAACAGCACGACGGACGCCGTGTTCGCAGACTTGAACACGAAGCTCGCAGCGACTTCCGACGGGCAGATCCGCGCGCACCGATACCTGTGCAAGCTGTACGGCCTGCATCCCATCGCCTACGAGTGCGGGCCCGACCTCCAGAACGTCCCAGCGTTGCAGGTCGCGGTTTCCACCGATCCGCGTATGCAGACGTTCGTCACCGCGATGATGAGCAAGTGGTTCTCGAACGGCGGTGAGATCTTCGCGTTCTACTACGCCTCGCCAGCGCCATTCATCAACGGCAACAGCCAGGGCGCGTGGTCGGCGCTGCAGTCCTTCACCGACACGAGCTCACCGAAGATCGCGGCGCTGCTGGCCTATCGTTCGCAGACGATCAGCTATGCCAACGTGTACGGCGCGCCGGGGGCAAGCCTGCCGCTGTCCACCTACTGCCAGTACGCGAGCACGCGAAACGCGGTCACGAACGGGCTGTTGGGTTGGTACGACTCGCCCCCGAACTACGCGGACATCGATGTCGCGATACCGGTCGCGGGCAGCTACAAGTTCACGGTGAACGGCTGTGCTCAGGCCAACAGAACGGTCCAACTGTTCGTTGACCCATCAAATACCGCGAACGGGACGCTCCTGGGCACCTCGACCATCCAAGCGAGCGGCAGTGGTTGGAACGTCGGGTCGTCAGCGGATGCCGTGGCCGTCCCGGATCCTGTGACCGCGGTCAGCCTGGCCGCGGGCATTCACACGATCCGCGTCGCAAATCCGTCTGCGATCGGTCAGCACGGCATCGGACTGACGGCCATCACCGTCGCTGCCGCCTGATTGCGGTCAAGAGCAGAAGCCCGAGCGCCATCAGGGGCGCGCTTGCCGGCTCAGGAATGCTCGTCGCCGGCGCACGCGCGAAGAAGTCACCCTGAAACGATCCGCTCTCGGGCTCATCTGTGGCGTTCACGAACGTCGCAATGACCGAGTAGGAGCCATTTCCGGAGGTGACCGCCTGATACCAGGTCGACGGATCCGCGCCGGTGAACCTCAGCAGCGCATTGGCGCTCGCGCCGTCCCCATCGGCGGTCATGGTGAAGTCCGTCGTGATGACGATCTCGCTGTACGGCGACAAGGTGAATCCGGTTCCACCATACTCCAGGAAGCTCATGATGCCAAAGTCGTCGCCGGCCGACGCCCAAACCATACCGGGCGGGATGTTTGGTTTCGAGCTGACCCACCCTAAGATGAATGCCGGCGACCCCCCATCGATCTCGCTACCTATGGTGATTCCACCGAACGGCCCATCGCCAAAGGTGAGCGGCGTTTCGTAGCCTCTCCAGGCCGGAGGACCGGGGTACATACCCGAGTTATAAGGCGTTGAAGTCCACACAGACTCCACCGCCACATTACCCGTGAAGTCCGCCGTTGCCGATGGCGACGAGTTGCCTGAGAGATCGAGCACCTGGACGTCAAAGGTGTTGATCAAAGTCTGCGCCGATGTCGCGCCGGCGTGCGCGATGCCGCTCCCCAGCGTCAATGCGGCAGCCGTGGCCGCAACGAGTCTGCGTTTCATGGTTCTCCCTGAATGGATGAGCGACCGGGCTCGAAGCGCCCCGGCTTGCAACGGACCATTCTTGTGTCTCGTTGGCAGCCTCGCAAGACTGTCAATGCAGCCAGTCACATCAAGGCGAACACGGCATGATTCACCGGACGCCTGCGCTTGTGGGCCTGGCGACTTCGGCTCGGGCCAAAGCGGGACACGAAGATCTTCGCGCGCCACAGACGCTCGGCGCCTGGCAGACGCAGGATCGCCGCCCGCTGATCAAGCCCACGCCGGCCAACATCCGGGCGTTCGCGAAGACGCCGTACGCGCGCCGCGGCGTCTAGCAGCGGCGTGATCAAGTCCCTGCCGGCCCAGCCGACGCTGAACTGGACGAGCCGCCAACCCTTGACGTTCCTGCGGGACGAATTCCAGCCTGTTGTTCCGAAACGCTGGCCGAGTTTCGCAACGATTTCCGCGCTTCCAGAAACCCAAAGTTCGGGCCAAAAGTTTGAAAATATCTTTCTAAGTCAAAGACTTAGGGCTACCGCGAGGGTGGAGAAACGTCGCAGTTCCTGACCGATTTCCGCGAAGTAAGTGAACGATTTCCGCGTGTCACGGGCATACCCCTAGGCCCTATTCGACGTCGCCATTGCCACCCGCGCTGGGATTGAAGGTTGGGCCGGTGACCTTGCCGCCGAGGTGCGTTCCAAGGCCGAGGCGCTGGTATCCGAAGGGGCGGTATCCACTGCGGTGTCCACCGGAAACCAGGTTTCCGAGCGCGTGCTGATCGAGGCGACCGCGAAGATGATCGTTCGCCTCGAGGCGAAGCCTGAGGCCGGCCACTTCGCGGTCCCATTGCTTGATCGGCGGAATGGCGGGCGGTCACCGGCAGCAACCCTCGCTGAGCGAGCATCGGCGCGGGCCTTGGCACCCGGCCTGTCCGCCGCACTTTCCGCCATCGCGCCCGGGTCGATTACAAACGCGGCAGAGTGTCGTCGATTGATGCAAGGGTTTGTCCCAAGATAAGCTGCTCGCGCCCCAACGTCATATAGGTATGGCGCAGCCAGCGAGCCTGGCGGTTGCCGCCATGCTGCCATGGCCTCCGAAGAACGCGCACGCTTTCGGCCAGTGGGCAAGGTAGTCCCAGCGGACGACAACTTGTGGACGGGGAGACATGGGCATTCACCAGTGTCGCGCCGGTCTACGAGACTGTGAAGGTGACGCGAACCGTTAGGATGTTGACCGAGGAGACGCGCGGCGATGCGCCGGATGCGTACGGAGGGCATGGACTGTGACCGAGATTCAGTGGTTCCGACTGATGCTGGCGCTGCTGACCGCATTGACGCTCAGCGCTGGCGCTGTGTGGGGCTTCGAGACATTGTCGGCGCGGGATGAGCGCATCGAGGCTGCCGCCTGGGCGCAAAGAGCGATCACTGGCACCGAACCCTGCGTCGCCGCCCATCCAAACGACGCCGGCTCTTGCGTGAACTCGGGATACGAGTCCTCGGCCGACGAGCTCAATCGAGAGGCAGGCGAGAGAGAACCGATCGCCAGCGCGGTGACTTGGTTCCTGTGGATGCCCCAGCTCGGGCTCGTGTTCCTGTTCCTGTTCTACTGCGTGCGCTGGGCCATCCTCGGCAAAGTTCGTCCGCTCTGGTTGTTGCGGCGGAAGTGATCAAGCCATGAGCGGCGTACCGGCTGCAATTGCACCTTCAGCGGCTCACGCGATCGCATCGCAGGCCGCAGCTCTGCCTTCCGCAGGAGCTCCGTCGGCGGCGATAAGCCATGTGCCGGCTTGGATCCCGCATTGGCTGGCCGATGGATGGCCTGCCGACTACCTGCCGCCGCTGATCGCACTTGCTGCATTCGGATTGTCGTTCGTGGTCTTCTTGAGCGCCAAGCGACGAGAGCGCTTCAAGCTCGGCATCGACCTCATCCTGAAATTGGGAGAACGGTTCGAATCTGCGGCCATGCGTGAGCATCGCGCTGCCGCGGCCCTCGCCCTGCGCAAGAGTGACGAGGGCGATATTCCTGCGCTGGACTCCGTGCTCGATTTCTTCGAGGACGTCGCATTTCTGGTGCGGCGCGGCGCTGTCGACGTGGAGGCGGTCTATGAATTCTTCTCCCATTGGATTGAGATCTATGCGCGTGCATCAGCCGAATATCGCCGAAGTGACCACGGCTCGCTGGTGTGGGAGGGGTTTGAGCGCCTGATCCCAACCCTCGAGGAGTTCGATGACCGCAAGCTCTCCGCCGGGATTTGGAGGCTCCGTCTCATCCATGCCGTTGCGTGGCACGTTGGGCGTAAGAAGGATGCGGACAGAACTTGGCGTGAACCAACTGCTGAGACGGATTCAGATCTTCGCCTAGAGCAGCTTCTCGTCGAGCCCGTGCTGCCGGCTAGCAGGTCGGGGCGCGGAAACGTCGCGGCGAAGGTGACCGCAGACGCTTCCGCTCGTCGGCCTAGAGTGCGTAGACTGGACACCGATCGGCACGACCGCACGCGGAGAACTCGATGACCACGCCGGACTATGAAGCCTTCCGTCGGATGTACGAAGCGTACGACCAGGTGCGGGCGGCCCACGAAACACTGATGCGCGACATGATCTCCGGTCGGGAGCCGGTCTCCGTGGAGCTCGCGACCGAAAGCGCGCATCGACTGATGGCCGCGCTCCAGGCGTGGCAGGCAACCTACCCTGGCATCGTCGGCTTTCGAAGCGCCTGAAAGACGCAAGCACAGTGGCCGCCGAGGCGCCCCGTCAAGACGTCTTCGTGAGCAGGTCGTACGCCGTCCCGCAACGGGCTGCGTCCACCGGAAGGCGAGTGCTAGCGATCAGCAGCAGTCCCACTGGCTGCCGGGCGGGTTCCGCATGCGAGAGACGATGATGATCTGGGGCGACCAGGTGCCGCCCCTCCGGGCGCGCCCCGATCCGAAGCAAGACGGCCGTTTCGCGCGCGCGGCGTGGCTGCCCCTTCAGTAGTAGTACGGCGTGCGCGTCGTCCACACGCTCTTCGGATAGCGCGTGTGCAGCAGGCGGTGGGCCGCGATCGACATGGCGTGCGCGTCGTCGTCCGTGCATCCACCTCGCGTGGACCACACCGTCACGTAGAGCAGCCAGGGCACGTCCGGGTCGTCGGGGTGCTGGCGTGCCCAGGCGATGGCGTCGCGTCCGATCATTCCGGTCGCCGTGGGCAGTGCGCGCAGCCGACCGATCTCCGCTCTGACGAGGGCCGGCGGTTGGGCGCCGCGCAGCGGCCTGCCCTCAAGGTTGGGAAACGGCGACTGTGCGCCCGTCGCCGGATCGATGGTCACCACGCCGGTGTCGGCGATGCCGCACCATTCCTCGGCCAAGACGTGTTCCGCGGCCTTCTGCGGCACGAACGGGCCGTCGGGCCGCCACTCCTGGTGCATGTCGGGATAGAGTTTGAACTCGAGGACGCCCACCAGCAACACGTGACGCCGATCGGACGCTACCGCCTGAAGGTAGCGCTCCGCGAGCGGCTTCAACGATGGCCGCAGGTCGCCACTGGCGCGCGCGGCGCGTTCGGCCAGGCTCTCCTGTCCGGTGAAGTCGGCACGCAGCCAGGCCGCAACGGCGATGCGCGCGCGATCCTGCGGCGTCAGGCGCGTGCTGGCGGACACAGCTAGCAGGTCTTGCGCGGAGAGCCGGGTGTCGATCCACGTCTCGCCGTCGTCGTCCAACTCCCTCTGGTCCGCCGGGGGCGCCTGGGTCTCTCCGCTCGCCAAGTACTCCCGCATGCTGACGGGCCGCTCGAGATCCGCGACGGCCGAGGCGAAGTCCGTTGCCGTATCGAAGCGGGCGCGCAGGAACACGTTGCGAGCCTGGCGATCCTGCGGCGCGTCGGCGACGACGGCCAGGCCCGCGGCCGCGGCGGCACGTTCGGCGGGGACGTCGTCCGCCAGCCGGGCGAGGCGCGCCAGCTGCGCCTGCACCGTCAGAAATTCCGGCGCCTGCGCACGCGTGGCCAGCGCCTTCGCGCGGACGTCGCCGGGCAAGGTGTTGGTCGTCATGAGGTACGCCAGCAGCCAGGGCCGCGCGCGCATGGCGTCGTTGGCGCCCAGCGCGGCGCGCCATCGCTCGAGCGCATGGGCCGACGCGGACTGGCACGACTGCGCGACCTGCTGGGCGTCGGACGACGCGCCCAGCGACGCCAGCAATACCGCGGCGCCGGGCCGGCCTGCGCCGGTGATCGGCAGGTCTTGAGGCGTCACGCAGGCCTGGATCGTCGACATCCAGTCCACCATTGGCGACGCCGTTCGAAACGTCGCCGGGTCGGGGCCGCCCGATTCATCCAGCAGCGTGAACGAGAGCATGCGCCAGTCGGCGAGGCGATCCTCGGCTGTCGGTGCCTGCGACGGCTCTTCGAGCGCCTGAGACAAGGCCAGGAAGTACGCCGAGGGCGTGAGGCGCGCGCGCGCCCGTCGTAGCGTGGCCCGCGTCGGCTCATGGAGATCCTTGAGCGACGGGTCGGCGAGGATGGCGTCGGCTTGCTGCTGCAGCCGCGCCATGGCCTGGACCGCAGCGGGCGAATCGGTGTCCTTGGCGTGCGCCAGCAACTCCTGTCGAAGGGAGGCCCGCAACGCGAGGTAGCCGCCCCATTGGCGCATCGCATGACCTGGTTTCGCAGCGATCGCCTGAAACGCTTTCGCGGCCTCGTCCAACCTGCCGGCGTGGAACAGCGCGGCCGCGAGCTGGTATTCGCGCTCCTCGCGCCAGACCTGCTCCTCGGAGGACGGCAGCAGCGCGGGGATGCGCGGCGTGGGCTTTCGGTCGATCAAGTCCTTGCGATAGCTGTCGTCCCGCCAGTTTTCGGGGATGGGCGTGGGCAGGTCGCAGTTCGAGAAGACTGCGTCCTGTGCGTCCACCCAGGCACGCAGCCGCTCGCTGGTGGCGTCGGGACGGGCGCGCAGGCTGGCCAGTGTGCGGCTCGCCGTGGCGAAGGCGTCGGGGGCGCACTCCGTGTAGTCGGCGTAGTCAGGGCTCAGGCGCGTGCCGCTGACGTTGTCGCGCTGCGGGTCTACAAGAACGGCCTGCGCCGCCTGCCGCCAGGCGAGCACACAAGCCGGGCCGCTGCAGTCTTCCGTAGCGTCCGGCTTTGGATCGGTGAGGCGATCAAGCGTGCCCGCCGGCAGCGCGGGGCCGAGAAGTCCCTTGGCGTCGAGCGCCATCGCGCGCCACGCCGCATACAGGCGCAGCCGCGGCCAGCCGGTCTGGATCACGCCGACGTGGCCGGACTCCAGCCGCGCCGAATCGACGTCGGCCCCGTTGGCCGCGACGAACCGACTGGGCGGCGGCCCGTAGTCGCCGCTGGCGTATGCCGCGCCGCAGAGAATCGTCAGCGCGATGGCGGCGATCGTGCCGGCGCTGTGTCCGGGTCGCCGGTTGAAGAGTCGTGAAGCTCGCAATGTCATGGGAGATCTCGCATGGAAAGGGTCAGCGCGTGACCTGCGGCCACGGCCGCCGGCTGTTGAACACGTATTGACGGGTGTAGGGCGCCAACGCGGCGGCCGGCAGGGGCTCGGCCGTCGACGAGCCGATCGCCGCGCCGCGGCAGCGGGGATCGAGCCGGCCGGGCTCGCGCACGAGAATGTCGCGGTACCTCGGCGCTTCCCTGCCCATGCGAAAGAACATCGGCACGACCTCCTCCGCCGGCAGCGCTTCCGGATCGAGCCAGTCCCGCGAGCCGCACCACCAGGCCAGCGCCGTGACCGACAGCCGCACGTTGCCGCCCAGGCGCTGGTGCACGTCGCTCACCAAGGCTTGGTAGAACAGGCGCTGCGACGGCCTGGCCTCGAGGTCCAGTTGGACCCAGCCCGACGTGCTCCGGGTGGCCGCGAACAGCACCAGGTCGCGAATGTCGGCGTGAAATCGTTCGGGGTTCTGCGGTGGCTCGCGCTGGCTCATTTCGACGTGCACCACCGGCGTCACACGCAGCGCCGCGGGCTTGTCGCCGCGTCGGCTCCCCGGGTGCAACGTCATCGTGGCGCCGCGCAGCAGCACGTCGTCAACGACGACGGCCGCTTCGTCGACCCCGCCGCGCGGCCATTGCCCGCCGTCCCAGATCCACGGGATGACGGCAGCCGCCGCGTGCGCCTGCGCAGACAGCAGCAGTGCCATCAGCATCAGGGGCCATGCGGCGATCGGTCGGGTCATGTCAGGGTCTCTCCGCTTCGGGGATGTCTGCGCCAGGGACGAGAAGTGACCGAGGTCAGGCGAAGGCGTCGGGGCAGCATGGCGCGCATCGTCGTCGCTGTCGCCGGCTCTCGGCTTCGGCCAGTTACTGTCAAGGCGCAAGGTTAGCGCCGCCTTGCGGCGTCGACGTGAGAGTTCTCTCACGGGTTCGTGAGGCTTTGGTCGGCCGTCCGGCTCAAGGCGCAGCGCCGGCGTGTCTCTGTCCTCGCGCGCCACCAGGGCCTTGCGCGCCGGGGCGCCGATGGCACGTTTGCGCACGCCTGAATGGCCTGTGGGCCGGCCTTGCGGCGACGAATCGCGAGGCGCTGTCGGTGCTGACGAAACGTGCCAAGTTTCCAGCCGTAGTTTCGAAACGGTAGCCGAGGTCAGAAACGATTTCCGAACGATTTCCGCGCGCCGGTTGGGACTGAAAGTATTTTCAAATCAATAGCTTGCGATTTCTGTTGGTGAGGATTCCGCGCAGTAAGCGAACGATTTCTGCGCGATGCAGGTATACCCCTGGAGCCTATTTGCGTGGTCGACGTCTCCATCCCTATCGCCAGCCGCGCCAACTCAGAAGATGAATCGCGACGCGAGGGTTTGTCCTAGTGAGGGCTGGACGCACTCCAACGTCATAGAAGTAGGGCGCATCTTGTGAGCCTGCCGCTTGCCACCGTCGGTGCATGTCCTCCATCCACTTCGCCACCGACGACGACCTGCGCCAGAGTCACGAGCCGGAACCTGGACGAGCTCGACAAGCTGTCGCACTTGTACCTCGCCTCTCACCTCGACTTCGATGTGCCGCGAGGGGGCAACACTCCAGAGGTGATGCGCACGTGGGGCATCGCCAAGGGCGATGGCGACGGCAGCATCTTCATCTACGAACGCCTGTTCCCTGGCGCCGTGGTCGCGCCCCCAAACGTCGATCAGCGCGTGTCGCGCGGCGACCTGCTCTTTCAAGGCGCCGAGGCGGTGGTCGACTTCACTCCGCAGCCATGATCGAGCCCTGGTCGATGTCGCCGGGATTGCGGCGATGCGCGATCGCCGCGCAGATGCTCGATCTCGCGAGCAGCGGTATGTCGAGTGCATCTTGGGTGCGCCAGTGCAAACCGTGGCTAGGGATAGACGCCTGCGGCGCGCCGGGCAGACTGACGGGTCAACTCAGCCATGGGTCAGGGATGCGAATCTGCGGAACCGCCACCGACGTGAAACGGTCGATCTTCATTTCTGGGGGCCGCGAGTCTGTCGGCTCTCACCACGTTGTCACTCTGCGCATAGGTAAGACCGCCGTTCAGATCGATATGGAGGCGGCCCTGTTCATATCGGACGGGGACCAGATCGAAGTGGCGGGCTACAAGCAAAGCGGGGCGCTGCACGGGCTCGCCTTCGAAAATCGTACGAATAACACGAGGGGTCACATGACGGTGTGGCCCCATCAGATTGGATTTTTCGTCGCCGCGGTGCTGGCGCTAGGCTGCCTGCCGGTGACGGCATTCGCTGTGGCCAAGGGTGAAATGCTCCAGGCCGCGCTGCTGTGCTTGCTTTGCGTGATCTTCGGAGTTATCACGTATGCATGCCGGACCGATTGGCTCTCCCGCAGCAGAGCGCGGGCGCTGTTACGGAACAAGACCGCAGCGACGTGACACACAAGCGGGGTGGCTCACGGCAGGTCGGCCATCTCGCCGAGCTTGCTGGCGCCGTAGGGGCGCCTCGCGGCGACGAGCGGTGTGCGGCCCGGGCAGTCGCCGCCATCGAATCCGAACTCAGAGCCGGCGACGTTGGATTTCGTGGCAAACCGTTCCTGCGATTGCCTGCTCTACGGATTGAACGTCCGCATCGGAAGCTACCGGAAGGTGTCCGTCCACCTTCATTTCCGTGCAGCCTTGGCCGTCTAGCACGAATGCCTCCCATTGGCAGGTGTCACCGTGCCGCTGAAACTGGCAGCGATAAGCGAACTTGCGTCCACGCCGAGTGAGGCATGAACCGACGAACTCTGGCATGGCGACCCCCGAGCCGGTCGCACCCTCCAAGGCGCGACTCGTGTTTGTACGCTTGATCAGTACGTTAGAAAAGCGCGGGGATACTATCGGCCGAAGCTGTCACTGAGCTATAAAGACGTGCAACGGCTGAGACGCGCCGCCGGATCCCGCGCAGACATGTTGATGCTCCCATGAAGGAATCCATGCTTGAGCCGAGACGCATCCTCACTGACTCCCAGTTGGGCGCGTTGCGAGATGCCGAGAGCGACCGCGTCAGTGGAGCAAGGGTTCGGCCGGCTGCCGACTTGCGTTTCCTGATTCAGCTAGGCCTCGTGCAAAGCGACCCGTCAGGGAGGCTGAGGGTTACGGACGCAGGCGTGAGGTATCTGGAATACCTGGATCGGCCAGACTCTCAGCTCAAGGATTCCTGATTCGACGATTGCCATGTCCGGGCCGAGTGACGGGCATCGGCTTGGTGATGGTCCGTATTGCATGCGGGGACTTCACGCTCGGCACGCTCAAGGTACTCAGACCCGCGAGCGGTCAGCCGGTACGAGGCGCCGCGGGATTGTCCGGGCGGGACGTGCGTGGTTGGCGCGATAGAGCGCCAGGAAGCCATGCTGGCCTCCAAGGCGCCCGACGCTGAGCGCCTGGTCGCCCTCAAGTACGTCGTCCACTTCGTCGGCGATGTCCACCAGCCACTTCACGCGGGTTATTCGGACGACAAGGGGGAAACGCCAACCAGGTGCGCTTCGACGGTCGCGGCACCAACCTTCACGCGGTCTGGGACTCGGGGCTGATCCGGACGCGGTCTGGTGGCCAGGAGGTTCTCCGCTTGGCGGTCACCTCCAAGCTGACGAAGGATTCGGGCGCATCGACGCCGACGCAGTGGGCGCAGGAGTCCTGCCATATCGTTGGAGCACCGGGGTTCTATCCGCGGGGCCGCTTGCTTGGCGACGAGTATGCGGCGCAAATGGATCTGGTCATCGTCGACCGCTTGGCGGCAGCGGCTAGCCGCCTCGCCCAAGTGCTCAACGCCTCGCTGGGAAGTCGCTGACGGCTGCCAGCCTGCGGGTGCAGCGATGGGGCCTGACTCGCAAACGAATTGCATGGGGTGCGGTAGGCGACCAGCCGTTGCTCGCAGTAGTGCCGTTCTCGATTGCGCGGTGTCGTCGATTGACAGATCGGGTAGAACCAAGAGAATCTATCGTTGCCGACTGTGAAGGAAACGCTATGAAGACTCGTCTCAGCTTCCTGTTCGTCGCGGCTCTAGCCACGCAAGGTACCCCTACGGTCTTTGCGCAACCTTTGCCCGACTGCACCTGTCTCGTCACATCGCCACCGGCATGCAGGTTGTGCCCACCGGGAACGCACTACGTAGATCTGGGATGCGATGTCGCCGGCAATGCCACGGCTTGCAGGTCGACCTGCTATGAGAAGTACCAAGGACTATATGCAGGCTCGCAATCTGGAGGCACTTGCCTTGCAGGGCGGGACTACGCCGGCAAGCCGCTGATAGAGGGCGACATCGTTCTGAGTACTGACGGTTGCCTAAAAATCGCCACCGCTACGGCGAGTGGGGTGAGGCTTTTACCTCTCACGAACAAGGACGGTTCAGCAGCCTGCTTCGCGAAGTAGAGCATCGCTCAACAGGTGGCAGTCGCCGAATTGGAGCATTGCTTTGCCACGCTCAGCCATAGTCGCATCTAGGCTTGAAGCTGCACATGCTTGACGCTATGTCCGGCGTCCGAAGTGCTGCCACTCGCGATCATCGGAGATCGCGTAGTGCGCGGCCAACCCATCGCGGCGTTCGCCCGTATGGAACTGCAGGTCTACAGCAGCCGGGGCGAGCGCGGGCCATTGCCGCACAAGGACTCGCCGAAGAGCGCACTCATCTTCCTCTAAGCGCAAAACGCTGCTGCCGAAGCGTCTGGCCTGCCACTCGAGACGCTGGAAAAAGCCCACATCCGGGTCGACATGGATTCCGCGGGCTGGGCCGGCTGCTTCCTGCGCGATCGCGCATGCTTAACTGGCTCGATCCCGAGGAGAAACGCGAGGCTCCGCATTGAGCCAAGATCTGGCCAGCGGACTTAACTTCCGGGCTCAGGCGGACGGGGCATCCGCCGGCGCCGAGCGGCCATGCGGGTTTGCCGAGATAGGGCTGCCCTGTCCGCCATCTCTTCCGCCGGGCGCTCGCTTCGCGGAGTGCGCGCGGCACGCTATGCTCGCTGAACGACAACGGAGACCGCGATGGGATGGCGCTTCAGACGGCGGATCAAGATCGCACCTGGCTTCAGGCTCAACTTGAGCCGCTCCGGCGCCTCCACGTCGATCGGTCGCTCTGGTGCAACGCTGAACGTCGGTGGCAAGCGCGGGCCGCGAGTGACCGTTGGCCTGCCAGGTTCAGGGCTCTTTTACGTGAAACAGCTGACGACGATGAGCGGCGACAGCCGGCCCGGCTGGCGCGCACTCTCCGTCGTCGCTGTCGTTGCGCTGGGCTGCGTCATCGGCGCACTCGCGACGCACTCATGACCGATGCCACCTATCTGCCGCCGGTCATCCTCACCGCTGACGAAATCAGGGCCATCACTGGAGCCGTCGCACCGAGTGTGCAACTCAACGAGCTCCGGCGCCTTGGCTTCACACGCGCACGCCGAGGGCTGGACAAAAGCCTGATCGTGGAGCGAGCTCACTATGAGGCGGTCTGCGCCGGCGCGGTGGTGCTGTCCCCTGGCAAGCTGGAAAAGGCTGCTGACAAGCTGATTGCGCGGGTAGCGATTCCTGCGTCCGAAGCCCGGACGGCCCCGCTTGTGCCGGCGCCGCCGCTTGCACTTCCGACAGCAGCCCCACCGCCGCCGCCCACTCCGCCGGTGTTGCGGGCAAGCGCTCGAAAGATCACGATCGAAGAATGGGCGGTTCAGAACTACAGCAACCCGCCGACGCGCTGGGTTCTCGGGCAATGGCGCCGGGCCGGCCAGATCCACCCCGAGCCCGAGCGTGTCGGCCGCACCTGGTACGTTTTCGCGAAAGCTGTGCGGATCGTCAACGGCATCGTGCACGACGGTGTGTCGCTGGTCGACCGGATCGGAGCCAGGGAAGGCCGATGACGGGATCTCCACGCAGACGACTCGCCTGGTGAGCCTGCCGCTTACCACCATGCGGCCATGGCACCGCAACACTTCCCCGCATCCCTTGCTGGCACTGCATGCACATGCTCGCGGTCAATGCGAGATCGAGCGTCGTGACTTGCGGCCTCGACCGCGGCAGCCCGACGATGAGCCAGTCCAACGGCCGTGCCGGCTGTGGCCATTGGGAGCGCGAGGCCGGCATCGATGACGACGGACTGGGCCCAGTCGGCGTGCCGCGCATCGCGCCCTACGTGCCGGAGCCGCCACTGCCCACCAGCGCCGCGCAGTCGCAGCGTCGGGGGGGGGGGGAGGGGGACTCCGAGCGCAGTGGCGTCGGCTCAGAGGGTCACCCGATCGTGCCGAGCGCGCTTTAGGTCTTAAAGACGGGGACGGCAGCGACTATGAGTCGCCAGCGAATCGGCACCAATGTATTGCTGTGCTGATGGTGATTCTGCGGCGGGAGCGTCTTGTTATCGGCGATGCCGATTTCGTGGCCGCATCCCTCGCATCGAAAGATTCCCGAGTCGGGCGTCTTCTCTCCTGGGTTGTGCAACGTATCGAACGCTGCGTGTGTCTTCTGCGAAAGATACTTGGGATCCTGGTATAGCGCCATGGTTTCCTCCTGATTGCCCGGAAGCGCCGGACACGCCCCCTCGCGCCATCGGCGCGAGGCTCCTCAATTCGATTGAACGGATTCGGAGGATCAAACCCGACAGCGGCCGGGTTTCTATGGTTTTGGCTGCACTTCCGCTCCGTTGTAATTGCTCGACAGAAGTTGACAACTACATAGCTATTGCAACAGACTCTGGCCATGATGGCTGAGACCAGCGCGACTTCTGAGGACTCTGTCCTTGCCCTCGCCCGCAAGCGTCCGCTGCTACGTGCGCGCGACTTGGCCGAGCACTCTCTACCGACAATCGCCCTCACGCGCCTGGTCGCCGCGGGAAAACTTGAGCGCGTCGCCCGCGGGGTCTACAGCCTGCCCGGCCGCCGGCTGAGCGAGCATCGATCGCTCGCCGAGGCCAGCCTGCGCGTGCCGCAGGGCGTCGTGTGCCTGCTCTCGGCGCTGCGCGTGCACGGCATCGGTACGCAGGCGCCGTTCGAGGTTTGGCTCGCGATTCCGCAGAACGCACCGACGCCGCGGCTCGAGCAGCCGTCGCTGCGCGTGGTGCGCATGTCGGGCCTGGCGCTGCAGGAGGGCGTCGTGGCCAGGCGCATCGACGGCGTGAAGGTGCGCGTCTTCAGCGCGGAGAAGACGGTCGCCGACTGCTTCAAGTTCCGCAACAAGATCGGCCTGGACGTCGCGCTGGAGGCACTGCGGGACGGCTGGTCGCGCGGCCTGCTGTCGATGGACGAGCTCGCGCGCCACGCGGCCACCGACCGCGTCGCCAACGTGATGCGGCCCTACCTCGAGAGCGTCGCTGCATGAGCCGCAACCTGGCCGCCTCGATCCGAGCTCGCCTGAAGAATCACGCCGACGCGGCCAAGGAGGACTTTAACCTCACACTGACACGATATGGCCTGGAGCGTCTGCTGTACAGGCTGTCTGTGTCGCCCCATGCCAGCCGCTTCCTCCTGAAGGGCGCTTTGCTCTTCTCGCTCTGGTACGACCGACCGCACCGGCCGACGCGCGACGCCGACCTGCTGTCTTTCGGCTCGGACGAGGTCGATGCGATGGTCGACGCCTTCCGTGAGATCTGCGCGGTGCCATGCGACGACGGCCTCGCGTTCGATCCCGCGAGCGTGCGCGGCGCGGAGATCCGCAAGTCCGCAGGCTACGGCGGCGTGCGCATCGACGTGCCTGCCCTGCTCGATGGCGCGCGCATCGCGCTGCAGGTCGACGTCGGCTTCGGCGATGCCGTCACGCCGGGGCCGCAGGCCGTGCGCTACCCGGTACTGCTCGACGGCCTGCCGGCGCCCGAGTTGCGCGCCTACCCGAAGGCCACGGTCGTCGCCGAGAAGTTGCACGCGATCTGCCTACTCGGGCTCGCGAACACACGGATGAAGGACTACTTCGACCTCGACCTGCTGCTTCACGACGAAGCACTCGATCGGGCCGAGCTGCGGCGCGCGATCGAGGCTACGTTCGAGCGCCGAAAGCTGGTGTTGCCAGGCGACTGGCCCGTGGGCCTGAGCGATGCATTCGCGGCCGACCCGGTCAAGCAGGCACAGTGGGCAGGCTTCCTACGGAAGAACCGGCTGGAGTCAGTCCCGCTTCCCGACGTCATTGGGCACCTACGTGCTGGCTTGGCGAGACTGGATGTGGCTGCCCGAACCTGATCGGCACTGCGGCGACGCGTTAGTCGGGTGGCAGGCAAACATGGGCGTGTGGTGGCAAGCGGCGTCAGGCTCGGGACGTGCGTGGACGTTACTATCCGCCTATGGGCGAGCCGGAATCAAACGACGCTGAACAGAAGTGGCTCGGTGCTGCCGTCATTCTCACCATCTTCGCTGGATTGGTGATTCACGCCGCTGGCGGCTGGCCCTGGATTGCGACATGGCTGCAGTCCGCAAACGCGCCGGCCTGGGTTCAGGCTGTGGGAGCCGTCCTCGCGATCCTCGCGAGCACCTGGATTGTCGGCAGACAGATGCGGGACGCTCGCCGCCTCGCAGCGCAAGCAGTATTGCGCGAGCGTCAGTACCACTTTCTGATCGCCTGGGAGTCGTTCCTCAGACTGGCACAACGCGCGGCGACCGCGTGCGGCGCGATCAGCATCCAGCTCAACAGCCGAACGGACGTGCACACCATCGCGACGGCGGGCGAATTCGACTACACATCTCTCGATGTCATCGCCCGATGGTTGGATCGCATCGACCCCCTTCAGACACCCGCAACCCTTGTCGACAACGGCATCGAACTCGCCGCGGCTGTCAAGCGGTTCCGGCGCCTCGTCGAGCACTGCCTAGCTGACCATCGAGCCATGAATGCGGCGCAGTTTGATACGTGGTTCAAGGACACGCGGAGAGAGGTCGGCGCCGCTCTGCAAGTCGTCCAGCATGTGTTCTCGGATCTTGAGCACCTCAAATCGCTGCACGCGAAAAACCTTGACGCTCTCCTCGCAGACGCTGCAGGGAAGTAGGCGACTGCCGGCGGACAAACTGGCGGAACTGAAAGGCGAGGGCCGGAGCCCCAGCATCCATGCGGGCCTTGACAGTCACCCTCTCCGCCAGGAAGTAAGCAAAAACGGGCCCCAGCGGCCCGTTTTTCATAGGCTTCTGCCAATCGTTCTGCCATTGAGCTAGCAATTGGAGCGGCCCTCTTTGAAGCAGACGAAGCGTGTCTCTTCGTGCGCTCGCGGAGCCGCTGCCTGACCCAGTCGGCCTGTCGACGCGAGGGGGTCATTTCCAGGTGCTGAAGTCGAGGAAGGGACGGAATCGCTCATGGCAGTTTCCGGCCGCCTCGAGGGCGAACCAGGCCCTCAGCCTGACGCGCTCGGCGTCCCTCAGTGGCTGCGTCACGTCGAATGCCAGCAAGTCGACCCCACTGCCGCCCAGATCGCGATACCGGGCGAGCTTGTCACGCACCTCCCGCACGTACTGACCGAGAGGCCGCCCGCAGAGGAACGCGGTTTGGCTTGGCATGTTTGCGATGCCCGTGACTTCCTCGTCCAGGTTCACGGTTTTGATTCCCGGTGCCGAGACAGCGCGCCAAACAGCCAAGAAGATGGCGAAGCGTTGTTCGAACAGGTCCAGTTTGAGCTTTGCGCTGGCGATCTTTGCCTGGCGCCAGGCGATCCCCGCCGCCGCAAGGCCTATCACCAGGGCCACGAAAGCCGCCGGCAGCCCTTTCGCCAGCTCCGACGTCCAGAACCCTTGGGCCCACCATGCCGCGCCGGCGCTTGCGGCCGTTGCGACGTGAGGGGCGACGGAAGCCGCGCTTGCGGCAGACGAGGCGATGATCGGCATGCGAAAGTCTACTTGGCTGTCGCGTCTCGGTGCCCGTTGCGGGACTGTTATCCGTAGAGGCTCGTCGTGCAAGTTCTGGCAGGCATGGTGAGAAGGCGTCGACGTGGGCATCGCCTTCGGCCGGCTGGGCACGGCGGCCGTGACGACCCTAGCGAGTCGCGACCCGGTCGCGATGCGCGGCTTGTTTCGCCCGGTTGCCGCATACGGCCATGCTGCACCAGCGACGGCGGCCTCCTCGCGTGGTGTCGAGGAAATGGAGGACGCAGGTCGGGCTCTCGCACTTCTTGACGTCGGCGAAGTCCGCCGTGGTCACGAGGTCGGCGATGGCCTGGGCGATGGGCAGCAGGAGATCGTCGGCCGATTGCCAGTGGCGTCGCGCGACCCGCTTCAGCGCGGCGTCGCCGTCGCGCGTGTCGGCCTTGGGGCGGGCGACGATCTGCGTGAACGTCCGGTCGCGCGCGAGCAAGCCATTCAGCGGCTCGAGTTCGCCCTCGGCCGAACGCGCGAGCGGCTTGCCGCGGTGGCGCTGCACGAAGCCGCGGAACCATTCGCGCAGCGCCCGAGCCTGCGCGGCCACCGCGTCCAGTTCCTTGGGCGTGGCCAGCGCGCGCACTTCGTCCAGCGCGGCCTGGTCGAGCAGTTCCGCGGTCTCGAGCCACGCGAGCAGATCCTCGCCCGAACTCAGCCATTCGACCTCGACGTCGACGGGAATCGCCAGCGTGTTCAGGAAGTCCAGGCTGCCGGCTTCGGCCAGGAACATGGCGGGGGGGCGACTGGCGGTCATGCGAAGCGCTCCTTGGGTTTGGTAACCGTTAAAAATGATGTTGACAGGTTATCACGTCGCAAGTAACCTTTCTGAATAAACCAAGCAGGTTACCAATTCGGTAGCCCAACCAAGGAGTCAACATGAGCGCGACGACGAACCGGAAAGTGGATGTGGATGGCCTCGAGGTGTTCTACCGCGAGGCGGGGCCGGCGGAAGCGCCGGTGCTGTTGCTGCTGCACGGGTTCCCGAGCTCGAGCCACATGTTCCGGGACCTGATCCCGAAGCTCGCCGGCGAGTACCGCGTGATCGCGCCGGACCTGCCCGGCTTCGGCCAGTCGGCGATGCCGGCACGGGCAGCCTTCGGGTACACGTTCGACAGGCTCGCGCGGGTGATCGACCGCTTCACCGAAGTCCTTGGGCTGCGGCGCTTCGCGCTGTACGTGTTCGACTACGGCGCACCGGTGGGCTGGCGCCTGGCGACGTGGCATCCCGAGCGCATCACGGCGCTCGTCACGCAGAACGGCAACGCCTACGAGGAAGGCCTCAGCGAGGGCTGGAACCCGATCCGGGCGTACTGGCGCGACCCGAGCGCGCGCAATCGCGACGCCCTGCGGCAGTTCCTCGCGCCGCAGACGACGCAGTGGCAGTACACGCACGGCGTGAGCGACGTCGCACGCGTCTCGCCCGACGGCTACTCGCTGGACAACTGGTACCTGTCGCGTCCCGGTGCGGACGACATCCAGCTCGACCTGTTCCTGGACTACGCAAGCAACGTGGCGCTGTACCCGACGTTCCAGGCGTATTTCCGCGAGCACCAGCCGCCGCTGCTGGCGGTGTGGGGCCGCAACGACCCGTTCTTCCTGCCGGCCGGCGCCGAGGCGTTCAGGCGCGACGTCGCCGACGCCGACGTGCGCTTCTTCGACACCGGCCACTTCGCGCTGGAGACGCACGCCGACGAGATCGCGACCGCCATTCGCGGTTTCCTGGCAAAGACGCTGCAGGCGGCCTGAGCGCATTCGCAGCACACACAAGGAGATGACCATGATTCAGAAGAACGCGACTGCCGTGCTCGTGCACGGCGCATGGGCCGATGGCTCGAGCTGGCGCGACGTGATCGATCCGTTGCGTGCCGCGGGCGTCGACGTCGTCGCGGCGCCGCTGCCGCTGACGTCGCTGCAGGACGACGTCGCGGCGCTCGAACGCACGCTGGAGCGCGTCGATGGCCCGGTGGTGCTCGTCGGCCATGCGTACGCGGGCGCGGTGATCGGCGAAGCGCGCAGCGACAATGTGCGGGCGTTGGTCTACGTCGCCGCGCTGGCGCCCGACGAAGGGGAAGCGGTCGCGGACGTGTTCTACCGCAACGAGCCCCATCCGCTGGCCCCCAAGCTGGCACCCGACGCGCACGGGTTGATCTGGCTGCCGCGCGAGGCGTTCTCGGCGGCGTTCGCGCAGAACGCGTCGGCGACCGCGCTCGAATGGCTCGCAGCCGTCCAGCGGCCGATCGCGGTGCCGTGCATCAGCACGCCCGTCGGGCGACCGCGCTGGAAGGATGTGCCGGCCTGGTATCTGCTCGCGGAGGACGACCGGATGATCCGCCGCGAGACGCAGGCCTTCATGGCCGAGCGCATGAGGGCGACGATCGTCGCGCAGCCGGTGGACCACGCGCCCAGCGTCACGGCGCCGGCCGCGGTCGTCGGGATCGTTCTCGCGGCCGTTGCCGCGGTGAAAGGAGCGTGACATGGACGACCGTGTTGTCATCGTCACTGGCGCGAGCCAGGGCATCGGGCGCGCGACGGCGATACGCCTCGCGCAGGACTTCAGCGCCGTCGTGCTCGTCGCGCGCAACGAGGAGAAGCTGCGCGAGACCGAGCGCGAGGTCGTCGCCGCCGGCGCGCGCGCGCTGCTCGTGCCGGCCGACCTCAGCGAGGCGTCGGCCGCGGGCGAGGTCGTGCGCCGGGCCATCGGCGCGTTCGAGCGCATCGACGCGCTCGTCAACATCGCCGGGGCCGTGCCCCAGGTCGACGTGCTCGAGATGACCGACGAGCAGTGGGACGCCGGCTTCGCGTTGAAGCTGCACGGCGCACGCCGGCTCACGGTGCAGGCCTGGCCGGCGTTGCAGGCGTCGCGCGGGTCGGTCGTCTTCACGTCCGGCAATTCGGCGCTGTTTCCCAAGGCCGGCTATGCGGCGGTGGGCACCGTCAACGCTGCGATCGTCGCGTTGGCCAAGGCGTTCGCGGACAAGGGGCTGCAGGACGGCATCCAGGTCAACAGCGTGCTGCCGGGCCCCGTCATGACCGGCCGTCGCCGCTCCTACCTGGAGCACTGGGCGCCGGCGCACGGGATGTCGGTCGAGGAAGCCACGCAGCGGTTCCCGCGGGAGGCGGGCATCGCGCGCTACGGCGAGCCCGAAGAGATCGCGGCCCTGATGGCGTTCCTCGTGTCGCCGCAGGCGAAGTGGATGACGGGCTCCGCCGTTCGCATGGATGGCGGCGAAGTCAAGGCCGTCTGAGCCGTTCGGGACGCGCGTGTCGCGCGGTGGGGCATCCTCGCGCGCGGGAGGATGTTTTGTCGTCGGCGATCAACGGCCCCTTTCGTCCGCCGCAGCGGTCACCAGCAGCCGATCCAGCAACGCCGCCACATGCACGGCCTCCCGCTGCGCGCCATCCGCGATCTGATGCCGACAACTCGTCCCATCCGCCACCACGATCGCGTCCGGCGTCGCCCGAATCTTCGGCAACAGGCTGTCCTCCGCCATCCTCATCGACACGTCGAAGTGCGAGGCCTCGTAGCCGAAGCTGCCGGCCATCCCGCAGCAGCTGCTCTCGATCAGCTCGGGTTTCGCCTCGGGGATGAGTCGCAGCACGTCCAGGATGGGCGAGACCGCGGCGAAGGCCTTCTGGTGGCAGTGGCCGTGCAGCAGGATGGGTTGGCCGGCCGGCTTCAGGCTGACCGCAAAGCGGCCCGCCTTGGCTTCCTGTGCGACGAACTCCTCGAACAGCAGCGCCTGTCCCGAGACCGTGACGGCCTTCTCGCCCAGCCCCATCACGAGCGCCTCGTCGCGCAGCGTGAGCAGGCACGACGGCTCGAGGCCGACGATCGCGATGCCTCCTTGCGCGAACGGCAGCAGCGCGGCTATCAGCGCCTCGGCCTTTTCCTTCGCCTGTGCGACCTGCCCGCTGGCGAGGTACGTGCGGCCGCAGCAGTGGTGGCCGCCGCCTTTTTCGACGGTATGCAGCGTGTAGCCGGCGGCCTTCAGCACGCGCGCGGCGGCGTGGGCGTTCTCGCTTTCGAAAATACCGTTGAAGGTATCGACGAACAGCACCGCGGCGCGGCGGCCGGCCTGCGCCGCGGCCAGCGTCGCGTCGCGTGACGAGAACAGCGACGGATCGATGCGACGCCAGAAGGTGTCGGCGCGCCACGTCGGCAGCGAGCGCTTCGCGGACAGCCCGAGCAGCTTCTCGCCCAGCCAGGCCGCGCCGGGCAGGGTGTTGCGCAGGTTGGCCAGCCACGCGACGCGGCTCACGGCGTGCGCGTAGTCGGGCAGGCGCGCGATCAGCCTGTCCTTCAGCGAGAGCCCGTTCTTCGCGTTGTAGTGCGCGAGGAACTCGATTTTCATCTTGGCCATGTCGACGCCGGTGGGACACTCGCGGCGGCAGCCCTTGCAGCCGACGCACAGGTCCATCGTGTCGTGCATGGCCTTGCTGGTGAAGGCGTCGGGACCGAGCTGACCGGAGATCGCCAGCCGCAAGGTGTTGGCGCGGCCGCGCGTCAGGTGCTGCTCGTCTCGCGTGACGCGGTAGCTCGGGCACATCGTGCCGGCATCGAACTTGCGGCAGTGGCCGTTGTTGTTGCACATCTCGACGGCCTTGGCGAAGCCGCCGGTGACGTCGCCGCCCGTGCCGGGGGGCGTCGTCACTTCGGTCACCGGATCGGCCTGCACGTTCCACGCCGACCAGTCGAGCACGGGAACGAGCGGGATGCGCCGGTAGGGCGCCGGCGTGCCGGGCGGCGCGAAGCGGAACAGCGCGCCATCGTCCATGCGCGGCGGGTCGATGATCTTGCCCGGGTTGAACAGGTTCAGCGGATCCAGTTCCGCCTTGATGGCGCGGAAGGCGTCGTTGAGCGCCGGGCCGAACTGCCACGCGATCCATTCGCCGCGGCACAGGCCGTCGCCGTGCTCGCCGCTGAACGCGCCCTTGTACTTGCGCACGAGGGCCGACGCCTCTTCCGCGATGGCGCGCATCTTCGCGGCGCCGCCGCCGGGGCCGGCGACGCGCATGTCGAGGATCGGGCGCACGTGCAGCGTGCCGACCGATGCGTGCGCGTACCAGGTGCCGCGGCTGCCGTGGCGCGCGAAGACCTCGGTCAGCGCGTCGGTGTATTCGGCGAGCCGGTCCAGCGGCACGGCGCAATCCTCGATGAAGCTCACCGGCTTGCCGTCGCCCTTCAGGCTCATCATGATGTTGAGGCCGGCCTTGCGCACCTCCCACAGGTTCCTCTGCGGCGCGTCGTCGCTCATGCGCACCACGCTGCCGGGCAGGCCGAGGTCGCCCATCAGCTCGTCGAGCCGGCCAAGCTTGGCCAGCAACGGGGCCTTGTCGTCGCCGGAGAATTCGACCAGCAGGATGGCCGCCGGACGGCCGATGAGCGCCGTCTCCATCGTGGCGCGGAACGCCGGGTTGCCCAGCGCCAGCTCGATCATCGTGCGGTCGACCAGTTCGACCGCCGACGGCCCCAGCGTGACGATGTGCTGCGCCGCGTCCATCGCCGCATGGAAGCTCGTGAAGTTGACGATGCCCAGCACCTTCGCGCGCGGCAGTTCGGCGAGCTGCAGCGTCAGGCTCCTCGTGTACGCCAGCGTGCCTTCCGAGCCGACCAGCAGGTGCGCGAGGTTGACGCTGCCGTCCGCCGTATACGGTCGTTCGCTCTGGTTGTCGAAGATGTCGAGGTTGTAGCCGCCGACGCGCCGCAGCACCTTGGGCCACTTGTCGGCGATCGCGTCGCGGTGCTGGCGCGCGAGCGCGTGGACGAACTCGCCGATGCGCGCGACGCGTCCGCTGGCCGCGGCGACCGGGCCGAAGTCGAGCTCGTCGCCGTCGGACAGCCACGCGCGCGCGCCGCGCACGTTGTGCACCATGTTGCCGTAGGCGATCGAGCGCGAGCCGCAGGAGTTGTTGCCCGCCATGCCGCCGAGCGTGGCCTGCGCGCTGGTCGAGACGTCGACCGGGAACCACAGCCCGTGCGGCTTCAGGCGCGCGTTGAGGTGGTCGAGCACGATGCCCGGCTCGACCATCGCCGTGCGGCCGGCGACGTCGATGTCGATCACGTTGCGGAAGTGCTTCGTGTTGTCGATGACCAGCGCGGCGCCCGTCGTCTGGCCGCACTGGCTGGTGCCGCCGCCGCGCGCGAGCACGGGCACCTTGAGATCGCGCGCGATGGCCAGCGCAGTGCGGATGTCCTCCGCCGTGCGCGGCACCAGCACGCCGACCGGCATGATCTGGTAGATCGACGCGTCCGTCGCATAGCGGCCGCGCGACGGCGCGTCGAACAGCACCGTGCCCTGGGTCTCGGCCGCCAGGCGCCGGGCGAGCAGCTCGCAGACCTCGTTCGGCGGCAGCACCGTGCCGAGCGGAGTGCCGGCGGGTGCTCCCAACTTCTCGGCGGGGTCGATCAGCATGGGCGCCTACGTTCCGAGATCGGCCAGCGGGTAGATCTCGCCCGCGCGCATCAGAGCGAGCACGGTGTCGCGCTTGTTGTTGAGGTGCTGCACGAGGACTTCGCGCATCGCGGCCGAGTCGCGCGCCGTCATCGCCTCGAGCATGATCTCGTGCTCCTTGATCGCGCGCTTCCACTTCGCGGCGTTCTGGTTGGTGCGAAAGCGCAGCGACTGCACGCGGGCGTTGATCGACTTGTACGCGCTCGTGAGCACCGGGTTCGAGGCCGCGTCGTTGATGAGCGTGTGGATCTGGGCGTTGAGCCGGTAGTAGCCCGACAGCTCCTGGCGCTCGAAGCACGCCAGCATCTCGTAGTGCAAGGCGCGCAGCTCGCTGAGCTGCTCCTCGGAGATGCGCTTGGCCGCGAGTTCACCCGACATGCCCTCGAGTTCGGCCAGCACCTCGAACGTGTTGAGCACGTCGGTCTCCGTCGGCTTGACGGCCACCGCGCCGCGGTTGGGCAGCAAGTCGACCAGCCCTTCGGCCGCCAGCAGCTTGATGGCCTCGCGCAGGGGCGTGCGCGACACGCGCAGTTGCTCGCTGAGCGTGCGCTCGTTGAGCTTGGCGCCCGGAGGGATGCGTCCTTCGACCAGCATCGTGCGCAGCCGGGCGACGACCTGGTCATGCAGCGCGACGCGCGAGATCTCGATGATTTCTGCCATTGTTTCCTCTTTGACGCATTTTGCATTCAAAAGTTAGTGGCCAGCAACTCCATGAGAATAAGGGTTTTCTCTAAGAACGTTTTGCGTTTTGCATGCAAATATCCGGCTCGAAAGGACAAGACATGCTCACCCTCGATTTCCATCCGACCGGCCGGCACTTCCTGCAGATCCCGGGCCCGAGCCCGGTGCCCGATCGCATCCTGCGCGCGATGAGCCTGCCGACCATCGACCACCGCGGCCCGGAGTTCGGCGTGCTCGGATTGAAGGTGCTGGGCGGCATCAAGGAGATCTTCAGGACGCGGCATCCGGTGGCCATCTACCCGGCCTCGGGCACGGGCGCGTGGGAGGCGGCGCTGACCAACACGATGAGCGCGGGCGACCACGTGCTGATGTTCGAGACCGGCCACTTCGCGTCGCTGTGGAAGAAGATGGCCGACCGCCTGGGCCTGTCGACGGAGGTGCTGAGCTACGCCGGCACCGACGAGCACCTGCCGAACGCGCCCGGCTGGCGCCGCGGCGTCCAGGCCGACATGATCGAGACGCGCCTGCACCAGGATACCCAGCACCGTATCAAGGCGGTCTGCGTCGTCCACAACGAGACGTCGACCGGTGTGACCTCCGACATCGCGGCCGTGCGCCAGGCCATCGACGCCGCGGGCCATCCGGCGCTGCTGATCGTCGACTCCATCTCCGGCCTGGCCAGCGCGCCGTACGAGCACGACGCCTGGGGCGTCGACGTGACGGTGAGCGGCTCGCAGAAGGGCCTGATGCTGCCGCCGGGCATCAGCTTCAACGCGCTGTCGCCGCGCGCACTCGAGGCGACGAAGACCGCGAAGCTGCCGCGCGCCTTCTGGGCCTGGGACGAGATCGTCGAGATGAACAAGGACGGCTACTGGCCGTACACGCCCAACACCAACCTGCTGTACGGCCTGAGCGAGTCCCTCGACATGCTGCTGGCCGAAGGCCTGGACAACGTCTTCGCGCGTCACGCGCGCTGGGCCGAGGGCGTGCGCGCGGCCGTGACGGCATGGGGCCTGCCGATCCAGTGCGCCGACCCGGCCGTCTACTCGCCGGTGCTGACCGGCGTCATCACGCCGGCCGGCGTCGACGCGGATGCGGTGCGCCGGCTCATCCATCAGCGCTTCGACATGTCGCTGGGCACCGGGCTGGGCAAGCTCAAGGGGCGCATGTTCCGCATCGGCCACCTGGGCGACAGCAACGACCTGACCCTGCTGGCCACGCTGGCCGGCTGCGAGATGGGACTGAAGCTGTCCGGCGTCAAGCTCGCCGGCAGCGGCGTGCAGAAGGCGATGGACTGGTTCTCGAACCACAGCGCACCGGACGTGATGAAGAAGGCCGCCTAGCCCCGCCCGCGGTCTTGCGTCCCGGGACATCGGCCGCAGAGCGATGACTGACATGCCGCGAGCGAAGGCCTGAGCGCCACGCCCTCCGGCTCTAGGAGACAACGCAGTGAAACGATTCTTTCGAGCCAGCAACGTCGTCCTGTTGCTCCTGTGCGCGATGTACTTCATCACGTACCTGGATCGCGTCAACGTCAGCACCGCCGCCGACGGCTTCGGCAAGGAGTTCGGCCTGTCGAAGACGCAGATCGGCCTCGTGTTCTCGGCATTCGCCTATCCGTACCTGGTCTTCCAGATCGTCGGCGGATGGGTCAGCGACCGCTTCGGCGCGCGGCGCACGCTCATCGCCTGCGGCGCGCTGTGGGCCGTGGCGACGGTGCTGACCGGCCTGGCCGGCGGCCTGGTGTCGATGCTCGTGGCGCGCCTGCTGCTGGGCCTTGGCGAAGGCGCGACGTTCCCGGCCTCGACCGCGGCGATGTCGCGCTGGGTTGCGAAGGAAAAGCGCGGTTTCGCGCAGGGCATCACGCACGCGGCGGCGCGCATCGGCAACGCCGTGGCGCCCGCGGTCATCGTGGCCATCATGGCCACCTATGGCTGGCGCGCCTCGTTCTTCGTGTGCGCGGCCATCAGCTTCCTGTGGGTCGGCCTCTGGGCGATCACGTTCACCGAATTCCCGAAGGACCATCCGCGCATCATGCCGGAGGAAACCGCCGTCCTGCCGCCGCCCAAGCCCAAGAGCGCCGCGGTGCCGTGGGGCCTGCTGTTCAAGCGCATGGCGCCGGTCACCATCGTCTACTTCTGCTACGGCTGGACGCTGTGGCTGTTCCTCAGCTGGATCCCGCAGTACTTCCTGCACAGCTACAACCTGGACCTGAAGAAGTCGGCGCTGTTCGCCTCGAGCGTTTTCTTCGCCGGCGTGATCGGCGACACGCTGGGCGGCCTCGTCACCGACCGCATCCTGACGCGCACCGGCAGCCTCAACAAGGCGCGCAGCGTGATGGTGGCCGTCTGCATGATGCTGACGCTGCTCGTGCTGCTGCCGCTGCTGTGGATGCACAACCTGTACGTGTCGCTGGCCTGCCTGTCGGCCGGCTTCTTCTTCTCGGAGATGACGATCGGCCCGATGTGGGCCATCCCGATGGACATCGCGCCCGAGTTCTCCGGCACCGCCAGCGGCATGATGAACACGGGCTCGGCGCTGGCCGCGATCATCAGCCCGGTGCTGTCGGGGATGCTGATCGACAAGTTCGGCAACTGGGAGCTGCCGTTCGTCGGCAGCATGCTGCTGATGGCCGCGGGCGTCGTGCTGGCGTTCCGCATGCACCCGGAGACGAAGTTCAGCACGACGCCGCCGTCCAACCTGCGCGACGCCAGGCCGCAGGCCTCGTGATGACCCGCGATCCTTCCCCGGACGCGCTTGCCGAGCGGCTCTTCGAAGCCAGGAGCGCGGGGCGCACCCTCTCGAGCGCCGACGTGCCGTTCGAGCCCGGGGCCGCGGCGGACGCCTACGCCGTGCAGCTCGGGAGCATCGCGCTGCGTGGCAGCCGCGTCGTCGCGTGGAAGGTCGGCGCCAAGACGGCGGACGGGCCCATCCAGGGCTCGGCGCTGCCCTCCGACGCGTTCCATGCGAGTCCCGGCGTCGTTCGACGGGCGGACTACGGCGTGCTGGGCCTGGAGCTCGAGATCGCCTTCCGGCTCGGCCGCTCCTTCGCGCCCGCGGCGACGCCGTATTCGAGCGACGAAGTGATGGCGGCGATATCGACGATGGCCGCCACCATCGAGGTGGTCACGAGCCGCTACGCCGAATGGCCCAAGGTGGCGCCGTTGCTGCAGCTCGCGGATCTGCAGAACCACGGCGCGCTCTGCGTCGCCGAAGGCGTCGCCTACGACCCCGCGTATGCGTTCGATCACCCGGTGGCACGCTTCGAGTTCAACGGCAGCAGCGTGCTCGTCGCGACGCCGCGCAATCCCGCGGGCGATCCGCGTCGCCTGCTGCCCTGGCTCGTCAACCACGTCACGTCGCGCGGCGTCGCGTTCACCGAGGACATCTGGGTGACGACGGGCTCCTACACCGGCATGCACTTTCCCGAGGAAGCGGGCACGGCCGTCGGCAAGTTCGACGGCCTGCCGGAGATCCGCTTGAGGATAGACGGGTTCTAACGCGCGCACTCCGGTCCGGGCATTGCAAGAAAGCAGGAGACGACATGAACAGGACATCCAGGCCATTGCTCGGATCGGCCAGTGCGTCGATTGCCGCAGCCGGCACGTCGATCCGGCAGCGACGTCTGCTCTTGCGTTGGCGCAAGCGACGATCGACCTCATCGCTGACGACGTAGACGTCATCCCCTTCGCGACGAAGGACCGGGCCGGTCCCTCCGGCTCCGACGACACCGCTTCGAACGATGCGGTGAGTTCCGCCTTTGCCGCTCGAATGTCTCGTTGGAAAAATGAGGTCACCCATGAATTCGAAAAAATCATTTCCGTTGCTGCTCGGCGGCGCGCTGGCGCTTGCTGGGTTCGCCACGCTGCCCGAGCGTGCCTTCGCCTCCGGCGTCAACCTGGTCCAGAACGGCGGCTTCGAGACCGGCGACCTGAGCGGCTGGACGGAGGTCGGCAACACCGGGTACGGCGCCGTGACCTGCGGCGGCGCGCCCGAAGGCGACTGCGAGGCCTTCTTCGGGCCGATCGGGTCGCTGGGCGGGATCGCGCAGAGCATCGCCACGACGGCGGGCGGCGAATATGCCATCAGCCTCATCTTCAACAGCGACGGCGGCACGCCGGGCGCCTTCCAGGTGGACTTCGGCGGCCAGACGCTCCTGAACCTGACGAACCCGCCGGCCGCCGGCAACCAGACCTTCACCTTCGACGCCGCCGCCACTGGCGCCAACACGATCCTGCAGATCCAGTTCCAGGACGACTCCGGCTTCATGTTCCTCGACGGCGTCCAGGTGAACTCCGTTTCGGAGCCCGCCAGCTTCGTCCTGATGAGCCTGGGCCTGCTGGGCCTGGCGGCCAGCCGCAGAGGCAAGGCGCGCTGACTGCGCCTCGTCCTTCATCACGAGACGGCGATACACCATAGGGTATCTGACCGTTGTCTGGAGCATGGTCGCGAGGCGCCGTTCGCATCTCGAGTGCGCCGACCCGTCCCGATCGTGTCCATCATCCATTGGAGACATGAACATGCGTGCGAAGACAAACAGGCCGCTCCGGGTTCTCGGAGCGGCCCTGGGGCTCGTTGCGGCGATCGGCTGGAGTGCGCCGAGCTACGCGGGCGTCCAACGGATCGTCATCGATCAGACGACCACCATCGACCTGGCGCCGATCACGCTCGGAACCGCGACGCCCGGCGCCCCGATGTCGTACACGGTCTACGTCGGCAGGTCGTTCGGCGACGTCGATCCGGCCGATCCCGACGCGGTCATCACCGACGTCGGCCTGGCGCCGAAGAACGCCGGCGGACGGGTTCCCTACGTGGCCAACTTCCAGATCATCACGCCGACCGATCCGGCGCAGCGCAACGGGCTGATGATCCAGTCGGTGCCGAACCGTGGCGGCAACTCGATCACCACGACGGCGCTGCTGCAGGGCGTGACCTACGTCCAGAGCGGCTGGCAGGGCGACCTGCTGGCGCAATGCTCGCCGGCCACCGCGATCGCCTATCCGTGCTTCGACCTGAACTCAGGCCCGTACGGCAGCTTGAACGCCACCACCGGCGTGCTGACGCCTCCGCAGGTGCCCGACGTGGCGGCCGCGGGCGGCCTCAAGAGCCTGGCCGGCTTCGTCGTCCAGGTGCCGGTGGCCACGAACGGGCCGGGGCAGCCGCCCATCACGGGCCAGGAGTACGGCCACGTCTGCACGGGCACCAACGGCTGCGGCCTGGCCGTCGGCGCGTCCACGAGCACGGCGCAACTGGTCATCCAGGGGCCGGCGTTCGTGCCTTACCAGCCGGCCAGCATGGACACGAGCACGGCGCAGTTCTGGAGCACGCCCTCGCAGACGTTCACCGGCGTGACGGGCGCCAAGACGCCCATCGCAAGCGACCAGTGGGCCTGGGCCTATTGCCCGAGCGGTTGGCCCGGCACGCCCAACCCCAACTGGATCTGCCTGAAGTCCGGCACCTTCGATCCCAAGCTGCTGTACGAGATGAACTACACGGCGAAGAATCCCCTGGTGCTGGGCGTCGGCTTCGCGGCGTTCCGGGACCTCGGGTCCTTCCTCCGCTACGAGACGGCCGCGCCGGGCGGCGGCGCGAATCCGATCGCAGGCACGGTCACCAAGGCCTCCACCGTCGGCGCGTCGCAGTCGGCCGCCTTCCTGCACGGCTTCATCTTCTGGGGCTTCAACAGGGACGAGAACGGCCGCAAGGTCTTCGACGGCGCCTGGCCGCAGGTCGACGGGCGGATGATGGTCATGAACGTCCGCTGGGGCCAGCCGAACAACCTCATGTATCTGTACATGGGGGGCGACGAGGCCCCGGTCTGGTGGGCGGACTATCCGAACCTGGCCCGCGGGCTTCCGGCGGACGGCATGCTGCACCGCTGCACGCTGAACAACACCTGCCCGGAGATCCTGGAGACCTTCGCCTCGGCGGAGATCCATTCCGAGAAGTTCCATGCGAGCCTGTGCGGCTTCACCTGCGTCGAGGACATCCCGCTCCCGTCCAATGTCCATCGCTACTACACGCCGGGCGGCACGCACGGCGGCGGCGCGGCCAACTTCACCTGGGCGTCTCCCGCGGACATCGTCACGCCGGCCGGCCAGTCGCTTCCGACCAGCCCGATCCCGGCGACGCATACGAACAATGCGTTGAACTACGCCTTCTTCCAGTTCCTGATGCACGGCACGACGATGCCGCCCAACGCCTATCCGATGCTGGCGCGCGGAGAGCTCGTGCCCAACACCGCGGCGGCCGAGGGGTTCCCGGACTTCAGCGTGGCGGTGCCGCGTCTCACGTTCCATGGTGACCAGGCCTGGCGCCCGTTCGTCTACGACTTCGGACCGGGCGAGAACTACGACCAGGAGACGGGCATCCCGACGGTGCAGCCGCCCGTCATCAAGACGGTGCTTCCGGCCTATGCGGTGAAGGTGAACCTCGACGGCAACGAGGCCACCACCAGCATGAAGACGGTGCTGGGCGAGGCGCCGCTGGGCACCTACGTCGGCTGGAACCTGGCCACCACGGGCTGGTATGGGCCCAATGCCAGCAACGGCCCGGGCAGCGTCGGCCAGGTCTTTGCCGGGGCCGGCAACAGCGGCGGCTACTGGCCGTTCTGGGATACGCGCGCCAACCGCGTCGCGGCCGGCGACCCGCGTCCCTCACTCGAGGAGCGCTACGGCACCCACGCCGGCTTCGTCTGCGCGGTGACGCGTGCGGCGAACGTGGCGGTGCAGCAGCGCTTCCTGCTGCCGTCCGAGGCCCCCACGCTGATCGCCAATGCGTCTGCATCGAACGTGCTCGCGGCGCCGTACGTCCCGACGGCCAAGGACACGCTCTTCGCCAGCCTGTTGTGTGCCAACACGACGGCGAGGTAGCGCGGATACGACGTGCTCGATGGCGGACCGGACGATCCGATCCGCCATCCCATTCGCGCGGCTTCGAACCAACGAGGCCCGGACAACCCCAGGCAGCGCCAGTTGCCTGGGGTTCTTGCTTTGCATCTCCGTGAATTCCGCCTCGCGCAACCCTGGACACGGCGATGCTGGAAGACATTCCGACCAGTGCGCCGCCGCGACCGGCGTGTGGCGCAAAAGGAGACACCCTGGGCCCCGTCTCATGTTCGAGCGCCCGGCTCGTCTGTAACATGGGCGGGCGCAGGGCTATCCTGTCGCATCGAGTCTCCATCCGGCTTCGCCGTCAGCGCCCGTCCAGCCTCGTCCCGCAATGCCACCTCGCGCCAGCCCCCGGCCCTCATCGCTGCGCCGCAGCATGGGCCGACGGGCCGCCGCGCTGGCCATCGGACTCGCCGCCTGTGTCGGCGTGCATGCGGCAGAGCCCGAGGCGCCACCGCCTTCCGCCGGCGCGGCGCACCTGCCGGACTGTTCGCGTCCGCTGTCGCTGGGCCTGCACGAACACGGCCTGCTGTACACCGCGCAGACCGGCGAGGGCATCGACAAGGACATCGCCGAGGAGATGGTGCGCCGCAGCCGCTGCCACATCGTGCTGACGGTGCTGCCGCGCGCGCGCATCTGGCAGCTGATCGAATCGGGCGCGCTCGATTTCACGCTGTCGGGCATCTCGAATCCGCAGCGCGACAAGTTCGCCGCCTACGCCTGGTACGTGTCGAACAAGTACTACCTGCTGGTGCGCCGGGACGCCGATGTGCGCAGCGTCGCCGAGTTCCGCCACAAGCGCGGGCTGCACATCGGGCTGATCCGCAGCTTCCGCTACGGCGATCGCGCCAACGAGTTCGTCGACGCGCTCGAGAGCGAGGAGCGCATCACCTACGCCGGCAGCCTCGACCCGCTCTACACGATCCTGCTGGACGACGACATCCAGGCGATGATCATCGAGCCGTTCGACTTCCCCGTCATCGCCGGCGCTCAGCTGAAGGCGCAGACGGCCATCCTCGAGTTCGCCGATCCGCCGGTGCCGCACGGGCTCGTGATGTCGCGCAAGTCGCTGCCGTCGGCGCAACAGGAGGCGTGGCGCGCCATCATCCAGGGCATGCGCGCCGACGGCACGATGCTCCGCATCTTCGAGAAGTACTTTCCCGCCGATCTGGCTCGTCAGATGACGCAGTTCTAGAAGCATCGACGACCATGCGCCGCGCCTTCCCCCACCTGCTCGCGCTGTGCGTCGGCGCCACCATGCTCGCGTTCACGATCGGGCTGTGCGTGCACGAGCGCGACAACGAGCAGGCGCGGCTGCGGGCGGTGTTCGACGCCAACGCGCGCCAGGCGGCCGGCCGCATCGAGCAGCGTATCGCCAACTACGAGCAGATGCTGCGCGGCGTGCAGGGGCTGCTGTCGGCCGACTTCGGGCTCGACCGGCTGGCGTTCGACGCCTATGTCGACACCGTGATGGCCGGCCCCGACGCGGCGGGCCTGCAGAGCGTCGCGTTCTCGCTGCTCGTGACGCCGGCGCAGCTGTCCGACCACATCGGCCACCAGCGCATGGCCGGCTTTGGCGAGTACACCGTGCGCCCGGAAGGCGTGCGCGACATGTACGCGCCCATCGTGCTGGTGGCGCCCGAGAGCGAGGCCACGCGGCAGGTGATCGGCTTCGATCCGCTGTCGGAGAACAACCGTCGCGTCGCGATGCTGCAGGCGCGCGACTCGGGCAACGCCACGCTCACCGCGCTGGTGAAACTGCGCATCGACGTGGGCCCGGACTTCAAGCCGGGCTGCCTGCTCTACCTGCCGGTCTATCGCAAGGGCGCGCCGGTCGACACCGTGGCCCAGCGGCGCGAGAGCACCATCGGCTGGGTGCGCGGCGCATTGCGCGTCAGCGACCTGATGTCGACGCTGTACGGCGAGCAGAGCCCGGGCATCGTCGTGCGCGTGCACGACGGCACCGACACCAGCGACGCCTCGCTGATGTACAGCTCCGACATCGCCGCCGCGCCCGGCGAGGATCCGCACGAGGCGATCCGCCGCGCGCGCTTCCAGGCGCAGGAATACGTCACCCTCGCGGGCCACACGTGGACGGTGCAGCTGAGTTCGCTGCCCGAGTTCGAGCGCGTGCACGAGCGCAATGCGTCCAGCGTGATCCTCGTGGCCGGCGCGCTGCTGAGCCTGCTGCTGGGCATGCTCACGCACCAGCTCGTCACCGGCCGCGCGCGCGCGACCGCGACCGCGCAGGCGATGACGCGCGAGCTGCGCGAGAGCGAGGAACGCTATCGGCGCATCGTCGACACCGCGAGCGAGGGCATCTGGCTGCTCGATGCTTCCAGCCATCTCGTGTTCGTCAACCCGCGCATCGCGCAGTGGCTGGGCGTGAGCGAGGAGGCGATGCGCGGCAGGCCGGTCGACGACTTCATGGACGCCGACGAGGCCCGGCGTTGCCGCGCCGCGCTGGCCGCGCAGGGCGACGGCGAAGGCAGCACGATCGAGCTGCGGCTGCGGCGTGCGGACGGCGCGCCGATGTGGGTGTCGCTGTCGACGCGCACTATCGTCGACGACGCCGGCCGCGCCTCCGGCGCGCTGGGCATGCTCACCGACATCAACGAGCGCCGCCACGCCGAGGAGCGCCGCGCGGCGCTCGAGACGCAGCTGCGCGACGCGCAGAAGATGGAGGCAATCGGCACGCTCGCCGGCGGCATCGCGCACGACTTCAACAACATCCTCGCCGCGATCATCGGCAACGTCGCGGCGGCGCGGCAGGACACGGCGATCGGCCTGTCGGACGCCGCCAGCCTCGCGCAGATCGAGCGCGCCGCGGTGCGGGCGCGCAGCCTGGTGCAGCAGATCCTCACGTTCAGCCGCATGCAGGCGCAGCAGCTGCACACGCAGGCGCTGCAGCCGATCGTCGACGAGTCGCTGGACATGCTGCGCGCGACGATGCCCGCGCAGGTCGACCTGCGCGTGACCCGGCCCCATGCGCCGGTGCACGTGCGCGCGGACGCCACGCAGATCCAGCAGATCGTGATGAACCTGTGCACCAACGCCTGGCACGCGCTGCCGGCCGGGCGCGGGCGCATCGAGGTCGGCCTGGCGGCCGAGGACAGCCTGCCCGCGGCGCAGGCCGGCGCCGCCAGCACCTGGCCGCCCGCGTTGCTGAACGGGCCGCGCGCGCATCTCTGGATCGCCGACAACGGCTGCGGCATGGACGAGGCGACGCGCGCCCGCGTGTTCGAGCCCTTCTTCACGACCAAGCAGGTCGGGCACGGCACGGGGCTCGGGCTGGCCGTGGTGCACGGCATCGTGAGCGCGCACGGCGGCGCCATCCACGTCGAGAGCGCGCCCGGCGTCGGCAGCCGCTTCGATCTCTGGTTTCCGCTGCAGGACGCGCCGGTGGAGGCCGTCGAGTCGCAGCACGGCACGCTCGATGCGCCGCCCGGCACCGGCCAGCACGTGCTGTGCGTCGACGACGATCCGGCGATGGTGCTGATGGTCGACGGCCTGCTGCGGCGCGCCGGCTACAAGGTGACGACGTTCGAGCAGCCGGCCGCCGCGCTCGCACGCGTGCAGGCCGATCCGCACGCGTTCGACATCGTCGTCACCGACTTCAACATGCCCGAGATGAACGGCATGGAGCTGGCGGCGGCGATCGCGGCCGCGGCGCCGCACCTGCCCATCGTCGTCACGTCCGGCTTCATCTCCGACGAGATGCGCCAGCGCGCCGGCGAGCTGCGCATCGGCGCGCTGCTGCAGAAGGAATACACGCTCGAGCGACTGGCCGGCATCGTGCACGCGGTGCTCGAACAGCATCGAGAATGACGGCCTCGCCGTCGCATCCCACGCTCATCGAGACCGACATGACCGATCCCGTCACCGCTTCTTGCGGCACCTGGCCGTCGCCCATCACCGCTGCCCGCGTCGCCGCCGGCGTGCGCCCCGTTTCCGCGCCGCGCATCGTCGGCGACCGCGTGCTGTGGCTGCAGAGCCTGCCGGAGCAGGGCGGCCGCACGGCCGTCGCGGCGCAGGGCGGCATCGTCACGCCGGCGCCTTTCAACGTGCGAACGCGCGTGCACGAGTACGGCGGCGGCGCGTTTGCGGCCGCAGGCGACACCGTCTGGTTCTCGAACTTCGCCGACAACCTCGTCCACGCGCAGCAAGGCGATGCGGCGCCGGTCGCGATCACGTCCGACGGCTCGCAGCGCCACGCCGACCTCGAGCTCGACGCGCGCCACCAGCGCCTGATCGCGATCCGCGAAGAGCACGGCGGCGAAGGCGAGCCGCGCAATTCGGTCGTCGCGATCAAGCTGGACGGCAGCGGCTCGACGACGCTGGTCGACGGCGCGGATTTCTACGCCTCGGCGCGCGTCTCGCCCGAAGGCCGGCGGCTCGCGTGGCTGAGCTGGAACCACCCCAACATGCCGTGGCACGGCACCGAGCTGTGGCTGGCGGCGTTCGCGGACGACGGCTCGCTGATCCATTCGCGCCGCGTCGCCGGCGGCCCCGGCGAATCGCTGTGCCAGCCGGTGTGGGCGCCGGACGGCCGGCTCCACGTCGTGTCCGATCGCAGCGGCTTCTGGAACCTGTACCGGCTGGAGGTCGACGGCCTGGTGCCGGTGTGTCCGATGGCGGCCGAGTTCGGGCTGCCGCAATGGGTGTTCGCGCAGTCGTCGTACGGCTTCAACGGGCCGCACGAGATCATCGCCAGCTGCCGCGAGAACGCGATCAGCCGGCTGCTGCGCATCGACGTGCGCAGCGGCCTGGCGACGACGATCGCCACGCCGTTCGAGGACATCGCCGAGCTGCGCGTGGGCAACGGCGTCGCCGTCGTCGAGGCCGGCTCGCCGACGGCGCCGCCGTGCATCGCGACGATCTCGCTGGCCGACGGCGCGGTCGACATCCTCGCGCGCAGCGCCGACGACCTGCCAGACGCCTCGGTGCTGTCGGTGCCGCGCGCGATCAGCTACCCGAGCGCCGGCGGCCGCATCGCGCACGCGTTCCACTACGCGCCGCGCAACGCCGGCTTCCGCATGCCCGAGACTGAACGGCCGCCGCTGATCGTCATCAGCCACGGCGGCCCGACCGCGATGGCCACCAACACGCTCAAGCTTGCGACACAGTTCTGGACCAGCCGCGGCTTCGCGGTGCTGGACGTGAACTACGGCGGTTCGACCGGCTTCGGCCGCGCGTACTGGCAGCGGCTCAGCGGGCAGTGGGGCATCGTCGACGTGGAGGACTGCATCGCCGGGGCGCGCCATCTCGTCGACGCGGGACTGGCCGACGGCGAGCGTCTCGCGATCCGCGGCGGCAGCGCCGGCGGCTACACGACGCTCGCGGCGCTCGCGTTCCACGACGTCTTCAAGGCCGGCGCCAGCTACTACGGCGTCGGCGACCTGCGCGCGCTCGACGCCGACACGCACAAGTTCGAGTCGCGCTACACCACCGACCTGCTCGCGGCCATGCCCGAACGCGAACGCCTCTACGCCGAGCGCTCGCCGATCCACGCGGCCGAGCGCTTGTCATGCCCGGTGATCTTCTTCCAGGGCCTGGACGACAAGGTGGTGCCGCCGGCGCAGGCCGCGACGATGGTGGCCGCATTGCGCGCGCAAGGCATCGCGGTGGCGCACCTCGAGTTCGAAGGCGAGGGCCACGGCTTCCGCAAGAAGGAGACCGTGCAGCGCACGCTGGAGGCCGAGCTGTCGTTCTACGCGCAGGTGTTCGGCTTCGAGCCGGCCGACGACATCGAGCGCACGACGTTGTCGTAGTCAGCGCAGCGGCTTGAACATCATGATGTTCAAGCCGCATAGCCCAGGCTCTCGTATAGCGCGCGTGCCTCGGCGTTGTGGCCGAACACGTGCGTAGACGCCGGCGCGCGCGGCCGCATGAAAAGAGCGCTTGCCTCTTGGTGTCGTAGTGTATTACAGTAGTGATACACAAAGACAGGAGCCTCTCCGTCGTGACCGATCTCTCGCTCTTCTCCGTCGTCGCCGGCTCGGCCGAGCCGATCTACCGGCAGCTGGTGGCGCAGGTGCGCCGCTGCGTCGCGGGCGGACAGCTGAAGGCGGGTGACGAGCTGCCGTCGGTGCGCGACCTGGCGCAGTCGCTGGCGGTCAATCCGATGACCGTCTCCAAGGCCTTCGGCCTGCTGGAGGCCGAGGGCCTGGTGACGCGGCGGCGCGGCCTCGCGATGGTGATCGCCGAGCAGCACCGGCGCGCGCAGCCGGCCGCCGACCGCATCGACCTGCTGCGCCCGACGCTCGAACGCGCGGCGCAGGAGGCGCGCCAGCTGCAGCTGCCGACCGCGCAGGCGCTATCCCTTTTCAAGACGATCCTGAACGAACAGGAAGGTGAGTGACATGAGCTTCCCACGCGACGACACCGCGTCCCCGTGCCTGGCCCTGCGAGGGCTGACGCTGTCCTTCGGCAAGCAGCGCGTGCTGGACGGCCTCGACTGGTCGCTGCCCTCGGGCCGCGTCGTCGGCCTGCTGGGCCGCAACGGCGCGGGCAAGACGACGCTGATCGAGACGCTGCTCGGGCTGCGCGAACCGCAGGCGGGCGAGGCGACGATGTTCGGCCAGCCGTCGCTCGCGCTCGGCGACGACGCCCGTGCCCGCATCGGCTACGTGCCGCAGCGCTCCGACCTGTTCGAATGGCTGACGGCCGACCAGCTGCTCGCCTACTTCCGCAGCTTCTATCCGCGCTGGAACACGGCCAAGGTGGACGGCCTGATGTCGCGCTGGGACGTCGCGCGCGACAAGCCGATCCGCAAGCTCTCGGGCGGCCAGCAGCAGCGGCTGTCCATCATCCGCGCGCTGGCGCACGAGCCCGAGCTGTTGCTGCTCGACGAGCCCGTCGCCAGCCTCGATCCCGCGGCCCGGCGCGACTTCCTCGGCGAGCTGGTCGACCAGGTGATCGATCAGCGCACCACCATCGTGTTCTCGACGCACATCCTGTCCGACCTCGAACGCGTGGCCGTCGACGTCGCGTTCCTGTCCGGCGGCAGGATCGCGCTGCACGCGCCGCTCGACGAGCTGCTCGAGTCGAGCGTGCGCCTGGGCGGCGTGCCGGCCGACATCCGGCGCTTCGTCGACGAACACCAGCTGCAGGCGATCTCGCGTGACGCGGGCGGGCCCGTGATCGCGCGCGGGCGCGAGGTCGCGGCGATGCCCGCGCCGACGCCGACGGTCAGCGTGGATCGCGCGACGCTCGAGGATCTGTTCCTCGCGCTGACGGCTTGAGGAGACGCGCATGACACACGCCGATTCGTCGTCGATCGCGCACATTCTCGCCTCGCCGTGGCAGCAGTGGCGCAACACGCGCACGCCCCTGAAGTTATGGACGCAACTCACGCTGATCGTGCTGGCGCCGCTCGTCGTGTATGCGTGGAACGAATGGCGCATCGCACGCCATCCGATCTCCGCGCCCTCGCGGGCGATGCACTTCATGATCGAGGCCGAGAGGCATCGCCAGTCGGTGTCCGGCAGCATGTCGATGGTGGGCACCTGGCTGTTGATGGGCTGGATCGTGGTGGTCACCAACGTGCTCCAGCAGAACCAGCCGACGTTCGCGCGTCTCGTGCCGGGCCATGTCGCACGCCTGCGTTCGGCGCTGCTGGCGGCCTGGGCCCTGGTGATCCTGGCGGCGGCAGCGGGCCCGGGCTTCGCGCTCGACGCACCGCTGGAATGGGCCTGCCTGGCCGGGGCGGCGATGGCGCTGTCCACCCTGGCGATCCGCTGGCCGATGATGTGGGTGCCCATCGTCGCATTGCCGGTCTCGCTGCCTCTGTGGCTCTTCGGAAACGACCATGCCGGGCTGCGTGACGCGCTATGGTCGGTCTGGCAGCGAAACGACTGGCTGGTCGCCGCCATCGTCGTGACCGCGGGCGCGTTGGCGCCGGCCGCGATCGTGCGCGAGGCCGGCCGCGGCCCGCGCACGTCGTACGGGACCGGCCGCGCGTTGGGCCGTCGCTTCGCGACATCGCCGCGGCCCGGCTGCGCGGCGAGCCAGTCCCACCGGATGTCGAGCGCCTACGCGTGGTGGATGGGCCGCCTGCTCGCGCGGCGCGACAGCCCGGTGGCCAGCCGCCTGCTGCTTGGCTTCGGGCCGGCGAGCCACTGGACGACGCGCATCCGCGAAGGCGCCTGGTTCGTCGCGGTCGGCGGAGGCATTTGCGTCCTGGTCGTCGGGCCCGCCGCGTTCCTCGGCCGCGACTTGCGCGGCGTCCTGCCCTGGCTGTCCTTCAGCCTGCTCACCGCCGCCTGCACGCCGGCGCTGCAGGCGGCGGCGCAGCTGTATCGCACGCAACGCGAGCAGGCGCTGCTCGTGCTGCTGCCCGGCGTGCCGCGTGGCGCGCGGCTCAGTCGCTGGCTGGCGTGGCGAATGAGCGCGCTGTTCGTCGGCTCCGCGCTGTTCGGCTTCGCGTTGGTCGCTGCGCTCGACGCCCTCGCCGAGGCGCTGGCCCCGGGGCTGGTCGAGCGCTCGGGCGCCGGCGACCTGACCGCGGCCGTCGCCGTCGCCGTGCTGCCGCAGGTGGGGTGGCAATGGCGCCGCTGGGCGCGTTTGCACGGCAGCTCCGGCGTGGAGTTCCTGCCCTCGCTCGCGCCGTTCGCGCTGGGCGGGGCGGCGCTGGCGCTGCACGTGTGGGCCCGCTTCGGCTACCTGGCGATGGGCGTCGTGTTCGCGGCCGTGGCGCTGGCGTACTGCGCCTGGCGCTGGTGGCGCATGGGCGGCGAGCCGACGGCGATGCCGATCGGCCGCCTCGCTTGACGCGTCACGCCGCCGGCACCGGCGCGCCGCGCGGCAGCCGCAGGCGCTCGGGCGCCAGGTACTGCTGGCGATAGATCTCGAACGGCATCGTGTCGGCCGCCTCGATGCGTGCCTGTTCGGCCAGCGACTCCGTCGCGAGCTCCGCCAGGTGCGCCGCGACGTTCGCCGGCAGGCCCAGCGCCAGCATGTGTTCGCGCGTGCGCAGCGAGTGCGCGCGCACGAACGCGTCGTGCGAGCCGCCGTGCTGCGCGATCATCTCGGCCAGCACGCGGGCCGATGGCAGCGTGTCGGGCGCGAGCACCGCGGCACGCGCCGCGGCCAGCGCCTGCGAGTGCGCGTCCGTGCCTTCGTGCGCGTCGAGCCACGCGGCGATCGGACCGCATTCGGTGAGGATCTCGCGCAGCCAGTCGGTCATCAGCACCTCGACGCCACCGCGCTCCAGCTTCAGCCCGGGCTCGCGGCCGCGCGCGGCGACGCGTTGCTGGTTGCGCCCCAGCTCGGCGATCTCGTTGGGCGAGTCGAGCGGGCTCTCGTCGAGCAGGCAGTGCAGCAGGAAGATGTCGATCATGCGCATCGTGGCCGGTGCGATGCCGGCCGGCACGAACGGGTCGAGATCCATGCAGCGCACCTCGATGTACTCGACGCCGCGCTCGCGCAGCGCGTGCAGCGGCCGCTCGCCCGGGAAGATCACGCGCTTGGGGCGGATCGTGCCGTAGAACTCGTTCTCGATCTGCAGCAGGCTGTCGTTCAACTGGTTGTAGCCGCCGTCGGCCGAGCGGATGCCCAGCTTCTCGTAGTCCGGCCAGGGCCGCACGAGCGCGTCGGACAGCGACGCCGCGTAGCTGTCCAGGCTGTTGTAGCTGACGGACAGCGAGGTCTGGGCGTCGCTCTGGTAGCCGAGGTTGCCCATGCGCAGCGAGGTGGCGTGCGGCATGTGCAGCGTGTCGGCGCCCAGCGGCACCAGGTCCTTGGCGTGGTCGGCGAAGCCGCGCGCCACCGCCGGCGAGGCGCCGAACAGGTACAGCAGCAGGAACGAATGGCGGCGGAAGTTGCGGATCAGGCCGAAGTACTCGGCGGTCGTCACCTCGGGCAGCGACCAGTTGTAGTGGATGCCCGAGATCGTCTGCATGCGGCGGCCATAGCGATGGCCCAGCCCCATGCGATAGACGGTCTTGGACTGGCCGACGTTGGACGTGCCGTACCGCCCCAGCGGGATCTGGTCGTCGGGCGGCAGCGTGCAGGGCATGCTGCCGACCCACATCATCTCGTCGCCGAGCGCGCGATAGACCGCCTGGTGCACCTGCGTCAGCTCGGCCTCGGCCGCCTCGGCGTTGCGGTGCACGCCGGTGATCAGCTCGAGCTGGGACTCGCTGAAATCGGTGGTGATGTGGGGATGCGTCAACGCCGCGCCGAGCGCGCGCGGATGCGGCGTGGTCGCGAGCTTGCCGTCCTGCGTCACGCGCAGGCTTTCCTTCTCGATGCCTCGCCCGATGCCTTGCAGGCGAGCCGAGCTCAGTGCCTTCAGGCGTTCTTGTAGACCGCGCATGCGGTGCCTCCTGGTGCTTGTCTGGCGCGAAAGGTACTGGAAATCCGCGACTCTTGCTGGCGTGGGCCGAAGACGCCACTTCCGCGGTTGTGCTACGCAGATGGCGACAGATCGGTGACGGACAAGGGGCGTTGGTGCAAACCCTGTCAGACACCGGGCGCGCCGCCGTGCCGTCTCGCGGCAAGGGCCGTGGCAAGCGGGATGCCGCCGCCGCGTGGAGGCTCAGCCCGTGACCAGCAGGCCGCGTTGCTCGATGAACGCGACGACCTCGGCCAGCCCCGCCTTCGTCTTCAGGTTGGTCATCACGTGCGGCCGGTTCGGGCGCATGCGGCGCGTGTCGGTTTCCATGATCTCCAGGCTGGCGCCGACGTGCGGCGCGAGGTCGGTCTTGTTGATCACGAAGAGGTCGCTCTTGGTGATGCCCGGGCCGCCCTTGCGCGGGATCTTCTCGCCGGCGGCGACGTCGATCACGTAGATCGTCAGGTCGCTCAGCTCGGGGCTGAAGGTGGCGGCGAGGTTGTCGCCGCCGGACTCGATGAAGACGATGTCGGCCTCGGGGAATTTCTCCAGCATGCGGTCGATGGCCTCGAGGTTGACCGACGCGTCCTCGCGGATCGCGGTGTGCGGGCAGCCGCCGGTCTCCACGCCCATGATGCGCTCGGGCGCCAGCGCGCCGGCCACCGTCAGCAGGCGCTGGTCTTCCTTGGTGTAGATGTCGTTGGTGACGACCACCAGATCCCACTTGTCGCGCATCGCCTTGCACAGCATCTCGACCAGCGTCGTCTTGCCCGAACCGACCGGGCCGCCGACGCCCACGCGCAGCGGCGGCAGGCGCTTGCTGCGGTTGGCGATGTGGTGCAGCGGCGTGGCGCGGGAGCTTGGGGCTTGGGCGAAGTCGGTCATGATGGTCTCTTCGAATTCGGATCAGGAACGGAACAGGCGCGAATACTGCGTCTCGTGGCGGGCGCTGGCAATGCCCAGCATCGGCGAGAACGACTGCATGTCGTCGTCGGTCATCGCCAGCGCGCCTTCGATCAGCGCGGGCATCTGCCCGACCAGCGCCTGCAGGATGCGCTGGCCGGCGAGCTGGCCCAGCGGCACGGCCTTCAGCGCCGCCTGCACCATGTTCTCGGCCCAGCCGAACAGCGAGGCATGCAAGGCCTGTGCCGCGGAGGCGTTCGCGCGCGCGGTGGCGAGCGCGAAGGCGATGGGCCAGGTGGGCGAGGGCGCGAGCGCGGCGAGATGGGCCAGCCGCGCGTCGCCGCTGCCATTGCTGGCCGGCTGGTTCCGCAGCCACTCGACCAGCGAGCGGCCCATCTGCTCGCTTTGCAGGCGCAGCTCGCGCGTCTCGCGAGTCCGGACCATGAAGTCGTTCAGCCGCGTGATGCGCGCGAGGTCGTGGCGCTGCCACGCGGCATGCGCCTGCGCCAGCACCGGCAGGTCGGCGCGCGCGGGCGCCAGCGCCATCTGGTTGGCGAGCCATTCGGCGGCGCTGGCCTCGGCGGTGACTCGGCCGTCGTCGACCGCGGCTTCCAGCGCCTCGGAGTAGCTGAAGCCGCCGACGGGCAACGCCGGCGAGGCGAGCCACATCAGCTGCAGCAGCACGGCGTCCGACATCAGTGCCCGTGCTTCTTGTGGCCGTGGCCGTGCGCGTGATCGTGGCCGTGATCGCAATCGGGGCCGTGCACATGCGGCGCGGCCTGTTCGACGACCGGGATGCCGATGGCCTTGCCCGCGGCCTTGGGCTTGTCGTGCGAATGACCGTGATCGTGGCCATGCGCGTGGTCGTGTCCATGATCGTGCTTGCCATGGTCATGCCCGTGCGCGTGACCCGCATGCGCGCCCGCGCTCGCGCCGTAGGCGCCGCCCTCGGGCTCGAACGCGCTGGACGCCTCGGTCACGATCAGGTGCTGCCCGCGCAGCATGTCGGCCAGCACGTGGTCGGGCTCCAGCAGCAGGCGGTCGGGCTGCAGTTCCAGCGGCACGTGGCGGTTGCCCAGGTGATAGGCGGCACGCAGCAGGTCGAACGGCGTGCCGTGGTCGGCGCAGTGCGTGACGACCAGCACCGGCTGCGGCGCGGCCTTCACGCGCACCAGAGAACCGTCTTCGGCCACCAGCACGTCGCCGCCGCGCAGCACGGTGCCGCGCGGCAGGAACACGTTGAGCGCGCGGCCCTGCGAATCGGTTGCCTCGATGCGGCTCTTCTGGCGCACGTCCCAGTCCAGTTCCACCTCGCTCGCGCGGCGCAGCAGCACTGCGCTGAGGCCCTGGCCGCTGGCGATGCGCTTGCCGACCTGGATGGCGGCGGCTGGCTTGTCAGTCATCTTGAAATCCTTGGCTGAAAACGAAACGGGCCGCTGTGTGGCGGCCCGCTTCATGAGGCCGCGGCGACATCCGCGGCCATAACCTTACATCACCACACCCGGCAACGATTCACCGGGGCCATCGGCTGGCCCGGCTTGCACGAGAACGCCGTCTCGAACTCCTTGAAGTTCGCGACCAGGCCGTTGACGCGATAGACGTTCGGCGAATGCGGGTTGGTGGCCGCCTGCAGGCGCAGCTGCTCCGGGCGCTCGTTGGCGCAGGCCCATTGCGCGTTGCCGATGAAGAAGCGCTGCATCGGCGTGAAGCCGTCGACGAGTTGCGGTGCCGGGTGCTCGGCCACCTCGGCCTTGTACGCGATGATGGCCAGCACCAGGCCGCCGAAGTCGGCCAGGTCCTCGCCGAGGGTCAGCTTCGAGTTGATGTGCACGTCGTCGACGACGATGTACTTGCCGTACTGGTCGGTCAGGCAGGTGGTGCGCTTGTCGAACTCGTCGGCGTCCTTCTTCGTCCACCAGTTCTTCAGGTTGCCCTTGGCGTCGAACTGGCGGCCCTCGTCGTCGAAGCCGTGCGTCAGCTCGTGGCCGATCGTGCCGCCGGTGTTGCCGTAGTTGGGCGCGTCGTCGAGCTTGGCGTCGAACAGCGGCGGCTGCAGCACGCCGGCCGGGAAGTTGATGTCGTTCATCTGGCCGTCGTAGTACGCGTTGACGGTCGGCGGCGTCATGCCCCACTCGCTGTGGTCGACCGGCTTGCCGATCTTGGCGAGCTGGCGGCGCGCCTCGAACGCGTCGCCGCGCTGCACGTTGCCCAGCAGGTCGTCGCGCTTGATCTCGAGCGCCGAGTAGTCGCGCCACTTGTCGGGGTAGCCGATCTTGTTGACGATGCCGTGCAGCTTCTCGAGCGCCTTCTCCTTGGTCTGCGGGCCCATCCAGTCGAGGCGCCTGATCTCGCCTTCCATCGCGGCCTGGATCTGCTGCGTCATGTGCAGCGTCTTGGCCTTCAGCTCGGGGCTGAAGTTCTCCTTGACGAACTCCTGGCCCAGCGCCTCGCCGATCTGGTTGTCGATCAGCACCACGCAGCGCTGCCACAGCGGCGCGACCTGCGTCACCCCGCGCAGCGTCCTGCGGTAGTAGTCGAAGTTCTCGTCGACGAAGGGCTTCGAGAGGAAGGGCGCGGACACGTGCGCCACGTGCCAGCGCAGGTAGGTCTTGATCTCGTCGAGCGAGCGCATGCGCAGCTGGAAGTCGAGCGTCTGGAAGAACCTGGGCTGGCTGACGTTGAAGCGGTCGTTGCCCGCCACGCCCATGCCGGCCAGGTAGGATTTCCAGTCGAACGACGGCGTGAACGACTGCAGCTTGCGCTCGTCGGCCGGGTGGAACTGCTTGCGCGGATCGCGCAGTTCGACGTTGCCCATCGAGCCCTTGGCCAGCGCGGTCTCCATGGACATCACGGTCGCGGCGTGGGCCTGCGCGTCGGCCTCGCTGTCGCCCATCAGCTGGAACATGCGCGCGACGTGCGCGACGTACTTGTCGCGCAGTTCCTTCGACTTGGCGTCCGTCTTGAAGTAGTAGTCGCGCTCGGGCATGCCCAGTCCGCCCTGGCTCGCGAACGCGATCACGCGCGACGAGTCGGCGAAGTCCTGCGCCGAGCCGAAGTTGAAGAACAGGCCGTCGTCGCCCGAGTTGAGCTGCAGCGCGGCGAGCACGGGCGGCAGGTCCTTCTTGGACTGCATGCGCTCGATCAGCTGCAGCTCCGGCTGCATCGGACGCGCGCCGAGGCGCTGCGTGAGGTCCTCGTCAGTGCAGGCGGCGAACGCGTCGCCGATCTTCTGCTGCGAGACGGTGCGGCCGTCGGTCTGGGTCGCGAACTTGTCGAGGATGCCCCAGAGCACGCGGCGGTTGTCCTGCGCCATCTTGGCGTAGACGTCCCAGCTCGACTGGTCGGCCGGGATCGGGTTGTTCTTCTGCCAGCCGCCGCAGCTGTACTGGTAGAAGTCGACGCAGGGGTCGGCGCTCTGGTCCATCGACGAGACGTCGAGCACCGGCGTGTACGGCAGCCTGGCGAGCGGGGTGACGGCGGCCGGCGACGAGGCCGCGGTGACGACGGCCGCGGCCGACGACGCGGGCACGCCCGGCTTGGTCGGCGCGGCGTCCTGCGCGAACGCCGACGCGGCGAGCAGGCCGGCCGAACCGGCGGCCACGAGGGCGTGGAACAACTTCGAGTGGCGAGGATGCATGGGCGGTGGGTGTGGGTGGGTGTCGATCTTCTTGTCAGCGGGGCAGGCTCGGGTCACTCGACCTTCACGCCCTTCCAGAACGCGACGCGGCCCTTGATGTTGGCGGCGGCGTCGGTGGGCTCCGGGTAGTACCAGACGGCCTCGGGATTCATCTCGCCATCGACGAACAGCGTGTAGTAGTACGCCTGGCCCTTCCACGGGCAGCTCGTGCGGTGGTTGCTGAAGGTGATGTAGTCGCGGTTGAGGCTGGCCTCGGGGAAGTAGTGGTTCCCTTCGACGGTGACGATGTCGTCGCTCTCGGCCAGGACGGCCCCGTTCCAGGTGGCTTTCATGCGGATCTCCGGCGCGTGCCGCAGCGGTGTGCGCGGCGCAAGAGCCGTAGTTTCGCAGGTCGGGAAAGGGGTGGTGCCTCGGGGCTTCCCGCGCCGGGCATGTTGTATAGGGGAGGGAAGCTCCGCCTTGACGCCGCAAGAAGCGTCGTTCGCCGTTGGCTGCTCCGTGTCGGCGGAGCCGGCGTGTCGATCGGTCGATGCCGATCGTGATCTCAGGCGTCGCGGTGCGCGTCGCCTTGGGTCGCCTCGCCGACTACTTCGGAAGAGGCAGGTTGGTGCGCAGTTGGCCTTGACGATTCACTTCGATGCACGGGGCATGAGCCAGCGGCTTCCATTCCGGCTGCGTCGGCTGGGGACGCACCACGCGTTCGCCGAGGGGCTGCCAAGGGGCGGGATCCTGTTCGCCTGCGACTTTCATATGCTCTCCTTTTCGGATGCCATGTGAGCAATCAAGCACTAGCAATCGGCGAGCCAGGGACCTCACTCTGCGTATAAACGATGAGTCGTCCGTGACGATCTTGCGCGTGCCTGTCCATACAACGCTGCAGGCATGCCGGGCGTGCACATCGGTCGGCACATTTACACAGGCGTTTTTCGATTTGCGCTGCGTGCCGCTGCATTGCATGGACGAGTCCATCCTGCGCGCGTCGGCGCCGAAGCGGAAGCCCCACGACCCGTGGACGTCCCCATTTTTGAGGAGGTTTGCGCAGACGCATGCGGAACGCGCGCAAGCGCCTGCGCATCCGGATGGCGGGCCGACACGAAGACCGGCATTTGGCGTGCGCGCCTCGCGTGCTGTCGCGCACGCGGGCGGACACGCGTCCTGTTCAGAACAGAAAGTATTTCTGCGCCATCGGCAGTTCGGTGGCCGGCTCGCAAGTGAGCAGTTGCCCGTCGGCGCGCACTTCGTAGGTCTGCGCGTCGATCTCCATCTTGGGCAGCCAGTCGTTGTGGACCATGTCGCGTTTCTTGACAGTGCGCGTGCCCTTGACGGTGGCGATCGTCTTCTTCAGCCCCGCGCGCGCGGGCACGCCCGCGGCGACGCCGGCCTGCGACACGAAGGTCAGCGAGCCCTGCGTCAACGCGCCGCCGTAGCTGCCGAACATCGGCCGGTAGTGCACCGGCTGCGGCGTCGGGATCGACGCGTTGGCATCGCCCATCGCGGCCATCGCGATGAAGCCGCCCTTCAGGATCAGCGCCGGCTTGACGCCGAAGAACGCTGGCGACCACAGCACCAGGTCGGCCCACTTGCCGACCTCGATCGAGCCGACCTCGTGCGCGATGCCGTGCGTCAGCGCCGGGTTGATGGCCAGCTTGGCGATGTAGCGCTTCACGCGCACGTTGTCGTTGCGCTCGGAGTCGCCGGGCAACGTGCCGCGCTGCGCCTTCATCTTGTGTGCGGTCTGCCAGCAGCGCAGGATCACTTCGCCGACGCGGCCCATCGCCTGCGAGTCGGAGCTGAACATGCTGATGGCGCCGAGGTCGTGCAGGATGTCCTCGGCGGCGATCGTCTCGCGGCGGATGCGGCTCTCGGCGAACGCGAGGTCTTCGGCGATGCCGGCGTCGAGGTGATGGCACACCATCAGCATGTCGAGGTGCTCGTCCAGCGTGTTGACGGTGAACGGGCGCGTCGGATTCGTCGACGACGGCAGCACGTTGGCCTCGCCGACCACGCGCATGATGTCCGGCGCGTGGCCGCCGCCCGCGCCCTCGGTGTGGAAGCTGTGGATCGTGCGGCCCTTGAAGGCGGCGATGGTGTCCTCGACGAAGCCGCTCTCGTTGAGCGTGTCGGAGTGGATCGCGACCTGCACGTCGGTCTCGTCGGCCACCGTCAGGCAGCAGTCGATCGCCGCCGGCGTCGTGCCCCAGTCCTCGTGCAGCTTGAGGCCGATCGCGCCGGCCTCGACCTGCTGGCGCAGCGCCTCGGGCCGGCTCGCGTTGCCCTTGCCCATGAAGCCGAGGTTCATCGGGAACGCGTCGGCCGCGCGCAGCATGCGCTCGATGTTGGCCGGGCCCGGCGTGCACGTCGTCGCGAAGGTGCCGGTGGCGGGGCCGGTGCCGCCGCCCATCATCGTGGTGACGCCCGACGACAGCGCCTCCTCGATCTGCTGCGGGCAGATGAAGTGGATGTGGGTGTCGATGCTGCCCGGCGTGACGATCATGCCCTCGGCCGCGATGATCTCGGTGCCCGGACCGATGACGATGTCCACGCCCGGCTGCACGTCCGGGTTGCCGGCCTTGCCGATCGCCGTGATGCGGCAGCCGCGCAGGCCGATGTCGGCCTTGACGATGCCCCAGTGGTCGACGATCAGCGCGTTGGTGATGACGCAGTCGACCGCGCCGGCCGGCCCCGGCCCGTTGACGGCCTGGCCCTGGCCCATGCCGTCGCGGATCGTCTTGCCGCCGCCGAACTTCACCTCCTCGCCGTAGCCGCCGGCCGCGAGGGTGAAGTCCTTCTCGACCTCGATGATCAGGTTGGTGTCGGCCAGCCGCACGCGGTCGCCGGTGGTCGGGCCGAACATCTCGGCATAGGCGCGTCTTCCGATCGTCGGCATCAGAGGAAACCTTGGACGAGGCCGCGGAAGCCGTAGACCGCGCGCGTGCCGGCGAGGTCGACCAGGCCGACCGTGCGCTGCTGTCCGGGCTCGAAGCGGACGGCGGTGCCGGACGCGATGTCCAGCCGCATGCCGCGCGCGGCCTCGCGGTCGAAGCGCAGCGCGCCGTTGGTCTCGGCGAAGTGGTAGTGCGAGCCGACCTGGATCGGGCGGTCGCCGCCGTTCTCGACGACCAGCGTCAGGCGGCGCCGGCCGGGGTTGAGGTCGATCTCGCCATCGTCGGTGAGCAGTTCGCCGGGGATCATCGTTGCCTTCGGGTGGAAAGGGTTCGGACGCACATGCACCTCAGGAGTGCGCGTGCACCCTGATCATGTGATCGGCTGGTGGACGGTCACCAACTTGGTGCCGTCGGGGAACGTGGCCTCGACCTGGATCTCGGGAATCATCTCGGCGATGCCGTCCATCACGTCGGCCTTCGTCAGGATGTGGCGCCCTTCGCTCATCAGTTCGGCGACGCTGCGGCCGTCGCGCGCGCCTTCCATGATGGTCGCGCTGATGAGCGCCACCGCCTCGGGATAGTTCAGTTTCAGGCCCCGGGCCTTGCGCCGCTCGGCGAGCAGCGAGGCCGTAAACAGCAGGAGCTTGTCCTTTTCGCGCGGAGTCAGGTTCATCTTGCAAAGCCTATTGCACGTGCCATGCCACGTGCAATAGGAATCGACCGCAGCGGCGACGGCACGAGTCTTGAGTGCATGACGAGGCCATGACCGACGCCGCCATCGATCCCGCCCCGACCCAGCCGCCCGCGCTGCAGCGCGTGGTGAAGGTGCGGCGCGACTACAACAGCTGGGTGGCGCAGGAATCGCTGGAGGACTACGCGCTGCGCTACACGCCGCAGTCGTTCCGCAAGTGGTCGGAGCTGCGGGTGGCCAACACGGCGTTCGGCGCGGCGTCCTTCCTGGTGCTGGAGGCGGTCGGTGCGACGCTGCTCGTGCAGTACGGCTTCGTCAACGCGTTCTGGGCCATCCTGGCGACCGGGCTGATCATCGCGCTGGCGGGCTGGCCGATCGCGGTCTATGCGGCGCGCCACGGCCTGGACATGGACCTGCTGACGCGCGGCGCCGGCTTCGGCTATCTCGGCTCGACCATCACCTCGCTGATCTACGCGAGCTTCACGTTCATCTTCTTCGCGCTCGAGGCCGCGGTGATGGCCTACGCGCTGGACCTCGCGTTCGACATCCCGCCGGCCTGGGGCTACCTCGTCTGCGCGGTCGTCGTGCTGCCGCTGGTGACGCACGGCGTGACGGCCATCGGCCGGCTGCAGGTGTGGACTCAGCCGCTGTGGATCGCGATGCTGGTGCTGCCCTACATCTACGTCTTCCGCGCACATCCGCACGCGCTGGCCGGGCTGTGGCGATACGCCGGCGAGGACGGGCAGGGCGGCGCCTTCAACGTGCTGAAGTTCGGCAGCGCGATGACGGTGGGCATCGCGCTGATGACGCAGATGGGCGAGCAGGCCGACTACCTGCGCTTCATGCCGGCGCGCACCGCCGCCAACCGCAAGCGTTGGTGGTGGGGCGTGGCCATCGGCGGCCCGGGCTGGGTGCTGCCGGGCGTGCTGAAGATGCTGGGCGGCGCGCTGCTGGCCTGGATCGCGATCGGGCAGTCGGTGCCGCTGGATCGCGCCGTCGACCCCAACCAGATGTACCTCGCGGCCTGGGACACCGTCTTCAGCCGTCCCGGCATGGCCGTCGCGGCGACGGCGGCCTTCGTCGTGCTGTCGCAGCTCAAGATCAACGTCACGAACGCGTACGCCGGCTCGCTCGCCTGGTCGAACTTCTTCGCGCGGCTGACGCACAGCCACCCGGGCCGCGTCGTCTGGGTCGCGTTCAACACGGCCATCGCGCTGATGCTGATGGAGCTGGATGTGTTCACGGTGCTGGGCAAGGTGCTGGGGCTTTACGCCAACCTCGCGATCTCGTGGCTGATGGCCGTCGTCGCCGACCTCGTCGTCAACAAGCCGCTGGGGCTGTCGCCGCGCGGCATCGAGTTCCGGCGTGCCTATCTGTACGACGTCAACCCGGTGGGCGTCGGCGCGATGGGCGCGGCGTCGGTGCTGAGCATCGCGGCGCACCTGGGCGCGTTCGGGCCGCTGGCGCAGGCGTTCTCGGCGCTGATCGCGCTGGTCACCGCGTTCGTCGCCTCGCCGCTGATCGCGTGGGCGACCCAGGGCCGCTACTACGTCGCGAGAAATGACGACCCGGCTCGCTCCGCTCCCCGCCCCCAAGGAGCTCAGGCCGGCTCGCTCCGGAGCGGCCGAGCGCTCGCGGGCCAGGGGGACACAACTGCCCGCTACCGGAGCTTGCGTTGTTGCATCTGCGAGCGCGAGTACGAAGGCCCGGACATGTCGCACTGCCCGGCCTACCAGGGCCCGATCTGCTCGCTGTGCTGCTCGCTCGACGCGCGCTGCGGCGACCTGTGCAAGCCGGACGCGCGCCTGGCGACGCAGGCGCGCGACGCCGTGCATGCGCTGCTGCCGCGCCGCCTGTGGCCGGCGATCGACGGCGGGCTCGGCGCGTGGCTGGCGCTGATGCTGCCGGTGTCGCTGTTGCTGGCCGGCGTCTGCGCGCTGCTCTATCAACAGGAGTTGCGCGTGCTGGGCGACGCGGCGCCGGAGTCGTCGGCGGCGCTGCGGCAGTCCGTCATCGGCGTCTTCGCGATGCTGCTGCTGGCCAGCGGCATCGTCGGCTGGTGGGCGGTGCTGACGCGCCAGAGCCGCCGCGTCGCGCAAGAGGAGAGCAATCGCCAGACGCAGGCGCTCGGCGAGCAGACGGTGCGGCTGACGCAGGAGATCGAGTCGCATCGCCAGACCGACGCCGAGCTGCAGCGCGCCAAGGCCGCGGCCGACGCCGCCAACCAGGCCAAGAGCCGCTACATCTCGACGCTGAGCCACGAGCTGCGCACGCCGCTCAACAGCGTGATCGGCTACGCGCAGCTGCTCGACGACGACCCGGCGCTGCCGGCGCACCGGCGCCAGGCCGTCAGCGTGATCCGGCGCGGCGGCGAGCACCTGCTGTCGCTGATCGAGGGCACGCTGGACCTGGCCCGCATCGAGAGCGGCAAGGTGTCGCTGGCGACGGCCACGATGCACTTCCGCGAGGCCGTCGACCAGCTCGCCGACCTGTTCGAGCTGCAGGCCAGCGCCAAGGGCCTGCGCTTCGTGCGCGAATTCGACGCCGCGCTGCCGCACTGGGTGCGCGCCGACGAGCGCCGGCTGCGCCAGATCCTGATCAACGTGATCGGCAACGCGGTGAAGTTCACCGACCGCGGCTCAGTGGCTCTGCGCATCCGCCACGAACGCGAGATGGCTTACTTCGAGATCGAGGACACGGGGCCGGGTATCGCCGAAAAGGATCTCGAACGCATCTTCGAGCCCTTCGCCCGAGGCGCCGCGCGTGCATCCGGAAGTGGGAGCGACGGCACCGGCCTGGGCCTGACGATCGCCAAGATGCTGACCGACCTGATGGGCGGCGAGATGAGCGTGCACAGCACGCCGGGCGTCGGCACGCGCTTTCGCATCGTGCTGTTCCTCGCCGAACAGCGCGCTGGCGCGGCGGGCGTCGTGCCCGAGGTGCAGCGGCGCAGCGGCTACGCCGGCGCGCGGCGGCGCGTGCTGGTGGTCGACAACGAGGAAGTCGATCGCGAGCTGCTGCGGCAACTGCTTGAGCCGATCGGCTTCGTCGTGCAGCAGGCCGCGTCGGGCGAGCAGGCCTTGCAGGCTCTGCGCGACGGCGCACGGCCCGACGCCATCCTGATGGATCTCGCGATGCCCGGCATCGACGGCTGGGAGACGATACGCCGGCTGCGCGCCGAAGGCCTGAGCGATGCGCCGGTGGCCATCGTGTCGGCCAATGCGTTCGATCGCCGGCTCGACAACGACGTGGGCATCGTCGCCCGCGACTACGTGTTGAAGCCGGTGCGCGGCGAGGAGCTGCTGGACTGGCTGGGCCGCGTGCTGCGGCTGGACTGGAGCGCCGAGCCCGGCGTGGCGAGGCCGGCGCAGGCGGTCGAGACGGCGCCGGCGGTCGCGACGCTGCCCGAGCTGACGTCGCTGCAGGCGCTCGCCGAGCAGGTGCGCGTCGGCTACCCGCGCGGCATCCACCGTTGGCTCGACCACATCGACGCCAACGAGCCGGCCTGCGCCGACTTCACGCAGCGCCTGCGCGGCCTCGCGAGCCGCTTCCAGTTGGACGCGATGGCCGCGGACATCGCACAGGCGCTGCGCCTGCGGGAGGTGTCGCATGGCTGAGTGGATGCAGGAACCGCCGCAGGCGACGAGCTCCGGCGCGCGGCGCCCGCTGGCCGGCGAGGCCGCGGGCGTGGTGCTGATCGTCGACGACATCCCCGACAACCTCGCCGTGCTGCACGACGCGCTCGACGAGTCCGGCTACACGGTGCTCGTCGCCACCGACGGCGCCGGCGCGATCGCGCGCGCCGCGCAGGCACTGCCCGACATCGTGCTGCTGGACGCGTTGATGCCCGGCATGGACGGCTTCGAGGTGGCGCGCCGGCTCAAGGCCGACGAGGCGACCGCGCCGATCCCGATCGTCTTCATGACCGCGCTGACCGACACCGAGCACGTGCTCGCCGCGTTCGCCGCCGGCGGCGTGGACTACGTCTCCAAGCCGGTGCGCCCGCGCGAGGTCGTCGCGCGCATCGCGGCCCACCTGCAGAGCGCGCGCCACGCGAGCCAGGCGCGCAACGCGCTCGACGCCTTCGGCCACGCGTCGATCGCGCTGCGTCCGGCCGACGGGCGCGTGCTGTGGCAGACGCCGCTGGCGCGCGACCTGATGAAGCGGCATTTCGGCGCGGGCGCCGCCGGCGCGCCGATCGCCGGCGCGGCGAGCAGCGTCGCCGCGCCGCTGCACGCGCCCGCGAGCCTGTGCGACTGGGTGCGCGCGCGCGTCACGCGCGGGGACGCGGCCGCCGGCGAGGAGGCCGACACCTGGACCTGCGTCACCGGCACCCAGCGCCTGCACTGCAGCCTGCACCCCGCCAGCGCCGAGGACGAGTGGCTGCTGGTGCTGACCGAGAGCAACAACGGCGCGGCCATCGAGGCGCTGTCGCTGCAGTTCCGGCTGACGGCGCGCGAGGCCGAGGTGCTGTACTGGGTGGCGCAAGGCAAGACCAACCGCGACATCGGCGACATCCTCGGCACGCGTCCGAAGACGATCACCAAGCACCTGGAGCACGTGTTCGAGAAGCTGGGCGTCGAGACGCGCACCGCCGCCGCGGCGCGCGTGCTGGGGACATTGCCGGAGCTGATGCGGCGCAGGTGAGCGGTGCGACCGGTGTCACCGGGCGGTGTCAGGTCTTGCCATGCAACGGTGTCAGGTCTTGCAGTGCAAAACGTTGCAGTGCAAGACCTGACACCGCTCGTCTCGGCCAACGGCGCTTCGTGGCTCGCGGTCCGCACTTGGTCGCGGGCGGCAGGGGCGACTTCGCGCGAAGTGCGACAGTCACGCCCTGACCTGGCCCTCTTCGCAAGGAGCATCCGTGACGCGCCCACCCACCCGCCTGCTGGCCGCCGCCGTGCTGGCCGTCCTCGCCGCCGCGGCAAGCGCGGACGACTTCTCCTCCGCGCTCGGACCGGTCTTCCAGGGCGACCTGCCGCAGACCCTCGCGCGCCTGAAGGCGCTGCCCGAGGAGTCGCTGTCGGCCAAGGCGCGCCCGGCGCGCGCATGCATCCTCGCGCGCTTCGGCGCGGCCGATCCTGCGTCCGCGCCGACCGATCCGCGGCTGCCTGCCGACCTCGCCGCCGTGCTGCGCGCGTACCGCCGCTACTGGACGGCGTCGCTGATGCACACCCGCACGGCGGCCGAGGCCGACGCCGCGCTGTCCGGCGATTTCGGCCGCCTGCTGCCCGACGCGCCGGCCGGGCTCGACGCGCGCGCGGAAGCGTCCGTCGCCTTCGCCGAGCAGCGCGGCTGGCACGCGCTGGGCGGCATCACCGCGCCGCTGCACGAGTTCCTGCTGTGGAAGGAGCAGACGACGCGGCGCGAGGACGTCGCGCTGCCTGGCGGCACGGTGGCGGTGTCCGTCTCGATGCTGGACGGCTTCGCGAGCCTGGGCTGGGGCGCCTGGGGCACCTGCGACGTCGCGCACACGGGCGGCTGGGCCACGCCGCAGGGCCTGATGGTGGTGGTGCCGGGCTGGGACTTGTCCAGCGAGCGCTACCGCGTCAGCCTGCTCGATCACGAGTCGCAGCATTTCTCCGACTAGCCGCGCTTCCCGAAGCTGGCGCAGACCGACCTCGAGTACCGCGCCAAGCTGACAGAGCTGGCGCTCGCGCACACCGCGCAGGCCGACCTGCTGGCGATGTTCTCGGCCGGTGCGAAGCGCGATCGCGCGTTGCCGCATCCGTTCGCTGAATGGTGGGTGATGAAGCGCATCGGCGATCGCCTCGGCAGCGCCGACTGGAAGGCCTGGAGGCCGGACGACGTGCGCGCGGCCGCCGCGGCGGAACTGGCGGCGCACACCGCATTGCTGCAGGCGCGCGGCGCGGCAACGGTGGAGACGGCGCTGCCGGACTAAGCCGCGCTGCCCTGGCGGCTCGCCTGGAAGTCGAGGAAGCGGATCGCCGAATCGCGCACGCTGGCGGATGCCTTCGGGTGCGAGGTCACGGCGGTGAGCCGCTTCAGCCAGGCGTTGCGGTCGTCGCGCGGCTGCTTCGAGTTGAGCAGCCGGTTGGCCATCCAGGCCGTCAGCTCGGTGGGCTGGCGCTCCAGCGAGTCGGCCAGCAGCTGCGGATAGGCGGACTGGCTCTCGAGCGCCTGCACCAGCGGGCCCGGCGCGCCGAAGTCCGCCTGCGGATGGCGCTCGAGCAAGGCCAGCAGCGCGGGCGCGACGCGCTCGCAGCCGGGCAGGGCGGCGAAGCCGGCGAGCAGTTCGTTGAGGCGATGGACGTTGTCCGCGCCGTCCGCGGTGGGCGCGAAGGCCTGGAGCTCGGAGAGGAGTTCGTCGACGGAGCGGGTCATGGGCGTCTGGCTTCCGACATTGGAAGGCCTGAGCGTAGCCGTTCGCGCGGGCGCCGCCTGTCGGGGGATCCAATCCACTTCGATGCGCGTGGATTGCGGCCGGGGTCGGCGCGGGCCTCGCGCTTGTGCTATTTGCGCAGGGCGTCCAGTCCGCCCAGACCGTTCGCGCCGTCATGGCCCGCGCCTCGCGTGGGACGCGCCGCGCCGTCCACGTGCGGGCGCAGCGCCGCCTCGATGCCGGCAACCAGAAAGCGTGTCAGCCGATCCTGGTCGTCGTTGCTCGTGTCGACCGGCGACGCGGCCTGCGCCAGCCGGAACAGGCGCTTCGACCCGACGAGGAATTTCAGCAGCGACGCGCTGACGTAGATGTAGGCCGAGGCCGCCGCATATCGCGAGGCGTTCGGATAGCAGATCTGCAAGGCGTCGATGAATACCAGCGCGGCGTCATCGAGTTTCTCGCGCACCACCTGGGCCGCCTCCTCGGACGAATCGTCGATCACGCGCGCCATCAGCCGCAGGAAATTCTCGCCGTCCGCCCGGGCCGCGGTCTCGAAGCCGATGCGGATCCAGACCTGCACCAGATCCTGCACGGTGAACCGGGCCGGCTCGGCCGTCATCAACTGCAGCAACGCCGACGCCCGTTCGTCCAGCATCGTCCGGTGGGAATCGATGACGGCGGACAGCAATTGGTATTTGCTGCCGAAGTGATGATTCAGGAGCGTCAGCGAAACCTGGGCGTCGCGGGCGATGTCGCGCAGGCTCGCGCCACGGAATCCGTGATGGGCGAAATGGTGATTGGCCGCGAGCAGGATCGCGTTCTTGCGTTGCATGAATTTCTTTATGGGCCTGTGGGGTGCGCGCGATTCCATCCTCCCGAATCCCGCGGCCCGGTCGACGTCGGCCAGCTTTCTTGCAAGCATGTTGCACGTAGGGCTTTGAACAGCCGTTCAGGGGTGCACGCCTCTTCTACGCTACTGGCGGCCCCTTAGCGAACAGTGCGGCCGTGATCCGACGAAAGCGGTCGGCGTGATCCCGCGAAAGTGGTCGTAGCCGCCGCGGGTGCGCGACGGCTACGGCATGTGTCGTATGTCGCCGCGCCGTCGCGCTGCTTATCCTTCGTTCATCGTCCTCGGCAACCAGGGGACATCTTCAGAGGAGCGTTTCCCGCCATGACCATATCCCGCCGCAGCTTCAGTCTGACGTTGGGTGCGCTTGCCGCACTCGCCTCGTTGACCGCGATGACGCCGGCCCTGGCCGCCGACACGATCAAGGTCGGCATCCTGCACTCGCTCTCGGGCACGATGGCGATCTCGGAGACGGTGTTGAAGGACACCGCGCTGATGACGATCGCCGAGATCAACGCCAAGGGCGGCGTGCTGGGCAAGCAGCTCGAGCCGGTGGTCGTCGACCCGGCGTCGAACTGGCCGCTGTTCGCCGAGAAGGCGCGCCAGCTGATCACGCAGGACCATGTCGCCGTCGTGTTCGGCTGCTGGACCAGCGTGTCGCGCAAGTCGGTGCTGCCGGTGTTCGAGGAGCTGAACAGCCTGCTGTTCTACCCGGTGCAGTACGAGGGCGAGGAGCTCAGCAAGAACGTGTTCTACACGGGCGCGGCGCCGAACCAGCAGGCGATTCCCGCCGTCGAATACCTGATGTCCAAGGACGGCGGCTCGGCCAAGCGCTTCGTGCTGCTGGGCACCGACTACGTCTACCCGCGCACGACCAACAAGATCCTGCGCTCGTTCCTGCACGCCAAGGGCGTGAAGGACGAGGACATCATGGAGGAGTACACGCCGTTCGGCCACTCCGACTACCAGTCCATCATCGCCAAGATCAAGAAGTTCTCGAGCGAAGGCAAGAAGACGGCCGTCATCTCGACGATCAACGGCGACTCCAACGTGCCCTTCTACAAGGAACTGGGCAACCAGGGCCTGAAGGCGACGGACGTGCCGGTGGTGGCGTTCTCCGTCGGCGAGGAGGAGCTGCGCGGCGTCGACACCAAGCCGCTCGTCGGTCACCTGGCGGCGTGGAACTACTTCATGTCGATCAAGAATCCGACCAACACGGCCTTCATCAAGGAGTGGTCGGACTACGCCACGAAGAACAATCTGCCGGGCGACAAGGACAAGCCGCTGACCAACGACCCGATGGAGGCCACCTACATCGGCATCCACATGTGGGCGCAGGCGGTGGAGAAGGCCAGGTCCACCGACACCGACAAGGTGATCGCGGCGATGGCCGGCCAGACCTACAAGGGCCCGGACGGTTTCCTGATCACGATGGACCCGAAGAATCACCACCTGCACAAGCCCGTCTTCATCGGCGAGATCAAGCCGGACGGCCAGTTCAACGTGGTGTGGAAGACGCCGGGGCCGATCAAGGCCGAGCCGTGGAGCCCGTACATCCCCGAGGACAAGGGCAAGAAGGACGAGCCCGAGAAGAAATGAGGGCGTGATGCGGCGACTCACACTTCGTAGTGCCCTCATCGCGCTGGTCGCGGTGCTCGGCACGGTCGCCGCTCCCGCCTGGGCGCTCGACGCGGCCCAGGCGCGCGCGATCGCCGTCGGCGACGGCGACGCGCGCATCGCGGCGCTGCAGGACGCGGTGACGCGGGCCGATCCGGGCCTGGCCGCGTTCGCGCAGGCGCTGCTCGACGACGCGGTGAAGACGACCGCAAGCGGCGTCTTCATCGTCCACGACGACAAGGCCGTCGACGCCGTCACGGGCCAGCCCGCGAAGCTGCCCGACGACGCCGAGGACGTCTCCAACAACAACCGCATGCGCGGCGCGCTCGAGACGGCCTTGAGCGGCCTGCGCCTGCTGTCGCCCGACCTGGCCACGCGCCGCAAGGCCATCGACGATCTCTCCGGCAGCGCGGCCGATCCGGCGCTGCTGCCGGTGGTGGAGAAGGCTTTCGCCACCGAGACCGACGCCAAGCTGAAGCTCGAACTGGGCCGCCTGCGCGCCGCCGTGCAGATCGCCTCGCCCGACCGCACCAAGCGCCGCCAGGCCATCGACGACCTCTCGCGCAGCGACGAGCCCACCGTGCGCGCGCTGCTTCAATCGCGCCTCGCGCCGGACGCCGAGACCGACCCCGAGCTGCGCACCGCGATCAACCAGGCGCTGGTGCAGGTCGACGGCCGCCTCGCGTGGGGCGAGCGGCTGGGCGTGCTGTTCACCGGCATCAGCCTGGGCTCGATCCTGCTGCTGGTGGCCCTCGGGCTGGCGATCACGTATGGTTTGATGGGCGTCATCAACATGGCGCACGGCGAGCTGATGATGATCGGCGCGTATACCACCTGGGGTGTGCAGAACCTGTTCCGCCATTTCGCGCCGGGGCTGTTCGACGGCTACGTCGTCGTCGCGATTCCGGCGTCGTTCATCGTCTCGGCCGCGGTCGGCGCGATCCTGGAGCGCGGCGTGATCCGCTTCCTCTATGGCCGTCCGCTGGAGACGCTGCTGGCGACCTGGGGCATCAGCCTGGTGCTGATGCAGGTGGTGCGCTCGCTGTTCGGCGCGCAGAACGTCGAGGTCGAGAACCCGTCGTGGATGTCGGGCGGCATCGCCGTCGCCAGCAACCTGACGCTGCCGTACAACAGGCTGGCGATCATCGCGTTCGCCGCGCTGGTGCTGCTGGCGACCTACCTGCTGATCAGCCGCACGCGCCTCGGGCTGTTCGTGCGCGGCGTGACGCAGAACCGCCGCATGGCCTCGTGCACCGGCATCAACACCGTGCGCATCGACACGATGGCCTTCGCGCTCGGCGCGGGCATCGCCGGCATGGCGGGCTGCGCGCTGAGCCAGGTCGGCAACGTCGGCCCCGATCTCGGCCAGAGCTACATCGTCGACTCGTTCATGGTGGTGGTGCTGGGCGGCGTCGGCCAGCTCGCCGGCACCGTGTTCGCCGCGCTCGGTCTCGGCCTGATGAACAAGGTGCTCGAAGGCGTGGCCGGCGCGGTGCTGGCCAAGATCTTCGTGCTGATCTTCATCGTCGTCTTCATCCAGAAGCGGCCGCAGGGCTTGTTCGCGCTCAAGGGACGGAGCGCCGAATCGTGACGCCCGTCGCTCCCGTCCAACTTCTTCCGGATTCCAAGCGCGGCCTGCTGCTCGGCGCGCGCGGCTGGAGCGTCGTCATCGCCGCGCTGGTCGTCATCGCGCTGCTGGTGCCGCTGCTCAACCTCGCGGTGCCGGCTGGCAATCCGCTGCACTTCGGCGACTACGGTGTCGCGCTCGTGGCCAAGATCATGTGCTACGCGATGTGCGCGCTGGCGATGGACCTGATCTGGGGCTACACCGGCATCCTGTCGCTGGGCCACGGGCTGTACTTCGCGCTCGGCGGCTACGCGATGGGCATGTACCTGATGCGCCAGATCGGCCGCGACGGCAACTACCGCAGCGACCTGCCCGACTTCATGGTGTTCCTCGACTGGAAGACGATGCCGTGGACCTGGGGCGGCAGCGCGTCGTTCGTGTTCCAGATGTTCCTGGTGGTCGCCGCGCCGGCGGTACTCTCAGGGGTATTTGGCTGGTTCGCGTTCCGCTCGCGCATCAAGGGCGTGTACTTCTCGATCATCACGCAGGCACTGACCTTCGCCGGCATGCTGCTGTTCTTCCGCAACGAGACGGGCTTCGGCGGCAACAACGGCTTCACCGACTTCAAGCGCATCCTGGGCATCTCGATCGCGGCGCCGTCCACGCGCATGGTGCTGTTCGTGCTCACGGGCCTGACGCTGGTCGCGTTCTACCTGCTCGCGCGCGCCATCGTCCACAGCAAGTACGGTCGCGTGCTGCAGGCGATCCGCGACGCCGAGAGCCGCGTGATGTTCACCGGCTACGACCCGCTCAAGTACAAGCTGTCGATCTGGGTGCTGTCGGCCGTGATGTGCGGCATCGCCGGCGCGCTGTACGTGCCGCAGGTGGGCATCATCAACCCGAGCGAGATGTCGCCGGCGTCGTCCATCGAGATGGCGATCTGGGCGGCGGTCGGCGGGCGCGGCACGCTGGTGGGCCCGATCATCGGCGCGTTCTTCGTCAACGGCGCCAAGAGCTGGTTCACGCAGGCGTTCCCCGAGTTCTGGCTGTACTTCCTCGGCGCGCTGTTCATCGCGGTGACGCTGTTCCTGCCGCGCGGAATCATGGGCATCAAGGATCGATTGAAACGGGAAAAGGGCGTGGAGGTGAAGGCATGACACCGGACCTGCAGGAGGCCGGCACCGCCTTGCTGGAACGGCATCACCAGGCTCCGGCGGCGTCGCCGGCCGGTGGTGCCAGCTTCGGCCGCCTGATGCACGCCGACGAGCCGGACTTCGCCCACGGCGTCGCGCTGTACCTCGACGAGATCAGCGTCAGCTTCGACGGCTTCAAGGCGCTCAACAACCTGTCGCTGGCGATCGACGTCGGCGAACTGCGCTGCATCATCGGCCCGAACGGCGCCGGCAAGACGACGATGATGGACGTCATCACCGGCAAGACGCGGCCCGACACCGGCTCCGCGCACTTCGGCACCAACATCGACCTGCTGCGCCTGCGCGAGCCGCAGATCGTCAAGGCCGGCATCTGCCGCAAGTTCCAGAAGCCGACGGTCTACGAGGAGCTGTCGGTGTTCGAGAACCTCGAGCTTGCGCTGGTCAACGACCGCGGCGTGCGCGCGGCGCTGTTCGCGCGCCTGTCGCCGCCGCAGCGCGAGCGCATCGCCGAGATCCTGCAACTGGTGCACCTGCTGCCCGAGGCGCACCGCGTCGCGGGCCTGCTGTCGCACGGCCAGAAGCAGTGGCTGGAGATCGGCATGCTGCTCGCGCAGGAACCCACGCTGCTGCTGCTGGACGAGCCCGTGGCCGGCATGACCGACGAGGAGACCGAACGCACCGCGGAGCTGTTCCTCACGCTCGTCGGCAAGCACTCGCTGGTGGTCGTCGAGCACGACATGAAGTTCGTCGACATGCTCACGCAGGGCCACCGCAAGGTGACCGTGCTGCATGAAGGATCGGTGCTGGCGGAGGGGACGCTCGCCGAGGTGCAGTCGAACACGCAAGTGATCGACGTATACCTCGGGAGGTAATGGAAAATGCTGCAAGTCGAAGGACTGAACCAGTACTACGGCGGCTCGCACATCCTGCGCGACGTCGCGCTGCAGGCCAAGGTGGGCGAGGTCACGGTCGTGCTGGGCCGCAACGGCGTCGGCAAGACGACGCTGCTCAAGAGCCTGATGGGCGTGGTGCCGACGCGCACCGGCACGATCCGGCTGGACGACACGGACCTGGCCGGCAAGGCGCCGTACGAACGCGTGCGTTCGGGCGTCGGCTACGTGCCGCAGGGCCGCGAGATCTTCGGCCGCCTGACGGTGATGGACAACCTGCGCATGGGCCTGGCCTCGATGCCCGCGAGCAGCGACGTGCCGGCGGAGATGTTCGAGCTGTTCCCGGTGCTCGCGCAGATGAAGAACCGCCGCGGCGGCGACCTGTCCGGCGGCCAGCAACAGCAGCTCGCGATCGCGCGCGCGCTGGCGCCGGGCCCGCGACTGCTGCTGCTCGACGAGCCCACCGAAGGCATCCAGCCATCGGTCATCAAGGACATCGGCCGCGTGATCCGCAAGCTGGCCGACCGCAAGACCATGGCCATCGTGCTGGTGGAGCAGTTCTACGACTTCGCGGCCGAACTCGCGGATGCGTATGTCGTGATGGAGCGCGGCGTGGTGGTGGCGCGCGGCGCGGGGTCGGCGATGGAGTCGGACGGCGTGCGGACCCTGATGTCCGTCTAGGCCTTCGCCGGCACCGTCGCGCCGGCCGTCGCCTAGTGTGCGAGGTACACGCAGAGCCAACCGAGCGCGAAGAGCAACGCGATCAGGATCGGCACGAGCCGGCCGCCCCCACGGATGAACGTGGAATTGCCGATGCCGCCGCCGGGATCGTCGGCCATCAGGCGATCCTGCGCCCGATGCGCGGCGACGAGGCCCAGCAGCACGACCGCGCACAGCGCGATGCCGAACAGCGGGAGGTACGTCGCCAGCGGCTTGAGTTGCCGCGTCGCGGGCGAGTCGGGCAACTGCGCGATCCAGGCGTAGCCGGCGGCCAGGAGGCCCTGGGCCGTCAGCAGCCAGGTCAGGCGCTGGTTGATCACGCCTTCCTCCAGCCACCAGCGCTCGCGATCATGCTTTCTGCGCTCGAACGCCAGCCTTTCGCGATCCAGTTCGAGCCTTGCGTTTTCCACGGCGAGCATGTCGTCTTCCATTCGCGCCTCCCTCGTCGTCGGCCGACGTCCTGCAAGGATAGCGGCCAGATGCTAGGTTCGCCACACGCGCGGCACGCACGCCTCGCGCTCCCACGCGATCGCGCGCCACGCCCGCCATACCCGCGTCAACAACTCGTGCACCGGCTCGACGCGCGGCGCCAGCACGCGCAGCGCGACGACGTCGGGCTGCGGCGCGGTCGCGCCCGCGGTGGCCGCCAGCGCATGCGCCGCGAAGATCTCGCGCGCCGCATCGAGCAGCCGCTCGCGGCGATCGTCGGCCAGCGGCGTGCCGGCCGCGAACCACAGCGTGCCGAGCGCGCGGTGGCCGGCCCAGCCGCAGGGGCCGTCCAGCAGCGCCATGTCCGTCGCGGAAGTGCGCCCGCGCTCGAGCCAACGCGGGCCGACGGCGATGTCGTGGCGATAGTCGCCGGCGACGAAGGGCGCGTCGGCGGCCGGCAGGCCGAGGGCGACGCAGTCCCAGCCGAACATCTCGGCGCGCGGCGCGAGCTCGAAGCACATGCGGTTGTCGGCGTGCGCGCCGGAGTGCACCAGCGTCTCGAGCGGCAGCCATTCGAGGCGGCCGCCGCCGGCCACGCGGGCGTGGATCGCCTGCGCCGCGCGCGCGCCGCCGCTGCGGTAGAAGCGCGTCGCGCCGGGGGTCGTGACGAGCGCATGCGCGCCGTCGCCGACGGCCAGGTCGACGTCGAGCGTGTCGCCGCCGACGATGCCGCCCGGCGGATGCACGATCACCGTGTGGCAGACCTGCGGGCCCTCCGGGAACAGGCTCTTGAGCACGCGCAGCGGGCCGTCGTGGCGGAAGTCGGCACGCGTGCCGCCGGTGGCGGGCTCGGCGCGGTAATCGAGGTTCAGGCGGGCGTGCCAGGCCATCGGCGAAGGGGAATGGTCGAGTGGGAAGACCCGAGGGTATCTCACGCACGCCCGGACACGATCGCGCGCCGGAACGATGCAGCCTATTCACAGATCTTTACCGGCCGAGCAAGCGCTGTTGACCGCGGCCGGGCAGGATCGCGTGCAATGAGTATTGCCGCCCCGTCCTTGCCAGTGCCCGAGGCCCCGCCGTCGGCGCGGCCGGTGCGCGCCTTCGTGCCGGCGCTGGGCGTCGCGCTCGCCAGCGGCGTGGCGCTCGCCGCCTGGTCGGCCACCGACGGCCCGCTGCGCGAGCCCGGCGTGACGGTGCCGCGCGGCCCGCTGCTCGATCGCCTTCTCGACGAGGCCCAGGCCTCGCCGACGCAGCGCGACCCGGCCCACCAGATCTTCGATGCCGCCGACGCCGACCGGCGCGAACAGCATCGCGCCGAGCGCACCGACCGCGCGCAGATCGCGCAGCCGACGCTCGACGCCGCGGCGGTCGAGGCCGTGCGCGGCCGCATCGAGCAGCGCCACGACCTCGAGTCGCGCCGCGCCGCGCAGGCGCTGATCGACGTCGGCCTCGTGCTGACGCTGCAACAACGCCAGGCGATCGCCAGCCAGCTGGCCAACGGGCCGCGCCCGTTCGCCGATTTCTCCCACCCGCACGCGGCCCCCGCCGTGGTCAACGACTGACCCAGATGACATCCTTCGACTCGATCGGTTACGCTCCGTCCGCGCAGGGTGTCCGCCCTGCGGCCACCCATTCGCGGAACGCCCACTCTTCCATGACCAATCCGCACCTTCTGCTGATCGACGACGACGCGCGGCTGACGCGCATGGTCGGCGACTACCTGCGCACGCAGGGCTTCGACGTCGACACCGCCGGCACGCTGGCCGATGGCCGCATGCGCCTGGCCGCCGGCTCGTACGACGCGCTCGTGCTCGACCTGATGCTGCCCGACGGCGACGGCCTCGACTTCACGCGCGAGCTGCGCGGCCAGCCGGCCACGCGGCGCCTGCCGCTGATGATGCTCACCGCGCGCGGCGAGCCCACCGACCGCATCGTCGGCCTCGAGCTGGGCGCCGACGACTACCTGCCCAAGCCCTTCGAGCCGCGCGAGCTGCTGGCGCGTGTCAAGGCGCTGCTGCGCCGCGCCAGCCCCGAGCCGGTCAACGAGGAAGTGCTGCGCTTCGGCAAGCTCGAGATCGACCTCGGCGCCCACGAGGCCCGCCTCGACGGCGTGCGCTGCGATCTCACCAGCCACCAGTTCGACCTGCTGGTGGTGCTGGCGCGCAGCCCGGGCCGCGTGCTGAGCCGCGACCAGATCATGGATGCACTGAAAGGCCATCCGCTGGAGGCCTTCGACCGCTCGATCGACGTGCACATCTCGCGCATCCGCAGCGTGATCGAGGAAGACGCCAAGAACCCGAAGCGCGTGCTGACCGTGCGCGGTTCCGGTTATCTTTTCGCTCGCAAGCAGGACGCGTAAAAGTCCACACGCTCCGCGTCTGCTCGCAGCGTCGGCCATGCCGACGCTGTTTTCGTTTCTGAAAGTCCGACTTGCGCTCGCTCTACCTTCGCATCTGGCTCACCGTGATCGTCACGCTGGCGCTCTTCGCCGGCGCGTCGGGATGGCTCGTGCAGCGCCACCTCGACCAGGAGCGCGTGCGCAACCAGGCGGTGATCAACGAGCGCATCGCGGCCTGGGGCGACCTGATCCAGCGTTCGCTGCCCGCCGCCGCCGCGCCGCCGGACGTGCAGGCCGAGGCCCTGAAGGACTGGTCGCAGCGGCTGCGCGTGCCGATGGCGCTGGAAGACGAGCAGGGCCACCGCATCGCCGCGTCCGATTCCTTCGTGCGGCGCGAGGGCGACAAGCAGCTGCTGCACGTCGCGATCTACCAGATCAAGCTCGACGACGGCCGCTCGCTGTACGTGATGCGGCCCAACATGCTCAAGCCGCCGCCCAACTCCGACCCGTCGGTGCCGCCGGACGAGGACATCGGCAGCTTCGGCCATCCGCAGGTCGGCGAAGGCCGCGGGCCGCCGCCGTTCTGGTTCGCCGGCGTGCTGCCGCGCGTCGTGTCGCCGGGCCTGAGCCTGCTGGCGCTGGTCGTCGTGCTGTTCCTGGCCATCGCGGTGGGCGCCTACCCGTTCGTGCGCCGGCTGACGCGCCGGCTCGAGACGCTCAAGCGCGGCGTCGAGGCCTTCGGCCAGGGCGCGCTCGATCGCCGCGTGCCGGTGGAAGGCCGCGACGAGGTCGCGACGCTGGCCACCAGCTTCAACCTCGCCGCCGAGCGCGTCGAGGCGCTGGTGCGCTCGCACAAGAGCCTGCTCGCTAACGCCAGCCATGAGCTGCGCTCGCCGCTGGCGCGCCTGAAGATGGCGACGGCCATGCTGCCCGACGCGGCGCCGGCGGAGCGCGACCACCTGCGCTCGGAGATCAACACCGACATCGCCGAGCTCGACGGCCTGGTCGACGAGGTGCTGCTGGCGAGCCGCCTCGAGGCCGCCCCGGAGCCCGATCATCTCGAGAGCGTCGACCTGCTCGCGCTGGCCGTGGAGGAGGGCGCGCGCGTCGATGCCAGCGTCGACGGCGCCGTCGCCAGCGTGCGCGGCGAGGAGCGCCTGCTGCGCCGCGCGCTGCGCAACCTGCTGGAGAACGCGCGCCGCTACGGCGGCGGCGAGATCCGCGTCGATCTCGAGGACAAGGCCGCGGCCGGCGTCGAGATCCGCGTCACCGACAACGGCCCCGGCGTGCCCGAGGCCTACCGCGAGCGCATCTTCGAGCCGTTCTTCCGGCTGCCGGGCCACGCCGAGCGCGCCGGCGGCGTCGGGCTAGGCCTCGCGCTGGTGCGCCAGATCGTCGAGCGCCACCACGGCCGCATCCGCTGCGTTCGTCCGCCCGAGGGCGGCGGCTGCTTCGTGATCAACCTGCCGGCGGCCGCGCGCGCGTGACGCGCGGGCGCGGGCCTCGGTGTCAGGTCTTGCAGTGCAACGGTGTCAGGTCTTGCACTGCAACGAACCAAGCACGTTGCACTGCAAGACCTGACACCGATGGATGCGTTGCAGTGCAAGACCTGACACCGTGACCGCGGGCGCGCGAACCTGCGCGTCACGCCGCCGCGGCGGCCATGCTCGCCAGCAGCATCGGCTGGCGCGCCTCGTCGATCAGCGCCTGCACGCGTTGCGCGTCGCCCGGGCTGAACAGCTCGCTGCGGATCTGCAGCGCGCGTTCGAGCTCGCTGATGCGCCACTCGAGCTCGCGCAGCACGATGCCGACTTCGTTCAACTCGGGCGCGCTCATTGCGGACAGCACGTCGTGCAAGCGCTCGTCGGCCACGAGGTCGAGGCCGGTGCTGGAGAACGCGATGCCGATGCGATCCCAGCGCGTGAACGCGTGCGCGACCAGCGCGCGCAGCGGCGCGCCGAACTTGGGCATCTGCAGCTCCAGCTCGAGGTGGTGGCGGCGCACGTGGGAGATCGTGGCGGCCAGGCCGCTGACGCGGGTCTCCAGCGCATGGAGGTCGAGCGCCTTGGGGTCGGGATCCGTGTCGCCGGCGTCGGCGCGCGCGCCCTGCATCACGCGGTCGATGAAGCGGCGGTGGAACTCGCCGGGCACCAGCCGCATCGCCACCGCGGCGCGCTGGGCGTGGTGCGAGCCCGATTCCATCAGACCCATCAGCATCTCGGCCACCGCCAGCATCTGGCCGGCCATCGACAGGCTGGTGGCAAGCGTGCCCTGCGGATAGCCGAAGCCGTCGAGCCGTTCGTGGTGCGCCATCACAACGCTGGCGATGCGCGGCCCGGCGCCGGGCATCGCGCCCAGCACGTGCGAGCCGACGATCGGATGCGTGGCGACGTGCTTCCACTGCTGCGGCGCCAGCTTGACGCCGCGGCTGAGAAAGGCCGGGTCGATGTAGAGCTCGCCGACGTCGTGGGTCAGCGCGGCGATCGCCAGCGCGGCGGTGTCGGCCGGGTTGGCGTGCAGGCTGCCGCCGAGCGCGGACGTGATGACCGCGACGCCCACGCAATGCTCGAGCTTGCTGGTGGCCTGGCCGGCGTAGACGCTCAGCAGCGACTGGACGTTGTCGGACAGCTCCAGCGCCTTGAGGATCGCGATCGGGTCGAAGCCGGGCACCGACGCGCAGATGCCGCGCAGCAGCGCGTGGCGCGCCAGCAGCTGCTCGGCGATCGGATGGAACGTGGTCGGGTCGGTGCCGCCGACCACGCGCATCATGTTCTCGAGCGGCTTGGCCAGGCGGAACTCGAGCAGGCGCTCACGCGCGTGGGCGTCGATCTTCGCGCCCTTGGCGAGCAGCTTCGTGCCCGTGCCCGACACGATGTCCTCGCTCGCCTCGATATCGGAGGTCTCCGACAGCTTGACGACGTGGTCGAGGTAATGCGGGTTGACGTCGGACACAGTGGGCGCCTGGTTGAGGCGGCCGGTTGCGCAGGAGTGCTCCGGTCACCAGCCGTGTCTTCGGACGCTGGACGCGAAACATGACCGTCCGCGTTGTCGAAATGCCCGATTTGCCGTGGGGAATTCTCGATGGCGCCCGTCGCGCAGTGGGTACCCCACCCGGTAAGTGGCCGAGCCGGGCGGTCGCGACGCGCGCTCAGTCGGCGCCGGCCTCCAGCCGCGCGGGATCGGGATGATCCTCGCCGGTGGCCCGGCCGGCGCGCTCCGCGTACTTGTTGAAGCGCCAGGCCTTGGCTTCCAGCGTGATGCGGCGCCAGACCACCCGCTTCTGGCCCGGCGTCATCGACGTCCAGTGCTGCACCTCCTCGAAAGTGCGGCCGCAGCCCTTGCACAGCGCGTCGCCCTGCGAGGTCGAGCAGATCGCGATGCACGGGGCGTCCGGCGTCGAGGCGTACCACTCCAGCCAGGCCTCGCGTGCGACCTTGGGCAGCGTGAACTCGTCGGCCTCGTGCTCGCGGTAATAGACCATCAAGGCGTAGACCTCGGCCAGCGCCAGCACCTCCGGACAGGCGGTGATCCCGTCGCGCGACGGAAATTGGGCGCGCCACCAGTTGATCGCGCTCTCGATGTCAGTGATGTGGATGCCGGCCATGGCGTACGGGTTGGCGTTCGGATCGCTCATCAGTAGGAGAGACCCATGACGTCGCGGACGTCCTTCATCGTCTGGCGCGCGACGGTGCGCGCGCGCTCGGTGCCCATCTCGACGATCCAGTGCACGTGCTTCGGGTTCGTCAGGTACTGCTCGGCGCGCTCGCGCCACGGCTGCTGCTCGCGCAGGATGGCGTCGATGACGGGCTGCTTGCAGTCGAGGCAGCCGATGCCGGCGGTCGTGCAGCCGGTGCTGGCCCACTGCCGGGTGGCGTCGTCGGAATAGACCTTGTGGAACTGCCAGACCGGGCAGCGCGCCGGGTCGCCCGCGTCGGTGCGTCGCACGCGTTGCGGGTCGGTGGGCATCTTGCGGATCTTGGCCTCGACCTGCGCGGGCTCCTCGCGCATCTCGATGGCGTTGCCGTAGCTCTTGCTCATCTTGCGGCCGTCGAGGCCCGGCAGGCGCGTGACCTCCGTGTGCAGCGCATGCGGCTCGTGCAGCACGGTGCGGCCGGTGCCCTTGAGGTGGCCCAGCAGCAGCTCGCCGTCCTCGGCAGTGAAGCCGTGGCGGCCAGCGAGCGCCTGGCGGATCAGCGCCTCGCCGTTGCCGAGCGCGGCGGCGTCGCCGTCCTGGCCGAACTCGCGGCGCTGGCGTTCCAGCAGCTCCTGTTGCTCCGGCGGCAGCTTGGCGAGCGCGGCGGCGACGGCGGCCTCGAAGCGCGGCGAGCGGCCGTAGAGGTGGTTGAAGCGCCGCGCGACCTCGCGCGTCAGCTCGACGTGGGAATCCTGGTCCTCGCCGACCGGCACGTAGGCGGCCTTGTAGATCAGGATGTCGGCCGCCTGCAGCAGCGGGTAGCCGAGGAAGCCGTAGGTGGCGAGGTCGCGGTCGCCGAGGTGCTCGATCTGATCCTTGTAGGTCGGCACGCGCTCGAGCCAGCCCAGCGGCGTGCCCATCGCCAGCAGCGTGAACAACTCGGCGTGCTCGGGCAGGCGGCTCTGGATGAAGATCGTGCAGAGGTCGGGATCGAGGCCGGCGGCGATCCAGTCGATCACCATGTCGTAGACGTTGCGCTCGATGACCTCGCGATCCTCGTAGTGCGTGGTGAGCGCGTGCCAGTCGGCCACGAAGAAGAAGCTGTCGTACTCGTGCTGCAGGCGCACCCAGTTCTTCAGGGCGCCGTGGTAGTGGCCGAGGTGCAGGGCGCCGGTGGGGCGCATGCCGGACAGGACGCGGGCTCGCATGGGACTCTCTCGAAAGCGGCGCTCGGGGCGCTGCGGAGCCGGGATTGTAGTGAGCGCAGCCAATCTCCCGGGGGGCCAAATGCCGGGTTCTCCCTTACAATGGCTGCCCTATGAAAAGAATAGTGGTCCTGATCTCGGGTCAGGGCTCGAACCTTGACGCGATCGTGCGCGCGTCCGAGGCGCAGGACTGGCCCGGCCGTGTGGTTGCGGTGATCAGCAACCGCGCCGAGGCCCGCGGCCTGCAGTCGGCCCGGGCGAACGGGATCGCCACCGAGGCGCTGGACCACAAGGCCTTCGCCGACCGACCGGCCTTCGACGCGGCGCTGGCCGACCTCATCGACCGCCACGTGCCCGACCTGGTCGTGCTGGCCGGTTTCATGCGCATCCTGACGCCTGGCTTCGTGGCGCGCTACGAAGGCCGCATGCTCAACATCCACCCGTCGCTGCTGCCGTCGTTCACCGGGCTGAACACGCACCGCCGGGCGATCGAGGCGGGCTGCAAGGTGGCCGGCGCGACGGTGCACTTCGTCAGCGCGGAGCTGGATCACGGGCCGATCGTGGCGCAGGCCGTGGTGCCGGTGCTGGCCGGCGACGACGAGGCGACGCTCGCGGCACGCGTCCTCGCGGCCGAGCACGAGCTCTACCCGCGCGCGGTCGGCTGGTTCGTCAAGGGCGAACTGGAACTGAAGGACGGCCGGGTGACGCACCGCGGCCACGAGCCGCAAGGCTGGCTCGCCTGACTTTTTTCCCGCGCGGGCGCCCGAGCGTCCGCGCACGCAAGATTTCTCCCCGCTCCTGCGGCGCATCCGGCGCCGTTCGGGTTTCATTTCAGCGATAACCGCGAAAGACCTCTGCCATGCATCCGAACGCCCTCCTCGACATCGCCACCGAACTGCTGCGCGAGGTCGGCAAGCTCGACATGCCGGCGGACGTCGTCGTCTCGAACTTCTTTCGCAAGAACCGCGAGCTGGGCCCGCGCGAGCGCCATGCGCTGGCCGAGACGGCCTATGCCGTGCTGCGCCAGCGCCTGCTCTTCACGCACCTGGCCCAGAGCGGCAGCGGCGCGCTCGAGCGCCGTCTCGCCATCCTCGCCTGGCAGGGCAACGAGACCCTGATCCGCGGCGGCATGGGCCAGCACGAGCAGCAGTGGCTCAACGGCGTGCGCTCGATCGACCGCAACTCGTTCTCCGAGAAGCTGCGCCACAACCTGCCCGACTGGCTGGCCGGCGCGCTGAAGAACGATCTCGACGACGAGGGTTTCTGGAACTTCGTGGCGTCGATGTCGAACAGCGCGCCGCTGGACCTGCGCGTCAACATGCTCAAGACCAACCGCGACAAGGCCCAGGCCCAGTTGCACGAGGCCGGCATCGAGTCCTTCGCCACGCCGTATTCGCCGTGGGGCCTGCGTGTCGACGGCAAGCCGGCGCTGCAGAAGACCGACGTCTTCCTGCGCGGCGACGTCGAGGTGCAGGACGAGGGCAGCCAACTGCTGGCGGCGATGGTCTCGCCCAAGCGCGGCGAGATGGTGGTCGACTTCTGCGCCGGCGCCGGCGGCAAGACGCTGGCGCTCGGCGCGGCGATGCGCTCCACCGGCCGGCTGTACGCGTTCGACGTCAACGGCCACCGCCTCGACAAGCTCAAGCCGCGCCTGGCGCGCAGCGGCCTGTCCAACGTGCACCCGGCGCAGCTCACGAACGAGCGCGACGACCGCGTCAAGCGCCTGTCGGGCAAGATCGACCGCGTGCTGGTCGATGCGCCGTGCTCGGGCCTGGGCACGCTGCGCCGCAATCCCGACCTGAAGTGGCGCCTGTCGGCCAAGGCCATCGACGAGTTGTGCGAGCTGCAGGCCAAGATCCTCGAGAGCGCCTGCCGCCTGCTCAAGCCGGGCGGCCGCCTGGTCTATGCGACGTGCAGCCCGCTGCGCCGCGAGGACGAGGCGATCGCCGAGGCCTTCTCGGCCGCGCACCCGGAGTTCCAGCTGCTGGACGCCGGCGAGTTGCTGAAGGCCGCGGGCGTCGAGCGCGCCGAGGAGCTGAACGCGAATGGCTACATGCGCAGCTGGCCGCACGCCCACGGCATGGACGGCTTCTTCGCCGCGGCCTGGCAGAAGGTCTGAGGGAAAAGTCCGACTATTACACTCGACAATTCGAAAAATCTGCACGCGGCAGCGCCGTCGAGCAGAACTTTTGGTGTCGGGAATCCTCTCAGGAAGGCGCGCAAGGCCGGAATGAACCCGGTAAGTGGCGCATTTTGGTGCCCCTGACTGGTCGCGGGCCCCTACAATTCCTCACTCGCCCGTCTTTTCGGGCATTTACAGGTAGGCAATGGAAGCGATTCAGACTTTTGTGAACGTGTTCGTGGACTTCTTCGCCAACGGGCTGCTGCACGCCACGTGGTGGCAGATGGTCATCGTCACGCTGGTGCTCACGCACATCACGATCGCGGCAGTCACCATCTTCCTGCACCGTTGCCAGGCGCACCGCGCGCTGGACCTGGGCCCGATCCCGTCGCACTTCTTCCGCTTCTGGCTGTGGCTGACCACCGGGATGGTCACCAAGGAATGGGCCGCCATCCACCGCAAGCATCACGCCAAGTGCGAGACGGTCGACGACCCGCACAGCCCGGTCACGCGCGGCATCAAGGCCGTGCTGCTGACGGGCGCCGAGATGTACCGCGCCGAGTCCAAGAACAAGGAAACGATCTCGAAGTTCGGCCACGGCACGCCGGACGACTGGATCGAGCGCAACCTGTACAGCCGCTTCCAGTGGCAAGGCGTCGCGCTGATGATGATCATCGACCTGCTGCTGTTCGGTGCCGCCGGCGCCACGATCTGGGCTGTCCAGATGCTGTGGATCCCGATCACCGCCGCCGGCATCATCAACGGCATCGGCCACTACTGGGGCTACCGCAACTTCGAAGCCGTCGACGCGTCGCGCAACATCATGCCGTGGGGCATCATCATCGGCGGCGAAGAACTGCACAACAACCACCACACGTACCCGACCTCGGCCAAGCTGTCGGTCAAGCCCTTCGAATTCGACATCGCCTGGGGCTACATCCGCGCGATGGAGATGATCGGCTGGGCCAAGGTGCGCAAGGTCGCGCCGCAGATGAAGACCGGCGACGTGCGCGCCGTGGCCGACAACGAGACGCTGGAAGCCATCATCGCCAACCGCTACGAAGTGATGGCCAAGTACGCGCGCGAAATGCGCCGCGCCTGCGCCGCCGAACTGGCCTCGCTGAAGGACAAGGGCGCCGAGCACGCCGCCCACGTGGCCAACCTGCGCGTCGCCCGCCGCTGGCTGCACCGCGACGTCGAGAAGATCCCGGGCCACCTGCAAGCCCAGGTCGCCGACGCCGCCGCCACGTCCGAGAAGCTCGGCAAGCTGGTCGCGATGCGCGAGGAACTGCGCGCGCTGTGGACGCGCACGAACGTGTCGGCCGAGCAGGCCGTCGCCGACCTGCAGGCCTGGTGCAAGCAGGCCGAGGAATCCGGCATCGAGGCGCTGCGCGAGTTCTCGCTCAAGCTGCGCGCCGCCAAGGCCGTCTGAGCCTTCTCGCTCCCCGCTAGCTAAGGCCCGCTTCGGCGGGCTTTGTCGTTTCCGGGGCCGTCGTTGGCGTGGGGCGAGCGGATCCGCTGACGGTTCATCGGCGAAATCGGCAGTTCGTGCCGGCTTCCTGGAGACTCGTCGCAAGCCGGTTTGCGGCGCGTTCGCGGGGTTCGATAGTTCACACATCGGATCACGAAACGCATCCGAACCCACCCACCGGACACCAGGAGCCCACCATGACCAAGACCACCGCCCAAGCCGTCGCCATCGCCCTCTCCGCCCTCATGACCCTGGCCGTCGTCGCCGGCATGAACGGCATCGCGACCAAGCAGTACGCAGCGGCGGATGCTCTGGCCATGGCGCCCTACGGCCAGACGCATGTCGCTCTCCAGCACGTGACCATCGTCGGCCACCGCGCGAACGCCTGATCGAACCTGAGCCTGTGCGCCTGTTTGGCGCTACTTCGCTCCTTGCAAGCCTCGCCTTTGTAGCGGGGCTTTTTTTCGTCTTTGCTTGCTTCGTGCTTGCCCGCCGTGCGCTTGCCTGCGGCGCAATCGGGGAGTCGTCAATTCCGACCAATGACCTCGCCCACCAATAACCTCGACACGACGCCAAAGAACGCAGTACCATCAGTCTTCGTTTGCGAAGAAGGATGAATTCATCACGTCCGTGCGCGCTTCGCCGACCCTTCGCGCATCATTGCGGCAGCGGCTCGGCGACACGGAACACCCATCCGGCGCTTCCGGACCGAGCTAGGGCCCACGTTTACCGGTGTGAGGCCAGAGCGTCGGGCTGAGCCGCGTCAGTCACAGCTGACTCCTTTGCAGTCCTCCCAAGTCAGCCAAAGACCGGTTCCATGCGCTTCGATCTCGTCACTCTCAACCTCGTCCTTGCCATCGCCGAGACGCGCAGCATCACGCGCGGCGCCGAACGCGAGCACCTCGCGCTCGCCGCGGCCAGCAAGCGGCTGTCCGATCTCGAGGCGCGACTGGGTGTCGGCCTGTTCGATCGCCGTGCGCGCGGCGTCGACCTCACCGAGGCCGGGCGCGCGCTGGTCCGTCACATCCGCACGCTCAACGCGTCGCTGCATGCGCTCGAGAGCGAGGTCGTCGAGTTCTCGCGCGGCATCAAGGGCCACCTGCGCGTCGTCGCCAACGCCGGCGCCATCTCCGAATGCCTGCCCGCCGATCTCGCCGCGTTCGCGCGCGCCCACCCGGGCATCCGCGTGAGCCTCGAGGACCAGACCAGCGCCGACGTGATGCAGGCCGTGGCCGAAGGGCGCGCGGACGTCGGCATCTTCGTCGGCCCCAGCACCGACGTGCGCCTGGCCGCGCGCCACTACAGCAGCGGCACGCTGGCCGCGATCGTGCCGAGCGAGCACATCCTCGCGCGTCGCGACGCGGTGCCGTTCGATGCCTTGCTGGACTTCGACATCGTCGGCCTGCACGTCGGCGCGTCCGCGCACGAGCTGATGCTGAAGTCCGCCCTCGAGCGCGGACGCACGCTCAACGCGCGCCTGCAGGTGCGCGGGTTCGACGCGATCTGCCAGCTCGTCGCGGCGGGTCTCGGCGTGGCCGTGCTGCCGTCCGACACCGCGACGCGTTTTGCCAAGCTGTTCGACATCAAGGTGCTGGTCCTCGAGGAACCTTGGGCCCGCCGCGACTATCTACTCGCCACCCGCGCGAGCGATTCGCTGCCGGCCGCCGTGCAGCGCTTCGTCGACGCGCTGTGTCCGCCGCCTGTTGCCCTCGCCGCGCCCGCGCCCGCCGCGTCACGCGCGCGCGAGGCGTCCGCCATCTGAAAGGCTCTGCCATGACAGCCCGTACCCTCTACGACAAACTTTGGGACGACCACGTCCTGCACACCGAGGACGACGGCACCTCGCTGCTCTATATCGACCGCCATCTGCTGCACGAGGTGACGAGCCCGCAGGCCTTCGAGGGCCTCGACATCGCCGAGCGCAAGGTCTGGCGGCTGTCGGCCAACCTCGCGGTGAGCGACCACAACGTGCCCACCACCGACCGCCGCGGCGGCATCACGGATCCGACCTCCAAGCTGCAGGTGGACACGCTCGACGCGAACTGCGACCGCCTGGGCGTGACGCAGTTCAAGATGAACGACAAGCGCCAGGGCATCGTGCACGTGATCGGGCCGGAGCAGGGCGCCACGCTGCCCGGCATGACGGTGGTCTGCGGCGACAGCCACACGTCGACGCACGGCGCGTTCGGCGCGCTGGCGCACGGCATCGGCACCAGCGAGGTGGAGCACGTGCTCGCCACGCAGACGCTGCTCGCCAAGAAGGCGAAGAACCTGCTGGTGCGCGTCGAAGGCACGCTGCCGCGCGGCTGCAGCGCCAAGGACATCGTGCTGGCCGTCATCGGCAGGATCGG